>Ga0209211_10001968_pt1 | contig 36807 bp, 31 predicted proteins | sample RifGroA2_FD_183992 | JGI IMG/M metagenome (GOLD analysis project Ga0209211, IMG submission 183992) | Groundwater microbial communities from Rifle, Colorado, USA - Groundwater A2 (SPAdes) (version 2) | ecosystem: Environmental > Aquatic > Deep subsurface > Groundwater | place: Rifle, Colorado... | reverse complement strand
TAAACTCCTTGGTTTTCAAAACTTCGCAAGCCTCAAACTCGAACATTATAAATCAGACACAGAGTTTATAGACAGACTCTAATTATACTATGAATGGTTAAAATTTTAACTTTCTTTTTTTTATTTACTCACCCTAATCCTCTCTACACATAGAGAGGGAACAAATTGTAAAGTTAAAATTTTAACCGTTTTGAGTATAATTGAATTTCCTTTTTAAAAAAGATGGTAATTGTTTTATTGCTGCAACATAATATAACAATCTATACGAATACAATAATTTATTAAAAGAACTAATCTCAACTCCGTTAAATCCATTTTTTAACATTAAAACTCCTAATGTAGATTTTTTTATAAAAAAATCTTTTCTTATATGATTTCTTCTCCATTCTTCGTTAATCCAATGAATTAAATACCAATTATCTGGTAGTGTTTTGCACGATGTTAATAATTTTCGTACAATTGCCCATCTATCCTGATTTGATATTTCTACAATATAATGTTCTAGATTTTGGAGTTTTATTTCGTTCACTAATATTTTAATAGGTTTATGCCAGTCTTTATTTTCAGCATCAATTTCTTTTATAGCTTTATCATAGCAGTTTTTCATTAAAGTAGAATGTTTAGGACATTTCATTATATTGCCTACTACTTTTAATTCATGATGAGTTCTAAAAATATATTCTTCTTTAAAATTTAATGGTTTTAAACAGGTTACGTCCATATCAGCCCACCAGCCACCATATTCATATAAAAGTTTGTATCTGAATATATCTGAAAAACCTCCTAAACTTCCTTTGCCATGTCCAAACTGATTTTTGTGTTTATATCTGAAAATTTTATTTTCGGGTATTATTTCGTTTGCATCTTTTATTATAACATTTTCAGGAATATTTGTAAAAAGTGGTTTATAAGTCCATAAATAAAATATATGCCTATTATTAACAAACGATTTAATAGTTAATAACTCTAATTGCGACAGAGAGTTACCAATCCATAATCCGTTTACTATTTTATTATCAGATGTTAATTTATCATCAGTTGATTTTATTTCTGGATTATGTAAATTTTCAATATTTTGCCATAAGTCCCAGTTTTTATTACCAAATTCATGGTAAACATGAATAAATTTAGGTTTAATAATTTTATTGTTCGAAATTATCTCAATGCTTGGTGTATTTTGTTTTAATTTAATATCCCATTTATAGTAATCTGCAATAAAATTAAATTCCTGTGGTAAAGTTGGATGATTTTTTAGTCCAAATTTCCATGCGGTAGCAATTAAAGTACCTTGGTCACGAGTCTTCCAGTATTTATCTTCAAATATTTGCAAAGTATATTTATGCCATGTATCCATAAATTCATGCGATTGCTCGTTAAATAAAAAAACGCCACCATTCCAATGTTGCCAGTTGGATTCATTTATTTCAACTCCGAATTTATTCTTTATTGCAATTGATAAATGCTCACATGAATTTTTTGAAAATTCAGATTTGTCGGGTTTTAACCATTTTAATTGAAACCAATTAAAACTGTAATTTGTTTTTTCTTTAATGTCTTTTCTGTAAAAAAATAAAGATGGATATTCAAATATTTCATTATTAAGTATAAATGCTTTTTTTCTTTTACTTAAAATTAAATCATTCTTGATTTTAAGTTCAAAACCTAAAAAACTTAATAATGTACGAATTATTGAACCAATATTTTTAACAGGATGGTACTTAATATTTTGAAGTGTGCTGTAAAGCTTTCTTATATTAGGATTAGAATAATCTGGCGGATAATTTTTTGAATTTACAATTTCTGATATTTTTGTTTCAAAATCATTCTTGTCTTTAATATGATTATTTAAACAATTACAATTTACAGAGTATGGGCTAAATTGTTGCATTCTACAATGGTCGGCTGCAAAAATTATTGGAGCTTTAAACTGTTCAAATATTTTGTTGCAATTTTGGTTTACAGCAATAATATCACTATCTAAATAACAGTATAATGGTCCTTTAGGTAATATGCTATGAAGTGAAGTTTTTAGCCATATACTTGCTTTGTGGTTATCGAAATTTTCAGATGTTTTAATATCAAGAATATGAACATGCTCAATTTTTGATTCATTTCTTTGTAAATCAGTAACTACAATTATTTTATTTGATGTAAGTTTTTTTAAATACCGCAAAGAAAAGTTAAGTGTGTTGATGTTAGAGTTATCACCACAAACTACAAAAACAAATATATTTTGTTGAGTTTCCATTTATTTTATTGATGGTGGTTCGGTATATCCTGCTTGTATTGTACGCTCAACTATTTTATCGAAATTTCTGATATTAAATTCACTCAAAATGCGATGAATAGGTATTTTAAAAAAATAAATAAAAGCATTTTTTAATATTTTTTCATCTTTTATTGAAATTATCAGGTCGTCGAATACCTTCTCTAAATCCTGCCCAAATGATGTTGATGCTGATATGTTTGTGTTAGTTGTTAAATAATATCTTATTTTTTGTTTTAACAATATATTAATTTCAGATGCCGATTTAGAATTTATATCGGGATAAGTGTTTTCAAATTCTTTTGCTTGCTTTTCCCAGTTTTTAAGTTGATTTATCAGGTTATCTACTCTTTCGATATTACCTTTTTGTATTATAGAATTAGTTGCAAATTCGTGTTTTTCGATAAATTCGTAAACTTCTTTTAGTTTTGCCGATGGCAAGTTCCACAATGAACAATATGGCGGAAAAACCACATTATTAAATAAAAATAAAACATTTTTATTGTTTAAAAAATTAATAAGAACGGGCATCTCGTGCCAGTTTTGACGCATAGGACAAACTTTAACGGTTAAAAGTGTTTGTTTACGTTTGGTATAATCAATAAAATATTCAAAGTTTTTCAAAACAGTATCAAAATTAGAGAATCGGCGTATTTTTTCAAAATTCTCTTTGTTTAAAGAGTCTAATGACATGGTTATATTAAATTTGAGTTTTTCGAGATACATTTTTACTCTGCTGTTTAATATTGTACCATTTGTTGTAACAGATATTCTAATTGAAGAATTTTTTTCTGCTATTTTATCCCATATATCATAATATTGTTTTATTATAAATGCTTCGCCACCTGTAAAAGCCGCTTCTTTTAAATGCGGAATAAATGGTTCAATTTTTTTTATAAAATTTTCATCGTAAGGATTAACATAGTTGTCTTTATTTTCTCTTTTTTGACGAACTGTTTGTGAATACTCGCCATTACACATTATACATGAAAGATTGCAAATATTGCTTATTTGAAAATCAATCGAAATTGGATATTTACTTTTGTTAACAGGTAAATAATCGTATTTCCATGCACCTACCGAATAATAATTTTCGCTATTCAAATATTGCATACAATCCTGACAACCATAGCTTAAATCATTATTTTTAATGTGTTCTCTTAAAGTGTTCATTTTTTTGCCAAACCAAGCTTCTTCCGGACTTTGTTCGGGATAGCGGCCAAATACAATGTTTTTATTGTAGTAACAAGGAAGAATTTCGCCGTATTCCGAGAAAAACAAAGTAGAAAATGGTGCCAGGCAAAAGTGGGAACGCTTGCTTTTACTTCGGATTTTGTTATACTCTTTTATCTTGTTTTTATCCAAAGAATTATATTTATTTTTTCTCCATAACATTATATAGCAGCCGTTAAGATTCGTTGTTTAAGTTTTTCATCCGAACTGTTTGCAATTTCAGCAATAATAAGCTCAATATTAAACGTTATCATAAAAGTTAGAGCTTTAATTAATGACTTATTATCCATGAGTTCAAATATTTTATTTAGTTTTTCAGTATATAATTTAATTAATTCAATTTTGTAAGAATCTGAAAATAGTTTAGATTCGGAAATGTAAGATGAAATTTTTGAAAAAAGCTCTTTTTTTAATTCCGAACTATTTAAATTATTTGCATTTTCTGTTTTATTTTTATCTGCAATCCAATTACCAATTTGTTTGATTAAAGATTGATAATACCCAAGATTTTGTTTGTGTACTTTATTAAATCTTCTAAAAACAGGTTCTCTTTTTATTAAATATGATTTTATTTTCTCTAATTCAATTTTAGGAAGGTTCCATAATGAAGTATGTGGTGGGAAAAATATAGTATGTAAAATAATATTGATATTTTCATTATTACAAAATGAAAATATATCAGGAATTTCATGCCAATTTAACCTTTGTGGGCATAAATTCCAGCAAAATGGCTTGTTTTTAGAATGTGAATAATCTAGGAAAAAACGTAAATTGTTTATGAAAACTGAAAAGTCAGCATTAACCCTGATTTTCTCATATATTTCTGAGCTGATTCCATCAGAAGAAACAGATATGTTGAAATTTCCTATAGTTAGAATGTTTTTAACTCGTTCTGAAAGTATTGTCCCATTTGTTAAAACAATAATGTTGCATGCTGGATTGATTTCAATAATTTTTTCCCAAATTTTATAATTAATTTCAATCAGAAAAGGTTCTCCACCTACAAAACGGACTTCAGTAAGATGAGGAATAAAAGGTTCTAATTGATTTATAAATTCATCATCGTATGGGGGGCAATATGGGATTTCGTTTTCACGATTTTGTCTTATTAAAGCTGAATTTTCACCGTTACACATTACACATTCCAAATTGCAATTATTACCAAGTTCAAAATCAAGCATTGTAGGCCAACTGTTATTGGATTTTTTTAAATAATCATAATTATTTGCACCTACACTTTTGTAATTTTTTGATTTAATAATTTCTGAACAATATCCACATCCTAAACGAAGATCATTATTAAGGATTGAATTTTTTAGCAATTTTGAATTTTCTCCGTTCCAGGCATCAATAAGTTTATCATCGGGATATTTTCCTAAAAGTAAAAGGTGATTATAACAACATACTTGTATATTGCCGGAAATAGTAAAGCGCATAGAAGCAAATGGTGCATTACACAATACTTCACATTTACTGTTATTACGTATTTTATTGTATTCCTTAATTATACGTTTTTCAAGTGGTTTATATTTATAGTCATCTGTCATTATTTGTAATATGTTATATTATATTTCAGGATATTTAGCCATGTTGAATATTAATTTTTTAAGACTTTCCTCATTTTCGCGATAAATATTAGCTAATATTTTATTTTCGCTAAACGAATTAATCATTTTTAAAGTTTTGTATTTTAAATCGTTATTAGGCATATTTTCGAAAATATTATTAAGCAGTAATATCAAAGAATTAATATTTAAATCTTCACTGTTAAATGTTAAAGAAGCATTTTCTAATTTGATAATTATTCCATTTTGTAATAATTTTATTTCGTTTTCATCAACTGGTTTAGGGATATACTTTTCCCACTTTATTGAAATTTCGTACCACGATTTAAGCTTTTTAATTAAGTCGTAATATTTTATCTTATTTTTTTTCTGAACCAATGTTTTAATTGGTAAATCTAATAAACTATATTTATCAATAAGTTCTTTTAGTTCATAAGAGTTTAGAATCCATACAGCATCTTTAGCAGGGAATCTGATAGTGTTATAAAGAATAGTAAGATTGTTTTTTGAACAAAATTCAGTTATAGCAGGAATTTCAAATCTGTTTTGATTCATTACACATACAGAAAGACCTGTCGTCCTGTTGTTTTTATGATTATAATTTTTAAAATATTCTAAATTGTTAAGTGTTGTTTCTAAATTTGCATTGATTCTGATTTTTTTATATAATTCAGGATTTAATGAATCTAAAGAAATTCCAATAAAAAATTTTCCTTTTTCCAATATGTTTTTTACTTTATCATTTAATATAGTACCATTTGTTTGAACAGAAATATAACAAGATGGATTTGTTTCTATTATTTTATTCCATATATCAAAATATGAGTTTATTAAAAATGGTTCACCTCCCGAAAACATACATTCTTTAATGTGAGGGATATATGTGTTTAATTCATCAAAAAACTTTTTGTTATAAGGATTTTCAAATTGAGTCCGTTGTTCACGATTTTTAAAAATGTTAGAAGAAAAATCGCCAGTGCACATTGTACATTCGAGATTGCATGTATTATCAATTTGAAACATTAGCGATGTTGGAAAATCTTTAATAGTAAATTGTTCATCGTAGAATTTTATATGAAGGCTTTCGAAATTACTTAATAAAAGTTCCGATTTACACGCATCACAACCAAGCGAAAGGTCATTATTTGCAATATGTTTACGAAGCTCTTTTATTTTTTCGCCATTCCATATTTCGGTGATGGAATTATTATTAATATTGCCAACCATGTATTTCATGTTGTAACAACATACAGATACTTGCCCATCGGTATTAAAATATAAATTGCGGAATGGTGCATTACATAAATATTTTCGTACAATAATCGGGCGGGTTTTATTAAATTTTTTAATAATACTTTTGGGCACATCAGAATAATTATTTGAAGTATTTTTATTGAAAATTTGTAATATTTTATTTTTAAAATTCATAAATAACTTATAATTTTTTTTATATAGTGCCTGCAAGAAAACAAATAAATTTGCTCTTATTTAGGTCAATGGCTAAATTGTTTTATTGTTAAATGGTTATTGAATAACAATAACAATTAAGCAATATAACAATCGCTAGCAAATGTAATTATTAAGTAGTTTTCTTTCTAACACTATATAGGATATTTATATTTTTTAATTAATGAAAGCTCCATGTTATCAATAAGTTTATTATTGGATTTGCTAAAATAATTATTTAAAAAATCTAAAGTTTTATTATCGAATAATTCTTGAATGTTAGGTTTATTTCCAAAAAATAAAAATTTATTAAAAGTGCTGTAATTTTTATTAATAATTTCATAAATAAAAGGAATATGGAAAACAACTTTTTTGTTCTTAACTTCTTTATTTGTAAATTTATTTGTAAATCTAATAAAATTTAACAAAGGTTTTTTAAGCATTTCGTTAAGTGGTTTATAATTAACAGAACTATAACTTAAATCGAAATTAAAAATTGAAATATAATTTTTGATGAAATTAAAATTATTCTCTAAAAATTCTTCATATAAAAAAACATGAATATTATTAGTCCCAAACAAATCTTGGTACAACTGAATTATTTTATGGTATTCCATGTATTCCAAAGGAATAGAAAACTCTGAATTTATCATACTATTAAATAATTCGAGTGGCTTTTGAGTACCTCCTTTTCTAATGTAATAAACATAAGATGAAGCAAGAAATTCTATTTGATTTCTTATAAATATAATAATTTGAGCATTTGGAAAAAGAATTTTTAAATGTTCTGCAATTTGTTGTCTATATATTCCATTATTCCAGTTGTATTTAATAACACCACAAAATTCGGGGTCCGAAATAATTAGTTTATTGTGTTTTGATAGTTTTTCAGATATTTTTAAATAATTGTTAGAAATTAATTCGCTTATAATTGTTTCGGGAGGTACAAAGTAAAAATCTTTAATTTTTGGATAAAAATTATTAGCGAACCATGTAGTTCCTGTTTTAGGATATCCAATATGTATTATAACTTTATTTTCCAATTTTATATATTGTTTAATGTTAACTTGCCAGCTTGTTTGGTAAAATTTATTATTTTCTCAATGTTACGAATATTAAACTCGTCAATAAGTCTATTTATAGGGAATCCAATAAAGTATCGTAAAGCATTGTTATAAATTTCAATATTGTTTATTTCGTGCTCACATGATTTTATTGAATTTTCAAAAAATAAGGCAAATTCCTGTTTCTTTACTTCTTTAAATGAGTTATTTATTTTCAAATATTCATTTACCTGCATGATTAAAATATCTAATAATATTTTTGTGTCGTAGTTGTTTAAATCGGGATATTTTTCTTCTATTTTAATTGCATCATTTTGCCATTTAGCTATTTGTTCAATTAGATTATTATAACTTTTGTTATTCCCTTTTTGAATTTGTGTTTTATTTTCGAATTGAAATGAGCTTAAATAATTTAAAATTTCACTTAATTTTTGTGAACTTAAATTCCACAAAGAACTGTATGGAGGAAAAATTACAGAATTAAAAAACAAACTAATATTTTGCTCATTAATAAAATTGAATATTTCGGGTAATTCTTTCCAGTTTTGTTGCAATGGGCAAATTCTTACCGACAAAAATGTATTATTTTGTAGTGCATATTGTTTGTAATATTCAAAATTTGAGATTAAATTTTCAAAATTTCCATTTTTTCTAATAAACTCGTAGTTCTCTTTGTTTACAGAATCTAATGAAAGAGTGATGTTGAATTTTAATTTTTCAAGAATATTTTTTGCTCTGTTGTTTAATGTTGAACCATTGGTAGTTACCGAAATAACAACATTTGGATTTATTTCATAAATTTTTTCCCAAATATTATAATATTGATTAATAACAAATGATTCGCCTCCGCTAAATGAAGCTTCGTGCAAATGAGGTATAAAGGGTTCAAGCTGTTTTATGAAACTATCGTCGTAAGGATTAGTATATGGATGTTTCAACTCTCTATTCTGTCTTACAGTTATTGAATACTCGCCATTGCACATTATACATTCTAAATTGCAAATGTTGCTTATTTGAAAATCCATTGAAACAGGATACTTCGATTTTTTTAACGAAAGATAATCGTATCTCCATGCTCCAGCGGAATAAAAATCACTTGATTTAATATGTTTTTCACATTCTTCGCATCCATAAGTAAGGTCATTATTTATAATATGTTCGCGTAGTTTTTTTAATTTTTCTCCAAACCAAATATCGCTTATGTTATCTTCGGGATAATGCCCTAATAGATATTGTTTGTTGTGCCAGCATGCCATAATATCTCCGGCAAGAAAAAATGTTAATGATTTAAAAGGAGCATAACACAAATGTTTTCTTGACTTTAAATTTCTGGTTTTATTGTATTCTTTAACAATTTTTTTGTCAATAGAATTATATTTATTTTTATTAGGCAATATGGATTTCCAGAATTTCATTCTTTTGCAATTTTGCAATTTATAATTAATAAACAATATGAAGAATTGTGTCTGGCATTTTTATAAATTACGCGCCAAAGTTATTCGTTTTCAATGAATAATAATAATTAAAAATTAATTTCTCGATTTGAATGTTGATACTGAATTTAGATAATTTTTATCAAATTGCAAACCTACTATTTTCTTAAAAAGTATGGCTTCTATGGGAAACTTCATGAAGTTTAATTTAATTCTTAATAAAATAACAGGATACAAAACCATGTTTAAAATAAAAATGAATAACCTTGATCTTAATGGAAATTTCATAAAAAAGAAAGGATTGGCAAAGGGAAGGTAAAAATTAATGAAATTATCAAGTTGAGAATGGTAATTACTCTTATACCAAGGTGCTGTAAATTTTTTTGCAAAAAAATCAACTAATTCATTAGTAGAATCAGGATATTTAAAACCCCTTTCGACACAAAGTTCAAATAGTTCTGTTTTTGGAATAGGCTTAAATAAATTAATATTTACATCTAAATTACGGTCAATAAGCTTTGCTTTTCCTATTAAATCCAATGTCATTTTAAAATCTTTATCGGGGTTTAGAGGAAAACAAACCATTGTAAAATACCTTATGTGAATGTGATGTTTTTTTAACTTTTTTACTATTTCTAAATTGTTTTTCACATAAGTTTTTTTGTTAATTAAATCAAGTACTTCCTGGTCGCCTGATTCTGCACCAATTTTAATTTTTTTACAGCCCGATTGGCGTATAATTTCAATCTCTTCGTCGGAGTATATTTTTAAAAATGCATTAGGATGCGCATTTGCTTCCCAACTAATATTTAAATCCGATTCAATTAATACATAACATAATTCAAGAATGAATTTTTTATTGGCAAAAAAATTATCATCGCTGAAAGAAACGTAGGATATGCTGAACTTAGATTTAAAGTTTTTTAAATCAGTAATTATTTCACTAACCTCTTTTGCAAACCACTTTCTGCCAAAAATATATACTAAATTGCAAAATGCACAATTATTCGGACAACCTAAAGTAGCTATATAATCTATTCCTCTGTTTCCGATTTCAACTATTCCATTATAGTTTATAAGTGCGTTTATATCAATTAAGTCGAAATTGATTTTCGGAAATTCAATAGGGTTAGTGAGTTTTGAAACAAAGTTTATTTTTAATTCATTATTTATTTTATAACCAATTCCATTAATATCTGCAACACTTTCTTGTTTTAACAAATGTTCAGTAAACATAAGTAATGGAATTTCGCCTTGCCCAATACATATATAATCTACGTAATCTTCTTTTAGAATCATTTCTGGGAATACAGTAGAAAACCAACCTCCCCAAACAATTGGAGATGAGGAAAGGGATTTTACTTTTTTCGAGAATTTTATTGCACCTGTTATTTGGTATCCAACCATTGAACTAACTCCGGCAAATAATAGACTTTCAGCATTTTCTTCGATAATTTTTTCATAATCTTTATTTAATCTTTCATCAATCAATATGATTTTAATATCAAGATGCCGAATCATTCTTTCCAGATAAAGCAATGCATAGGGAATATTTGAAGCAACATTCTGGGATTCGAGAAGGGGGAAGAATAATATTACTGTTTTTCTCATGTGTTTATAATCTTATATGTGTCTGATATTAAATTGTTTAAATTCTATAATTTTTCGCCACAGATTACGCAGATTACACAGAAAAATTAATTTGTGCAATTTGTGGCATATTATCTTATATAATCATTCCCTTCCCGCTCAATCGGGATAATCTTTTTTAGTTTCCGATAAATCGAAGCAGGCAGTGAATGTTTCATCAGCATTTATAAGCGTTTTTAATTTCATGTTATTTAGAGTTTGTCCATAATGTCCGATTTACTCACATTTAAAGGTGTTCCCTGCAAGCGAGACAAACTGTGAGATCGCTTCGCTAAGTTCTGGTTCAAACACTAACTTTGTGGACATTCGCTATTTAGTGTCTGTCCATAATGTCCGATTTTTGCGTTATTCTCGTATTAAAAAACAGTCATTTACATAAGTAAACTCCTGATTTTTTAATACTTCGAATGCCTTGAACTCGAACATTATGAATCAGACACTGACTTTATAGACAGACACTATTTAATGTCCACAAAGTTATAATAATTTAGAATAATCATTTAAGTTTTTTCAAAATAAGCAAGGCAATTACCTGATAATTTGTGAAATTAAAACAATTAACCCAGTTCTAAAAATTAGGTAGAACTCACATTATTTATTGACATTTACTAAATTCAAGGCATATCATTTTTCATTAAAATAATAAGAATAACCAATTATACTGATTTTTACGATTGTTTTTTTTAGTTTTTATTTTATATTTGCCAAATATTATGACAAAAACGATAATCCATATTGGTTATCCAAAAACAGCAACCACATGGTTAATTAGCCACTTTTACCCTAAAGTTAATAACGCAACAGTGATTTATTATGATGATATTTCATTTGACATTACAGAAGGGAATGAGCATTTTAATATTAATTCTGATAAACTGCAAAATACAAAAGAATTACAAATTATTGCTACGCATATTTTTACAGGTCTTGTAAATGGTAATTGGAATAATGGGCAATACAGACCTTTTTTTATAAAAAACCTGAAAAACCTTTTTCCTGATGCTACCATAATTATTTTTATCAGAAATCAACTTGATTTTATTCCATCACTTTATTCAAGTTACCTGAAACGCGGTTGCACATTTAAAATTGATAAACTTTTCAACTCTGATGTTACAACAAATAGCAACACGATTAACTTTGAGTTTTTAAACTATTTCAAGCTAATCAATCTTTATCAGGAGTATTTTGGAAAAAATAATGTCCACGTTTTTGTGTATGAAGAATTTCTGGAAAACAACAGGTTATTTTTGCAAAATTATATCAAGCGTTTCGGTCTTGATATTGATATTAACGAATTGTCCTTTACAAAATCAAACGAAAAACTTCGTTTGGGATTAGCATTTTTAGTAAGGCATACTAATATGCTTATTGCTACTGGACCAAAACCAAAAGAAAATATTATAAATTTGCCGTGGATTTATACCTTGATAAATAAACGGATAGATAAAATGAATAAATATTTGGTATGGGGAAATAAGATTAATCGGGATAAATTGCTAGGAGAAAAGCTGGCTTTTGAAATCAGGGAATATTATAAAGAATCGAATAAACAACTGATAGACAATTATGGTTTTGTATCAATTCAAAAATATGGATATCCTCTATAAGCATATAAACTTCAATTTTTCTGTGCATGAATAAAAAAGCTATCATACTGTTTTTCCCTATTGTTAAGGATGTAGGCATTCACCTAGTGTTTCCGGTGGCATTACTACACCTTGAGAGAATGGTCAGGCATTTGGATATTGAAATTATTCTCCTTGATGAACAATTAAACAGAAATTACACCGATATTATTCGTCAAACTCAAGGAAGATTGCTTTTTGCTGGCGTAAGTGCAGTTGTGGGACCTCAAGTTAAGAACGGGGTCAAATTTTCAGAAACTGTAAAATCAATAACCGGAGCACCGATTATTTGGGGAGGATGGTTTGCGACAGCATATCCTAAGCTAGTATTAAACGATGGTTATGCTGATTACGTTTGCATAGGACAGGGAGAACTACCATTCAAAGCTTTTACCGAAAGAATGCTTTCAAGCGAAGATATATCTGATATTCCGGGGATTGGTTATAAAAAAAATGGACAGACATTTGTCAATTCAAATTTAGGGCTTGTTAATCCAAATTCTTTTCCTTTAATTGACAGGACACTTATTGATTTAAATAGTCTGATAGACTTAAATGGAAAAGTTGCACCCGAATTTCGTGTTTTATTTTATACGGCAAGCTATGGTTGCCCGCATAAATGCAATTATTGCAGCAGTGCTCATATTTTTCAGCAGAAGTGGTATGCTAAAAAAAAATCTGAGGTTATTGATGACCTGAAATATTACAAAGAAAAAGCGTCCATATCTCAGGTTATTTTCTGGGACGATAATTTTTTTACAAATAAAAAGTTTTCACTTGAGTTTTGTAATGAATTAATCAGTTCGGGACTATCGCTGACCTGGACTGCCCAATCCCAGGTGCACAATTTTTTAAAAAATTATTCAGATGAAGATATCCAACTTATGTATAAGGCAGGATGCAGAAGATTAATGATTGGTGCCGAATCGGGCGACCAAGAAACGCTTGATATGTTGAATAAAAAAACTCGTGTTGAAGAGAATCTGGAGATGGTTAGATTATGTAAAAAACACAATATTCGAACTCGCCTTCATTTTATGATTTGTTTTCCACCTGACCCGGATAAAGATTTTTGGGCAACGATGAATATAGTAGGGAGGGCAGTTCTGATTGACCGAGCTGTAGAAGTTGGCATTAAGTTCTTTAAACCCATAGCAGGAACGACAATATACCAGTTATGTCTTGATAATGGTTTTGTAGATCCTTTAACGACAAATGAACTTATTGATTCTTTTCCAAATAAAACTGACCCTCCTTGGTATAAAAGGAATTATCGAAAGGAAAGGGATAATTTTGTGAATTTTTATTTTTTATTTGCAAGTCCGTTTTATTTTATGACTTTCCCTTTAAAATATCGTCCGATTATGCTGTTGTTAAGCTTATTCTTGTATCCTATTGTTTTTATCCGGTTTAAACTTAATTGGATGAAGTTCCCGATTGAAGCAAGAATTCTCAGGAAAATTATCCCTTCAGCAAAAGAGATAACATTTTTAGATACGAAATCTTTCAATAAAGCAAAGTATTCAAAGATAGTAGCAGAGGATTAAACTTGTGAGTGGTTCAAAAAATAAATAAGTGGCTGGAAATTTATTAATCAACAAATCGGGTGATGAATTAAAAGGTTGTAATAGTTGTTTAGTTTAGTAATCTTGATGTGATATAAAAAAGTTATACTTGCAGGCAGATGAATAAAAAAGCTATCATACTATTTTACCCATCGTCCACTTCAGCAGGGGATGATACTAATTATCCTTGGCCTTTGGTTTATCTTGAAAGAATGGTCAGGCATCTGGATATTGAGGTTATTCTTATTGATGAGCGATTAAATAAGGATTACATTGATATTATTCGAAAAATCAATAGAAGGCTACTTTTTGCAGGAGTGAGTTCAATAACAGGACACCAGATTGTAGGGGGGCTCAAGTTTTCGGAAGCTGTAAAATCAATTACCGGAGCTCCTGTAATTTGGGGAGGTTGGTTTCCTACCGTTTTTCCAGAAATGATTTTAAACGATGGTTATGCTGATTATGTTTGCGTGGGACAAGGCGAAGTTCCTTTTAGAACTTTTACTGAAAGAATGCTTGCAAAAGAAGATGTTTCGAATATAGCAGGACTCGGGCAAAAAAAAGATGGAGTTATTATTATTAATCCTCATTCAAAACTTATCAATCCGGATAATTTTCCTCGTATTAATATTTCATTAATTGATGTAAACCGACTAATAGATTTAAATGGGATAGTTGAACAAAGGTATCGCGATACAGATTATTTGGCTTCAACAGGGTGTCCACATAGTTGCACTTTTTGTAACATGACCTTATACATTGGAGGACATTGGTTTCCTAAAAAAGTAAATGAAGTTATCGAAGATCTTAAATATCTGAAGGGAAAAGCTTCGCTAACTCATATCCAGTTCTGGGATGATAATTTTTTCGCAAGTAAGAAATTTGTTTTAGAATTCTGCGATGAAAAAATCCAGTCAGGGCTTGAACTTACTTGGGAGGCTGAGACGCATGTTGGCTTTTTTTTAAAAACCTATTCGGATGATGATATTCTATTAATGTATAAATCGGGTTGCAGAAGAATAAAAGTCGGAGCCGAATCGGGTGATCAGGATGTTCTTGATTTAGTTAATAAAAAAACACAGGTTAAAGACAACCTAAATATTGTAAAACTGCTAAAAAAGCATAATATTCAAGTAAAATATCTTACAATGCTTTGTTTTCCCAATAATCCCGACAGAGATTTCTGGCGAACGTTGAATATGATTGGAAAAGGACTACTCATAGATCGAAGTCTTGCGATAATCATAACATTTTATAAGCCTATACCCAAAACAGCTCTGTATAAATTGTGCGTTGAAAAAGGTTATGTTTGCTCTTCAACAACAGCTGAGCTTGTAACTACTTTATCCGATAAAGCTTTTGCTCCATGGTATAAAAGAGACTATCATAAGGCACTGGACAATTTCCTGAATTTTTATTTTTTATTCACTGACCCTTATTATTTCAAGACATTTCCTCTAATAAAGCGACCTATTATGTTTGTATTAAATATGTTCATGTATCCTATCATATATATTAGGTTTAAATTTAATTGGATGAGATTTCCCATTGAAGCCAAACTCTTTAAAAGAGTTGCACAGCCTAGAAAAGAGATTATATTTTTTGATACAATATCTTTTAATAAAAACAGAAAATTAAAATAGCATAATTAAAGAAATAACTTTACACTTTTAATGAATAAAAAAGCAGTTATATTGTTTAATCCGTTGTCAAGTCCAAAGGGCAATAATTTAGACTATCCCTGGAATTTAATTTATCTTGAAAGAATGATCCGACATTTGGATATCGAAATTATTTTAATTGAAGAACGTTTTGATAAAGATTACAATAACATCGTTCAAAATACAAAGGGAAGGCTTTTGTTTGCTGGAGTTAGCGCAATTGCTGGATATCAAATTGTAAGTGGAATAAAGTTTTCGGAAACTGTAAAATCAATTACCGGTGCTCCTGTAATATGGGGAGGTTGGTTCCCGACCGTTTTCCCTGAAATGATATTAAATGACAATTATACTGATTATATTTGTGTTGGTCAGGGTGAGGTGCCTTTCAAAACTTTTACCGAAAGAATGATTTCGAATGAAGATATTTCGGATATACCAGGTATCGGGTATAGAAAAAATGGGAATATTTTCATTAATCCCAATAAAGGGCTTATCAAAACAGATACTTTTCCCCGCATAGATATGACATTGATTGACCCAAACCGTATTATAGATTTAAATGGGAAAGAAAAGCTCGGATCCCGTGGAATTGATTATTTAGCAAGCATTGGGTGCACAAATCATTGTACTTTTTGTAATCTTGCTACGGCTTATGAAGGGAATTGGTTCCCAAAAAGAATACCTGAAATCATTGAGGAGTTGAGATATTTGATAGAAAAAGCCGGTATTTCTTATGTCATTTTCTGCGACAATAATTTTTTTGCTGGTAAGAGGTTTGTGCTGGAATTATGCAATGCGATAATCCAAGCAGGATTTTCGTTTACTTGGGATGCCCAAGCCCATGTGGACTATTTTTTAAGAAATTTTTCAGATGAGGATATCAGGGTTATTTATAAAGCAGGTTGCAGAAGATTAAAATTTGGTGCTGAATCGGGCGATCAGGAAGTTATTGACCTTGTTAATAAAAAATTAAAGGTCGAAGACAATTTAAAAATAGTAAAAGTCTGCAAAAAGCATAATATCCGCATCCGGCTTCATACCATGCTTTGTTTTCCCCTTAATCCTGAAAAGGATTTTTGGTTAACTTTAAATATGATTGGGAAAGCAATACTTATTGACCACAAAGCTGAGATAGACATTGCATTCTATAAACCTTTTCCAAAATCACCTTTGTTTGATATGAGTACTGAAAAAGGTTTTATTTCTCCTATTACAACAAATGAACTTATCGCTTATATTTATAATAAAACTGATGCCCCGTGGTACAATAAGGATTTTTATAAAGAATTGAGAAATTTTGTTTTTTTTTACTTTCTGTATGCAAATCCTTATTATTTTAAAACTTTTCCTTTAAAATTGCGACCATTTGCCTTTTTATTGAATATTTTAATGTATCCTATCATTTATTTTAGGTTTAAATTAAATTTGATAAAGTTTCCAATTGAAGCAAAATTATTTCGAAAAATATTACAGTCAAAAAAAGAACAACCTTTTTTCTTTTCGATATCTATTAATAAAACAAGATATTTAAGGGAACATGCGTGAGAGAATGAATTACCGAATATCATGGTTATATTTGTAAAGAAACATTATTATTAGCTAAATTTTTAATGAACAAAAAAGTTGTCATATTATTTTTTCCTTTATCTGAATCAGGCGGTGGAAGACAGATAGAAAAACAAAAAGCCATGATTTCGAATATTCCATGGGCACTTCTCAGTCTTGAGCGAATGATACGCCATCTTGATATTAATGTAATTATTATTGATGAAAGATTTGAAGATAATTATGCAGATATAATAACAAATTACAAAGATAACCTGCTCTTTGTTGGAGTAAGCTCATTGTTAGGACGACAGATTGAAGGCGGAATAAAATTCACTAAATCTTTAAAACAAATTACAAATGCGCCTGTAATATGGGGAGGCTGGTTTCCTACTGTTTTCCCGGAAGTATTGCTAAAAGACGGTTATGCAGATTATGTGTGTATGGGACAGGGTGAGATTCCATTCAAAACATTTACCGAAAGAATACTTGCAGGCGAAGATATTGAGGATATTGCAGGATTAGGATACAAAAAAAATGGGAATGTTGTTATCAATAAGAATGATAAACTTGTTAATCCTGAAATATTTCCAAAAGTAAACATTGATTTAATTGATATTAACAGACTTATTGATATTAATAAAATAATTCCTGATGGTCAGAGGGGTGTTGATTATATTGCTACTTATGGTTGCAGTAATAGTTGTGGTTTTTGTAGTGTGGTGCAGGTTTTTGGTAGTAAATGGTATGCGAAAAAAATACCGGATATAATTAATGATTTGAAATACTTTAAAGAACGAGCTAATATTTCGCACGTAACTTTCTGGGATGAAAATATTTTCGCAAATAAAAAATTTGTTCTTGAATTCTGTCACGAAATGATTAATTCCGAACTTTCACTTACCTGGGGAGGGTTTGCACATATTGGTTATTTTCTGAAAAAGTACACAGACGATGACATTAGGCTTATTTATAGAGCTGGATGCCGAGATATAAGATTGGGAGCCGAATCTGGCGATCAGAAAACGCTTGACATGATAAATAAAAAAATTAAAGTTAAAAATACATTAGAAGTTGTAAAATTACTTAAGAAACATAAAATAATTGCACGTATATTTTTAATGAGTTGTTTCCCGCTTAACCCAGATAATGATTTCTGGAAATCGCTGAATTTGATGGGCAAAGCATTACTAATTAATCCGAAATTATATATTAAAATACGTTTTTTTGTGCCCATACCAAAAACAGCTCTTTATCAGAAAAGTATAGAAAAAGGTTTTACACCACCATCAACAACAAAGGAAATTGTTGAATTCTTCAATCATAGTTTCACATTTGATTATATTGCACCATGGACAAAACCGCATTATCAAAGAGTTATGAATGATTATGTTAAATTTTATTTTTTATTTACCGATTTGTCTTTCTTTAAGAGTTTTCCTCTTAAATATCGTTTCTTGGGATTTATTCTGAATATATTGCTATATCCTGCAATTTGTTTTCGCATCAAATTTAATTTTATGAAATTTCCATTTGAAGCAAGAATTTTTGGCAAACTATTTCCTTACGAGGATTACCATAAATTAAGTGTAAAATCATATATGGTTTGCTAATCACATAGTCCTATGCAGAATTTTCTTTATATTTTTGTTGCAGTCCATTAGTGTTGTTCATAGCTACTGAAATTATATTCTGGTGAAATTCAAATGCTTGACTCAACAGGCAGATATCTGATATAAGATATTTTATCAATGAAAACCTGTAAGTATATATAAATAGTCTTTAGAATCTGTTTAAAAACAATGCAGATTAATAAAGACGGTACTTTATTTATATTAATTTTGCACAATTAAAAATATTGAAGAAAAATTGTTGTAATATGAGTATCTTTCTTAAAATTTCGGAATTTTTTCAGAATTCAAAATATACCAATGAACATCTGAAAGGAAACAACAAGTCGTATCAAAAATTTATTATACTTACATACAGGCGTACAGGTGCTAATTATTTTCTGGATCTGTTACGATCGCATTCAGCTATTGTTGCATATGCAACATTGTTTGAAAATGGTAAATTAGGATTTGTATATCCGGGATATCCAAACCCGCGAAGCAAGCAAACATTAGAATATAGAGATAAATATCCGCGCGAGTTTCTAAAAAAAAGAATATTCCGGAATTTTAACGAAAATATTAAGGCAGTTGGTTTTAAAATGGTTTACAAAACCGGACACCCACAAATTCTTGAATATATAAGAACATTGCCTGAAGTGAAGATTATTCACTTACAAAGAAGAAATATCCTAAGGATACACTTATCTGATATGATTGCTGAAAATACAAAAATATGGGGTGCTGTTAGTAAAGAGAATAAAGAATTGGTTATTGACAATAATGCCGAGTTTCATTCAAAAGTTGTTGAAAAAAAGAGCGATTCTATTCTTCCTGATAATTATAAGATAGAGTTGAAATATGAAGATTGCCTTAAAGAGTTTATTAAGATTAGCGGTTTTGTTGAAAAGTATCAGAATTATTTTGCACCCGGCCAGATGCTAAATCTTTATTACGAGGACCTTGTATCGAATTCCGTTGAAGAACAAAAAAAAGTATTAGATTTTCTAGGTGTTGACTATTGTAAGTTGACAAGCCGGTTAATCAAAATAAATAACAAGAAACTTTCTGATGTAATTTCAAATTACTGGGAACTTAAAGAGCGTTTTGTCGGAACAGAGTGGGCTGTATTTTTTGAAGACTAAGATAAAACATTAATCTATTTGATTGAAATTAAATTCAATCATTGGTTTAACGGGTGTAAAAAAAGTAAAGTCATTTGCTATTTTATTTTTGTCAACTGTTTTAAAAATCAATAACTCGTGTATGGTATATACTTGTTGATATTGCTCATCATATAGCACAACTCCCAGTTTAAAAATACCCTCATTAAAAATATTAGGTGGAATAATCCAGTTTAATTGATAACTGCCATTTTTGTTAATATTTGCTTTATTTGTCATAAAAACAAAGTTCCCAAAAATTCTGTTATTCATAAAATCCCTTACACCAAAAGCCATGTCTGCTTTTCCGCCGAGGTATTTTACTTTGATAGATACATGGATCTCTTTGTCAATAGGAAAATCATTTTGTTCTAAATCTATTGAATTTAAAGAGCTAATAGAAGCTGAAATAAGTCTAAACGAAGAAGATTGTACCTGAAGGTTTGATTCCTCAAAATCTATGGAAGTCTTTAGGTTTTTTACTTGTTCATCATACAACAGGTTCATATTATTATTTCTAAATTTATTTCTTCTCGCATCTCCTTTTAATGCCCTGTCCTGTATTAGGACTTGTTGATATTTATTAATAATACTTGTTGATGTTCCGGAATCTATTATACGCCCTTCATGCAATAATAACATTCTGTCGCAATAATTGGAAATTTCATTTATATCATGACTCACAATTACTATGGTTCGTTTTGAGTTTTTTAAGTCAATGATTTTATTTACACACTTGCTCTTGAAATTAATATCTCCTACAGCAAGCGTTTCATCTAATAAAATAATATCCGTTTCGAGAAATGCAATTACAGAAAATCCTAAACGCATTAACATACCCGATGAATAATGTTTTATTGGATTGTCGATAAACGCTCTTATCTCGCTAAATTCAACTATTTCATCAAACTTTTCTTCAATTTGTTTTTTTGTAAATCCAAGAATTTTTCCATAAAGTAAAATATTATCCCTTCCTGAAAGTTCGGGGTGAAAGCCAACTCCAAGCTCCAGTATTGCTGCTAATTGCCCGGCAATTTCAATTTTCCCGGTTGTAGGTCTTATAATATCGCTAAGGATTTTAAGTAAAGTGCTTTTGCCAGCCCCATTCATACCAATAATACCAACCGATTCTCCTTCATATATTTCAAATGAAACATCTTTCAATGCCCAAAACTCTTTGTACTTTGCAGTAAAACACTTATGTATTGTCTTGTTTAAAAAAGAACCTTCTGTTGGAAATATTTTTTCTTTCCTGACATCAAACTTCTTTGAAATATTTGTGGCTTTTATTGAGATATTTGGCATAATTTCTTAAAAATTAATACTTATAGTTGTTCTGCCATTCTATATTCGACTTTTTTAAAGTACCAGACAGACAAGAAAAAAAACAAAAACATAATTAAAAAGCTCGGAATATACCATAGTGAAAAAGTTTCGTTTCCTGTAATACACCACCTAAAACCTTGAACAATTCCAGCAATCGGATTAAAATATAAAAGATAATTTATGTTTTGCGGGATAATAGTAACATGGTAAAAAACAGGAGTCACCATCATAGTGAGTCCGACAAAATATGGTACAACATGTATAAAATCTCTTCGCTTGAACGAAAGGGCACTCAACCAAATTCCTATGGTAAGCCCGGCAACCATATTTAAAATTAAGAATACCGGAAAAAAAAGAATTTTGTAAGAAGGAGTTATTTTGTATATTACCATAAGGACTACAAGTACAAGCAACCATATAAAGAACTCCATTAACGCACTGATTGCCTTTGAAACAGGGATTATTAACTTAGGGAAATAAACTTTCTTTATAATTTGTTGCGACTCTATCAAAGAAGTGCCAGAAATAACTACAAGAATAGAAAAATAATACCATGAAATCAATCCTATAAAAACAAAAACAGGGTATGGTGTTCCATCTGAACCTAGATGTAATAATTTGCCAAAAAATAACGAAAAAATTAATAAGCTAATAACAGGCTGCAAAATACTTAAAAAAAGACCAAGTCTGGTTTGTGCATATTTTACCTTCAGGTCTTTTTTTACTAATGCCCATATTAATTCTTTGTAATGTAAACATTTTCTAACATACTCCAAAAGATTTATGTTAGATGTAATGGTGGTTATCGCTTTTTTATCTTTGTTTATAATCTCCACAAAAAAATAATTCTAAATTTTAGATATAATTATAACTGTATTTAGAGGGGTTCTAAAAATTAGATTTTTCGAGGCTTGCGAATTTTTCAAAGCCGGAGTTTACTATTGTAAATGAGGATTTTGAAAAATGAGTATAACAAAGAAAAAGCAATTTTTAGAACTCTCGTTTAGACAAAAGTAATTGTTTTTAATTATATTCAAGCTATATTTTGCAAAACCCTCAAGGTTTAACCAAGCATGAGCTGTTGCATAATCTTGAGGATTTTATCCAATAATTAGTGTCTGTCCATAATGTCCGATTTTTTCGTTATGCTTGTTTTGAAAACAGTCATTTACTACAGTAAACTCCTTGGTTTTCAAAACTTCGCATGCCTCAAACTCGAACATTATGAATCAGACACTGAGTTTATAAACAGACAATAATTAAAGAGCTTAAAATTCTTTAGAAGGTTTAGTCAAAACATAATATAAAAACTCTTTATCGGCATGTTCAAAATCGAAAAAAACTAAAACCAATGGAATATGTTTAATTAAAAAAAATATTTTTTTATAATTATGGTTTTCTGGGAGTTCATTCAATACACTTTCTATTTTCTTCATAACCTCGTTAACATATTTCTCTTTTTTACCTTGATAGAGGCAGTTTAAATAGCTATTTAATTGCTTCAATAACTGCTCCTTATCATTTATTTCAATATTTTCAATACATTTATCATTACCGGATAATTCTTTTGTAAGTATATCAATCCGCTTGTTGTTATAATAAAAGTATTGTTGCCGTAAATTCTTTATTACAGAAGATGAATCTGGCAAAGTAATAAAACTTGTTTGAAGATTATTAATATTTTTCCCTGAAAATGTTATAGTGTTTTCTTCTTTTATTTCAGAGAAAATAGGGTTTATAAAATATATAATCTCTAATGTATCTGTTAAATTTTTAACAAGCATTTCGGGAATGAATTGTTCGTGATTAGCAATCAACGTTTTTAGTTCGGAGCTTCCGATATCATAATCTTTGTTATTAATATTAACAAAACCACTTCCACGGATGTCTGCTATTATCAAATAATTTTTAATTATTCCTTTCCACGAAGGGGGTATTATTAGTTTATAATTTGCAAAATATCTTAGGGGCTTTTCTTCGTATGAAGAAACTTTTTTAATGAAAACACCGGGGAATAAAATTATAGAGTGTGGCGGTAATTGTATAAGGAAAGAGTCTATTATTTCAATTTTAGGAATATTTTCATCAGTCATTAATATGTTGTCTTCAGGAGTTTTATAAGGGTTATTTTTCCTATACCTCATGGAATATGCCCAGTCTTCTGAAATATATTTTTTCGGATTTGTTATTATTTCCGGATTTTTTACCAATTCTTCCACACCTGCAATTTCATTATTTTCATTTAGATAATAACCCCGGTAGGTTGGGTCAAGCATTTGCCATTTGTTATTATATAACACCTCAGGAACATTATGAGTTGGGAAATGCCAAATTCTTGATTTATATCCAAGCATATTCCATATTTTATAAAGAACATTTGCTTGCCTTCCGCAATCATATGATCCAACTGAATTGAAATAAAGCATTAATGTTGTTGACGAATAATCTTTTATCAATGGTGGAGTCTCGGAAAAATTTTTGCACATAAATTGCCATGCAAAAAAGAATAAGCTATCCTTATTTGAGCTTGATAAATTCCTTATTTCATTTGCTATATCATTGTCCGTTGTATAGAATTTATTGTTTAACTTCATGGAAAATGTAGCATTGGTATCAGAAGAATTAGTGATAGATATACATGAATTTTCGGGTTGCTGAACTTTTAATGTTTTCATTATTATTGAAGGTTTTGTTAATTTCTGTGAAAACAGTTGGTTTGAAAAGGCCAGAACAATAAAAGAAAATAATAAAAGTTTTTTAAAAAATTTCATAATATTATACATTTTAAGCAAAAGTAAAGAACTTTTATGAAATTGTCAAGTTCTAATTTAAATTATCAACTTTCAGTGAAGCAAATAGTGTCAATAAGTCCGTTACAACATATCAGGGTACAAATACATGTTTGCTGTTTGAAATAAAAATTACGTTTTAAAAGAAAATAAAATATTCGTAACAATGAGTAAATATCCTTTAGAATCAGTTTAAATCAAAGTGAATAAAAAAACAGGTACGTGATTAATACTATATTTTCACGTTAAAAAAACTTTTGGAGATAATATATTGATATGTGAGTATCCTTCTTGAAATTTCGAAACTTTTTCAAATTTCAAAATATACTAATGAACATCTGAAAGAGAACAATTAGTAGTACCGGAAATTTATTTTTCATTTATTTTCTCTTCACCAAGCAGTGCATGATATTGCTTCCAGAAATCATCCGTTTCTTCTGAAAGTTTTTTATACATTTTGTCGAAAGATACTGCCTGCTTTACATATTCATCACCATGTTTAAGGTACAAAAAATCATTTATACGATATAACTGCCTTAACAGTATTGCTTGGTTTGCAAAAACCTGTTCTATAAGTTCCCTGTCTGACAATGTCGAAATCTTTTTCATTTGAATAGATTTATTTCGGTTTGAAATTTTGAAAATATTTTTTAAGAAATCAGCCATTAATACTAAAGTTTTTATTTTAATAATTTAAACTTAATGTGAAAACAATAAAATATAAATAGTGTCTGTCTATAAACTCAGTGTTTGATTCAGAATGTTCGAGTTCAAGGCATTCGAAATTTTTAAATATCAGGAGTTTACTGTAGTAAATGACTGATTTTAAAAATGAGAATAACGTAGAAATCGGACATTATGGACAAACACTAAATAATTAAAAACAAAAATATATTTTTTATAGGTATAATAGACATAAATAATGCTTTTTTTTAGCAAAATTTTTCAAGTGGACAAAAGTAATGACATTTTTTATTAATTTGTCAAATCAAAATTTGCATTTGTGACTTGAATTTGACTTTTTTTTAGTATATTTGCAAACCCCATTAATAAACAAAATTTTTTAAATGAAAAAACTACTAAATTTTTACATTCGTTTCGTTCAGAAAATACTTATTACTATATTGCTGACAATTTTGTATTTTATTGCATTTAGTATTACAAAACTATTGTTAACTTTAGTTCCCAATAAGCATTTCAGACTCTTTAAAAATTGTGATTCATATTGGCTCACTGCTGAAGATTATTCTGCAAATAAATCATCGGCATTAGAACAATCATAGAAATCCCAAATATTACTCTATGAAAAAAATAAGATTCATATTAAAGGAAATGATGCTGATGATAAAAAAGCACAAATTTCGCATTATTGCTCCTATTCTTATAATTCTGGCAGTACTTGCATTTTTGGTTTATTATATTGGTCCTGCTGTTATAGTTTCATTTATATATGCCGGCATATAACATGAATATTTACCTCGATAATAATGCTACAACCAAAACAGATTCAAGAGTAACTGAAATCATGACTCAATATGTTGAGTCAATTTATGGAAATGCATCCTCTATTCATAGAATTGGTATAAAAGCTTCATCAGGAATTGAAAACGCCAGAAATATAATTGCTTCTAATATCAATGCTTTTCCTGAAGAAATATACTTTACTTCAGGAGGTACTGAATCTAATAATTGGGCGTTGAAGGGAATTTACAATGCAAATAAAGACAAAGGAAATCATATAATTGTTTCTTCTATTGAGCATCCGAGCATTTTGGAAACAACAAAATGGCTTGCCAAGAATAAAGCTAAAATTACTTATCTGCCAGTCGATAAAATGGGATTTGTTAAAATAGAAGATGTTCGCAAAGCAATTTCTAAAAAAAACAATTTTAGTAAGCGTAATGCATTGTAATAATGAAGTAGGAACAATAGAACCAATTGAAGAAATTGGCGAATTATGCAGAAAAAATAATTTAATTTTTCATTCAGATGCTTGCCAGAGTTTTACTAAAATCAAAATTGATGTAATAAAACAAAACATAAATTTATTGTCATTAAATGCTCATAAAATACATGGTCCTAAGGGCATAGGTGTTTTGTTCATTAAAAAAGGAACTCCGATTGAACCGTTTATGCATGGTGGTGGACATGAAAATGGACAACGTGCAGGAACATATAACTCACCTGCTATTGTCGGCTTTGGAAAAGCTGTTGAAATTGCTAAAGAGCAAGAGAACACAAATATTAAGAATATGAGGGACTATTTTATTTCTGAAATTAATAAAAGATTAAGTTGTTATACACTGCATGGCACAGTTGGTAACCAGCGAATTTGTAACAATATAAATATAAGTTTTGATAACATTCCCGGAAAAAGTTTATTTACTGAACTTAATAAAAGGGGCATTTATATTTCTACAGGTTCTGCTTGTTCCTCCAATAATCTTGAACCCAGTTATGTACATACTGCAATGGGAATTTGTGAAAAAGTAGCTCATGAAGCAATCAGAATAAGCTTGAGCAAATGGACTACTTTAGAAGAAATTGATACAACAGTTAACAATGTTTGCAATATAGTAAACTCTATTAGAAAATAATTTTATGAAATTAATTACTGCAAATGAAGTTCTTAATTTAAAAGGAGTACCATGTCCTCAAAACTCTGCAAAAGCTTTATTAAAACTTGCAAGCATGGATTTTAATGAAATCCTTGAAATAATTATAGATGACGGCGAACCTAAAGAAAATGTTCCTTCATCAATTGAATCGGATGAGAATTACAAAGTAATAACTTTAAAAAAATATGAAGATAATTCCTGGCATTTATTAGTAAAAGTAATTCAATAATTATATACATTATGGATGAACAAACACTTTGTAATAAATGTATAATGCCTGAACATAAACCTGATATCTTTTTTAATGAATCAGGAGTCTGTAATATATGCGTTAATTATGAAAACATGAAGAAGTTTGATAATATTAAACCTTTAGAAACAGATTTTTTAAAAATAATAAACAAATACAAAGGAAAATTCAAATACGACTGTTTAGTAATGTGCAGTGGGGGAAAAGACAGCACTTCATCTTTGTACTATATGAAAAAAAGATACAAATTAAATCCTTTGGCATTTACTTTTGATCATGGATTTGAAACCGAAGAAGCCCTTGATAATATTAAGAATGCAGTAGATATTCTTGATGTTGATTTTTTATTTTTTAAATCAACATTTATGAAAGATATGTTTTCAAAAATTCTTAGTTCCGAATCAAAAGCAGTAATATGTCATCCATGTTCTATCTGGTATATGGATTTAGCCTTTGATATTGCTGCACGATATGATATTCCACTGATTGTTGCCGGTTGGACCAAAGGACAATCCACTAAACAGGAAGTGATGTCAAAATGTGGATGCAATATACATGCACCGGAATTTAAAGATATGGCACAAGCTACTAAAAATTTTATGGAGGAGGAACTGAATAATATGCCTAAATACAAAGACTTTCCCAGAAGTATGGAAGAAGTTTTGAAAAGAGCCAATAAAAAACACAAAGCTATAGTTGTTTCTCCACACTGGTTTCTTCCTTTTGGAGCGGAAATTTATATAGATATAATTAAGAAAGAGTTAAATTGGAAAGCACCAAAAATAAGTTATCCAAAGGGTTCGACCAATTGTTTGTTAAATTTCATCTCTGTTTTTAATTCAATAAAGCATTTTGGTTATACTCATTATCATGTAGAAGCAAGCAAGCTTATCCGCGAAGGGTATCTTACACGTGAGGATGCGTTAAATCAGCTTAAAATTGATTTTGATAAAAACCTGCTGAACAGTGTTGCTGAAAAATTAAATTATCGCTTCGAATAAATTTGGAATGAATATACTTGGTATCTCTTGTTATTATCATGATTCTGCTGCTTGCTTATTAAAAGACGGAGAAATTGTAGCTGCTGTTCAGGAGGAACGCTTCAATCGTATAAAAAATTCTTCTGTTTTTCCGATTAATGCAATAAACTATTGTATTCAGGCAGGAAATATTAGCTTTGACGAAATTGATTATGTTGCTTTTTATGAAAAACCATATCTCAAATTTTCAAGAGTAATATTTGACCACATTAAATCATTTCCATTTTCTTATAGAAATTTTTTGCGAAGTATCCCTCTTTGGTTGCAAGACAGACTTATTTTACCGCTTACACTTAAGAAAGAAATTGGCTTTGAAGGAAAAACAGTTTTTATTAAACATCATTTGGCGCATGCCTCAAGTTCTTTTCTTGTTTCACCATTTAATGAAGCGGCAATAATTATTGCTGATGGGGTTGGTGAATATGCCACTACTTCCTATGGATATGGAAATGGAAATGATATTACAATATTAAAAGAAATTCACTATCCTGATTCTTTAGGATTACTTTATTCTGCAATTACCTCTTATCTGGGGTTTAATGCCAACAGCGAAGAAGGAACTACTATGGCTCTGGCAAGCTTCGGAAAACCTGAGTACATAAAAGAATTTTATAAAATAATTGATGTTAAGGACGATGGAAGTTTTCATATAAATTCAAAATACTTTGGTTATACTAAAGGTAAAACAATGTACAGTAAAAGTTTTATTAAATTATTTGGACCTCCAAGAAAAAAAGGAACTGAATATGAAGAAAGACATAAAAACATAGCTGCTTCACTTCAACTTTTCGTTGAAGAAACGCTTATTAAAATTGCAAATCATTTATATTCTGAAACAAAAATGTCCAACCTTTGTTTAGCTGGTGGTATTTTTCTGAATTGTGTTGCAAACCAAAAAATACTTGAAAAAACTCCATTTGAAAAGGTTTATATTCAACCGGGAGCAGGCGATGCAGGCGGTTCAATTGGTGCCGCTATTAATCTTTATAATTGTATATTAGGAAACCCAAGAAGTTATATTATGGAACATGCATACTTAGGTCCCGAATTTTCTGATGAAGTGATAAAACGCATAGCTTTGACCCAAAACTTAAAATTTACTGAATATAACGAAGATGAACTTCTACAAAAAGCCGCTCAGTTTATCCATAATAATAAAACTGTAGGATGGTTTCAGGGCAGACTGGAATTTGGTCCAAGAGCTTTAGGAAACAGGTCAATTTTAGCAAATGCAACCAATCCTGAAATGGTTAATATTTTAAATGACAGGATTAAACATCGTGAATGCTTTAGACCATTTGCTCCAATAGTTCCGGAAGACAGAGCAAATGATTTTTTTGAAATGAATGGAATGTCACCCTTTATGCTTTTAGCACCAAAAGTAAGAGAACATGCAAGAACAATTTTACCTGCTATAACTCATATTGACGGAACTGCACGTGTTCAGACTGTCAGTAAAAAATATAATTCTCGTTTATACCAATTGTTAATTGAAATTGAAAAACTTTGCGGCGTTCCTGTTGCCATTAATACATCATTTAATTTACATGGAGAGCCAATTGTATGCACTCCGGATGAAGCAATTAATGATTTTTTGAAAAGCCAAATGGATTATCTGTGTATTGGAAATATTCTAATTCAGAAATAAGCTAAACTTGTTTTTAATGAAAAAGAAAAAAATATTTATATATACAATTTCACTTTCTTTCTTAGCTTCGATAATTATTGCATATTGTTTATATCAAAAATCTGCTACTATTTATGAACCCGTAATAGTCAAAATAACAGGAATCACACCTGAAGAAACATACAATATTGACGTAATTGGCATAACTCCACTAAACCGAAAAATAGATTTTCAATATTCAGAAGAAAACGTTTGGGATATTAAATATGCTTTTCTCAAAGCAATTCATTTGTTTATACAAGATACACTTTTACAAAAAGTCAATTCTATAGAGGTTAATATTGCCCAAAACAGTTTCTTAATCTCAGCAAAAGAGTTAAATGTAGTAGGGAATAAAATTGGTAAAAATGAATACTCCCTTCCTTCCCGCATCCATAGTGAAGATTCATTTATAAAAAAGGCGCTTTCACTATTCCATTGGAAAATTGTAAAAACAATATTAAAAATACTCTCGTTTCTTTTAATAATTTTGGTTTTGTCATTCTTCGTCAATAAATTACTGAAGAAAAGAAATATCTCTAATCTTAAAGCAAAAAAGATTTTTATCTGGCTCAAAATCATTGTTTATTCTGTACTATTTACATGCGTATTGTTTTTTGGTTTTTTATTCTTCGCATTTACCCTGAGCACCTACATTACTTCTTTGTTATTCATGATTTTAACCGGATTGTTTTTTTGGCTTTTTATCAAGCTCATTGTTAAGAGATTTAAAAAATCAGGTATTTATTTAAAACGAACAAAAATTGTGATGATTACTATTTTAACAATCTGGTTTTGTATTGAGACTTTTTTAAGATTAGAAGGTATTAATGCCAGTTATAATGAAATACAAAAGTTTTATTATGTCACAGGTTTTCACAAAAGATTAAAAAGCAACAGTAAAAGTCCTGATTTGTTGGTACACCCAAAATACCATAGTTACATTGATAGCAGGAAGGAGTTTTCTTTCGAAATAAAAACGAATAATGAAGGGCTTAGGGATATAGACCATTCAGTTGAAAAGCCCAAAGATGAATTCAGAATAATTTGCATTGGCAATTCATTTACTGAAGGCATAGGCACTCCGCAAGATTCAATATGGCCGAAGCTACTTGAGGACAGGATAAGGTTGGCATCAAAGAAAAAGGTGGCGGTCTTCAATGCCGGCAAAGCAGGTTCCGACCCTTTTTTCGGATATATGTTGTTAAAAAAAAGAATGCTGAAATATAATCCTGATATCGTTCTTGTTGCAATTTCTTCGTCCGATTTTAATTTCTACAGGTTTAGGGGCGGTTTTGAACGTTTTACTTCAGACGGATATCATTTCCGCAAAGAACCGTGGTGGGAAAAGTTTTATGCCGTAAGCTACATTTGCCGCTTTATAACGGATGATATGATGCATTACAAATACTTTCTCACACCCGAAGAATACAAAAATGACAGTATCAAAGCAATGAATGATATTAATAATTGCCTTCATAAGTTTTACAAACTATCTCTTAATTGTAATTTCAAATTTGCCGTTGTTTATTGTGATGATGGTATTTACGAACTTAACCCAATCCTAAATTCACTTAAACAAGAAAAAATAATTCCAGTAATTGACCTTGTTAAATATAACAGAAACAATGCACAATTAACCTGTGAAAGACGAAAAACTTATTACTGGCCATTAGACGGACATTGCAATTCCCGGGGATATTATTTGTTTGCCAAAGGTGTAGAATGGAATTTAATGAATATGGGCATTATTGATTCGTTAAAAATAGAATGATGCGTTTAAAAAATCATTTACTGTTGTTAATTTTTTTTCCATTTTTTAAACCACTTCTCAAAAATAACAATTTTCCATAATCGCCAATAATCGCTCGAATTAAGTGAGTTTTCGATAAATTGTTTATTAATAATGCCATTTTTAACAAGCACAGAATCGAGTAACTCGGATTTATACCAAGCTCTATTTTGGTAATATTTATCAGGTCCGGTAAATCCTTGTTTTTTGCGTTCAATAATTTCTTTTGGAACAAAAGGCTTCAAAATTTCTTGTAAAATAGCTTTTTGTTGTCCTTTTTTAAAGTAAACGTTTTCATTTAAGTTAAACATAAACTCTACTAATTCAAGGTCAAGAAATGGAACCCTTGCTTCTAAAGAGTTTGCCATGCTTGCTCTGTCAACTTTTTGCAAAACTAACTCTGCCATAAAAGTTTTAATGTCTATATATTGGAATGCTTTTAAAGGCGATAATTCTTTTCTGAAGTGTTGTTTGTAAAACCAAAATGAGTTATCGGGTATGTTGTTATGATATTCAGGTGTTAATAATTCTTTTAATTTTTTTTTATTAAACATTCCCATTGCCATTGCATTTGCATAACCCTTTATTCCCGATAATTTGTTTCCATGCAAATAGTTGTAAATGTTTTCTTTGTTAAATAAATTTTTGCAATTCATTAAATTATGATGCCATGTGTAACCGCCAAAAATTTCGTCAGCACCTTCGCCCGAAAGTACAACTTTAACATTTTTTGAAGCAAGCTCACTAACTTTAAATGTTGGTATAGTGCTTATATCGCCATTTGGTTCGTCGTAATTCCAAGCTAAATTATCAAGAAGTTCAAGACTGCTTTCATCTATTATTTCTTTGTGATGTTCAGTGTTAAATTGTTTTGCAATTATTTCGGCATATTTGTCTTCGCTTTTATTCCAATTCTCGAAACCAATTGAAAATGTTTTTTGTTTGTAATTTAATTCATGTTGCATCAAAACTAAAGCTGTTGAATCGTAACCACCGCTTAGGAATGTTCCAATTTCAACATCGCTTAATAAATGTTTTTTAACCGATTTATTAAGTAATTCATGAGCTTTTTCAACAGTATCACTAAAAGATAATTGTACATTGTTACAGTTTAGTTTCCAATATTCACTTATTATTATTTTATTATTAAAATCAATTTGAAGTGAGTGGGCAGGAGGGAGCTTAAAAACATTATGCCAAATAGTTTTTGGACTTGGAACATAGCGGTATGTAAAATAGTCGCAAACAGAAGTCCAATCTATATCTTTTTTAAATTCCGAATCTTCAACAATAGCTTTTAGTTCCGAAACAAAAATAAATTTGTTATTTGTTAAATGATAATAAAATGGTTTAATTCCAAAACGGTCGCGAGCTGCAAAAAGATTTTTTTTTGTTTCATCAAAAATTGTAAAGGCAAACATTCCATTAAGTTTCGATGGTAAATTAGTTTCCCATTCTTCCCAACCATGAATAATAACTTCGCTATCGGAGTTTGATTTAAAAATATGTCCTTTGTTTTCGAGTTCAGTTCGGAGTTCTTTATAATTATAAATTTCACCATTAACAACTCCATGAATTGTATTGTTTTCATTGTGCAATGGCTGATTAGCTCTTGCGTCAAGGTCAATAATTGAAAGACGTGTTTGAGCAAGCCCAATTGTTCCATCTTTTGAAAACCAAGAATTTGCATTGTCTGGTCCACGATGTAATAAAGTATTTCGTTGTGCATTAAAAATTTCGTTATTTAATGGTTTATTGTTAAAATTCCATTGTCCAAAAATCCCGCACATTATTTTTTACTTATAAATAACTGTTTTAAATATTGTTTTTTATAATATAATCCATTTTTTAACAAAAGTAAGAATGAATGCCATAAATAACTGAGCATGTATTTATAAATAATTCTAAATGTTGCTTTATCCCTGATAATACTTTCATATTCTTTTGCTATACTCTCATGAATTGTACTTTTAAATTTTTTGTAAAATTTCTCTTTTTTAAAATATTGTAAAATTGCAACATTATTTAAAGTAAACTTTTCAGAAGATATTTTTTTACTTAAACCTTCGCTATGGTCGAGGTAAACCGACCAACAGCGATTAAAATATTTAAAGTTTCCATTGGTTATTATTTTTAGTTGAAATGCCCAACTAAATGAATGAATTTGTAAATTGTAATTTTTAAAAAAGTTATTAAAATCTGAATTTCTGAATACAAGCGAAGCTGTGGGAATAATGTTGCGCATTATTAATAAATAAGGTGTAAATTCCTCTTCGTAATGATTAAACTGGCTGTAATAACGATATTTATGAAGTGATTGTTGTTTAAGTTGTTCATTATCAATTATGTGAATATTGTTTTCGCTTCTAATAAAAGCATCGTGAAAACATCCTGAATATTGTGGATTATTTTCCAGAAAATCTAATTGAATTTGAAGTTTTGAATGATATGTCCAATAGTCGTCAGCATCGAGCCAAGCAACATATTTTCCTTTTGAGTTTTCGTAAATTTGTTTAGCACGAAAAACAGGACCTTTAGATTCATTAAAGCAGAATGTTTTTATTTTTTCAGGAAATTTTGTAAAATAATCATTAATAATGTTTTGGGTATTATCAGTACTTCCGTCATCAAATAAAAGCAATTCGTACTTGTAAATAATATTTTGAGATAATACACCATTAATAGTTTTCTCTAAATATTTTTCGTGATTATGCGAAATAATTGCGATTGTTATAAATGGTTCTTGCATATATTAATGATTTTATAAATAACTTAATGCAAGTATATTATAATCGTGAGAAATAGAAATATCAATATTGTTTTCATTTTTTATTTTGGGAATACTATTTTCGGAATATGTTAAATTCCAATTTTGTGATTTAATAAAACTAATAAATTCAACATTATTTAAACTATTGCTATTAATAGGAGTATTTCTAAAAAAACAATGTTTAATATCTCGAACATTATATTGGTTAGTTGTTGCATACGAGAATATGTAATTTTGTTTTACAATAGTATTAAAATAATAGTTTTGATCTTCAAAATTTGCATTTCCGTATAATTTGTTATTTATTTTATTGAAAGTTGTTATTTTTATATTTGATGGTGTAAACGCTTTGATATTGCCTTGTTTGCACGTTATTTTATAAACACTTTCTTTTATAGTCCAAATAACAGGGAGAATAGAATTTTTATCTTCTAAAAAAAATGTGTGGTTCTCGAATTTATTTAAAATTATTTTAGCTGCACCTTTCCGCAAAAAAGTAGTATAGTTAGTGTTAATATATAGCAAGTCGTTGCCAATTAAACACATAAATTATTTTGTTTTAGATGTAATAATATCCATTGCATCTTTAATAGTAATAATTTTCTCTAAGCTTTTATTGTCAATTTCTATATTGTATTTTTCTTCAATATCTAACACAATATCAACAACTCTGGCAGAATTAATTCTTAAATCTATAATGATTTTTGAGTTTTCGTTTGCATTTTCAACTAATGCTTTATCAAAAGCATATTTGCGGATAATTTCTTTAATTTCATCGAATAATTTGTTCACTTGTTAAGTTTTTTAAATATTAAACATGTGTTTACATCGCCAAAACCAAAACTTGCTTTGACAATGCAATTTAATGAAATATTTTGAATTGTATGCTGTGGTATGCAATTTTTATTAACAATTTTTTCAATTTGCGGGTGTATATCTTCGCAATTTACTGATGGGTGAATAAATTGATGATGAAGCTGCAAAATAGCGGCAATGCATTCAATTGAACCGGCAGCACCAAGCGAATGTCCAATTAATGATTTAGTTGAGTTTATTATTGGAAAATTGTTGCCTGTTAGTTCAAGTGCCTTACTCCAGTTTTCGATTTCTAAAGTGTCTGCCATTGTAGAGCTTAAATGCCCGGATATAAAATTAATTTCTTTAGGTTTTGTATTTGTTTCGTAAAGTGCACCTTTGATACATTTAATAACTCCTTCGGTTGAAGGAGCAGTCATACTGCCACCATTGCGTTGTCCTCCGGAATTTATATATCCACCTATTAATTCTGCATAAACAGGTGCATTCCGTTTTAATGCAGATTGTAATTCTTCTAAAATGATAATTCCTGCACCAGCAGATGGTACAAATCCGCTTGCAGATTCACTCATTGGACGGCTACCTTTTTCAGGTTCGTTGTTATGTTTTCTTGTAGTAACGCGTAAAGCATCAAATTGCGACCAAGACCAAACAGAATATGCTTCAGATGAACCAGCAAGCATTCGCGTTGCTTTACCGTATTTTATTCTTTCGTAAGCCATTAATATTGCTTCGGCACCCGAATTACAAGCCGATGAGTTGGAGGTAAGCTGATTACCAATTGCCAATATACTGCTTAATGAGGCTGACCCACCGCTTATCATGCAGTTTTCAACTATTGTACTGCGTAGTCTTTTTATGTTTTTGTTATTTGTTAACGGAATTACTCTGTTACCATAAACATCAATAGTGCCCATTCCACTGCCTATTATTGCACCGGAATTATAATCTACTTCTTTGCTATCGTGAAGTGGTATCGGTAATTTTGCATCAAGCCATGCTTCTAAACCTGCAATTACTGCATATTGAATCATTAAACTTGCCGTTTGCATTCCATAAAGTTCGATATAAGAGTTAAATATGCTTTTTGAAATATCTGGAATTCCTCCAATTTGGCAACCAAACTCTAATTCTTCTAATTCTGCAATATGTTTTATTCTGCTTTTACCATTTATAAGTGCATTAGTAAATTCGGTTTTTCCTAAACCGTTTGATGCAACAACTCCTATTCCGGTAACTACAACCCTTTTCATTTATAATAAATTATTATTTTTTATAATCTGTAAACATCTTTTCTGTGACCTATTTTTACAACTGTAATAATTAAAATATTATTATCAACATAATAAATAATTCTGTATTGGCCAACTCTTACCCGATAAAGATTTTCAAAACCTGAAAGTTTTTTATACCCATGCGGAAATGGCGTAGTTTCAAGTTCAATTAATTTTTTAAAAATTTCTTTAATTGCAAACGCAGGTAATTTTATTATTTGCTTTTTTGCAGATTTAACAATAATAACAGTATAACTCATACATTGATGTGCCTTACCCTTTTAATTTCTTTCCTTAATTCACCAAGCCCTATAGTTTCTTCATCTTTAACACCTTCGGCTTCCATTCCATCAAACAAATCTTCTAAATACTGTCCCCATATTTTTAAATCAAAAATTACTTTTTTAGGTTTGCCTTTGTAATCTTCTATAAATTGAACTCCTGCAATTCGTGCCATAATGTTTATGATTTTTATTTATTATACAAATATAGGAACAAATCTTGTTTTTTCATAAAATATTTATATCACTACAACAACCTTAGTGAAACATTCAAAATAATTTCCCCCAAATCTAAGGATAAATCCGGTAATTTAGCTCAGGTATTTGCGGATGATAAACAATTCTTTTTTCATCAA
>Ga0209211_10001966_pt1 | contig 36831 bp, 37 predicted proteins | sample RifGroA2_FD_183992 | JGI IMG/M metagenome (GOLD analysis project Ga0209211, IMG submission 183992) | Groundwater microbial communities from Rifle, Colorado, USA - Groundwater A2 (SPAdes) (version 2) | ecosystem: Environmental > Aquatic > Deep subsurface > Groundwater | place: Rifle, Colorado... | reverse complement strand
CCCGCCAGTACCTGTCACAGGTACCCGTGCAGGTGCAGGCGACCAATGCCCAGCTGATGGAAATCATGATGGCTCAGGACTTTCAGGATCTGACCGGGCAGGTCATCAAAAGAATGATGGACGTGATCAAGGACATGGAGACGCAGTTGCTGCAACTGCTGGTGGACAACACGCCGCCTGAAAAACGTCCCGAACTGAGCAGCGGCCTGCTCAACGGCCCCAAAATCAAAATGGGCAACGCCGACACGCTGGACGATCAGGAACAGGTCGACGACCTGCTGGCCAGCCTCGGCTTTTGAATCGCCCGCCCTGATTGGCCAAAGAGCAGCTTGAAGCCTGCTTTGTTTGGCTGATCGTTTACCCCCGCTTGCTTTCATAATCCTTCAGAAGCGGCGCATTGCGCCTCACGCTGCGGAGCATTGATGGCGGAAGAAAGTGATCTCGAAAAAACAGAACCGGCGTCCCCGGAGCGGCTGGAAAAGGCACGCCAGGAAGGGCAGGTGGCGCGCTCGCGCGAACTGGTTACCTTTGTCATGCTGGTCACCGCGCTGGGTGGCCTGTGGGTCATGGGCGACAGCATCAGCCTGCATTTCGGCAACGTCTTTCGCACCACGCTGCATTTCGAGCGCATGTCCGCGTTCGACCCGCCGCACATGATGAATCTGGCCGGCAACATGGCGGCCAACACCCTGCTCGCCCTGATGCCGCTGATGATCATGATGCTGATCGCGGCACTGGTTGCGCCGATGATGCTGGGCGGCTGGCTGCTGTCAACCAAATCGCTGGCGCCCAAGTTCTCCAAGTTGAATCCGATCGCCGGTATTGGCCGCATGTTTTCGACCGAATCACTGGCCGAACTGGTCAAAACCATTGTCAAGTCGCTGCTGATTGGCAGCATTGCCTGGTGGGTCATCAGCGCCAAGATAGACGCCATCATGTCGCTCATGAGCGAACCCACCCACGCCGCGCTGTCGCACAGCTTGCGCCTGGTGGCTGGCACCTGCGCATTGATCGTGGGCTCGCTCTTGCTGGTGGTCCTGATCGATGTTCCCTACCAGCTCTGGAGCCATGCCCACAAACTGCGTATGTCGCGCGAAGATCTGCGCCAGGAACAAAAAGAAAACGACGGCGACCCCCAGGTCAAGGCACAGATTCGACGCCAGCAACAGCAAATGGCCAAACGCCGCATGATGGCCGAAGTACCCAAGGCCGACATCATCATCACCAACCCAACCCATTTTGCTGTGGCCTTGAAGTACACCGACAAAGAAATGCAGGCCCCCCGCGTCATTGCCAAAGGCGCTGATCTGGTGGCCATGCGGATCCGTGAGATCGCCAAAGAACACCACATTCCCACCCTTGAGGCGCCCCCGCTGGCGCGTGCCCTGTACAAACACACGGCGGTCAATCAGGAAATCCCCATGGCCTTGTACTCGGCAGTGGCCGAGGTGTTGGCCTGGGCCTACCAGCTCAAGCGCCTGGGCGCAAGCGCCAGCAATCTGCCACCCACGCCGCGCGACCTGCCGGTACCGGCGGCGCTTGACCCCCTGGGACACACCGCATGACGCTCCCGAATTCATGGCTGCGCCTGGCCGGGCTGATCATGTCCGGCGACAAAAGCAAAGGGCTGGTCGGCCCGATCCTGATCATCCTGATCCTGAGCATGATGGTGCTGCCCTTGCCGCCATTTTTGCTCGACCTGCTGTTTACCTTCAACATCGCCCTGTCCATCATGGTGCTGCTGGTCAGCATGTACACCATGAAGGCGCTGGATTTTGCAGCCTTCCCGGCAGTGCTGCTGTTTACCACGCTGCTGCGCCTGTCGCTCAACGTGGCATCAAGTCGGGTGGTGCTGATGGATGGCCACACCGGCCCCGATGCCGCCGGCAAGGTGATTGAAGCATTTGGCCACTTTTTGGTCGGTGGCAACTTTGCAGTGGGTGTCATGGTCTTCATCATCCTGGTGGTCATCAACTTCATGGTGATCACCAAAGGCGCCGGCCGCATTGCGGAAGTGGGCGCGCGCTTTACCCTGGATGCCATGCCTGGCAAACAAATGGCCATTGACGCCGACCTCAACGCGGGCCTGATTGGCGAAGACGACGCCCGCAAGCGGCGCTCGGAAGTCGCCCAGGAAGCCGCCTTTTATGGCTCCATGGACGGTGCCAGCAAATTTGTACGCGGCGACGCCGTGGCGGGCTTGCTGATCATGGTGATCAACATCATTGGCGGCCTGATTGTGGGTGTCGGGCAACACGACCTGTCTTTCTCGGCGGCGGCCACCACCTACACCCTGCTGGCCATTGGTGACGGCCTGGTCGCCCAAATTCCGGCACTGGTGATCTCGACCGCAGCCGGCGTGATTGTGTCGCGCGTCGCCACCGACGAAGATGTGGGCGGCCAGCTCACCGGCCAACTCTTTGCCAACCCGCAAGTGCTGTTTCTGACCGCCGGCGTGATCGGCCTGATGGGCCTGATTCCGGGCATGCCCAACCTGTCCTTCCTCATCATCTCGGGTGGCCTGATCTGGCTTGGTCGGCGCATCACGCAAAAAGCCAGCAGCAGCGCGAGCCGTGCCGCCGTGGCGCCCCCGCCGCCGCCGCCGGTACCCGAAACGCAGGAAGCCAGCTGGGACGACGTAGCCCTGGTTGACCCACTCGGCCTTGAAGTGGGCTACCGCCTGATCTCGCTGGTTGACCAGGCCCAAAATGGCGAGCTGTTGGGTCGCATCAAGAGCATCCGCAAAAAATTTGCCCAGGACATCGGTTTTTTGGTGCCGGTGGTCCATATTCGCGACAACCTCGAGATCAAGCCCAATGCCTATGTGATCAAGCTCAAGGGCGTCCAGATCGGACAGGGTGAAGCCGCACCGGGCCAATGGCTGGCGATCAATCCGGGACAGGTCAGCGCCTCGCTGCCCGGCACCCAGACCAAGGACCCGGCCTTCGGTTTGCCCGCCATCTGGATCGACCCGGGCTTGCGCGAACAGGCCCAGATTTATGGCTACACCGTGGTGGATGCCAGCACCGTGGTGGCCACCCACCTCAATCACCTGATTCATTTACATGCCGCCGAATTGCTGGGGCGCCAGGAGGTTCAGCAGCTGCTGGACCGCATTGGCAAGGAGTCCCCCATGCTGATCCAGGACCTGGTGCCCAAGACACTGTCACTGACAACCCTGCAAAAAGTCCTGCAAAACCTGCTGGACGAAGAAGTTCCCATTCGCGACATGCGCACCATTCTGGACGTGCTGGCCGAACATGCACCCACCGTCTCCGACACCACCGAACTGACCAGCCTGATCCGCCTGGCCTTGGGGCGCGCCATCGTGCAGCACATTTTCCCCGACAGCGACGAGCTCCAGGTCATTGGCCTCGACAGCTCGCTCGACCGCGTGCTGCTGCAGGCACTCAGCAACAGCAGCGGCCTGGAGCCCGGACTGGCCAACAACCTGCTGCGCGAAGCCCAGCTGGCCATGGAGCGTCAATCACAATTGGGGGTGGCCAGTGTTTTGGTGGTGCAACACCCGCTGCGCGTCTTGCTGGCCCGTTTTTTACGCCGTAACCTGCCGCAACTCAAGGTGCTTTCGCACCATGAAATACCCGATAACCGGACCATCAAGGTGACAGCCACCATTGGAGCAAGAGCTTGAATATCACCACAGAAGTCAGCAGCGCCGCCTGCAAGGTACTGGCACCTTCGAGTCGCCAGGCACTGCGCCTGTTGCGCGAAAACATGGGGCCGGATGCCCTTGTTCTGTCCAATCGGGTGACACCCCAGGGCATTGAAATCATGGCCACTCTGGAAGAAGAGTTGGCGACCATGATGACTGCGGGCGCACGCTCTGGCAGCCCGGTGCCAAACATTCAGTCAGAACTGGCGCCGGCAGCCGCGCCCGAGGAAGGCAGCATCCTGCGCGAAATCCACGCCATGCGCGGCATGATTGAAGACCAGTTGGCCAGCTTGTCATGGAGCGAAAAGCAAAAACAAGACCCGCTTTCGGGCCGCCTGCTGCGCGCGTTGCTGGCGGCGGGCTTCAGCGCCCGTTTGGCGCAATCCATTTTGGCCACCATGCCCAGCGGTCAGAGTTACACCAGCGGACTCGACTACGCCAAGTCAGAGCTTGCGCGCCAACTGCCCCTGCTGGAAGACGAAACCGCCCTGATGGATCAGGGCGGGGTGTATGCCCTGATCGGCCCCACCGGTGTGGGCAAAACCACCACCACAGCCAAACTGGCGGCGCGCTGCGTGATGCGCTTTGGCTCAAAAAAACTGGCCCTGGTCACCACCGACAGTTACCGGATTGGCGCCTATGAGCAGCTGCGGATTTATGGCCAAATCCTGGGGGTCAGCGTGCATGCCGTCAAAGACCCGGCCGACCTGGAGCGCGCCCTGCTGGACCTGGCCGACAAACACATGGTGCTGATCGACACCGTCGGCATGAGCCAGCGCGACCGCGCCGTCTCTGACCAAATCGCGATGCTGTGCACCTCCAGCCGCCCGATCAAACGCCTGTTGCTGCTCAATGCCAGCAGCCACGGCGACACCCTCAATGAAGTGGTGCAAGCCTATCGGCACAGCACCCAAACACCCGGCGGCCCCGACCTGGCAGGCTGCATCTTCACCAAGGTCGATGAAGCCACCCACCCGGGTTCACTGGTGGACATGGCGATACGCCACCAACTGCCGGTGCACTACATCTCCAACGGCCAAAAGGTGCCCGAAGACCTGCTGTCAGTCAATCGTCAAGCCCTGATCGAACAGGTCTTTATGGCCAACAGCCAAAGTGCCCTGTTTGTCCCCGGCGAGGCCGACCTTGACCAAAAGCCGCAGCCCGTCACCACCCAAGCCGAACAGGCCACCGCTACCGCCATCTGGCGTTTACGCTCGCAGTGCCAGCAGGTCATAGAAACCCTGAAAGGCACCGAACAGGTGCAGGACTTCGGTGCCAACATCACCCCCGGTGCACCCATCAGGCAGGAGTGAAATGTGAAAAAAATAATCAACGATCAGGCCGATGGCTTGCGCCAGTTGATGGCCGGACACGCTGGTCAACGGGTGGCTGTTGTCGGTGGTTCAGCCGCCGTGGGCGTGACCAGCGTCACCCTGAATCTGGCGGCCGCCCTGCTACAACAGGGCAAGGACGTGCTGTTGCACGACGAGCGACGTGGCGCAGCGCCCACGCTGGCTGAGCGCCAGGGACACTTGCTGCTGATTGACAGCGTTCTTGATTTGCAAGGTGCACTGTCACCGCTGGCGTCGCAGGCAGATCACATCCTGGTGGTCTTGCAACCCAATGCGGCATCGATCAAGGACTGTTACGCCTGCATCAAAAAATTGCACTATGCCCATGCCCTACAACGCCTGCGCGTGCTGGTCAACTACGCCACCGATGCCGCGCAGGCGCAGCGCATACTGGACAACCTGGTGCTGGCCAGCGGCCGCTATCTGGCACTGACGCTGGAACCGGCCGGCCTGGTGCGCGCCGATCCGCAGCTGGCACAAGCCAGAAAACTCAACCTGAGCGTGGTGGAGGCCTATAAAAATAGCCCGGCGGCGCTCGACTTTCATCACATTGCAGCCAATCTGCTGCAATGGCCATGGGCTGCGTCTCCTGTGCAAACGGCGTCCGCCATGGCACTACCCAACAGCGGGCAAAAAGACCAGCCAGAGCTGGCACTGCACTAGCACTGCGACAAGCACGGTCAACGTCGATCACACAGCAGCAAAAGGAACCCGTGATGTACACAGCCCAGGGAAAAATAGACAAATCCGGCCCGTCCGCCATGCTGATCCAGTATGCGCCACTGGTGCGCCGTCTGGCCCTGCAAATGATTGCCAAACTGCCGGCCAGCGTCGAACTTGATGACCTGATCCAGGTCGGCATGCTGGGCTTGCTTGAAGCGGCTGGCCGTTATCAGGACGACCAGAGCGCAAAATTCGAGACTTACGCAACACAGCGCATTCGCGGTGCCATGCTTGACGAATTGCGCGCCAATGACTGGGTCTCGCGCGGCTTGCGCCAGTCATCACGCAGCGTGGCAAGTGCGGTACAGGCCCAGGAAAACAAGCGCGGGCGCGCTCCCACCGAAGGCGAAATCGCCGAACAACTGCAAATGTCGCTGGACAGCTACCAACACCTGCTGCAAGAGATTCACGGTTGTCAACTGGTCTATTACGACGACTTTGACCACAACGAGCAAGACAACAATTTTCTGGACCGGCAAAACCAGGGTGAGGCCTCTTTGCTGAACGAACCCCTGAGCCAGTTGCTCAAGGGCGACTTCAGGCGCCAGTTGATTGACGCCATTGAGCGCCTGCCCGAGCGTGAGCGCCTGCTACTCAGCTTGTACTACGATGAAGAGTTGAACCTGCGCGAGATTGGCGCCGTCATGGAGGTCACCCAATCTCGCGTGTGCCAGCTGCACAGCCAGGCCATCAGTCGGCTGCGCGCCAGTTTGAGCGAATCGATTGAAACCATGGCCGGTTGAGCCGAGACAAGCCAGGACGGCTCGGGTTCAGGCTAAATGAACTGGTACGGGTCAATGCGCCACTGCTCGGCAGATTCGTGGCTAACAATTTTGTCGCCGCCGCCATGGCCCAGTGGTTTGGACAAGTCGACATCTTGCGGCGTCAGGTGACAGTGTTTAAGGGCATCAAACACAACGAGCACCAGCGGCCGCGTCAAGTCCCGGCCTTGCTGGTCAATCACCACGGCAATCTTGCGGCTTTCCAGCATCACCAGGGTGCCCACCGGATAAATGCCAATGGTGCGAACAAAGGTCTGGATCAGCACCGGGTCAAAGTGGAACTTGCTCCATTCAAACATTTTTCTCAGCGCCACGGTGGGGTCCATGCCCTTGCGATAACAGCGGTCAGAGGTGATGGCGTCGTACACATCCACAATGGACGCCATTTGTCCGTAAATGGACATGTCTGCCCCCTTGAGCTTGAGCGGGTAACCACTGCCGTCGTAACGTTCGTGGTGCTGGGCAACCACCTCATACGAGGTTTGGCTGATGTTGGGCATGTCAGCCAAAATGTTCTGGCCATACACCACATGCCTCTGGATGGTGCTGAATTCATCAGGCGTCAAGGCGCCGGCCTTGTTCAAGATACGGTCTGGCACCCTGGTTTTACCGATGTCATGCAACATGCCACCGGTACCAAGCAACTGCATGTCCTCGGTTTTGAGATTAAAGGTACGCGAAAAACTCATCAGCAAGACACCCACACTGACCGAGTGCAAAAAAGTGTAATTGTCCTTTTCCTTGATGCGGCACAGACTCAGCAGCGCGTCCTTATTACGCAGCACCGACTCCGACATCTCGCTCACCACATGGTCAACTTTTTCCTGCTCGATCTGGCGGCCCAGACGCGCGCCCTGCATCACTTCACCAATGATGCGGTTGGCCTCGGACAGCACCACCCGGGCGCGACCCATCTCATCGTGCAGCGAGGTGGGTTCTACCGGTTGCCGGGTTTCGAACAGTGCCGTCATTTGGCGCGTGAGAACAACAGCCACTTCACGCTGTGTGGGCGCGTCGGGCACATCCAAACCTTTGTCGGTATCAATGTACAGCTCGTGAATGCCGTACTCGACCATGCGCTCAATGTCCTTGTCGGCGCGCACCTTGAATGAGCCGGTCAAAAAAGGGTGCTCCATCCAGCCGCAATCCATGTCATGCACAAACATGCCGGGCTGGAGTTGATGGATGCTGATTTTTTTAATCATCTGGTTCATGAACTTTTTTGAATCAGCCTACCAGCGGGCCCTGCCAGACGCTGCCTGACGCACCTTGACCACATCAATGATGAGCGCCACATTGCCGTCGCCCAAAATGGTGGCAGCAGAAATGCCGGGCACCTTGCGGTAATTGGTTTCAAGGTTCTTCACCACCACCTGATGCTGGCCAACCAGCTGGTCGACCAGCAAGGCAAAGCGGGTGCCCTCAGTCTGCACAATCACCAAAATGCCCTGCGTTGGGTCCTGCACCGCATCAGCGATATCAAAAAACTTGTGCAACTCAACCATGGACAGGTACTCCCCGCGCACATGGATCACCTGCTCGCCGCCCGAGATGGAATGAAGATCCTGGGCCAGCGGCTGCAATGACTCAATCACGTAACTCAAAGGCAAGATAAAAATCTCGGCACCCACCTTGATCGACATGCCATTGAGAATGGCCAGCGTCAGCGGCAACACGATTTTGATACTGGTGCCCTGGCCGCGCACCGAGGCTATTTCTACGTGGCCACCCATTTCCTGAATATTGCGCCGCACCACATCCATACCCACGCCCCGACCCGAGACATCCGAAACCACCTCTGCGGTGGAAAAACCCGGGGCAAAGATAAACTGCCAAAGTTCATCGTCGCCAATCGACGCATCCACATCGAAGCCTTGCTGGATCGCCTTGGCCAGGATTTTGTCCCGATCCAGACCGGCGCCATCGTCCCTGACCTCAATCACGATGCTGCCACCCTGGTGCTGCGCCGACAACGTCAGACGTCCCATTGGGTCCTTTTTGGCCAGGGCGCGCTGCTCCGGGCTCTCCAGACCGTGGTCAAGGCTGTTGCGCACCAGATGGGTAACCGGGTCAATGACACGCTCAATCAGACTCTTGTCTAGCTCGGTCTCCTTGCCAATCATCACCAACTGCACCTGCTTGCCGAGCTTGGCCGACAAATCGTGGATCAGGCGCGGAAAACGACTGAACACATAGTCCATGGGCATCATTCGGATCGACATCACCGACTGCTGCAAGTCCAGGGCGTTACGCTCCAAATGTCCCATACAGCTCAACAAACGCTCATACAACACCGGGTCCAGCGTTGACGCAATTTGCGTCAACATCGACTGGGTAATGACCAGTTCGCCCACCAGATTGATGATCTGGTCGACCTTGTCCACATCGACCCGGATCGATCCTGCATCCTTGTTGGCGACAACGGCTGGCGCCGCTGCGGCTGGCGCTGCCACGGGTTTGGCCGCCCTGACCGCCTGTGCCGGTGCAGGCACAGGCGCTTCAGGCTGCTGCGGCTCGACCGGGTTTGGCAGCACAACTGGACTCGCCAGTGCGTGCTCAGCCACCGGGGTCGGGTCTAACGTGGCCAGACTGACCTCGATCTGATCGACGTCAACAATAAAACAGCAGACGGCAATCACATCATCGGCATCACAGCTGGTTTCCAGGCTCAGGGTCAGGCCATCGTCGGTTTCAAGCTGCGACACCACGGTGCCCAGATTCGTCAATTCTTCACTCAGTAATTTGCGGTCAGCGGCGCCCACCTTGAAAAAGGAAACCTTCAGGACCGGCGGCGCCAGCGTGTTGCCAGCGGGTGTTGCCACGGGCTCGGACACCACCACCGGCGGCTCGGGCTCGATCACAGGTGCAGGCACTGGTACCGGCACGGCAGACGCCGCCCCCTTAGCGCTTGACTCCAAGGCCAGTTGGCGCAGAATCTCGCAGATTTTTCCAACCATCTCCGGCTCGGGCTCAGCGTCAGCCCGGTAAGCGCTCAATTCTTTTTGCAACACGTCTTTGGTCTCCAGAAAGGCCCCCACCATGTCCGAGGTAATGTGCAAGCTGCCGTGGCGCGCCTGATCAAGCAAATTTTCAAGCAAGTGGGTGGTCTCGGTCAGCGCCTGAAAGCCAAAGGTTGCCGCCCCGCCCTTGATCGAATGGGCCGACCGGAAAATGGCATTGAGTTGCTCCATGTCAGGCGCCTGCAGATCAAGCTCCAGCAGGAGTCGCTCCATCTCGGCAAGCAACTCATCAGCTTCCTCAAAAAATGTTTGGTAAAACTGTTTGATGTCCATAACCAGCCTGTCTGTCGTTCTTCAGTCAAGTTTATTCACTGTCGTCTCCAGCGACAAAGCTGTCACCGGCTTACTGGCAGTGGCGGTCGGCGCATCAGACATTGACAGACCAACCACAGCCGCACTGCTGACATTCACAGGCAGCGCCGCATTGGCTGCCTCAATGTCGGCCTGCGCCCGGTGATTGAGTACCACAATGCTGATGCGCCGGTTGATGGCTGCCAGCGGGTCGTCCCGGTCCAGGTGCATGCTCGCAGCCACCCCCATCACGCGTAACACCTTGTCGTCACGCATACCGCCAGCAACCAGCTCGCGCCGCGACGCATTGGCCCGGTCGGCCGACAGTTCCCAGTTGCTGTAGGCTTTGTCGCCCTTGGGGTAAAGCGTGGCGTCGGTGTGCCCGGACAAGGTAATCTTGTTGGATTGTTCGTTGAGCACCGGTCCGATCTCTTGCAGAATGATGCGCATGTGGGCCAACACCACCGCACTGGAGCGGTCAAACATGGAGCGGTTGTTGCTGTCAACAATCTGAATGCGCAGTCCTTCCGGCGTGATGTCAAGCAGCAACTGGTGGCGGAACTGGCGCAGCACCGGGTTGGATTCAATCATGTCGTTCAGGCGCTGTTTCAGCTCGTTCAGGCGACTCATATCTTCTTTGTCGCCATCTGATTTTTTCTCTTCACCGGTCAACTGGATCGGGTCACTTCCACCACCCGGAATCACGCTGGCAGACATACTGCTTTTCGGGCCGCCATTGATGGCCACCTTGAGCGGCATTTTGAAATGTTCGGCAATACCGGCCAGCTGCTGCGACGACGAGTTACCCAACAGCCACATCACCAGAAAGAAGGCAAACATGGCCGTCATGAAGTCGGCAAAGGCAATCTTCCAGGCGCCGCCGTGGTGTCCAGCCGCCTGAATCGGGCGTTTGATGATGATGCGGCGTGCAACTTCGCTCATGGTGTGTCCTGCCGGGTCGTGTTATCGGTTTTTGACCTCACGCACGTGCCCCTCAAGTTCAGTAAACGAAGGGCGCTCGGTCGAACACAAGGTTTTTCGGCCAAACTCCACCGCCAACTGGGGCGCATAACCATTCAGGCTGGCCAGCAACGTGACCCTGATGCACTGGTAGACCTTGAGCGATTCAGCCACATGGTGTTCGATCAGGGTGGACAGCGGCGTCACAAAACCATAAGACAACAAAATACCCAGAAAAGTGCCAACCATCGCATGCGCAATCAACTGTCCCATCTCTGCTGGCGGCAAGTCGGCTGATGCCAGCGCATGCACCACCCCCAGCACGGCCGACACAATACCCAGGGCGGGCAACGCGTCGCCCATGCGTGCAAGACTGTGCGCAGGGACTTCGGCTTCATGTTTGTAGGTCTCGATTTCATGCTCCATCAACTCGCCAATCTCAAACGGGTCGGTATTGCCGCTGACCACCAGGCGCAAGTAATCAGTTAAAAATTCGGTCACCCTGAGGTCTTTCAAAATCCTGGGGTAGGGGGCAAAAATCGCGCTGTTCTGGGGGTCATCAATGTCCGACTCCAGCGCCATCATGCCGTCCTTGCGGCCCTTGGCAAGAATCACATACAGCAAGGCCAGCAGTTCCATGTAGAGCGCTTTGTCGAGTTTTTTTGCATTGCGCAACAATTTGGGCAACTCTTTCATGGTGGCCCGCAGCGTCTTGAGGTCATTGCCGGCCACAAAAGCGCCCACCGCTGCACCGCCAATAATGAGCAGTTCAAGCGGCTGGTAAAGCACCCCCAGATGCCCGCCCATGGCCATATAGCCACCAAAGACGGAAGAAACGACGATCAGATAACCAACAATGACCAGCACGTTGTTCTTTCAGGTTCTCACGCCGTTCATCACCGCTGCCAGCCATTGTGATGAAGAAGGCATTGGCTCTTCTTGTCTGTGGCCCGGTGACGCCTCGCCGGGTTCGTTTTTAGGCTTGACACTCTTGCCTACCTTGCCAGCGCGCGACGGCGGTCGACACAAAACACACACATAGTTCTTTTGCGCATCATGGGCATGGGCCACAAACTGGCCGGTACAGCGGGTGCAGCTGCTCAACTGGAGCATGTCGCTGTCAAAAAATCGCACCAGTGTCCAGGCCCGCGTGAAATCGAGCACGGGCTCTGCGCCCTGGAGCTTGACCTGCTCCAGATAAAGGCGGTAGCTCTTGATCACAGCCTCAATGCGGGTGCAGCCACCCTGGGTCATCATGAACCGGTAAATGTTGTAAAACATCGACGAATGGATGTTGCACAACCAGGTCATGAACCAGTCGGTGGAAAACGGCAACAGGCCTTTGGGTGGGGAAACCCCCTTGAGTTCCTTGTAGAGCTTGATCAGGCGGTCCCGGCTCAGGCTGGTCTCCGCTTCCAGAAACTGCAGGCGGGCGCCAAGGTGAATCAGGTCGATGGCCAGCGCGATGTCTTGCGCTTCCCGGATGACACTTTTGCCGGACATGCTGAGCTCAAGGGCAAGAAATTTGAAGAACTGGGACGCCCAACACGAGGTGGAGCATCAGTTTGCCGCGGCAACAGCTTGACCAGACAAAATAATAGCGGTATGTGCCTGCCGCAAGGACAGGTTGTTATGGTCATGTGACAAGGTCGACAAAATGGGGTGATCGTCAAACCGGAAACGGCACAAGAGCAGACTTGAAGAAGCCAGCTTGACGATTTGTGCGAGTGACAAATTGCCCAGCAAATCCGCCAATTCCCGGCTCATGCCCAAGCGGAACATGGCAGAGGCAGCGTCCTCTTTCACCAGTCGCTGCGCCAACAAAAGGTAAGCCAAATTCAAATCACCGATCTCGTGAGAATTATCAGAATCAATCACTTTATGCTCCTAAGTTGACAAGCTGCGTGTTGCGGCAGCTCACAGAACGCTTTCCTGTGTCGCCGTTGAAAAGCGCTAATTCGTAACGAAGTGTATCAAATCGAATTGATCTTTAATATCGATTTAATCGATTTGTGCGATTTAATTGATTAAGTTGATTTAACGCAACAAATCGTCAAAATCTTAATTTTTCCTGCCCATCCAGAGTTTTTGATGTTAAAAGGCAAGCCGCCAGTGCTGCCTGGAGTTCATCGGGATTGATCGGTTTCATGAAGTAGCGCAGGATCTCATGGCGCAGCACCTCGCTCTGGTCCAGCGGATCGGTATAACCACTGCAAAGAAAAATGGGCAGCTCGGGCTGCACCCGATGCAACTGCTGCGCCAGCGCCAGCCCCGTCAGGCCCGGCATGGTCCGGTCAGAAATCACCAGGTCAACGTCATTTTGTTTGGCGTCAAATGCCAATAACAAGTCCCAGGGGTGATTGAACAACCTGACCCGGTAGCCCCACTCCTGCAGCAACTCGCCCAGGTAACGGGCCACGGAGGGCTCGTCGTCAACCACCCAAATACGTTGCCCCGTGCGCATCGGCTCCGCAAATTTCGACACCTGAGGAACGGTCTTGGTCACGGGTGACGCAGCCAATGGAAACAACAGCTGAAACCAGCTCCCGTCGGGCCCGGACTTGACCAGAACATACCCATTGGAGCGGCGCATGATGCCCTGCACCATGGACAAACCCAGCCCGGTGCCCTTGCCGACCTCCTTGGTGGTAAAGAACGGATCAAACAAGCGCGGCATGTGCTCAGCGGCAATGCCTTTGCCGGTGTCAGACACCTCCAGTGCGGCAAAGGTACCCGACACCACCGAATGACTGGCGCTGCAAATCTGGCCCTTGACCTCAACCTGACGCAACAACAGATCAATCGTGCCCTGTTCGCCAATCGCATCACGCGCGTTGATGATCAGGTTGACCAGTACCTGACTCAGCTCACTCGGGTCGATGCGGATGGCAACATCGTCTTCGATCCAGGTCTTGATTTGAATACTCGACGGAATCGACACCCGCATCATCTTGACCACTTCATGCACCACCGCAGAGGGCAGGATCACCTCGGCACCCAAGCTTGGCCGGGTTCCGGCAAACGTCAGCATCTTGGCAATCAGGTCACGGGCACGTTCACTGGCGCCAATCACCTCCCCCAGGTAATCGGCCAATTTGCTTTGCCGGTCAGGCACAAAACGCTCCAGCGCCAGACGCGAATAACCCAGAATGGTGGCCAGGTTGTTGTTGAAGTCGTGCGCAATACCGCCCGTCAATTGCCCCAACTGTTCTACCTTCTGGGACTGCTGAAGTTGTCGCTCGAGTACCTTTCTGGCTGCTGCTGCCTGCACCATCTCGGTTCTGTCACGCACGAAGGTAAAAAACAGCGCGTGCTCAGGGTCGTAAATCACTGACAAATCGACGGTAAATTCCTGCCCATTTTTGTGCCGAAGCTGGGTTTCAAACTGGTACTTGCCAACACTGCGAATTTTTGCCATGTGTTGCGCCAAACCGGTGCTGGACTTTGGCGACTCCAACTCACTGATGTGCATGGTCAGCAGTTCGTCAACGCTGTAACCTGACATCCGGGCATAGGCCTCATTCACCTCCTGAAACTGGCCCACCGCATCCGCCACCCAAAACCCGTCAATCGACATGTCGAGCACACGTTTGTAGCGCAACTGCGCCAACTCCCGCTGGGTCACGTTTTCGGCCACGGCAATGTAACCATGGGGCGCCGAGTTTTCGTCGCGCACCAGCGTCACGGTTTGATCCAGCACCACCTCATTGCCCTGCTGGTCGCGCAGGTAAATCAGGCCCTCCCAGACCCCCGTGGTGGTCAAGGTGTCCTGCATCCGCTGCACAACCAGCGGGTCAGGCGTGATGGGGGCCGCAAACAGCGACAAGCCGGTAGCAGTCGGCTTGGGCAACTCGCCCAGCAGTGCCAAACTAGCCCGGTTGCGCCAAAGCACCTTGCCCTGCAGGTCAGACACAATGACCGGTGTGCCAGTGGCGTTCAGGGCCAGCCCCTGGTTGCGCAAGGTCTGGTCACTGATGCGGCGCAATTGCATTTGCGCCGTTAACTTCTCATAGGGCCGGTTCACACACACCGCAAACATGGCCTGGTAAAAAATGCCATAACTCAGCAGCTTGTAAGTATGGCCCAGCAGGTTGTGCGCATCGGTGGCGCGCACCGACTGGCTCACCAGCGCCTGACTCAAACCGGCCAGGGCAATGGCACTGAACAGCAGTGACCAAACGTCATCCCCCTTGTCCTCGGCAAGCCGGTAGGCGCGCCAGGCGGCCACGGCAAAAAGAGCCGTGATCAGACCACTGATTTGCACCCCAAATGGCATTGGCCAGGCATGTTTGGGGTCCAAAATCGGCAGTGAGTCAGCATGAAAAACCACCGAAAACAGCAGCAGATTAACCGCCACAAAAGCCGCAAAAATAGCAACACGCAGCCTGACCGAGGCCGGCGCCAGCGCAGGAAAGAAGCCAACCACAAGCAAGCTTGTGGCCACCACCAGGCCCTCGACCAGTCGCATCAAATTGCTCTTTTCCGCTGCCAGTGCACCCGCCGCACCAAACGACCCCTGAAACAGGATCGCATCACCAAAGTCAAGCCATCCAGACGCCAAAAGCGTAATGGCAATCAACAGGTAAGAAGTAGAAACCTCTTTGGCGGGGGTATGCCATACGGTTGCAAAAACCAGCACCACCAGCACCACCAAAGGAAACTCAAGCGCGACATAAAGCCCTGTATTGGTCAGGAGCGCAACATCCAGGCTGGGTAACGGCACCAGCATCACCAACAAGGCCAGCACCACCAGCACACTCACCAAGCCAATTTGTCGGCGTAACAAAAGCACATCACCAACGACTTTTTTTCGGTCAGATATATTGCGCTTCATTCGTTGGGTGTGCAGTTGACAGATTTGAGGCGAGTGTGTGGCATGTTAAGCCTCAAGCATCAGGAGTTTCAGCAGGCGGCTGACGTCAATCGGTTTGGTCAGGCAGCATTCGGCGCCGGCGGCCAGCAGCTCGGCTTCGGTTTCCGGGTTTAAATAGCCGCTCATGGCAATCACACGCACTTCGGCAAGGCCGGGCAACTGCTTGATCTGGCGGCACACTTCGCCGCCCTTGATACCGGGCATCATGAAGTCCAGCAGCACCACCGAAGGCGCAAAAGTGTGCACCTTGCGCCCGGCCTCAAAGCCGTCGTGCGCGGTCTCTACCACCACCGCTGCGTCGCCGCCTTCAAGCAGTTCGCGTAGGAACCCGACCACCCCACGGTCGTCGTCCACAATCAGCACACGCAACGGGCCCTTGTTGCCCACCGGATTCCATTGACGCGCAAAACGCTCCACCTCCTGTGAACGAAACCGGCGGTGCCCACCGGGTGTCACCTCAGCCTGCAACAAACCGCGCTGTGCCCAACCGCGCACCGTCACGGGCGACACCATCATCCACTGGGCCACCTCGTTGGGCGTGAGGTAGGCCTGTTTTTTGTAATCTTCGTTCATACCGTGGTCTGCTTCATTGGGACTCCCGATTCAATCGTTTGATCTCGTCCATGTATTTTTGTGTTTCTGGTTTGGTTTCTAGCTGATGCAACCATGCCAGCAATTCTGCCACGGCCACATAGAGTTGCGGCGGAATGCGGGCATCCAGATCAACGTCCATCAGGAGCTTCACCAAATCGGGCGAAGTATGCACATACAGTCCGTTTTCACGCGCCACCCGGATGATGGACTCGGCCACCGCGCCATAGCCCTTGGCCGCCACAATGGGCGTCATGTCCTTGTCAGAGTGGGTCAGCGCAACCGCGCTGATGCGGTTGTCGGCGGGCTGATTGGCCGTCATGGCGCAGGCCCTGCTGCCGTGCCTTGTGCACCAATAAACAAGCTTGTCAGTTGCAGGCCTTGTGCACCTAAACGCCCGGGCAACTCTGCCCCGGCAGCGTCAAGCAGGCCCACCGTGGCCTGTTCTTGCGCCACCACACGCAATTGCAGCGTGTTGCCCGCCAACTGCAAGCGTAATTCAACGGCCCCCAGGGTGGGCAAATTCAGCGCCAGCCGGGTGCACCAGCGCATGGGCGCCGGGGACGCATCGGCAGCGGGGCTGGCGTCAGGATCGGGTTCTACGTCCCAGTCCATGGCAACCCCTGGCCAGGCCTCGCCAGTCCAGCGAAACTGCGGCGCGGCCAGCAGTTCAAGCTGCTGGCGCACCAGGGGCAGCGCGGCGGGATTGACGGCCTCAGCCTGCCCCGGCATGGGTACCTGAGTGTGGCTATCTGGTGCAAAAGCAACCCGGGTTTGCAGCTGGGCCTGCGGCTCCTGGGCCAACTGCGCACGGGTGCGCGAGCCGGTGGCAAACTGGCGCAAATGCGCCTCATAAAACAGACCGGAATGGGCCACCGTGTTGGCCAGGGTGACGGTCAGTTGGGGGGTGTCGGGTGTTTGCGCCGCTGGCACCAGCGGTGCCGTGCCCAAAACCCGGCTGGGCGTGGCGGCAGGCGGGTCCAAAATGGCGGTCAGCGCCCGCGCCACCGCACTCAAGGTCACGGTTTGGTTTTGGCCAGGCGTGGGCAGCGGCTTGGGCACATCTGCATACTGCGGCAACACACCGCCCAGCTGCTGCTGAGCCGCCGCGCGTGACGACAGGCGCACATCGTTGGTCACCTGCCCCACCGGGTTCACCGTGACCGGCCCGGAAATGTCAACTTGCCCCTTCAGGGGCACCAGATCAAGCCGCTGCGCCAGCCGTGTGGCCAGCAGGGTATCAACCAGAGGTGTGATACCGCTCATACCAGCTGCTAATTGGGCCGTCCGTAGGCCTGTTGCAGCAATTGCTGGCTCATCATGCTCTTTAAGGTTTGGCTCAGCTCTTGCAATTGCGGCCCGACCAGCCCATTGATCTCGGCCTGGTGCGCCATGATGCGCACCAGCAACTGGTATTTGTGCGCCGTTTGCGACTCCGACAACAACTCTGTGGGCTCAAGCGCCCGCAGGCGGCCCACCAGCGCACTTTGCTGCTCTTCCAGGGCCGGCAAATCACCCCACTGGCCCTGGCTGGCCAACATCAGCATGTGCTCGGTCAGGGGCGCCATTTGTTCATAACAATGGATCACTTCACTTTGGCAAGCCATGTCAGGCTCCTGCAGAAAATCGTGCGGTCATCGGGCCGCTGGCGGCCGCTGCGGCACCATGGCTATGTTGCGGGTCAATCTCTAGCCAAGCCGAGCTGATGCTGTCGAGCAGGCGCTCGGCTTCATCCAACAACCCTGCATCGTTGCGCAGGTTGGCCTGCAGCAGACGGCGCCCAATGTACTCATACAACGCCATCAGGTTGGCCACCAGCGCGGCGGCTTCCTTGTCGGTGGCCTCTACGTCAAAACTGGTTTTGAGGCCGTTGTCGATGATGTTGATGGCCTTGGAAATGGCCTTGCCCTTGGCGGCAATTTCGCCCTGCGCCATGTGGTGCCTGGCCATGATGATGGCAGTTTTGGCACCGTTGAACAGCAGGCTGATGATCTTGTGCGGCGACGCGCTCATCACGCCACTTTCCAGGCCCACGCGGGCGTACAGGTTGGCGCCATTGCGCGCCAGAATGTTGGGTTCGTACATGGTGTTCACCTTAGTTCTTGCTGGTATTGTTAAGGGCGTCAAACTGCTGCGTCAAATAGGTGCTGGTGGCGTTCATGCGGCTGATCATCAGGTCAAGCTGCGTAAACTGCGCCTTGTAGCGCGCCACCGTGGCGTCTATGCGTTCCTGGGTCTTGTCGTAGCGCTCGCTGAGCATGTCAAGACTGCTGTTGAGGCCCTTTGTAGCCGACGACAGGGTGCCGTTGGTTTCGGTATAGGTGGTAATGAGCGCGGCCAGCTGGGTGCCATAGCCCCCCACGCCGGCGCTGCCAGAAAACAGATTGGCCACACCACTGAGCTTGCTACCCAGCGCGGCGGTGAGCTTGGTGTCGTCAGCAAGCAGCGTGCCATCTTTCTGAAACGACACCCCAATGTTGGACAACATGGTCAGACCGCTGCCGTCGTCAGTCTGGGCACTGGTCAAGGCAGAACGAATGCCCACCTGAATGTTGCGCAGCACCGAGTCGCCCAGCAACACACCGCCAACATCGTTGCTGGCATCATAAGAACTCAACTTGGTGGCTGCACTTTGCAGGCTGTTATAGGCTTTGACAAACGTGTTGATGGCGGTTTTAACGCTACCGGTGTCGTTGCTGACCGTCAGGGTGCTGGTGCCCACTTTGCTCACCGTCATGGTGACGTCTTGCACCGCATCGGCCACGCTGTTGCTGGCGCTGGTAATGGCAATGCCGTTGACCGTAAGCTTGGTGTTTTGCGCCGTTACGGTTTCCTGTAGCTGCGCTGCTGGCGCGCCTTCAGGGTCACTGTTGAGCAAGCCCGCCATGGTGGCGTCACCAGCTACGGCAATACGCATGCTGGAGGCCTCGCCGCTGGTTTTTGATACCAGCACCAACCGGTTGGGGCTGGCACTGCCGTCATTCACGATAGAAGCCGTTACACCCAGGTCGGCATTGCCGTTGATGGCATCACGAATGCCTGCCAGCGTGTTGTTGCTGGCGTCAAGGGTGAACGTTGCGGCTGTGCGCGAAGCATCTGGGGTGAACGTGGCGCCGGTGTATTTGCCAGTCACAGGGTCTGCCGTGGCGCCTGAAATGGTGCCAAAGTCAATGGTTACCGTGCTGGTCACGTCCAAGCCAACTTTGGCTGTGGTGCTTGCCACACCGGCGGTGGCCAACGACTGCGCCTGTGTGAGCTGCGTGACGTTGATCGAATAAACGCCGCCACTGGCGCTGGCCGATGCCGTGGCGCTGAGCACATCAGTGGCGCTGGCAGTGGCTTTAACACCGGTAAATGTTTCGGGCTTGCCCAGCGCCTGGGCCGCTGTTTGTAATGCACTCAGTGCACTGTTGAGCTGGCCGTAGGCAGACAGCTTGGCAGTAAAAGCCGTTTGCTGCTTTTGCAGCGCCACCAGCGGTACCTGCTCGCCGCTCTTGATGTTCTCAAGCAAACCCGACAGGTCCAGGTTGGCGCCGATACCGAGGGATGAAATGGTGGCCATGAGTCTTCTCTTGGTGCTGCGGCTTCAGGCGGTCTGGGCAAACAACAGGCCCTTGAGGTTGTCCAGCGCCTTGGAAATGCGCACCACTTCTTCGGAGGGGAACTGGCGAATCACCTTGCCACTGTCTTGGTCCACCACCTTGATCACCATTTGCTGGTCTTCGGGGTCCAACTGAAAACGCACGCTGATGGACAACGCGTCCATGACCTTGTTGACCTCTTGCAGCGCATTTTTGGTTTGCTCGGTGGTGAGTTTGTCGGTCTCGGCACGCACCGCCTCGGTCTTGTTGGCGGCCAGTTGCCCAGCCTCGTTTACCGACTTGGTGGTGTTGTGGCTGCTGGACCGCGGTGGCAACGCAGCACCTTGTGCCGAAAACAAGCCCGCTTGCGCCTTGCTGGCAGCGCTGGGCTGCACTGTTGTGCGACTGGGCAGCGCGCTAGGCGCCGCTGGCAGTGGGGTGGTTGAAATCGACATGTTTTTCTCCTGTCAAAACCGCTTGTCGCTCGGGCCGGGTCAAATTACCAGGCCGGAGTGAAAAGCGCAATCGGGCTTTGGACCCGATTGGCTTTAACTTTTAGTGCTTATTGCAGCAGAGCCATCACACCCTGAGTGGACTGGTTGGCCTTGGCCAGCACCGAGGTGCCGGCCTGTTGCAGAATCTGCGCGCGGGTCATGTTGGAAACTTCCGTGGCGTAGTCTGCGTCTTCAATGCGTGAGCGTGAAGAGGTCAGGTTATTGATGGTGGTGCCCAAGTTGGAAATGATCGAGTCAAACCGGTTTTGGACCGCACCGAGGGAGCCGCGTTTGGTGTCTACGATGGCCAGCGCTGAGTCGATGGCAGCCAGCGGTCCTGCAGTGTTAGTGCCGGTAACACCGTCAGTCGATGCGCTTAGGTCGACTGGAGCTGCGACTGCATTGCCAGCTGCCGTTCCCGTAACAGTAATGGATGCACTAGCACCAGCGGTAATTGCTGCCCCAATAGATGCATTGCTGATAGTTGCATTGCCAAAATCACCGGTAATCGTCAGAGTGGATCCTGAAAAACTGGCAGAGAGAGCGGAACCCGATCCACTCACCACATAATCAACATTGAAGTTGGCCGCAGTACCCGTTGCCACCGAGGTCAGAACCTGGCCGCCAATAGTTTGTGTTGCCGCAGTGTCATCTGTGCCGTCGACTTTCAAGCCACTCAGACCAAGCGTCGTACTACTGATTTCAGACAGGCCAATCGTGACAACTTCACCGTCTTGCGCACCAATCTGAACGTTCAGATCAGCTGCGGTCGAAGACAAAACCTTGACACCGTTGAAATCCGTTTGTGACGACGTGCGGTCAACCTCTGCCAGGCGCTGGGTAATTTCAGCCTGGATTGACGTTTTGTCAGCAGCAGAATTGGAGCCATTGGCTGCTTGCACCGTCAGTTCACGGATACGCTGCAGGTTATTGTTGACCTCATTCAACGCACCTTCTGTGGTTTGCGCCAGCGAGATGCCATCATTGGCGTTACGTTGCGCTTGCGTCAGACCCTTGATGTTGGCGGTGAAGCGGTTGGCAATGGCCTGACCGGCGGCGTCGTCTTTGGCGCTGTTGATGCGCATACCGGAAGACAGGCGGGCAATCGAGGTTTCAAGTGCCGATTGCGATTTGCTCAAGTTGTTTTGGGTAAGCAACGAGAGGGTGTTGGTGTTGATGACTTGTCCCATGATAAAGCTCCTGTAGGCAAAAGTTAATGAACTCGGCCGTTTGCCGAAACGTTGGGGTTTTCCAGTTGAGTGAGGAGTTCGCCACCGTTATTTAGGTTATCGGCCAGTTCACAAAAACCTTTAGGGTTAAGGTCAAAATATTTTTTCAAGGCGTCATGTTCGTGACTTCCTGGTAGGCGGCCACCATCTTATTACGCACCTGCACGCCCATCTGGGAGTTGATGCTGGCCTTTTGCACGGACTCGATTGACGCGTTGGATGAGACAGACGATAGGGCCACGTTGGTTCCTTGGGCGCACGGGCACCCGATGTTTGCTAACTGTTACGTAGAGTAGCAGTGAAAGTCTATTTGGATTGCGGCAAAAGACGGAGAAAGCTGGGGTTGTTTGGGTGATCGCCTGGAGACCTTTAGCCGTCACAACGAAGGCATTCACCGCACCACCCGCATCACCATAAACGCCTCAGCCGCATCAACCCCCATGCCATGCCCGCGATGCCACGCGAGCGATGTGAGATGCGCCAGACTGCGTGAGTGTGGGGCAGGCCGCATTTCCAGCGCATAGGCTTGCAATGCCTTTAACTTGGTGGCCAGGTAGCCAGAAATATCAACGAATAAATTCGGTAAAAACGGCCTCAAGCCCACGCTGGCCCACTCCGTGCTGGACATCACTTCAAACGCGTAGATTTCTTTCACCGTGCTTTTAGGCATCGGACGGCAAGCCGTCATGACGGCTTGATGCGCAATGCGATGATCAACGTTCAGGTCACCATAGTGATGGGTATAGACGACCTGCGGGTTGATCTTGCCTATGACTTGCTCCAAAGCTTGAACAATTTCAATCAGTGGCATGCCGTCTAGCCGGTTATCAGGCAAACCTAAAAAAGTGTTGCTGGTAATTCCCAGGATTTGCCGGGCCTGCTCAGTTGCCGCAAGGCGCTGGGACAAATCGTCAAGATCGGCGCCTTGTCTTGAACTCACACCATCGGCCAAAAAAACAGTGTGAACGGTGTCGCCCTCTGCCACATGGCGGGCAATGGTGCCACCGCAACCAAGCACTTCGTCGTCGGCATGGGCAGCGACAACAAGGACAACTTTAGACATTGGGCTTCCTGGCAACGATGTTCCACGAGGCAAATTGGTGCTGGTCTGGGGGCTCGAGGCGCCGTGTCAACTTCTCTTCCAGGAAAATGATTTCAAATTGAGAAAATAAATCTCGCAGATGGGTTTCATCAGAAAAATGAACTTTCCCAACACCTGAAAATGAGCCAGTCGCTATATTTGTTTTTGTGAATGCATCATCAACGGTGTCACCCATTGAAAAATCAGAATAGTTTGTTGAGAACCAATCTACGCCAATGAAAGTCCCACCCGGTGCCAATGCATCAAAAGCAATTTGTAGCGCATTTTTGATTGATGCTGTGTTGTTATGCGTGAGTGCAGCACGATCCACTACCAAATCGAATCCAGCGGCAAATGGTTGATCCATAGTGAAGTCGGAACAAACTATATTTTTAACTCGATCAGGGTAGCGCTCATGCAGTTGCCTGACGATGGTTGGACTGCCCTCAACAGCGTAATAGTCGATATTTAACGCGCAAAATAAGGGGATATTGGCCCCGGCACCACAGCCCAATTCAAGCACACGCCCCCCCCCTGCAGAAATGACCGGCTTGCAATGCCGATGCACCAAGCTGACAACATCCGACCACGGCCATACCGAAAGGTGCGTGTTGGCGGCATACCTTTCTTCCCACTCGGTTGAGAAACTCATATCGATCTCCTTGAAATAGGCAATGCAGCCCCGCTCATCCATGCATCCAATACACCCAAGTTGGGAATGAAGTCACCCCATAACTGGGGGTAAGTGGGGCTTGTAAAGTTTTGGTAGGTAATACTGATATTGGCGCGGTGAAAATCGTCTTCAACAAGGTAACCACGTCCAAGCGCGCCAGACAAATAGTGTTGCGCACCAAAATTCTTGCATAAATCGAACACCAGATCAGATTTAGCGCTTGTTATGGTCAAGGAACTTGAGCGCACGAGACGTGTATCAATATCCAATTCATGGCACCAGAACAGAAGATGTTGAAAGCAGTAATCTGCCAAATTTGATTCCGGCAGATTAATTAATGCCTCAATTTTCGGAAAAAATTCGTAAAAATGAAGCGCCTTGCGGTAATTCATCTCTATCGATTTCAGGTGTTTCGTGCGCCAAGGCTGACTGTCATCAATTTCTGTGGTGCGCAGCGACGCATGGGTGTGGCCCTTGGTCTTGATCGGTATCGTCAACCACATCGGCCCCTGGGCTGTCTTGATTTGATTACGGTTGATAAAGCTGTTCTTTTCAAACTGAACGGTATCCAGATAAACAAACACATCTGAGCGCGCGATTTTGTCAAAGTACCCGAGCCACGGCAGATAGGCGGGTTGATGAGCACTAAGTATCATGATGCGCCTTTGGCGATGCGTGCAATCCGACTAACAACATCTTCACCTAGTCCTGGATAGGCGGGCAACGACACCGTGGTTTTTGACAAGACAGCAGCCACAGGGTGGCGTGCTGGGTGATCCAGCAGTTCGCCCGTCTCAATCGGAACAATTGCTTTTATTCCAGCCGACGCCAGCACACTGATAACTCGGCTTGGTTCATCACACCTCATCACCATGCGATAGCGCACTGGTTCCACTCCATCCGAATTATCGTCTAGCAAATCCAATCCAGCTGACTGGTATATTGCGAACCATTTTTCGCGGTTTTCAATAAATTCAGGCAAACGATTCAGCTGCACCCTGCCTACTGCGGCTTGTAAGTCGGTCATCTGAAAATTAAAGCGTAGTTTGTCATCATCACGACAATCAAATTCACGAAAGTCCCGAACTGCATCGATCAAAGCTTTATCACGGCTAATGACAGCCCCACCTTGGCCGCCTGTGGTCATCATCTTGGTCGCGTAAAAAGAGCAGATTCCCACCTCACCACGTAAACCGATTCGCTCCCCCCGAACCTTTGCCCCAATAGATTGCGCCAGATCTTCAATAATTTTGTAGTTGGGTGCCACAGGCAATGCGACTGGTATGCCGAAAATTGAGGGTGCGATCAAGACATCTAAGCTGCAGGCTAGTGCGGCTTCAGTGTCAACATTAACCCCGCCGCCTTTACAGTCTAGATAAACGCTCTGTCCACCAATAAGTCCAACCGCATTACGCAATGCTGCACATGAATAAACAGGAAAACCAATTTTTTTATTTTTACCGTCTAATGCCCACAAAGCCAAGTAAAGTGCTGCAGAACCGCTAGATACAACCACAGCATGGCCACCAGGCAAGTTAAAAAAATCGCACAGTTCACGCTCAAAGGCTTCAACCTCTGACCCCTGGGCGACCCAGCCACTTGCTAGCACGCGAGTCGTTGCAGCGTGCTCCTCTGAACCAAGAGTAGGCCGATTATGCGCAATCATGTCGATCAAGTTTGCATTGAACTCGGCTGTATCAAATTAGCGTAGTAGCCAGGTTTCACTATCATTGGGTTTCCAATTACTAAGGAATAAGGGGGTATAAAACCAGCCTCAACGATAGTTCCTGCCCCAATTACAGAATGATGGCCAATATGAGCACCACCCTTAATGACAGTGTGCGAACCAACAAAAACATTACTTTCAATGGTAATGTCTTTGCGTTCAACCACATCCATAAGGCCAATGCATTTTTTATGCGAGTCCGCGCAGTTTATGGTAACAAATGATGCAATATCGCATTCATTACCGATCACAACACGTGCTCCTCTAGCATTTATTTCAGAGAGGCCGCCAATATAGACACCACTCCCAATTTCTGGTTCACCAACGATCCAAACTAAGGGATGAAAGGCATTTTCCTTAAATGTGGTTAGGCGCGAAAACCATTGCTGTAATTCATCTTGACTGGGATTCATGGACGAACATCCTTTAAGGTGATGCAATCACCACAGGGAATCTGATCTGCTGCCCTAAGACCAAATAGTTCAACCAACATTGAAGGTGGCAAACCACCACCTGGACGACGGATACCGATGTTGCTTCCATCAAAATACTCACCGGGTGAAATAACTCTAAGTGCAACAATACTTCGACGTGCAATAACGCGCATGCCTTTTTCAAGCTGGGTGGGTCTTAGGTAGGGACTACCACGCATTAAATCCGCCGTGCGAATAGTTTCTAGCCAGTTTTTCAGCTCACTTGGCTCATCTGAAAACCAATGGTCCGGTCCCGGCATATCGTGCCCCAGAGTGAAATGTTTCTCGAATACTCTTGCACCTAAGGCGACAGCCAAGCTGGCCGCCAAGGGGCCCTGTGTGTGATCTGAAAAGCCAACCAGCAAACCTGGAAACGCCTGCTGCAGTGTGATCAGCTTTTGAATGTTTACGTCTTGCGGCGGCGTAGGGTACTGGGAGGTGCACAGCAATAGAGCAACTGGCATGCCGTCAAACCAGCCAACCGTTTCAAGGGCTTGATGCACCTCTGCCAGATCGCTCATGCCGCAAGACAAAATCAGTGGCAAAGCCTCTGAGGCGTAACTGCGCAGCAACGGCAGGTTGGTAAAGTCGTCAGAGCCAATTTTGATGGCCGGCACCCCCAACGTCAAAAGCAAATCAAGGTCAGGGCGGTTTTGTGGCGTTGAAAAAAACGTAATACCAACATGTGCACAGTGCGCTTTGATCTCTCGCCATTGGTCTGGCGCAAATTCGTAGCGTTTGAACATGGCTAGCATCGATTCGGTAACGGTTTGCCCTTGCGACTGGTAGGTGAAGGTTTGCGCCGGGTCACCACAAAATTCTTCGGCTTTGAAGGTTTGAAATTTGACGGCGTCGGCACCCACTTCTTTGGCGACTTCGATCATGCGTTTGGCCAGAGCCAGGTCACCATTGTGGTTAATGCCGACTTCTGCGATGCAATAAGGCGGGTCATTGGGTCCGATCGATCGGCCAGCGATGGCGAAGGGGCGAATGCTGGTAATCATGTTTGGGTTTGAATGGTTTTAATGACAAACGCGATGCCGGTGCCGTCGCAGATGGCGCCGGCACAGTGTGACATGGCAGTGAATTCACGGGCCTGCAGTCTGTCTAGTTGGGCAGCATACATGGCGGGCGTGATGTCGGATGCCAGGCCCAAGGTGCGCTGTGCACCGCGTTCGTGCATCATGGTGGCAATGGGTTGCTGGTTGGCACCGTCGATCACCACAAAACTGGGCACGCCAAGGGTACATTTTTCCCAGGTGACGCTGCCACCGGTTGTCACCGCCAGGTCAGCAGCCGCCATAAGTTGGGCCATGTGCGGTGTATGAACATGCAGCTTGGCGACCGGCAGGTTTAACAAGCTTTCTATTAGTGAATGGAGTGCGGGGTAGCTTTGACCAACAACAACGTCGATGTGCTGCCAGGTGAAATTGGATAGCTGGATGCCCGCAATGACTTTGCCGGTCTCATTACTGGCATCGCTTCCGCCCATGAAGACCAGCAAACGCCTGAGCGACGTTGTGCTACGCCGTGCTAGGCTGGCTGGTCGCAGCATGTTGAACTCCGGGCGCACCAGAGCATATTCCGGCCCGAGCAAACAGGTGCAATGCGCGGGCACTTTGCACTGGTAACGCGAGGTCATGGACTCGACTAAATTTTGATCAAGCAGGACATCGCAGATGTGCGCGCGGTCTGCCAGGTCGTCAATGACCAGCAGTTTTTTGTAGTGAGGCTTAAGTGCGGACTCCCAGCGCTGGTCAAGTGCGTAATGGTCTACCACCAGCCAGTCGGGTTGCAGGCTGGCCAGCACGGCAGCTGTTTCTTGAGTATCGGCCTGCCAGGTGCTGCCCAGCCAGGCAGCGTGCGCTGGATGGTCAGGTGTGTGTTGCGTCACTGGCGCAGTAAGGCTGTTGACCAAATAACCCCGCTGACGAATGACTTCCATCAGATGGCCGGAGTGTGCCCGACAGATGAAGTGGCACGTTGCGCCTTGCGCCTTAAGCGAATCCGCCAGCGTCAAGCAGCGCATGACGTGACCGCTGCCTATTTGCAGGGATGCGTCGGCGCGGAAGGCGATTTTCATGACAATGGGTTACGGATGTTTCAAATTACTGAACCAATGCTGTAGCAAGAATCGCAGCGCTTGATCTCAGTATAGGTATTGATTTGAGGACCGGAAAACACAACCCAGTTTCCCTTGAGAAATAAAAATCATCAAGGCGATCCAGGTGATGACTTGTTCCTGGAACAGAATAGATATTATCAATATTTAAATATCTATTGATCGTATTCGACCCAATTGAAGGTGGCTTTATGATAAAACAAACGGTCGGATTGAGAGGATTTGCTATATTAGCTATTTTTATTTTTTGAATAACTTCACCGCCAAGTCTTTTAGCAACACCATCTATATCTTTGATGTAACCAAGTCGATCCATACGTAGCTTGCCTTCCACTGAATTTATTTCATAACAAGGCTCAAAAAGCACAAGCACATCAGAAGTTACTCTGAACAATTCAGCCATTAACTCAGGTAAGCGACCGCCATTTGGCTCCAGTGCATGACTAGATGTGGTTACACAGATTGATTTATCAGGCAAAGGTATTTCATTGATATCAGCCACAAAAGGCATTAATCGGTCGTAATCATCCAGCATGATTTTTTTTGCAAAAGCGAGACCTTTGTATAGACGTGACCAACTGATATCAAATGCGAAATATTTTTTTGGCTTATTAAAAATTCTTGAGCTCAGCAGGCTTAATGTTGTAAGTTCACCAGTACCAACATCCAGCAATGTGCTTTGTTTATCTATATATCTATCAAGTACAATGGCAAGCTCGGAAGCATAGGCATGATCTATGACTGGATCAAGCTCATATTTTTCAATGTAAGTTCCGGCCTGCAAGTCATATGCAAGCTCAATGATCTCAGAAGTGTTGAAATCGACATTTTTTTGACCTCGTAATATCTCTGTAATATTTTTTCCTTGGGCATAAGCTTTTTTTGCCAAAAGAATATCAAAATGCTTTTCTCCTCGCTCATTCATTGACTTGACCCCAAGAAATTTTTAATATTCAAGACTTTTCCATCAAAAACCAGGTGACATCATCCTGTGGATAGTTGGGGTCTCGACGATAGACAAAGCCATAATCAATCAAACGCAATTGGGGATGTCGTTCCATTAATTCACCTGCAAAATCGCGCTTGAAGAGCCTGTCCCCGTGCCCACGGTAGCTAATGGCAACAGGCACAGGGTTGTAATATTCGGCCACCATGACGTAGCGGCCAGATGCCGCCACTAATTTGTCGTACACCTGCGGCAAAGCATCTGGATTGATATGAATAAGCACACCTTTGATCAACACAAGGTCCCAGGTTTGACGAGGCTGAAATTCCAGAATTGAGGTGTGGTGTATCTGGGCTGCTGGCACAACGGCGGCAAGTTGCTTGACAGCATCCGCATTGATTTCGATGGCATGCGCTGCCAAACCCGGGCGTAGCAACTTGAGTGCACGTAGATTCAACCCGATGTTGGCGCCAAATTCAATACAGGTGTTGAGATTTGTAGCCAAGCGCAAAGAGCTTGAAAAAAAGGCAATGTTGGATGCAAGCATCTCATCACCTTGATTGCGCTCAATGTAATTTGACCCAAACTCACCGGCCCAAAAGGTTTCTTGTTCGGTTTTGAATTGGTTTTGAATGGTCATGGGATGACTCCTTTATATGCGTTACCGATGAAGCAAGGCTTTGAATAGCCACTCTGCGCGCACCCAGTCTTCTGGGGTGTCGATGTCTTGCACATGATGTCTGGGGAGCTTGATTGGGACTGATGTTGAGCCAAAGATAACTTTGTTTTGCACCCAGGCTTGGGCTTGGCCCCAATAAAACTGCCCCGCATCGTGCCAGGCTTCTTCCAGGTCTTGCGAGCGAGTGTTGAAATGCTCGGGGTTAAACATTTCAACCCGGCCAGCAGGGGTGATGCGGATGGCGCGCTGTATGGGAAAGGCGTAGCTGGTGACTGAGAATGCAAAATCACACCCGGTCTCAGCTAAAACTTGCCTACCTTGCTGCAAGTCGGCAGGAGTGACAAAAGGCGCAGTAGCGTAGATGCAGCAGACTTCACTGGGCGCTTGACCCAGGCCGTTAAACCAACCAATGGCGTGCGCAATAACCTCGGTGGTGCCGGTATGGTCGTCTGCGAGTTCTGGCGGGCGCATAAACGGCACTTGAGCACCGTGTTGTCGGGCTACATCGGCAATTTCGGCATCATCAGTGGACACAACAACTTGGTCAAAACAGCCGCTTTGCAACGCCGCCTCAATTGACCACGCCAACATGGGTTTCCCGCAAAAGGGCTTGATGTTTTTGCGGGGGATGCGCTTGCTGCCACCACGGGCAGGAATGACGGCCAGCCTGCTCATGAGCTCAGCACCCGGCACAAGGTGTCAATCACCTGGCTTTGCTGGTCATGCGACAGCGCGGGGTAAATGGGAATGCTGATGCATTCGCGATGGTGCTTTTCGGCCTCGGGGCAGTAACCAGCTTTAAACCCCAGTGCTTCGTAATAGGGATGTCGATGAACCGGAATGTAGTGCAGGTTGACCAGAATGCCTGCAGCACGCAGCGCTTCGTGAATTTGGCGTTGTGACTGGCTGATTTCATCCAGATTCAGGCGAATAAGGTAGAGGTGGTAGCTGGAAAAAGAGTCAGGGTGTTGCCATGGGGTCAGCAGTGACAGTCCACTCAATGCAAGGTCGTAGCGCAGCGCGATGGTGCGGCGCCTCGCCACAAACTCATCCAACCGCATCATCTGCGAAACACCCATGGCTGCATGTACATCGGTCATGCGGTAGTTAAAGCCCAACGCAATTTGCTGGTAGTTCCAGATTTCGTCGTCTGGGCGGATCTGCATGTAAGATTTGTCGCCGGTAATGCCGTGGCTGCGGTAAAGGGCCATTTTGCGGGCCAGCTCAGGGCTGTTGGTCAGGCACATGCCGCCCTCCGCTGTAGTGATGATTTTGACCGGATGAAAGCTGAAAACGGTGATGTCGCTGAATTCGCAGTGGCCTATAGGGCGATTTTTGTAACGCCCGCCAATGGCATGAGAAGCATCTTCGATGATCTTGAACCCATAGCGTTGCGCCAATGCGTGTATGGCATGCATGTCGCACGGTTGGCCGCACATGTGCACAGCCACCACCACTTTGGGCAACTTGCCTGCGCGTTCGGCTTGCGCCAGCTTGGCTGCCAGTGCCTGCGGGCACAGGTTGTAGGTGCGGGGGTCAATGTCGACAAAGTCAACCTGGGCACCGCAATACAGCGCGCAGTTGGCGGAGGCCACAAAAGTGGTGGGACTGGTCCAGAGCCTGTCACCCGGCCCCAGGTCCAAGGCAAGGCAGGCAATGTGCAGGGCCGATGTGGCGCTGTTCACAGCAACAGCTTGCACGCCGCCGCAGTAGCTGGCCACGGCGCTTTCAAACTGGGGTACCTTGGGGCCTTGCGTCAAAAAGTCTGACTGCAGCACGGCCACCACAGCATCAATATCTGCCTGGCTGATGTCCTGGTGACCATAGGGGATGGCAGGCATGTTATGCAACCCCCAGGCCGTCAAAGTGGTGTTGCGCTATCCAGGCACGCAGGCTGGCAACGCTCATCCATTCGGGGTTATTGTCTGAACAATAGGTGAAGTCTGGCGCCACCAACTGGCCCCCATTGATGCGCTGTGGGTCGTTGCACCAGTTGTTGATGGCCGGCAATATCTTGTAGTGCTCCGGGTATTCAAAGGTGTGCGGGGCATCTTCTGGCGCGATCATTTGTTCGTGCAGTTTTTCACCTGGGCGAATGCCCACAATCTCGTGTTTGGCCGCAGGCGCTGCGGCCAGCGCAATGTCTGTCAATGTCATGGACGGGATTTTTTTGACATAAATCTCGCCACCGATCATGTCGTTAAATGCGTGCCAAACCAGATCAACACCTTGCTCCAGGGTGATCATAAAGCGTGTCATGCGTGCGTCGGTAATAGGCAAGACACCGGTTTTAGCTTGCTCTAAAAAAAAGGGGATGACTGACCCGCGCGAGCCCATCACATTGCCGTAGCGCACCACAGAAAACCGCGTGTCGTTACCGCCAGAGTAGGAATTGCCGGCAATAAACAGCTTATCTGAAGTGAGTTTGGTGGCCCCGTACAAATTGGATGGGCTGCTGGCTTTGTCGGTTGACAGGGCCACCACGCGTTTAACACCTTGGTCAATGCTGGCATCGATCAGGTTCATGGCACCAATCACGTTGGTTTTAACGCATTCAAACGGGTTGTACTCGGCTGTGGGCACTATCTTGGTAGCGGCAGCATGCACCACATAGTCAACACCGTTGAGTGCGCGCGCAAGGCGGTCTTTGTCCCGCACATCACCTATAAAAAACCGAACCCGAGGGTCTTTGGCATAGTGCTTGGCCATTTCCCACTGTTTCATCTCGTCGCGTGAATAGATAACGAGGCGGCGCGGCTTGTATTTGCTCAGGGTCGATGGCACAAAGGCGTGGCCAAACGAGCCGGTGCCACCGGTAATGAGAATGGATGCATTAGTTAGCATGGTTTGGCCTTGTTCTAGTGTTGCTCCGCCAGCGCAGATTCAAGCAGTTGTGCAATTTCTGCGATGACCTCGCTCCATGGCTGGTTCCAATGGCGGCAGAAATTTCGTTGCGCAGGCAACCAGGGCATGTAGTCGGCACCCAACATGCCCCAATCTTTGCTGTGTTCAATCAGCCAGGTCGGCACCCCTAACGCAGCGGCGATGACGCTGGAGGCAGTTCCAGCAGAAATGACCAAGTCAAGCGCCTGGGTTAGCGCTGCTGCTTCGTCCAAGTCGTTGAGCAGGTCAACTTCTGACAAGGCATGCAGGGGCACACCAAACAGTTGACTGGCAGCGTCCAACTCTTCATGACATTTGTCATATTGCAAGTTGACAAAGTGAACGCCCGGCAGGGTGAAGATGGGGCCCCATAAATCTAGCGTGCTGTAGTGCAGCATGCGGCTACCATGATTCTTCATGCTGCGCCAACAAAAGCCAATTTTGGGACCTGGCCCAATTTCTGCCAGTCGTTTACGCCAATCTTGAACCCGCTCGGGGTTAGCCGTAACGTAGCTTGCACACTCGGGAAAGCTTTGCAGGCTGGGACGCAACCAGCGAGCCAGTGAGCCTGCGGCGCACTGGTAGTGAATGGTGTCCAGGTTGACAGGTTGCGGCGGGTCCGTCTTAAGTACGACTTGCGCACCCGGGAATGTGCGGACAAACAGTGGCAAGAGTTTGGGGTGGCATTCAATCACACAGCTTGCTGCCCGCGAAATCACCTCGGCATACATGCTGGCATACAACAGTTCATCGCCTATACCTTGTTCACCCCAGAGCACAATTGATTTGCCAGTCAGGTCTTCGCCAGCCCAATGCGGCAGCGTTGCATGACGCGCCTCATTCCGTGTTGGGCGGTAGTCATAGTCTGCCCACCCCTCAGGAAGTCGACCAAGGGACAGCATGGAAAAACTTCGGTTGTAGATGGCTGCCTCGTTATTAAGATCAAGCGCCAGCGCAATCTCAAAGCACTGAATTGCTTCATCATGGCGACCCATTTTTTGTAGCGTATTACCCAGGTTGATGCGTCCATGGACATCGGCAGGCCACAGAGCCAGAGCCTGGTAGCTGCACTGGGCAGCACCGTCCAGGTCACCCAAAAACTGGAGCGCGTTGCCAAGATTTTTGTAGGCATTGGCTCGGTGGGGTTCAAGCTCAATGGCTTTACGCAGGTGAATAACGGCTTCGTCCAATCGACCAATGGTGGTCAGCACAATACCCAGGTTGTTATGGCTGTCTGCAATTGTTGGGTCCAAACTCAGCGCCTTTTCATAGTAGACAAGTGCCTCGGCATACCGCCCCATGAACTGATACGCCATGCCAAGCCTGCCATAGGCATCCGCATAGTCAGGTTTCATTTCTATCGCCTTGCCCAAGTGGGCCAGCGCCTCGGCATAACGTCCCTTGGTGGTCAAGGCAACCCCCAGGTTGTTCAACGCTTCTGCGTCATTTGGCAAAAGTCCAACCGCATTAAAGAGTTCTGGCAGCGCTTCCTTTTTTAACGACAGCAGGGTTGCCCCAAGTAGTTTCCAACCCACGCCAGAGTTGGGGTGGCGTTCAACCAGCTCAACCGCGATGCCTTCCAGCTCCGTAAAGCGTTTGGCCGCGAACATGGCGATGAGTTGTTTGATTTCTGATTGTTTTGGCGAACTACTTTGCTGCCGGACAGGCATAGCATCTTTGTCAAAGCAGCATTTTTTGTACTTTTTACCGCTACCGCACGGACAGGAGTCGTTTCTACCAGCTTTCACGTTCGTTTTCCTTTGTTGCCATGCTGATGGTCAAGGGTAGCAGCCCCATGCGACGGCGATTGCACCAAAAGATGGCAAAACCCCCTGTTGTTCAAAAGATCATCACCGCCATGGATTCATGGTTAAAAAGTAACCCGAGTCAGGTATGACCTGATTTTGGAAAATACCGGGCTCCAGTCGCCCAAGGCCGGTTGTCGGCAAAGTTTGACGCTTGCATACCAGGGGCTGTCTTCTGTGTAAAGTAGCCAGCGCCAATCTGGAATGTATGGCGGCATATCCAGGTCGGCTTGCCCAACGCGGCCGCCAGATGCGCCGCGCTGGTGTCTACGCTGATGACCAGGTCCATGAGTTCACACACAGCGGCGGTGTCTGCAAAGTCTGCAAAGTCTGCTAGGTCGGCGCCAGTAGCGGCGATGGTCCCCATCCCAAAGGGACGGGCGCCAATCCCGGAATTCAAGGTGTCATGTTCATGACTTCCTGGTAGGCGGCCACCATCTTGTTACGCACCTGCACGCCCATCTGGAAGTTGATGCTGGCCTTTTGCAAATCAACCATCACGTCGTTCAAGGCCACACCGGGTTTGCCCAGTTCAAACGCTTCGGCCTGGCCATAGGCCTTGTTCTGTGCCTCGCTGATGCGCGCCAGCGATTGTTTGAGTGTGTCCGAAAAGCTGACGCTGGTAGACGACTCTGGCGCCGGTGCAGCCACTGGCGCAACATCGCCCGCCTTGGCCAGCTGGCGCACCTGGCGCATTTGCGCCAGCACCGACTCGATTGACGCGTTGGATGAGACAGAAGATATGGCCACGTTGGTTCCTTGGGCGCACGGGCACCCGATGTTTGCTAACTGTTTCAGAGCGTAGCAGCGCCACTTTGATTTTTATCGCGTCAAAAGACGGCAAAAGGCCCGGTTGTTTGAGTGATGCGTCCGTGTTTTTTGTTTTGATCATCAGATTCATTTGTGCCGCAGGGGGCCAGTTACCAATCCACCAAGCGCCAACCCAGAGCGTAGCCCGGATGAAGCAAAGCGCAATCCGGGTGGTATTGGGTCATGCCACCACTATCCCCGGATTACATCCGGGCTACAAAATGTGCCACGGTGCGGTTGCTTGCCCGGGTGCTCAGGGCTTCATGTTCATGACTTGCTGGTAGGCCGCTACCTGCTTGTTGCGCAAATACGACCCGGTCTGAGAATTGCTGCCGGGTTTTTGCAGGCCGTCCAGCGCAAAGTCTTCTGTTGTGCCGGAAACCTTGTTTTGCACCTCATTGAGCCGCGCCAGCGTGTGTTTTAGCGTGTCTGAAAAGCTGACACTGGTGGACTCGGTCTTTGGCGCTACAGGCTGGCCCGGCTCGTCGACCTTGGCCATTTGGCGCGCCTGGCGCAACTGCGCCAGCACCGCATCAATGGACGCGCCAGATGAGACAGAAGAGAGAGCCATCACAGGGCCAGGGGTTTAGCCAATCAAACGGGGGGCCAGGTCAGGGCGTCATGTTCATGACTTCCTGGTAGGCGGCCACCAGCTTGTTGCGCACCTGCACCCCCATCTGAAAATTGATACTGGCTTTTTGCAGGTCGACCATCACGTCGTTAAGCGTGACACCGGGCGTACCCATTTCAAAGGCCTGGGCCTGGCTGTAGGCCTTGTTTTGGGTTTGGCTGATTCGCGCCAATGATTGTTTCATGGCGTGTGAAAAGTTGACGCTGGCGGCGTCGCCATTCAGCGCCGACGCCTGGTCTGCGTCTGCCATTCCGGCGGATTGGCGCAGCTGGCGCATTTGCGCAAGCGCCGATTCAATCGGTGCGTTTGACAAGAGAGTCGGTAGCGCCATGCGGAGTTCCTTTGGCGCCCAAGCGCCCATGATTGATCCAAGTGCCCCAAGCGTAGCCGCGTAAAGCCATGGTGCATCGCGCCAAAAGACGGCAAAAGCACCAGTTGTTCAGCCGATCAGCCCGCCTGCCCTACTCGCACAATGCTTGGCATGAGTAATGACGCCACCGCCCCCAACCCGGCCTTGCTGGACCAGTGGCGCGCCAACCCGCGGCTGCCGCTGATGCTGGGGGTGTCGGCCCTGGTGGCCGCTGTGGCTGCCATGTGGCTGTGGAGCCGGGCCCCCGATTACGGCGTGCTGTACAGCAATTTGTCGGACCGTGATGGCGGCGCCATCATTGCCTCGCTGCAGCAAATGAACATCCCGTACAAGTTCACCGATGGTGGTGGCGCCTTGCTGGTAGCTGCCAACAAGGTGCCCGAGGCCCGCTTGCGACTGGCGGCACAAGGCTTGCCCAAGGGCGGCACAATGGGCTTTGAGCTGCTGGACAACCAGAAGTTTGGCACCAGCCAGTTTGCCGAGCAGGTCAACTACCAGCGCGCCCTGGAGGGCGAGTTGGCGCGCTCCATCAATTCGATTTCGGCGGTCAGCATGTCGCGTGTGCATCTGGCCCTGCCCAAGCCCTCACTGTTTGTGCGCGACCAGAAAAAGCCAAGCGCTTCGGTGGTGTTGACCCTGCACCAGGGCCGCAGCATTGATGAGGCGCAGATCAGCGCCGTAGTGCACCTGATCTCGAGCAGCGTGCCCGAACTGTCGGCCAAAAGCATTACCGTAGTCGACCAGGCCGGCAACCTGCTGTCTGCGGCCAATGTCGACACACGTGGTCTGGACACCAGCCAGCTGAAGTACGCACAAGAGATTGAGCAGGGCTACATTCGCCGTATCGAGGCCATTTTGCTGCCCATCGTCGGGCCCGGCAATGTCCATGCCCAGGTGTCGGCCGATGTCGATTTTTCCGTGGTTGAAAACACCGACGAAAAATACCGTCCCAACGACGGCAGCGGCAACGCGGCCATCCGCAGTCAGCAGATCAGCGAATCCGGCCAGGCTGGCGGCGGTGCCGCTGGCGGGGTACCGGGGGCGCTCAGCAACCAGGCACCGC
>Ga0209211_10001961_pt1 | contig 36880 bp, 40 predicted proteins | sample RifGroA2_FD_183992 | JGI IMG/M metagenome (GOLD analysis project Ga0209211, IMG submission 183992) | Groundwater microbial communities from Rifle, Colorado, USA - Groundwater A2 (SPAdes) (version 2) | ecosystem: Environmental > Aquatic > Deep subsurface > Groundwater | place: Rifle, Colorado... | reverse complement strand
GCGCGCGCCTGCGCCTCGGCGGAACCCGCGGCTGGCGCCGTTGTCCCTCCCGCCGCCGCAACTTCCGATTCCACAGGACGCGGATTGCCGAGTTCGGGAAGAATGCCGGCGTTGGACATGCGCGCATTCAATTCAGTGAGCAATTCGCCCAGCGTCGAAACCAGCTCGCGCTCGTAAATCTTGAACAGCACCACCCGAATGTTGTCGGGCAGGGGTACTTCGCTCTGCGACGCCTGCAGTGCATTGGCAAGGCTGGTGGCGCTCAACGGATTCAGACCGGTCTTCAATTCGACCACGCCGATCATGGAGGCGAAGCGGCGCTCAACGGCATCCAGCGCCGCACCGTGGGCGCGGATCAGGGCGTCGACCAGCACCTCGGAAGCCAACTGCGCTTCGAGTTGGTCTTCCTCGACCAGGCTGAGTACGAGGGTGCCCCGGGCTTGCTCGATCTGCCGCAGCAGGCCTTCGAAGCCCTGCTCGAAATGCCGGGTGAAGGCAGTCTCGAAGGACGAACGCGATTGCCGCAACACGCGCATCGCATCGAGCGACGCGGAACCGTCGACGGAGCCCTCTTTCTGCGCGAGATCGAACAACCAGTCGTCCGCCTTGCCGAGCACGCGTCCGAGCGTGGCCTGCAGGTGCGACAAAGTGTGCTTGCGCAGTGTGTCGAACAATTCGGGATCGTTCTGGTAAACCCAACGTCCCTGGATCGGATACTGCGGCTGACTCATGAGAACTCTCGGGGGGGATAGAGTTTTGGTTGTCGCTAAATTATGGCAATTTACCAAAGCATAATGTGATTCAGCTGGCAAATCCCGCTTGTGCCAAGCGTTGCACAGTTTCGCGCCTGCGTGACGGGCCAATGATAAAGTCTGCCGATGGATTTGATGCAAGCCCTGCACCACCGACGTTCCACGCCTTCGCGCCTGCTAACCGAACCCGGCCCGGACCCAGGCCAGCTGCTGCAGATTCTGGGCTGCGCAGTCCGGGCTCCGGATCACGGCAAGCTGACGCCCTGGCGCTTCCTGAGCATACGCGGGCCCAGCCGTCAGCGCTTGGGCAACCTGCTGGCCGAGCGCAGCCTTGCCCTCAACGCGGGAGCGCCGGCGGCGGTGATCGAAAAGGACCGCCAGCGCTTCAATCAGGCGCCGGTTGTCGTTGCGGTGATCGCCTGCCTCCGCCCCGGGCACAAGGTGCCCGAGCAGGAGCAACTGCTGTCCGGCGGCGCGGTCTGCCTGCTGCTGCTGCAGGCGGCCGATGCGCTGGGCTTCGGCGCCCAATGGCTGACCAGCTGGGCGGCCTACGATCCAGTCATTACCGGCAGGCTCGGGCTGGCAGAGCATGAGCGCGTGCTGGGGTTCATTCATATTGGCACTGCGAAGGAGCCGACTATCGAACGCGAGCGGCCGCAACCTGAATCCTTGTTGACTGAGCTGCAGCTGTGACAGAACTTGTACGGAGCGTCACGACGGGCGAGCGTACGAACGCCTGTGGTCCTCCGGTCTTTTTGGTCGACTCGAGCATGTATGTTTTCCGGGCCTGGCACTCGATGCCCGACGAATTTCGCGACGCCGACGACCAGCCGGTCAACGCCGTGCACGGCTTCACCCGCTTCGTGCTGGAGCTGCTCGAGCGGCACCGGCCGGTGCGCATGGTGTTCGCCTTCGACGCGGCGCTGGAAAGCAATTTCCGCAACGATCTGTATCCGGCCTACAAGGCCAATCGCGATCCGGCGCCGGAAGAACTCAAGCGGCAGTTCGCCTACTGCCAGCAAGTGTGTCGTGCCCTGGGTTTCACCGTGCTTGCCGACGGCCGCTATGAAGCCGACGACCTGATCGGAACGGCCCTGTCGCACGTGCGCCGTCTCGGTCATGCCGGACTGATCATTTCCGCCGACAAGGACCTGGCGCAGTTGCTCGGCCGCGACGATGTGCAATGGGACTACGCGCGCAACGAACGCTGGGGCTTCGACGGCGTCAAGCCGCGATACGGCGTGCATGCCCACCAGATTGCCGACTACCTCGGCCTGACCGGCGACTCCATCGACAATATCCCGGGCGTCCCGGGTATCGGGGCGAAAACGGCAGCCAGCCTGCTCGAGCACTTCGGTTCGCTCGATGTCTTGTTCGAACGCCTGGCCGAGGTGCCCTTCCTGCGCCTGCGCGGCAGCGCGCAGCATGCGAGCCGGCTGAAGGAACACCGCGACATCGCCCTGCTTTCGCGCCGCTTGGCCACGATCGCCTGCGATGCCCCGCTGCCTGCGGACTTCGGCACGGGCGAACGGCGTGCCGCCGACGGCAGCGCGCTGGATGGCTTGTTCGAACAATTGCGCTTCGGCCCCATGACCCGCCGTCGCCTGCAGTCAGCGGCGGCGGGTTAGCATTCGTCGATGAGCGATGAGATAACTACAGTCTACGAGGGCAAGTGGCTGCGCATGAAAAAGCGCGGTCGCTGGGAATACGTCGAGCGCACCAACGAAGGCGGCATGGCCGTGATAATCATCGCCGCCACGCCGGAACGCAATGTGCTGTTCGTCGAACAACTGCGCCTGCCGGTGGATGGCAAGACCATCGAGATGCCGGCCGGGCTGGTTGGCGACGTCAACGCCGGCGAATCCATTGAGCTTGCCGCCGAACGCGAACTGCTCGAAGAAACGGGATGGCAGGCCGCACGCATCGAAGTGCTGATGATCGGCCCGACCAGTTCGGGCATGAGCAACGAGCGGGTCGCCTTTGCCCGCGCCACCGGCCTGACCCGGGTGCATGCCGGCGGCGGCGACGCCAGCGAGGACATCGTCGTCCACGAGATCCCGGTCGACGATGCGGCGCGCTGGCTGACGCAGAAGATGGCCGAAGGCTACGCCCTGGACGCCAAGCTGTGGGCGGGCCTGTGGCTACTCGATCGCAACCCGGACGGCTCGCCCGCCTGAGTCGATTACCTGAAGGAGTCCGTGGCCTCGACCAGGGCCGACGCATTCTGCGGCTCGTAGGCGGAGTGTCCGGCGCCGGGCGATATCAGCAACCTGGATTCCGGCCATGCCTTGTGCAGGTCCCAGGCATTTTGTAGCGGGCACACGACATCGTAACGGCCATGCACGATCACGCCGGGAATGCCATGCAGCCGATGCGCGTCGCGCAAGAGTTGACCTTCGACATCGAAGAAGCCGCCATGGACGAAATAGTGGCTTTCGATGCGGGCGAAACTCAGGGCGAAATGCGCGTCCTTGTGGCCTTCGATGAACGCCTCGTCCTGCAGCAGCAGGCTGGTCGACGCTTCCCACACCGACCACGCGCGCGCGGCCGACAGGCGCGTGGCTTCGTCATCCGACGTCAGCCGGCGGTTGTAGGCGGAGATCAGGTCGCCGCGTTCGACATCGGGAATGGCCTCCAGGTAGTTGGCCCAGGCGTCGGGAAACAGGCGGCTGGCGCCTTCCTGGTAGAACCACTCCAGTTCCCAGCGACGCAACATGAAGATTCCGCGCAGCACCAACTCGCTGACCCGCCGCGGATGCGCCTCGGCATAGGCAAGCGCCAGCGTCGACCCCCAACTGCCGCCGAATACCTGCCAGCGGTCGATAGCCAGGCGCTCGCGCAGTCGTTCGATGTCGGCAACCAGATCCCAGGTGGTGTTGTCGACCAGGTCGGCGTGCGGCGTCGAACGGCCCGAGCCGCGCTGGTCGAGCAGGATGATCCGATAGTGTGCCGGGTCATGGAAGCGGCGCATCTTGCTGCTGCAGCCGGCGCCCGGTCCGCCGTGCAACAAGACCACCGGTTTGCCCTGCGGGTTGCCGCACTGCTCGAAGTACAGCTGATGACGGGAGTCGACCGGCAGGAAGCCGCTGTCGTAGCAGTCGATCTCGGGGTACAAGTCGCGCATCGGCCATGCTCCGGGAGGGATGCCCGGATTCTAGCGCGTGCTTGCACTGTCACGTGCTTGGGTTATGCTCGGGTTGTGAGCAAGCCCATGCCACGTCTGGCGCTGGTGGGCGCCGGGACCCAGAGCCCCCCGGCCGGTCGGCTGTCCGCCAACGAATCCTCGATGCCGCGCGTGCTGTCCCTGGATGCGCATGGCCGCATTCTCGACTGGATGCACTGGCAGGATGCCGTTTGCCTGTACGTTCGCGGCGCAGTCGCCTGGACGATGGGCGAACCCTGCCTCACCGTGCATGGCGGCACCAACCGTTTCAGCGGGCTGCAAAGCGTCATCGACCTGCACCCGATCGTGGCCGCGCGCAGTCACGCACATCCCAAGGCGCTCGACCCCTCGCCGGCGCTGACCAACACCGCCCTGTTCGCCCGCGATGGTTCCCTGTGCATGTACTGCGGCAAGGAATACGGCCGCCATTCCCTTACCCGCGACCATGTCATGCCGATCTCCAAGGGCGGTCGCGACATCTGGGAAAACGTGGTCTGCGCCTGCTTCCACTGCAATTCCAGGAAGGGTGGGCGGACACCGCAACAAGCCGGCATGCCCTTGCTGGCGGTGCCGTTCCGGCCCAGTTGGGTGGAACATCTGATCCTGTCGAACCGGCACATCCTCGCCGACCAGATGGCTTTCCTGAAACACCACCTGCCCAAGCGCGCGCGGCCGCAAGCCTGATCGCTCGCCACCCGGGCGCCGCGCCGCGACGCACCTCGCGTTGACGCAACCGACCCAGCCCAGCACACTTGCGCAATTCGCACGCCAGGATGGCCGTGTCCAGGGAGAGTTGCGCAGATGGCCAGCACCACGTTGTGTTTTTCGGGTTTCTCAAGCGATGAAGTCTCGTTGGTCCAGCGTCAGTTCGATCAAGCCAATGCCGCGTTGGGAAATCTCTGGACCCTGGCTCCGGAAGGCGATGCGCAAGTCCTGATCATCGACATGGATTCCATGTACGGCCACATGACCTGGCTCAAGGCGCAGGGCAGCGGCAAGACCACCGTCGGCCTGACCTCCGGCGAGCGCTCCGAGACCGACCATGTGCTCAGGCGGCCGGTGTCCATGGACGCGCTGAAATCCCTGCTTGAACAATTGGGTAGCGGTCGCGCGCCTGCGAGCCGCGCGCCCGCCGCTCCCGTGGATCCCGCGCCCGAGCCCGCCCGTCAGCCTGTCGCCGAGCCGGTGGATGCAGCGCCGGCGGACATGGGCAAGGCCAACCCGTCCGCCGATTACATTGCCGCGGTCACCACCGGGCAGATGGCCGCGATGCAGGTGATGGTTCCGCACGAACCACAGGTGTCCGACTACCTGCCGCCCGGCGTGCTCGGCGGTCCGGCCAAGCTGGAAGTTCCGGGCGTGCCGGTGCTGGCATTCGACCCGGCATCGCAGACCTACGCCGGCTCGGCCACACTCAAGCCGCTGCTGCCCTACATGAACGCCGTGATCCGCGAAGCGGCCTTCACTGCCATCGAGCAATCGGAGTTCGAACGCATCAAGGCCAGCACCGGGGGCGCGCATCCCTATATGCGCTTGCTCTGGCTGTGCGGGCTGTCGGTCGGCAACGGCCAGTTGCTGCCCGGGTTCAATCCCGGCAAGAAATTCGTGCTGACCAAGTGGCCGCAGATCGAGCGGGAGTATCCCAAACACTTCCGGATTGCCACGGTGATGATGAAAGGACCGGCCCTGGCCAGGGAGATCGCCGAGCTTTCCAGCGTGCCGGAATCGGAGGTCATAGATTTCGTCAATGCCGGCCTGCTGACGGGCTCGGTGGTGGTGGAAGGCACCACGACGACCGCCGGCGACGTGCCGCGGGCCTGCGCTTTGCTGGCGAAACCGCGGGCGTCCTGAGTGCGCGCCGCTTGCCCTGCAGGGGCAGGGTACCGGACACTAGCTGTCTTGATTTCCCTCTGATCGTGAACGATGGACTCCCAGCGCTACCCGCGCCTCTCCCGTATTGCCCTGCCCGAAGACCTTCGGCATTTCCCTGAATCCGAACTGCCGGCGATCGCCGACGAATTGCGCGGCTACCTGGTTGAAACCGTGAGCCAGGTGGGCGGCCACTTCGGCGCCGGCCTGGGCGTCATCGAACTCACCGTTGCGCTGCATTATCTCTACGACACCCCGGTCGATCGTCTGGTCTGGGACGTCGGCCACCAGTGTTATCCGCACAAGATCCTGACCGGTCGCCGCGACACCATCCATACCGTCAAGAAGAAGGACGGCGTGGCCCCGTTTCCGCGGCGCGAGGAAAGCGATTACGACGCCTTCGGCGTTGGGCATTCCTCGACCTCGATCTCGGCCGCGCTGGGCATGGCCATCGCACTGCAGCGCCAGGGCGATCCACGCAAGGTCGTGGCAGTGATCGGCGACGGTGCGATGACCGCCGGCATGGCGTTCGAAGCGCTCAATCACGCCGGCGGCATGGATCCGGAGCCGAACCTGCTGGTGATCCTCAACGACAACCGCATGTCCATTTCGGAAAATGTCGGCGGCCTGACCAAAATGCTCGGCCGGATGATGAGCAGCCCGACCATGAATGCCGTGCGCGAAGGGGGCAAGAAGCTGCTCGGCGACAAGCGCAATCCGGCCGCACGTTTCGTGCGCCGCTGGGAAGAACACTGGAAAGGCATGCTGGTGCCCTCGACCCTGTTCGAGGAAATGGGCTTCCATTACAGCGGTCCGATCGACGGTCACAGCTTGCCTGAACTGCTCAAGGCGCTGAAGACGCTCAAGGGATTGAGAGGCCCGCAGCTGCTGCACGTCATCACCACGAAGGGCAAGGGATTCGAGCTGGCCGAGGGTGACCAGATCGAATACCACGCGGTTTCCCCGTTCGACCCCGCCATCGGCGTGGTCAAGAAAGGCGGCCCGGCCAAACCCACCTACACGCAAGTGTTCGGCGATTGGCTGTGCGACATGGCCGCCGTCGACGACAGGCTGATGGGCATCACGCCGGCGATGCGTGAAGGTTCGGGGTTGGTGCGTTTCTCCCGGGAATTTCCCGCGCGCTACTTCGACACGGCGATCGCCGAGCAGCACGCGGTGACGCTGGCTGCAGGCATGGCTTGCGAAGGCGCGAAGCCGGTTGTTGCGATCTACTCGACGTTCCTGCAACGCGCGTACGACCAATTGATCCACGATGTCGCGCTGCAAAATCTCGACGTACTGTTCGCGATCGATCGCGGCGGCGTCGTCGGCCCCGATGGCGCCACCCACGCCGGCAGTTTCGACCTGAGCTACCTGCGCTGCATTCCCAACATGGTGGTGATGGCGCCCGCCGATGAAAACGAATGCCGGCAAATGCTGAGCACCGGCTTTCGTCACGCCGGTCCGGCCGCCGTTCGCTATCCACGCGGCACCGGGCCGGGCGCGGCCGTGCAAACGGCGCTCAATGTCCTGCCAATCGGCAAAGCGCAATTGCGCAAGCGTGGCGCGAGCGTGGCGCTGCTTGCGTTCGGCGCGCTGGTGACGACGGCGGAAGCCGTCGCCGACGAGTTGGGCCTGAGCTGCGCCAACATGCGTTTCGTCAAACCACTTGATCGCGAACTGATCCTGGAGTTGGCGCGCAGCCACGAAGGACTGGTGACGCTGGAAGACAATGCGGTGATGGGCGGCGCCGGCAGCGCCATTGCCGAGCTGCTCGCCAGCGAAGGCATCTTCAGGCCGATCCTGCATCTGGGCTTGCCCGATGCGTACCTGGATCACGCCAGCCGCGAGGACCTGCTCGCCCAGTCCGGCCTGGACGTTGCCGGCGTGCGCGCGGCCGTGATCAAGCGCTGGCCGGGAATCGGCGGTTCGATCGTCCGTAGCGCGGCTAGCTGAACGGCAGCATCGTCATCGGCGGCTGAAGGTGTTCCATTCAGCCAATTGCGCTTGTTACCTGTCACGGCTTGGGATTCAATGATCTCGAGCGCCGTGTGCTCGGCGTCTCGGTCCTGCAAAGGAGTCGTGATGAACCGCCGATGTGCCGCGCTCGGGTTTTCGCTGGTTGCAGTGCTGGCGTTGGCGCCGGTTCCAGCCGTTGGCATCGAATCTGGCGCGCGCCCGCTGCAGCTGGGCCTTGCGGCAACTCCCACATCCTCTGCACATACCAGGTCGGTGGAATTGCGCGCGCCGAATTCGCGCGTCCGGGCGTCCTCGACACGGCGGATGCCGGCCTTTACTCCGGCCGAGCCAAGCCTGACGCATCGTGCGCTGCAGGGCGTGCTCGACCCGCCCGAGCAACTGGTCGCCGAAGCGGCCATCGGCAGCCCGCAACCCGCGGTGCAGTTCCGTTTCAAGCGCCAGGGACCGGCCCTCCGCGATCTGTCCGCGAGCTACAAGGACATGTGCGCGAATGTGTCGGATAAGATTTGGGACGAACCGAACGGACGCCGCATCAAATTCGATATCGCCGGCAAGCCGGGCGTGGCCGTGGTGATTCCGATTCGCTGAAGCTGCTTGTGCTCAGGCCGGATGCCGGCCGCTGGTGACCCGATCGCGATGTTCCATATCCGCATGCGTGGCAATGTCGGCGAAGCCGGCCGACTGCAACAACGCGCGAACTGCCCCGCCCTGGCCGAAACCATGTTCGAGCAGGAGCCAGCCGTCCGGCTGCAAGTGTCGCGGCGCGTCGGCGGCGATTGTCCGCAGCGCATCCAGTCCATCCCGGCCCGATGCGAGCGCCGCACGCGGCTCGAAACGAAGATCGCCCTGCAGAAGATGCGGATCGCCATCGGCGATGTAGGGTGGATTGCTCGCGACCACGTCGAAGCGCTCGTCGCGAACGGCTGAGAACCAGTTGCCCAACAGGAAGCGTATCCGCCCCAGGTCCAATCGCGCGGCATTTTTCTGCGCGACCGCCAGGGTCCGGGCATCGGCGTCGATGGCGGTCACTTCCGCCAAGGGCCGCTCGCGCGCCAGCGCCAGTGCGATGGCGCCGCTACCCGTGCCCAGGTCCAGCACTCGCGAAGGCGACTGCGCGGGGAGATGGCGCAACGCCAGTTCCACCAGCAGCTCGGTTTCCGGTCGAGGAATCAAGGTGTCCGCGGTCACGACCAATTCCATCGACCAGAACTCGCGCGTACCCAGGATCAGCGCCACCGGTTCGCCGCGCCGGCGCCGGTCAAGCAGCGCGCGAAAGCCGCTGACTTGGTCGTCACTCAGCATCGCGTCGGAGTGCGCGTACAACCACGACCGCGTTCGACCGAGCGCCCGGGCCAGCAGCAGCTCGGCGTCGGCGCGCGGCGACTCGCCCGGCAGCGAGCTTGCCGCTTCCAGCAAGCGCTGCGCGATAGTGATGGCCGAGTCAGCCACGCGCGGTCACTGCCTCACGCCGCCTGCGCCAGCGTCGCCTGCGCAGCTTGTTCCAGCGTTACCGCGACCGCATGTACGACGGCGGCGATGCGCACCGCGCTTTGCACGCCTTGCGCCGTCACGCCGTGCGCACGCAGAACCTTTTCATGCGAGTCCATGCAGGCGCCGCAACCGTTGATCGCCGATGCCGCCAACGCCGCCAGCTCGAAGCTGACCTTGTCGATGCCCGGGTTGGCCATGACGTTCATGCGCAGGCCGGCACGCAGCGTCTCGTATTCCTTGTTCTCGGCCAGGTGCATGAAGCGGTAGTAAACGTTGGTCATCGCCATCATCGCCGCGGCCGCCCTGGCCCCGGCGATTTCGCCGGGACCGAGCTTGCCGGCCAGTGCGGTTTCAAGCGCGGCCGACAAGGGCAGGTAACGTGCGCTGATCGCGGACGCCAGCGCGATGGCACCGATCTGGCCATCCGACAGACCCGGCGCACCCGGTTCGGACAGCACGCTTTCCAGGTTCAGGCGCAGGTCCTTCGCGTAGTCGGGCAACGCCGATTTGAGTGCGTCGAGTGTGTTCATCAGGCAGCCTTCAAGGTGTCTTCGCCCTGCTTCCAGTTGCACGGGCACAGCTCGTCGGTCTGCAAGGCATCGAGCACGCGCAACACTTCGGCGGGATTGCGGCCTACGGAAAGATCGGTGACGTACACGAAGCGGATGATGCCCTCGGGATCGACCAGGAAGGTCGCACGTTGCGCCACGCCTTCATGCTTGTCCAGGATGCCGAGGGCCGATGTCAGTTCGCGCTTGATGTCGGCCAGCATCGGGAATGGCAGGCTGTTGAGATCCTTGTGGTGCGTGCGCCACGCGTGGTGCACGAATTCGGAATCGGTGCTGCCGGTCAGTATCTGGCAATCGCGATCCAGGAATTGTTGGTTGACCTGGGCGAAGCCGGTGATTTCGGTCGGGCACACGAAGGTGAAGTCCTTCGGGTAGAAGAAGACGCATAGCCACTTGCCGGCATAGGTCTGGTTGCTGATTTCGACGAAGGCATTATTCAGGTCGTTGGACACGGTCGCCTTGAGCTTGAATTGGGGGAATTTTTCTCCGACGGACAACATGGTGCGGTGCTCCTTGGGGTTAAAGTTGGAATCAGCCGGATTCGGCCGAGGCAGGCAGCTTGTCCGATCGTCGTCGATAAGTAAACACAATTGTTTTTATCGAATCGATAGGTATAGACTATCTAAATGAATCTCCGCGATCTCCGCTACCTGGTGACCCTGGCCGACCTGCGCCACTTTGGGCGCGCGGCGGAAGCCTGTCACGTCAGCCAGCCGACGCTGTCCACGCAGATCCGTAAATTGGAGGAAGAACTCGGCGTCGCCCTGGTCGAACGCGCGCCCAGGCACGTCATGCTCACGCCGGTCGGCGCCGACATCGTCGAGCGCGCGCGCCGCGTACTGGCCGATGTCGAGCAGATGCGCGAGACCGCGCGCCGCACTGCCGACCCGGAAGCGGGCAGCGTGCGACTGGGCATCTTCCCCACGCTCGGCCCTTATCTGTTGCCGCACGTGGTGCCGAAAATTCGCACGCGCTTCCCGCGGCTGGAGTTGCTGCTGGTCGAGGAAAAGACCGAAGTCCTGCTTGGCATGCTGCGCGACGGCCGGCTCGACGCCGCCGTCTTGGCGCTGCCCTTGCACGAAGACTGGCTGCAGATCGAATTCCTGTTCGAGGAGCCGTTCATGCTCGCGGTTCCTGGCGACCATCCGCTGGCCAGTCACCGCGATCTGCAATTGTCGGAGCTGACCGACCAGCACCTGCTGCTGCTCGAGGACGGCCATTGCCTTCGCGACCAGGCGCTGGAGGTGTGCTCGCTGGCGGGCGCGGGCGAAAAGGAAGGTTTTCGCGCCACCAGCCTGGAAACCTTGCGCCAGATGGTCGCCGCCGGCGTCGGCATGACCTTGCTGCCGATGCTCGCGGTCAATCCGCCGGTGCCGCATTCGGACAGCATCCAGTTGCTGTCCTTCAAGAGCCCGCCGCCGTCCCGTCGTCTGGCCATGGTCTGGCGCCGCAGCTCGGCGATGGGCGCGTTCCTGCATGAGCTCGCGGCGTTGTTGCGCGAATTGCCGCCGCGCTTGCTGCGCGCGCCTGCCTGACGGCCAAGTCGCGCTTCGGCGCCATCGGAACTGCCTATCGAAGCGATAAGAACAATTTATTTCTTATTGGGGCGGGCCGGGACTATCCTCGAGCTGTTCCGGCACGGCCGGAGCCCAGCCACGCATCGAAATTACCGGGAGGTTTCCCATGTCACTGAAAGGCACCCAAACCGAAGCCAACCTGAAGGCCGCCTTCGCCGGCGAATCCCAGGCCAACCGACGCTATCTGTATTTCGCCCAGAAGGCGGATGTCGAAGGCTACAACGACATCGCCGCCGTCTTCCGCTCGACGGCCGAAGGCGAAACCGGGCATGCGCACGGGCACCTTGAGTACCTGGAACAAACCGGCGACCCGGCCACCGGCCTGCCCTTCGGCGATACCGCGAGCAACCTGAAAAGCGCCATCGCCGGCGAGACCCACGAATACACGGACATGTATCCGGGCATGGCCAAGTCGGCGCGCACCGAAGGCTTCGACGAGATCGCCGATTGGTTCGAAACACTGGCCAAGGCCGAGCGTTCGCATGCCAATCGCTTCACCAAAGCGCTGGCGGAAATGACCTGACCGTCGGCACAGCGCATGCGCGAAGGCAGCCTTGAGGCACCGACCCGTCACCCGCTCGACTGGAAGAGCGAGGACTTCTGGAATCCGGAAGCGCTCGATCGCGAACTCGAGCGGGTGTTCGACATCTGCCATGGCTGCCGCCGGTGCGTCAGCCTGTGCCAGGCCTTCCCGCAACTGTTCGACCTGGTCGACAACTCGCCGACGATGGAAGTCGATGGCGTAAGCAAGGCCGACTACACCAAGGTCGTCGACCAGTGCTACCTGTGCGACTTGTGCTACCAGACAAAATGTCCGTACGTGCCGCCGCATCCGTGGAATGTCGATTTTCCGCACCTGATGCTGCGCGCCAAGGCAAACAAGCATCGTCGCGGCGAAACGAAAGCCGCGGCGAAGCTGATTTCCAATACGCGCATGGTCGGAAAATTGGCCTCGATTCCGGTCGTTGTCGAGGCCGTGAACTGGGCCAACCGTACGCCGGCGATGCGCGGATTGCTCGAAAAGACGATGGACGTGCACCGCGATGCGCAGCTGCCGAAGTACTACGCACCGACCGCACGCAAGCGCCTGAAAAAGAGCCAGGACAGTGGCGACGATGCGGTCGCCGCTGGCAGCACCAGCGGCAAGGTGGCCATCTTCATCACCTGCTACGGCGATCACAACCACCCGCGGATGGTCGACGACCTGGCCGCCGTGCTGCGCCACAACGGCGTGGCAGTGAAGTTGCTTGCGCGCGAATCCTGCTGCGGCATGCCGAAGCTGGAACTGGGCGACCTGGAAACCGTCGAGAAGTACAAGAACGCCAACTTGCCCTTGCTGGCGGAGGCGGTCGATGCCGGCTGGGACCTGATTGCGCCGATCCCTTCCTGCGTATTGATGTTCAAGCAGGAGTTGCCGCTGATGTTTCCCGGCGACGCCGATCTGCAGAAGGTCAAGCGCGCGTTCTTCGATCCGTTCGAGTACCTGATGCAGCGCAATGCAGCGGGATTGTTGAAGACCGATTTCAAGCACGAGCTCGGCAAGGTTGCCTGGCACGTCGCCTGCCACCAGCGTGTGCAGAACATCGGCCCGAAGACCCGGGAAGTCCTGAACCTGATACCCGGCACCGAGGTGCTTACCGTCGAGCGCTGCTCCGGCCACGACGGCACCTATGGCGTGAAGAAATCAAGCTATGGCTTCGCTCGCAAGATCGCCAAGCCCGTGGAAACCCGGGTCACGCAGGCGCAAGCAAACCATTTCACTTCCGACTGCGTCATGGCCGGAGCGCATATCGCGCACGGCCTGGGCAGCGGCCAGGAAGCAGAACACCCGATCACCCTGATCCGCAAGGCGTATGGTATCTGAGGCGCCTGACACCAGGATTCCAACAATGAACAAGTTGACTCCCGCCGACCTGCTCCCGCTCGAACGCTACGCGGCCGAGCGCGCCGCCTTTCGTGCTCGCGTGATCGCCCACAAGCAACTGCGCAACGTCGCCCTGGGCCCGCACATCACCTTGTTGTTCGAGGACCGCCTGACGGTGCAATACCAGATCCAGGAGATGCTGCGCATCGAGCGTATTTTCGAGGTGGCGGGCATCCAGGAAGAACTCGATGCCTACAACCCGCTGATCCCCGACGGCAGAAACCTCAAGGCCACGATGCTGATTGAATTTCCCGATGCCCAGGTGCGCGCCGAACGGCTGTCGCAGTTGGTCGGGATCGAGCATCGCGTCTACGCCGAAGTCCATGGCCAGCCGCGCGTGTTCGCCCATGCCGACGAAGACATGGAACGCAGCAACGACAGCAAGACTTCCGCCGTGCATTTCCTGCGTTTCGAATTTCCGCCAGCCGCGATCGGAGCGCTGGGCAACGGCGCCAGCCTGAGCCTGGGCATCGAGGACCCGCGCCTGCCCGAATGCGTGCTGGTGCCGGCGCGATCGCGCACCGCCCTGTTGTCCGATTTTTCGCGCTGAGCGTCATGGTGCGCTGGATCTGGCTGCTCGTACTCGGACTGTTCGTCACCTTGTGGTGGGTCGGTCACGGCAATTCCGCGCCTATGGCCGCGGCGCTCTCCAGTGGCAGTGGCAGCGTGGTGTGTCCGATGCCGCCGGTGTTCCATCTGCAGTCCGCGGAGCCGATGCAGAGTGAAGTTGCAGGAAAAATGGCCGCCTTTCGCGTCGGAGAAGCCACGGTCTCGCCGCTGGCCGGGTTCAGCGTGCAAGCGCGCGTGTTGTCGCGGGAGGATTATTCGCTTGGCCGGGAAGCCGATTACTCGCCTACCGACCTGGCCTTGGGCTGGGGGCCGATGGCCGAGCCCGGCATGGCCGAAAAACTGAACATCCGCCAGGGCGGACGCTTTTATCGTTATGAGTGGGGCAACGACGGCCCGCCGATCGCGCCCGAACAGATCATCAGGAACAGCGCCAACATGCACATGGTGCCGGCCGACCGCAACGTCGCCCAGGCATTGGACAGGATCCACGCCGGCGACGCCGTACGCGTCAGTGGCTGGCTGATCCGCATCGATCGCGACGATGGCTGGCGCTGGCAAAGCTCGCTAAGCCGCGACGACAGCGGACCGGGCGCCTGCGAACTGGTGCTGGTGTGTTCGATCGAACCGCGATGACGCCGACGCGCCGGCCGAAACACGATCGCGCGGGTCAGGCCTGCTCGGCGCTCGCTCGCACCGGTTCGGCCTCCGCCGCCGCCTGCCACGCGCGCATCGCCGGCAAGGCGAACATCGTCTGCAGGTAGGCCTGCGCATCGGAGCCCAGCTTCGGCCCATAGCCGCGGAAGCGCATGCACACCGGCGCAAACATGGCATCGACGATGCCGAACTCGCCGCACAGAAAACCAGCGCCGCTCCCGAACCGACCGCGAAGATCCTGCCAGAGCTGCTGGATCCTGGCGATGTCCCTTTCGGCGTGGGCATCCCAGTGCGGCGTCGCGGGCTTGCGGCGACAGTCCATCGGCAGCTGGCTGCGCAACGCTGCGAAACCCGAATGCATTTCCGCCACCGCACTGCGCGCCGCCGCGCGCGCCTTCGGATCCGACGGCCATGCCGCGCCGGCAAGCCAGCGCTCGTTCACCGTTTCGCAAATCGCGAGCGAATCCCAGATCACTTCGTCGTCGACATGCAGCGCGGGGACCCGCGCGGTCGGTGAATAGCTTGCGATCCGCTGGAAGAACTCGGGCGTGTCCAGCGGCAACACGATCTCGTCGAAGGCGATTCCGAAGTGGCGCAGCAACAGCCATGGCCGCAGCGACCACGAGGAATAGTTCTTGTTGCCGATAATCAGCGTTGGCACGGTTGCAGCTCCCGGGTTTTGGATTCGCTTCACAGGTTGCTGCTGACGATGGCCTGGACCTGATCGCCACCGTACTGGCGGGCCTTGGCCAGCGCCTTGGCTGCGCGCTCGCGCATCAATTGCGGCGTGCGCTCCCCGGGTTGCATCTGCGAAACGCCGATGCTGGCCAACAGCGTGGCGCCGGGCGTAGTCGCCAGCGTCTGCTTGCGCACGGCAAGGCATATCCGATCGGCCAGGATTCGAGCTTCGCCGATCGAGCGCCCAGACAGCAGCACCAGGAACTGGTCCGGGGCCAGTCGGCTGATGTTCTCGCCGTAGTCGATTTCTTCGCGGATCAAATCCGCCACGCAGTGCAGCGACGATGCCACGGTCTGCGGCGGCAGGTTCTCGAATCCGTCCAGGGCCACCTGCAACATCGACAACGGCTTGTGCTTTTGCATCGACAGCTCCTGCGCGGGACGCAGCAACTGTTCGATCATTTCCGGCCGGTAGACGCCGGACTCGGCATCGATTTCGTTGGCCTGTTTGAGGTGCATCACTTCCGCTGCCTCGTCGCCCGCCGTGGTGGCCAGCGCGGCGAATTCGGTGCACAAGTCGAGTTCGTCTTCGCTGTAGGTGACGTCGATGCTGCGTTCGATCACCAGCGCGCCCCAGCCCGGCCGCTCGATCGGCAACGGAATGATCGCCAGTTGCACGTGCGGCAACGGCCCGTCCGGCCCGTCGAAATCGATGCCGATCTGCTGCGGCGCCAGCGACCGGCTGAGATTCTTCAGTAGTGAGCCGCGCTGCGCGAGCAGCATCTGGAACCGCGCTTCGGCCGACTTGGGCTCGACCAGCAACAAGTCCTCGTTGTGATAGTTCATGGCGATGACAGCGGCAGCCGTCTGCGGCAACACGGGTTTCAAGCCGGCCAGCAGCCGACGGTAAACGATCCACTCCATGTCGCTGCCAGCCGCGCTCTCGATACCGGCTTGCAGGCTGCGGATCACCGACTCCCGCGCATGGGCGATTTTTTCCTCAGCACTCGGCTCGATCACCACGCTGCGCTTGAGCTTGGCCCGGTCCTGCAGCGCCTTGCGAATCCACGGCAACAACAGATAGATCGCCAGCTGAAGCGCGATGAGGAACTGGAAGCCGCGCCGCACCACGATCGTCGCCGGAATGACCTGCAGCATCGCCAGGGGAATGGCCAGCAGCGCCGGCAGGAAGCCTATCCAGACCAGGATAGGAGTCCAACGCCAGTGCCTCGGGTCGAAAAACAGCGACGCGCCACAGAGCAATGCCGTGGTGGCGAGGAGCCCCAGACTTGCCAATTGCAGTTGCGCTATGTACTGCGCCGGCACGAACAGGAATGCAGCGCCGACGGCCAGGAACACAAACGCCAGGCGATCGAGCGCGGTGGCTACGTCCGGAAGGTTCTTTTCGTGGCCGGCATATTGTTGTGTTGCCCAAATCAGGGGCGCGCAGGCCAGCACCCACAATGCGGGCGGCAGCGCCGAGATGCTGGCAAGGCTGGTGGTGCCCAGCGTCAATTGCAGGTGGTGATTACTGATGATGCTCGCGGCCAGACAGACGAAGGCCGCCTCGGCCACGCGGAAAGTGCGTTCGCCCGTGGACCAGCGGCGAAACATCGCCAGCAGCGCGACGATCAGCAGACCGCCGTAAAGCAGGCCGTAGACCCGGTTGCTGCTTGTGGCTGCGGAAAGCACCTGTTCGTCGGAGAGCAGTCTGGGTTGCAGATTCAGGTAGCCCTGCCCCTGGATTTCCAAGTACAAGGTGGTGGCGCCGCTCGCGTCTGCCGGCAGCGGCAGGACGAAAGCGTCCGGCCAGCGCGCCCGGTCGGTTTCGTGACCGACGCCAGTCTCGGCCACCACCACGCCCGGTGCGTCACCATGGAACAGACGCAGGTTTTCGATCGCCTGTCGCGGCAGGCTCACAGCGCGTGCGCCGTCGCCGGCCGCGATGTCGGTCCGCAGTCGCAACCAGATTGATTTTCCGGGCCGGCCGATCAGGCTCAGGCCGGCTCCTGTGCGCGGAGTAAATCCAGTACGCGTGCGCCCGCTCAGGATGTCCTCAAGCGGCGTGCCCGCCTCGGTTTCCATCATCGCCAGGCGGAAGGCGCTGCCGGACTCGGCGGAACTCGCTTGTACCCACGCCGGCCAGGCCGCTACAAGCAGTCCGCTCAACAGCCATCCAAGCCAGGTCCCCGCCGAGAATCTTGAAATCACCGTTGAGCTCCATCGCACCCGCCGCCAGTGTGCCGCAAATCAATGCGCCGGCATATGATGCGCGGCACAAACTCAGGCGAGGAGGCCTTCATCGGGGAGTTCACCCGCCTCGACGCCCGCCTCGATCCGGCACAGCGCCAGCGCCCTGACGCAGGCGTCGGCTTCGGTCCAGGCGCTGTCGGGTACGCAGACCTGAACCAGCCCTTGCATCGGCAACTGGCCCGCTGCGCCAGTAAGGTACTCGCCACGCACGAAGGCCGGAATGCCCATGGATTCCAGCGCGTGCTTCACCAGGTGCGCGTCGACCACGTTCTCGGCGTCATAAACCACTCGCATCGACTGTTCCTCGCTGAGCCTGCGGCGACGGTGGCCACTCGGGTAAACTTGCGGTCTTTCCAGCGCAACCCCTCACGGCCGAATGAACGAAATCACCGCCCCGACGGCATCGGAAAAGCAGGACTTCATCCGCCAGATCGTGCGCGATGACCTCGCCAACGGCAAGCACCGGCAAATCCGCACCCGGTTTCCGCCCGAGCCCAACGGTTACCTGCATATCGGCCACGCCAAGAGCATCTGCCTGAACTTCGGCATCTCCAGCGAGTTCGGCGGCAGCTGCAACCTGCGCTTCGACGACACCAATCCGAGCAAGGAAGACCTGGAGTACGTCGAGGCGATCAAGGACGACGTGCACTGGCTCGGCTTCGACTGGGCAGAATTGCGCCATGCGTCCGACTACTTCGAGGTGTTCTACCGCAGCGCGCTCAAGCTGATCGAGGACGGCAAGGCCTATGTCTGCGACCTCAGCGCGGAACAAGTGCGCGAGTACCGCGGCACGCTGACCGAAGCCGGACGCAATTCGCCGTACCGGGATCGTCCGGTCGCCGAGAACCTGGACTTGTTCCGGCGCATGCGTGCCGGCGAGTTTGCCGACGGCGCGCGCACGTTGCGCGCGAAGATCGACATGGCCAGCGGCAACATCAACCTGCGCGATCCGGCCATTTACCGGATTCGCCATGTCGCGCACCAGAACACCGGCGATGCCTGGCCGATCTATCCGATGTACGACTATGCGCACTGCATCTCCGACGCGGTCGAAGGCATCACCCACTCGCTGTGCACGCTGGAATTCGAGGACCACCGGCCGCTGTACGACTGGTGCATCGACAACATCGACTTGCCTAACCACCCGCAGCTCTGGCAATCGCTGGTCGACGCCGGCTTGAAGACGCCGGTATCGAAGCCGCGCCAAATCGAATTCTCGCGCCTGAATATCAACTACACCGTGATGAGCAAGCGCAAGCTGATGGCGCTGGTGCAGGAAGGCCTGGTCGATGGCTGGGACGATCCACGCATGCCGACCCTGCAGGGCTTGCGCCGGCGCGGCTACACGCCGGCGTCGCTGCGCCTGCTTGCCGATCGCATCGGCATCTCCAAGCAGAACTCGATGACCGATTTCTCGGTGCTCGAAGGCTGCGTGCGCGAGGACCTCGACAGCAAGGCGGTGCGGCGCATGGCGGTGGTCGATCCGCTCAGGCTGGTGATCGGAAACCTGCCGTCGGATCACGACGAAACTCTGAGCTTCGCCAATCACCCGAAGGACGAGAGCCTGGGCGTCCGCCGCCTGCCGTTCTCGCCCGAACTGTGGATCGAGCGCGACGACTTCATGGAGGTGCCGGCCAAGGGCTTCCATCGCCTGATTCCGGGCGGCGAAGTGCGCTTGCGCGGCGTTGGCATCGTCAAATGCGAGGAGGTGGTCAAGGACGGCGAACGCGTGGTGGAACTGCGTTGCACCCTCGACCCGGCTTCGCGCGCCGGCATGCCTGGCGCCGACCGCAAGATCAAGGGCACCATTCACTGGGTCAGCGCCAGGCATGCGGTGGCGGCCGAGGTGCGGTTGTACGATCGGCTGTTCAACGTGGCCGATCCGGACAACGAAGCCGATGGCATGACCTACCGCGACTTCCTCAACCCGCAGTCGGTGCGTATCGCCAAGGCGTTCGTCGAGCCGGCCGCGGCCTGCGCGGCGCCGGAACAGATATTCCAGTTCGAGCGGCTCGGCTACTTCGTCGCCGACCGCCGCGACCATCGCGGCAACGCACCCGTGTTCAACCGCACGGTGACCTTGCGCGACAGTTGGGCCAAGCCGGCGGCATCGTGAGCGATCATCTATCGAGGAGCGCGACATGAACATGGCGAATCTGCGGCAAAGGCGGACACGATTGGCAGCCACGCTACTGGCTGTCGCGCTGTCGGTCTGCGCCTGCGCCGAACGGAATGAACCGGCCACGGCAGATCAGGCGGCGACAAAGCCCGCCGCAGTGATCGCCGACACAGCTGCGCCAAGCCCGGCGTCCTCGGCGAATGCAGCAGCGGAAACCGAAGTCGCCGTCGATGAGACTGCGCCCGTCGACCGCAGCAACGCACCCGTTGACGCCAGCGACTCGGCGGAGCCCCAGCGCGTGACAAACATCGGCGGCGAGCCCAGCCTGAGCTGCAGGACCGACGCCGATTGCGCGATCAAGGATGTCGGCAGTTGCTGCGGTTACAACCCGCGTTGCGTCAACAAGGACAGCCAGACCTTTCCCGAACAAGTGCAGGCGAAATGCGCAAATGACGGCCGCGTCGGGATCTGCGGATTTCCGTCGATCAGCGGCTGCGAGTGCGTGGCCGGCAAGTGTGCAGGCATCCCCGGCGCCGACGGCAACGAAGTGGTGCGCTGATGCTGTACGCACAATTGCATCTGACGCTGCCGTCCTGGGTGCACGATGAGGTCGACCAGGCCAAGTTGTATCCCGATGCCGGCAGCCGCATCGCCCTGGCCATCGATCTGTCCAGGCGCAATGTCCATCATCGCAGCGGCGGCCCGTTCGGCGCGGCAGTATTCAACGAAGCCGGACGCCTGATCGGCGTCGGCGTCAATCGCGTGGTGCCGTCGCAATGTTCGGCCGCACACGCCGAAGTGCTGGCGTTGTCCACCAGCCAGCAGCGCGTGCAGCGCTATCGCCTGAATGACTCCGGCGAGCGCATCACCCTGGCCACGTCGGCCCAGCCTTGCTCGATGTGTTACGGCGCGTTGATCTGGGCCGGCATCGACGAACTGCTGATTGGCGCCCGCAGCGACGACGTGCAGTCGCTCGCCGGCTTCGATGAAGGCCCATTGCCGGAAGACTGGTCCGGCGAACTGGAAAAACGCGGCATTACTGTGCAGCGCGACCTGATGCGCGATCACGCGCGCGATGTGCTGCGCGCCTACGGGGAGAGCGGCGTTGTCTATTGAAGAGACTGCGAGCGAAACCGGGAGCAACGTCGACGGGCTGCTCGCCTACTGCCGGCCTGGGTTCGAACCCGAGCTCGCCGCCGAATTGAGCGAACGCGCGGCGCTCGCCGGCTTCGCCGGCTATGCACGCACCCAGCGGCACGCCGGCTATGTCGAATACCTGGGCGCGGACGGTGCGGCCCTGTCGCGCGCGTTGCCGTTTTCCGATCTGATCTTCGCCCGGCAGAAGCTGCGCCTGCTTGCCGACCTGAAATCGCTTGATCCGAAGGATCGCATCGCGCCGATGTTCGACGCGCTCGCCGGCCGTGGTCGTTACGGCGACCTGTGGGTCGAACATCCCGATTCCGATGAAGCCAAGCCGCTGGCCGGCCTGGCGCGCTCGTTCGGCAATGCGCTGCGCCCGGCCCTGCGCCAGCGCGGATTGCTGACCGACAAGGACGACCCGCGCCTGCCGCGTTTGCATGTGTGCTTTCTTGCCGGCGACCACGCGATGCTTGGAGCCAGCGACGTGCGCGACAGCTCGCCATGGCCGCTGGGCGTCCCGCGCCTGCGCCAGTTGAGCGAGGCGCCGAGCCGGTCCGCGCTCAAGCTCGAAGAAGCGATCCTCACCCTGATGACTGCCGAAGAACGGGCCAAGTTGATCAAGCCGGGCATGTGCGTGGCCGATTTGGGCGCCGCGCCGGGCGGCTGGAGCTGGATCATGGCGCGTCACCATATCCGCGTGCTCGCCGTCGACAACGGCCCGATGGCGGAGGCCGCGATGGCGACCGGCATCGTCGAGCACATTCGCGCCGACGGCTTCAGCTGGAAACCACCGAAGCCGCAGGACTGGCTGGTCTGCGACATGGTCGAATCGCCACGCAAGGTGGCCCAGCGCATGGCCGAATGGTTCGCGCATGGCTGGTGCGAACACGCGATCTTCAACCTCAAGCTGCCGATGAAAAAACGCTGGGAGGAAACGCAGCAGTGCCTGCACGGTTTCGCCGAGAATGCCGGCAAGCCGTTGACCATTCGCGCCCGCCAGCTGTATCACGATCGCGAGGAAATCACTGTCTTCGCGACCAACCCCGACGCCAAAGGCCGGGTCTTGTGAGCTTCAGCCGGACCAGCGCGCGGCGCGAAAACCGCAGCTGGCCGGCGCTGTTTTTCGCGTTCGCCCTGCTGACGACCCCGTGCCTGGCGCAATCGCAGTCCAGCTACTTCGACGCCGTCGACACCGATCACGACGGTCGCGTTTCGCTGCCGGAATTCCTGGACCGGATGAGCTGGGCCTTCCGGCAGATGGATCGCAATGCGGACCAGGTGCTGTCGCCGGACGAACAACTGGTGCCCAACGCACCCACGCTGACGCTGGCCGAGCACCATCGCCGGCTGGCAGAGCAGTTTCGCCGGCAGGACAAGAACAAGGATGGCTGGCTCAGCCCGCGCGAATTCCTGGCGCCACCGGCCTGATCAGAGACCGGCGGCGCGTTTCCAGAAGAACTGCGCGAGCGGCGGAAATTTCCCGGCCAGTCCGAGCAAGGGTCCGCGTATCAGCGTTGGCAGCAGCGCGTCGTTCGAGAACACGCGATTGATCGTTTCGAAAGAGTAGGCAGCCACGGCGTTTTCGCTGAGCCGCGCCCGCGCCCAGCGTTGCAGGCGGTGCGCTGCGGTGAAATCCCGACCGGTCGCTTGCGCGTCGCCAACCATCGCGTCAAGAGCCGCAACATCGCGCAGGCCCAGGTTGACACCCTGCCCGGCCAACGGATGCACGACGTGCGCGGCATCGCCAATCAAGGCGACGCGGCCGCTGAGCATTTCCCGCGCCAGCTTGCGCCGCAGCGGAAACGCCTGGCGTTCGGAAACTTCGGTCACCTCGCCCAGCCGCGCATCGAACGCGCGCGTCAGCTCTGCGCAGAAACGCTGCTCATCGAGAGCGAGCAGCCGCTGCGCCTCCACATCGGCAACCGTCCACACGATCGAACTGCGGCCATCGCTGCACGGCAGGAAAGCCAGCGGACCTCCGGGCAGGAAGCGCTGCCAGCAGGTGTCCTCATGCGGGCGTTCGGTGCGCACGTAGGCGACCAATCCGCGCTGGCCGTAATCGTGTTCGTCCGTCGACAGACCGAGCAGTTGCCGAACCCGGGACGCGGCCCCGTCGGCGCCGAGCACCAGTCTGGCGCGCAGGCGTAGCCCGCTGTCGAGCACCAGGCTGGTGCCCGTCTCGTCCTGGTCAAGTTCGCGCAGCTTGTCGGGACAATATCGCTCGATCGCCGGCGCTCGCCCCACGGCCGCCCACAGGCGATCGACCAGCAAGGCGTGCTCGACGATGTGGCCAAGGCAATCGCGACCCAAGGCATCGGCGTCGAATGTCATTTCGCCGGCTGCGGCGGCATCCCACACGCGCATACGCCGATACGGCTGTACGCGCGCGGCAGCCACGGCCGCCCATACTCCCAACGAAGCGAGCAAGGCCTGCGCGTCGGGGGCGAAGGCGTAGACGCGCAAGTCGGGTGCTTCGGCCAGCCAGGTCGCCGGTGGATGCGCTTCGACAATCGCCACGCGCAATCCGCGCCTGGCCAGCGCCAGCGCCGCCGTGCTGCCAACCACACCGGCGCCGACAATCGCTACATCGCAGGGCTCGCGCCGGCTCACGCGCGTCCCCTCGCCAGCTTGGGCACCTGACCGCGAAAGCCCATCGCGCCGGCGACCAACGGCTCCGACAGCCCGGGCACATTGGCCATCGCCAGCAATCCGAACGAGCGCATCACTTGCATCGGCCACGAAGGATTCGCGGTCAATCGCGCCAGGCCATCGCTGAACGCCAGCGTGCGTTCGCGATCCTCGCTGCGCGCAGCGACATACCGCGCCAGCAGGTCGGCCGCGCCCGGATCGGCGCCTGCATCCAGAATTTCGGCCAGCGTCAGCGCATCGCGCAGGCCCAGGTTGAACCCCTGTGCGCCAATCGGGTGGATGGTTTGCGCGGCATTGCCGACCAGCACCGCGCGCGGCGCGCACAGGCGCTCGGCGAGCACGCGAGTAATCGGATAAGCGCTGCGTCTGCCAACACGTTCGATCCGTCCGGCACGCCAACCGAAACGCCGTTGCAGATAGTCGATGTAGGCGGCGTCGTCGAGCGCGAGGATCGACGCCGCGTCGGCGCGCGGCACGGCGCAGATCGCGCCGTATTCGCGGCCCAGGGGCAGCAAGGCCACCGGTCCATGTTCGGTGAAGCGCTCGTAGGCGGTGCCGTCGGCCGGCCGGTCGGCGGCGATGCTGCATACCAGCAAGGTCTGGCCGTAATCGTGTTCCTGGGTGCCGATGCCGAGCGCGCCGCGGGCGAAGGAACGGGTGCCGTCGGCGGCGACCAGCAAACGCGTGGTCGTGACGACAGGAGAAACGCTGTCAGCGCCCTCGCCGCGCAAGTGCACGCTGACGAAGTCGGCCTGCGGCTGCACGGCCGTCACCGTATTGGGCCGCAGCATGCGCAAGTCGGCGAGACTGGCCAGGCGACGCTCCAGCCCAAGTCCCAGCTCGCGCGCCGAAACCACGCCACCGAAGGATTCGCGACCGGAGTCGCCGGCCTCGAGCCGCACCGCGCCGAAATCGCCGGCGCGACTGACGTGAATCCGGCGAATCGGACTCGGTGCGTCCGGCATGCAGGTCAACACGCCCAGCGCGGACAGGGCATTGAGGCTGGCGGCGGCCAGCGCCAGCTTGCGTTCGTCGAAGCCAGGAGGCGTGACGCTGGGCAAGCTGGCTTCGACCATCCCGACGCGGTAACCACGGCCGTCCAGGGCGCAGGCCAGGCTGCTTCCGACCAGGCCGCCGCCAAGAATGAGGATATCGAATTCGGGATTCACGACTGGTTGGGGCCGAAGGCGGACGCGTTGCGCTATCCTAACGGCCTCCCCGGCTGTCGCCTATCACTTCAGCGCCGCGCACCTTTTCCGTCCCACTGATTTTCGGAAACCAGTCATGACATCGAAGTCTTCTCCCCTGCTTGCGTCCGGTCCGCTGTTGCTGGTCGGCATCATCTTGTTGGCCGCGTTGTCGCGCCTGTTGCCGCACCCGCCCAATTTTTCGCCGGTCGAAGCGGTGGCCCTGTTCGGCGGCGCCTACTTCGCCAGGCGTGCCCACGCCTTGCTGATTCCGCTGGTTGCGATGTTCATCTCCGACCTCGCGCTGGGCCTGATCAATGGCGGCATCTACTCCGAATACTTCCTGAGCGCGGGCTTCTTGCTGGTGTATGTCTGCATCGCCCTGTCGACCCTGCTCGGCTTCGGCCTGCGCGGCCGGGTCACTGCCGTACTCGTGGTCGGCTACTCCTTGCTCGGTTCGGTCCTGTTCTTCCTGGTCACCAACTTCGGCGCCTGGCTGGGTTCGGCCATGTATCCGCAGACCGGCGCCGGGCTGCTGGCAGCCTATGTCGCCGGCATTCCGTTCTTCCAGAACACCGTGCTCGGCACGCTATTCTATTCGACGTTGATGTTCGGCAGCTTTGCCTACCTGCGCCAGCGCAATCCCGGACTGAGCCTGCAGACCGCCTGAAGGCGACGCCGTCATGGGCAACCGGCTATCCAAGATCTACACCCGCACCGGCGATGACGGCAGCACGGGACTGGGCGATGGCGCGCGTGTTTCCAAGGATTCTGCGCGTGTTTGCGCCTACGGCACCGTCGACGAGGCCAATTCGGCGATCGGCCTGGTACTCGCCTGCGAGCTTCCCGACGCCGTGCGCGACGTGCTCGTAGCCGTGCAACACCAGATGTTCGACCTCGGCGGCGAGCTGTGCATTCCCGGCCACGCGGCGATCTCCGATGCCGATATCGAGCGGCTCGAGAACCAGCTCGATGGCTTCAACGCCGATTTGCCGCCGTTGAAAGACTTCATCCTTCCCGGTGGCGGATTGGCGGCGGCGCACTGCCACCTGGCGCGGACGATTTGCCGGCGCGCCGAACGCGAGGTCGTAACGCTGTCGCGCCACGATGCGGTTCGCCCGGAGGCGATCCGTTACCTCAATCGTCTATCCGATCTGTTGTTCGTGGTCGCCCGTGTGCTGGCACGCAGCAGCGGCCACGGTGAAGTGCTCTGGAACCACGACCGCCGCAAGGGCTGAGATGCGGGTCTACACCCACGCGGCTTGCCTGCAACACGATCCAGGCCCAGGCCATCCCGAGTCTCCCGCGCGGCTGGAGGCGGTGCTCGACGCCTTGCACCAGGCGCTTCCGCGCATCCAGTGGTTCCAGGCGCCGCTGGCCACGCGCGAGCAGATCGCCCGGGTGCACCATCGCGATCTGATTGCCCAGGTGCTCGACACCCCGGTCTCGGCGTCGCTTCGCCTGGATGCCGACACGGTGCTGTCGCCCGGCTCCGCGCAAGCCGCGCTGCGCGCCTGCGGCGCCGGCATTGCCGCCGTCGATGCGGTACTAAGCACTGACGCCGGCCAGGCTTTCTGCGCCGTGCGTCCGCCCGGACATCACGCCACCAGCCATACGGCCATGGGTTTCTGCCTGCTCAACAATGTCGCCATCGCCGCAGCGCACGCGCTCGCCGCGCATGGGCTGCAACGCGTGGCGATCCTCGATTTCGACGTCCACCATGGCAATGGCACGCAGGCGATTTTCGAACACGAGCCGCGGGTGCTTTACCTCAGCTCGCATCAATCGCCGCTGTATCCGGACAGCGGACGCGCCGACGAGACCGGGGTCGGCAACGTGGTCAATGCGCCATTGCCGCCGCGCAGCGGCAGCCAGCTGTTCCGGGCGGCGTGGAGCGAGGACTTGCTGCCGGTCCTGGACGGCTTCGCACCCGAGCTGGTGCTGGTGTCGGCCGGTTTCGACGCGCATCGGCTCGATCCCCTGGCCGACCTGCAACTGGAGTCCGCCGACTACCACTGGCTGAGCAGCGAAATCGCCGCGCTGGCGGCCCGCCATGCGCAGGGCCAAGTGGTGTCCCTGCTCGAAGGCGGCTACAGCCTGACCGCACTGCGCGAGTGCAGCGTGGCGCACCTGCTCGGATTGGGTGCCTAGCCGGAGGCTGCTCGGGCTAGAATGTGCGCCATTGCATATTCAGGAACTGCCCGGTGCGCCAAACCACCTTGCGTTTGTTGCCGCTCTGCCTCGCAATCAGCGGCGCCGTGCACGCCCAGGCAGAACCAGCGCCGCCGACCTGGCTGCTGTGCGCCAATCCCAGCACGATTCCGTGGTTCACCGAACAATCCGGCGCCTCGGTCGAGCGGGAATCCGCGCCGACCGATATCAGCGCCGATGTGCTGGATGTCAAGAAGACCGAATCCACCGTGTTCTCCGGCAACGTCGAACTGACCCGCGCGGACCAATGGCTGCATTCGGAGAAAGTGACCTTCAGCCACGAGAGCGAGCAGTTCGTCACCGAAGGCCAGGTCCGCTACCAGGACCGCAGCGTCCGCCTGACCGCCGAAAGCGCGTCGGGAGACCAGAAAAACGACACGCTGCGCATGGGCCAGGTGCATTACCAGTTCAACGAAGAACTCGGTAACGGCACCGCGGGCACCGCCGTCATGCAAGGCCCGGTGGGCGTGCTCACCAATGCCACTTATTCGACCTGCCCGCCGTCGCAGCGGCAATGGGAATTTTCCGCCAGCCGGATTTCCGTCAACAACGAAACTGCGACCGGCGTGGCCCGCAACGTGACTCTGCGCCTGGGCGGCATCCCGGTGCTCTGGTTGCCGGTGATCAGCTTTCCCACCGACGACAAGCGACGCTCCGGCCTGCTCGCGCCGACCATCGGCCGCGACGACCGCAATGGCCTGGACCTGAAATTTCCGATCTACATGAACCTGGCGCCGAACTACGACGCCACCCTGACGCCGCGCTGGCTGTCCAAGCGCGGACTGATGCTCGGCGGCGAATTCCGCTACCTGACCGGGCGCTCAAGGGGCCGCTTCGATGGCACCTGGCTGCCCAACGACGATCTGACCGGCAACGACCGCAGTTTCCTGGGCTGGGAACACTACACCACGCTCAACCGCCACTGGTTCGTCAGCGCCGACCTCAACAACGTCAGCGACAAGACCTACCTGAGCGACTTCGGCGATTCCATCGACGCCACCTCGATCTCGCTGGTGAACAGCAACCTGGGAATCTACGGCCGCGGCAAGTATTGGTCGGCCAGCCTAACTGCGGAGTCGTGGCAGATCGCCAGCCCCCTGTTGATCGATGGCGACGAGCCCTATCGCCGGCTGCCGCGCCTGCAGGCGTCGGCGAACAAGCCGCTGAGCCGTTGGGTTGAAGCGGGCCTTGATTTCGAAGCCGTGCGTTTCAGCCACGATTCGCTGGACCCGGCCAATCCGGCCAACGCGTCGCGTTACGACGGCGGCAACCGCGTCGATTTTCGTCCCTACTTGCGTTTGCTGTTCGGCGGCAACGCCTGGTTCGTCACGCCGCAGCTGGCCTGGCGCTACACAGCGTATGCCTCGCTGGACGGCCTGCCGGTGGACAACGGGGCGGCCAGCAACCTCACTCGCAGCCTGCCCATCGCCAGCCTCGATGCCGGCGCCACTTTCGAGCGCAACCTGAGTTGGCGCGGGCATGACTATGTGCAAACGCTCGAGCCCCGGCTGTACTACCTGTACGTCCCCTACCGCGACCAGTCCACGCTGCCGGTATTCGACACCCGCGAACTGACTTTCGGCTGGACTTCGCTGTTTCGCGACAACCGGTTTGGCGGCGCCGACCGCCAGGCCGATGCCAACCAGCTGGCGCTGGCCCTGACCACGCGCATCCTCAGCGCCGCCGATGGCCGCGAGCGGCTGAGCGCCGGCATCGGCCGCATCAGCTACTTCGACCAGCCCCGAGTCAAGTTGCTGGGCACCGAACCGGATTACTCCGACAACGGCAGCGCGTGGATGGCCACGGTCGACTTGTCGGTGAGCGACTGGTGGAGCCTGGGCATGACCCATCAATGGGACCCGGATGACCGCCGCACCGACCTGTCCTCGGTGCACACGCAGTTGCGCCTGCACCACGGCACGGTCGTCAATGCCGCCTACCGCTACCGCCGCAGCTCGCTGAACCAGCCGCCCCTGGAACAAACCGACCTGAGCTTTGTCATACCCGTCAACGCCAACTGGAACCTGTACGGCCGATGGAACTATTCCCTGCACGACAACCAGACGATCGAGGCCCTGGCCGGCCTGGAGTGGAAGAGTTGCTGCGTCGCGGTCCGGCTGGTCGGGCGCCAATACATTCGCAGCTTCGACAGCCGCCAGAACCTGGGTCTGTACCTTGAAATCGAGCTCAACGGCATCGGCAGTTTTGGCCGCGATACGGCCCGATTGCTCGATAATGCTATCCTTGGCTATACCCGCTGATCGCCTGCGCCACATTGGCGCGCCCCGGAGTGTCTGACCCGATGAAACTGATTCTTTCCGCTTTGCTGGCCACCGTCCTGGCTGCTGCCCCCGGCACTTCCGTCCGGGCGCAAGCCCTGCCTTCGAACACCATCGACAGTATCGTCGCCGTGGTCAACGAAGACGTGATCCTGCGCAGCGAGCTCGACCGCGCCGTGGCCAATGTCAGCAAGCAATTTGCCGGCGGCCAGGGTGGGCAGCTGCCGCCGCAGAACGTGCTGGAACGGCAAGTGCTCGAGCGCCTGATCATGATGCGCCTGCAGGTCGCGCGCGCCGCCGATTCGGGCATCCGCATCTCCGACCAGGAGTTGCAGCAGGCCATCGCCACCATCGCCAGCCAGAACAAGATGTCAGTCGACCAGTTGCGCCAGCGCCTGGTAGCCGACAACCTGAGCTACGACGAATTCGCAGGCAACCTGCGCGATGAAGTCACCGTGCAACGCTTGCGCCAGCGCTACGTGCAAAGTTCGGTGCAGGTCAGCGAAGGCGAGGTCGACCAACTGCTGGCCACCCGACAAGTGGGTGGTCCGGAAGTCCGCCTGGCCAATATCCAGATCAGCGTGCCCGAAGGCGCCACGCCCGAGCAAGTCGCCACGGCCAAGAACAAGATCGACGAGATCAAGGGCCTGATCGAACGCGGCACGCTCGATTTCAGGTCGGCGGCGGTCCGCTATTCGCAGGCGCAAAACGCGCTTGACGGCGGCGAAATCGGCTGGCGCTCGATGGACTCGGTGCCGCCGGTGTTCGCGGCTATCCTCAAGCAGATGTCGCCCGGCCAGATCACCGAGGCCATCCGCGGCGCTGGCGGCTTCCAGATCGTGCAGCTCGAGGAAGTCCGCGAGCAGCAGGCGCAGAAGGTCACCCAGTACCGGGCACAGGACATCATGGTCGCCATCAACGAGGTGGTTGGTGCGGAAGCTGCACGGCAGAAGATCGAAGCGCTGCGTGCGCGCATCGTCGCTGGCGAAGATTTTGGCGCCGTGGCCAAGGAAGCATCCGACGACACTCAGACCCGCGCCCAGGGCGGTGATATGGGCTGGTTCGCGGCCGACGCCTGGGGCAGCGCCGTGGGCAGCCAGGTCCAGCAACTGGCCGATGGCGAAATGTCGCCGATTTTCCAGAGCAACGTCGGCTTCCACCTGATCAAGCGCACCGGCGTTCGCGAACAGGACGTGACCGAAGAAAACCGGCGCAACCAGGCGCGCGAGATCATCGGCCAGCGCAAGGCCGAAGAGGCATACGAGCGCTTTCTGCGCCAGCTTCGCGCCGAAGCCTACGTAGACAGCCGACTCGGCGGCGCCTGAGCGCCTATGCGACCCAGGCTGGCCCTGATCCCGGGCGAGCCTGCCGGCGTTGGTCCGGAGCTATGCGTCCGCCTGGCTCAGTGCCAGCAAAGCTGCGACCTGGTCGCGATCGCCGATCCGCACACCCTGCTTGCCGCCGCCCGGGCACTCGGGCTGCCCTTGCGACTGCGTGATCCTGGCGAGCACTGTCTACCCGGCGAACTGGCGTTGATGGCGCAGGCGCAAGCCGCTCCGGTTGAATTCGGCCGCGCCGATCCCGCCAATGCACGTTCGGTCATCGATGCTCTGCTGCGTGGAGCGCGCGGCTGCCTGGACGGGGACTTCGACGGACTGGTCACCGGGCCGGTGAACAAAGCAAGCATCAATGCCGGCGGCATCGCCTACACCGGCACCACCGAGCTGCTCGCCGAGCAGGCGGGCGTCCAGGTGGTCATGATGCTCGCCAATCCCACACTGAGGGTTGCATTGGCGACAACGCACCTGCCCCTCAGGGCCGTTCCCGATGCGATCACGCCCGCCTCCCTGACCAGGACGCTGTGCATCCTCGATAACGCGCTGCGCCGCGACTTCGCCTTGCCCGCACCGCGCATCGCCGTACTCGGCCTGAACCCGCATGCCGGCGAAGCAGGCGTGCTCGGCGATGAGGAAATCCAGGTCATCGAACCGGTGCTCGAGTCGCTGCGCGCCGAGGGCATGAACCTCATCGGCCCGCTGCCGGCCGACACCGCCTTCTTGCCGCAAAAACTTTCCGGTTTCGACGCCGTGCTGGCGATGTACCACGACCAGGGTCTGCCGGTGCTCAAGCACGGCGGCTTCGAGCAGGCGGTGAACATCACGCTGGGCTTGCCTTACCCGCGCGTTGCGGTCGACCATGGCACGGCGCTGGAGCTGGCCGGCAAGGGTGTCGCCGACCCCTCCAGCCTGTTCGCCGCCGTGGCCTTGTGCGCCCGGCTGGCGCAGTCGCGGAGGCGCGCATGAGTCACTTCAAGGAACCGCCCAAGAAACAGCTCGGTCAGCACTTCCTGCACGACCGCAATGTCATCGAAAGAATCGTGTTCGCGGTCAATCCAAAACCTGGCGATGTGCTGGTCGAAATCGGCCCGGGCCAGGGTGCGATCACGTTTCCGCTGCTGAAGAAGCACGGCGCACTGACCGTCATCGAATTCGACCGCGACCTGATCACACCCTTGTCGGAAGCCGCGCACGGCCTCGGCGACCTGACCATCGTGCACAAGGATGTCCTCAAGGTCGACTTCGGCAAGCTCGCCGGCGACAGCCGCATTCGCCTGGTCGGCAACCTGCCCTACAACATTTCCACGCCGATCCTGTTCCACGTACTCGAACATGCCGAAGGCATAGTCGACATGCACTTCATGCTGCAGAAGGAAGTCGTCGAGCGCATGGCGGCCGCGCCGGGCAGCAAGGTCTACGGCCGCTTGAGCGTGATGTTGCAGGCCATCTGCGAAGTGGTGCCTTTGTTCGATGTCGCGCCTGCGGCATTCCGCCCGCCGCCGAAGGTCGACTCGGCGGTCGTGCGCCTGCTGCCCCGGCCCGCCGACCAGATCGGCATCGCCGATCCGGCCTTGTTCGAACGGCTGGTGCGCGACGCCTTCGGCCAGCGGCGCAAGACCTTGCGCAATGCCGTGCAGGCGATATGCAGCGCCGATCAGATCAGCGCCGCCGGCATTCGGCCCGAGCTGCGTGCCGAGCAGCTGGCGGTGTCGGAGTTCATCAAACTATCCAACTATCTGTCGGCTAACCCGACGGCGATCGATATTCCGTAAAATGGCCGCATGAACGAACCCACACACGCCATCGACGTGAAGGTGCAGACCCGATTCCTGCCCGACCAGTCCACGCCTGAAGACGGCCGCTTCGTGTTTTCCTACACGATCCGCATCCACAACAGCGGCAACGTCCCGGCCCGGCTGATCAGCCGGCATTGGCTGATCACCGACAACAATGGCAAGGTCCAGGAGGTTCGGGGCGATGGCGTGGTCGGCGAACAACCCTGGCTGCGCCCGGGCGACGACTTCGAGTACACCTCCGGCGCCGTCCTGGAAACCGAGCTCGGCACCATGCAGGGTAGCTACCAGATGTTGGCCGACGACGGCACCCAGTTCGACGCCAGCATTGCGCCGTTCACGCTGTCCGTCCCGCGGACACTGCACTGATGGCGACCTATGCGATAGGCGACCTCCAGGGCTGCTGCGATACCCTCCAGCGCTTGCTGGAGAAGCTTCGTTTCGATCCGGCCAACGACCGCTTGTGGTTCTGCGGCGATCTGGTCAACCGCGGCGGGCAATCGCTGGAAACCTTGCGACTGGTGCATTCGCTGGCCGTCCACAGCACGGTGGTCCTGGGCAACCACGACCTGTCGCTGCTGGCCATCGCGCAGCGCAGCGAAGCTGACCAGGCGAAAGTGAATCCGGACCTGCGCCGCGTGTTGTTCGCCCCCGATCGCGACCTGCTGGTGGACTGGCTGCGCCAGCAGAAATTCATGCACGTCGACCGCAGCCTTGGCTTCGCCATGGTGCACGCCGGATTCGCGCCGAAATGGACGGTAAAAATTGCCGAGGCGCGCGCGCGCGAAGCCGAGGAGGAATTGCGCGGCGACGGCTTCCGCAAGCTGCTCAAGAACATGTATGGCGACAAGCCGGTCTGGAATCCGAAACTCACCGGGCCCGATCGCTTCCGCGCGATCGTCAATATTTTCACCCGGATGCGCTATTGCACGCCGAACGGCCGCATCGCCTTTGAGGAAAAAGGCCGACCCGGCACGCAGAAGCCCGGCCTGTATCCGTGGTTCGACGTGCCCGGACATGCGCCGCGCGAGCTGCCCGTGGTCTGCGGCCACTGGTCGACGCTCGGGCTGTTCATGGGCCTGGGCATCTACGGCATCGACACCGGCGCGGTCTGGGGCGGCAAGCTGACGGCGCTGGAACTGGGCCATGAACTGCGCCTGCACCAGGTATCCGGACGCGTCGTACCCGCCAGCGAAGTGCGTCGCGCCGGCTGAGTCAGCGGTCCCGGCGGCGGATGTAGTCGACGAACTCGAATGCGCACACGTGCCGGGCATCCGCCTCGTGCGCCTGGCGAGAGGCGATCTCCCAATCGAGCGGATCGAATTGCGGAAAATACGCGTCGGCGCCGACGCTTTCGCTATCGACGTGGGTCAAGTGCATGCTGGTCGCCGTCGGCAGGCACAAGGCATAGATCTCGCCGCCGCCGATGACCATCAGTTCTTCGCCATCGGCCAGTTCGATCGCGCGATCCAGCGAATCGATCGCCTGCATCGCCGCGAACGGGGCCGCCATCGAGCGCGTCAACACCAGATTGCACCGGCCGGGCAACGCCCGTCCGAGCGACTGCGCGGTCTTGCGACCCATCAGCACCGGCTTGCCGAGCGTCAGCGCCTTGAATCGCTTCAAATCGTCCGGCAGGCGCCACGGCAATTGTCCGTCGCGCCCGATCGCGGAGCGGCGGTCGAGCGCCGCCACCAGCGAAAGCTTCGCTGCCAGCATCTCAGAAGTCCGCTTTCAGCGCGTCGCTCAAACGTCCGCGATTGGCGAACGGCCATTGGCCGTGATATTCGACATCATCGATGCACCAGATGCCGTCATCGCGCATCAGCACCATGGTGTCGTTCCACTTCGTGGCGTTGTCCCCTTCGCCGTAGCTCATCGCCAGCGACACTCGCGCGCTATCGCCATCGAGCACCGTCTCCCGCGCCTTCACCGACTCCGGACCTTCCACCAGGCTGCTGAACAGATCGCCATCGACGAGCGGTGGTTTGTCTTCCGGGTGCGCCGCGGCAAATTGTTGTTGCCGCTGACGGGCGTCGTTGATCAGCGCGCCCAGGCGCGGGCACAGAAACGCGTTATAGGCGTTCATCGACCCGCCGTTGGGCAGTCCGCTGCTGCCAAGGCGTTGATGCATGACATAGAAGTCTTCGGCCAGGGCGCCAGCGGCATCGGTCGGCGGCGCCGCTGTTTCCGAAGCATCCTGCGCTTGCGTGGCGGCCACTGCGTCCGCCGCGACCGTCGCTTCCGCACCCTCGGCCCCCGCGTTGGCTGGCTTGTGCTTGAACCAGGCGCAGCCGCCGAGCAGTAGCAGCGCCGTGATGCCCAGCATGCGGGCGAGTGAAGGCAGACGATTCATTGCGATCTCCGTGGCTGCGTGATTCAAACCGCCACCGGCGCCTTGATCGCCGCGTGTGGATGGTAATTGTCGATGCCGATGTGCTCGGCGCGGAATTCGAAAATGTCGTTGACCGATGGATCCAGCGTCAGCGTCGGCAAGGATAACGGCTCACGGCCGAGCTGCTCGCGCGCCTGTTCGAAATGGTTCGAGTACAGATGTACGTCGCCGAAGGTGTGGACGAAATCGCCGGCCCGCAGTCCGCAGACCTGCGCGACCATGTGCGTGAGCAACGCGTAGCTGGCGATATTGAACGGCACGCCGAGGAATATATCGGCCGAACGCTGGTACAGCTGGCAGCTGAGCCGGCCCCCGGCCACGTAGAACTGGAACATGGCGTGGCAGGGCATCAACGCCATTTTTGGCAGGTCGGCGACGTTCCAGGCGTTGACGATCAGGCGGCGGGAATCCGGATTGCGCTTGATCTCCGCGATCACCCAGCTTATCTGGTCGATCTCGACGCCGTCGGCGCCGGCCCAACGCCGCCACTGCTTGCCGTACACGGGACCGAGGTCGCCATTGGCGTCGGCCCATTCGTCCCAGATGCCGACCTTGTTTGCCTGCAGGTAAGCCGTGTTGGTGTCGCCTTTCAGGAACCACAGCAGCTCGTGGATGATCGAGCGCAAGTGCAATTTCTTGGTGGTCAGCAGTGGAAAGCCCTGGCCGAGGTCGAAGCGCAGTTGGCGGCCGAACAGCGAGCGCGTTCCGGTGCCGGTGCGATCGGATTTTTCGGCGCCGTGTTCGAGCACTTCGCGAAGCAGTTCAAGGTATTGGTGCATGCCGTCCTCGCGCAGTCATTTATTGGCGGCGGCGGCCACGCCGGGCACGGGCATCAACACCGGCGCGCGGCGCGACCACCACAGCAGGGCCAGTCCGAGCGCGATCAGTGGCAGCGACAGCAACTGGCCCATGGTCAGCCAGCCGAATGCAAGGTAGCCCAGCTTTTCGTCGGGAACGCGGACGAATTCCACCAGGAAACGGAACAGGCCGTAGAGCAAGGCGAACAGTCCCGACACGGCGTAACGCGGCCGCGGCTTGCGCGAATAGAAGTACAGGCAGACGAACATCACCAGACCTTCGAGGGCGGCCTGGTAGAGCTGCGATGGATGTCGGGCATAGACATCGAGCGCGCCGCTTGCATGCAGGCGGTGCAACTCGTCCATTGGCAAATTCGAGTAAGGCCCCAAGTCGCTGCGCGGAAAGATCACCCCCCATTGCCCGCCGGTGAGCTTGCCCCAGAGCTCGCCGCCGATGTAGTTGCCGATGCGGCCGAAACCGAGACCGGCCGGCACCAGTGGCGCGGCGAAATCCATGGTGTCGAAGAAATGCAGGCGCCGCGAGCGCGACCACCAGGCAGCCGCAATCATCACGCCGAGCAGGCCGCCATGGAAACTCATGCCGCCTTCGTTGATGCGCAGCAGGAAGAGCGGATCGGCCAGGAACTCGTCGAAGGCATAGAACAGCACATAGCCGATGCGGCCGCCGAGCACGACGCCGAGCATGCCGTAGAACAGCAGGTCGCCGAAGCCGTTCTCGTCGATGCCGGGCAGACGGCCGGCCCGGACGCGCTGGTTGCCCAGCCACCAGGCGACGCCGAAGGCGAGCAGGTACATCAGGCCGTACCAGTGGATTCCATGCGGCCAGAACGGCAGGGGAATGGCGATTGGGTTGATATCGTGCAGTACGGTCATGAATCCGTGGGCCTCGGCGGGGCGCCGTCCGGCGCGCTCAGGCGGGCATTATCGCTCACAAGACCACGGGTTCATCCGGTAACTCGCGCGGATTGTCGTCGGCGGCAGGAAAATGCAGGGTCAACAGGGCGTTGATTCGACCCAGGCAATGCAATACCGCATCAACGGCAGGCTTGGCATGCATGTCACGGGCGAACTCGGCGCATATCTCTTGCCATTGCGCGGCATCGACGCGCGCAGCGATGCCGCGATCGGCGACCAGTTCGACGCGGCGTTCGGCCAGCTGCAGGTACAACAGGACCCCGCTATTGTCCTGGGTGTCCCAGACCCTCAGCAGCGAAAACACCTGTTCCGCCCGTTGCCGTGTCTGCAAACCGCCCAGCACGGCAAGGAACGAATAGCGGGCTTCGATCGCCAGGCACAACTCGCCGGCATGCCGGCGCTCGCCCTCGGCCACGACATCGCGGATGTGCTGCATCGTCGGACGCGGGAACCAGCGCGACAGACGAAACCAGCCGGCGAACAGATTCAGTAGCAGGCGTTCGAACATCACCAGCCTCCCGAGGCGCCACCGCCTCCGAACGAACCACCGCCACCGG
>Ga0209211_10001960_pt1 | contig 36900 bp, 35 predicted proteins | sample RifGroA2_FD_183992 | JGI IMG/M metagenome (GOLD analysis project Ga0209211, IMG submission 183992) | Groundwater microbial communities from Rifle, Colorado, USA - Groundwater A2 (SPAdes) (version 2) | ecosystem: Environmental > Aquatic > Deep subsurface > Groundwater | place: Rifle, Colorado... | reverse complement strand
GCCATTCCCAGCCCAGATTCTAGTTACCAGCGCCCAAAAATTATCAGAAAAGTAGGTTCAGAAAAAATGATTTTGATACGAAGTATTTATGGGAAAATTTCTAGCCTCATAGCCTATGGGATTCCCTCGGTTTACTCTCCGCTAATTGTGATTACGCCATCGATAATATATGGTGCAGGCCAAGTAGCCAAGAATGAATTAATGCAACGAGAGTTTAGCGACCACCAAAGAGCCACCATGAGCTCTCTCAATTCTTTCATCAGTAATATTGGATTTGCTATCATGAGTGTAGCGATTGGATTATTTGCCGACTTTACAAGCCCTGCCACAGCTTTATTTACTATGACACTAATTTCCATTCCCATTATTCCTCTTTATTATCAAATTTTTAAAGGGAGGAACGATCAATGAACATTGTCTATGCCACCACCAATCCCGGCAAGTTCACCGAGGTGGCCAAACTTTTTTCCGGCCACGGGATCACCATTCACTCGGCCGCAGAGTACCAGATTGATATTGACGTCAACGAAACCGGTACCACTCTCGAACAAAACGCCATTCTCAAAGCCGAAGCGTATCGAGATGCCATCAAAGATGACGTCATTATTTTAGGCGACGATACGGGGTTAGAAATCGACGCCCTGGGTGGCGAGCCCGGAATCAAAGTACGACGGTGGAAGGGTTACAAAATGACCGACGACGAGATCATCGCCTATGCCATGGAACGACTCAAAGACGTGCCAGAAACCAAACGCACCGCCCACTTCCGTACCGTGATTGCCGTAGCCAAGAGGGGGGAGGAGACTCGGACTTTCTCTGGCATCCTCCCGGGCCGCATTGTCACCGAGCCCCACCCATATAGGGAGGAAGGCTTACCTTTTCAGCCATTATTTTTTGCCACCGACTACAATTTGATGATTTATCAAATTCATCAGATGGATATTGCCGAAAAGCTCCAGAAGGGGATTGTCACCCACCGCGAACGTGCCGTCACTGCCGCCCTAAATTACATCCAACAGCTCTCTCATTAGCGTTATCATGTTTTAAAACATAGTAACGTATTTTTCCCACCCACCAGATTCAAATAGTTCAATCTTACAGCATTTATCTATCGCAAAATCACCAATTCTGGTGCGCGTCAAAGACTCTAAATAGCTCTCGGTCCCCAGTGACCTGAACATGTCATAAGATAGCTGGCGGATATAAGTTCCACTCGACACCGTTGAGGTAAAAGTAACCAGCTTATCTTCGACCTTTTCCATCTCTAACGCGTAGATTGTGACCACCTTACTCTTCCGCTCCATAACTTCCCCTCGCCTGGCCAGTTTGTAGCGTGGCACCCCGTTTATTTTGGTGGCCGAATAATCGGGTATCTCTTGCACAATCTCCCCCACAAATTTCTTTGCAGTCTCTCTGATCTCTAACACACCCGGTGTGTGGGAGCCCTTCACACCGGGTGTGATTGCTCCCGTCACATCCAACGTGTCGCTCCTCGCTCCCAATCTCGCCACCGCCCGATAAGTTTTGGGTAACGTCGACAGTTCATTCATCTTCTTGGTCGCCTTGCCCAGTAGGAGTAAGAGCACTCCGTCAGCAAATGGGTCAAGAGTCCCGCCGTGCCCAACTTTATAGTCAGGGCTCACCGCTCTCTTAAATACTCTGATCACATCAAAACTCGTAATTCCCGTTGGCTTATATACCGGCAATACAGCGTCCATGACACCCATCTTACCACCTGGTATCATGGAGTCATGCCCAAATTAAATGACCAGCTCCCCGAGCCCATCACTCTCAAACAATCTATTGGTCCCTCTTTCATCCTCCTGGGGCTTGCTCTAGGTAGTGGCGAGCTCATTATGTGGCCCTATTTAGTCTCTCAATATGGGCTCGGTATCATCTGGGGTGGGCTAGTCGGCATTACTTTCCAGTACTTTCTCAATACCGAAATTATGCGTTATACCCTAGCATGGGGTGAGTCGGTCTTTGTGGGTTGGCGTCGGTGGGGGAGGCTAATTCCGGCCTGGTTCGTCTTTTCGACCGTAATACCCTGGGCCCTGCCAGGATTCGTCTCGGCCTCTGCCACCATGCTCAACCATGTCTTTCCTATATTGCCCGTCCGCTTGACTGCTATGGTCCTTATTTTGCTGACCGGTATCATCATCTCCTCTGGGAAAACTCTTTACAAAACCATGTCTCATGTCCAGACTACGCTTCTCTCTATCGGCGTCCCCTTTGTGGCCATTCTGACCCTTTACATGGCTAGGGGCACCGACTGGTCTGCGCTCATGCGTGGGCTTGTGGGTATCGGTGAAGGCTATCGTTGGCTCCCAGAGGGGATTGCCCTTGGAGCCTTCCTTGGAGCCTTCGCCTACTCTGGTGGTGGTGGTAACCTCAATCTTTCCCAGAGTTATTACATCAAGGAAAAAGGTATGGGTATGGGTAAATATGGGACAGGGATCAAAACCTTGCTTTCTGGACTCGACTCCCATCGCATCGACGGACATCTCTTTACACTTTCTGGCAGTAATCTCTCCCGTTGGGCTCGGTGGTGGAGACTGGTATGTATCGAGCACGCACTAGTTTTTTGGGGGATTGGCCTCCTCACCATTCTCATGCTCGGGACCCTTTCTATGGCTACCGCCCACGGAGTTAGTAGTGGTGGTGGTTTGTCATTCTTTTTCAAAGAAGCCGAGATGATCGGTCTTGCCACCCACAATCTCATTGGTCATTTATTTGTTCTGGTGGGGGCACTCATGCTCTTTACCACCCAGCTAGGAGTGCTCGAGTCGGCGTCGCGAGTGATCGCCGAAAATATTTTACTGCTCAAATACAAGCATGATCAAGAGGTCAACGCCTCAAAAATGTTTTATATCGTGCTGTGGTGTGAGCTCGCCTTTAGCGCCATCTTCTTGTACTTCGGTGCCTCCGAGCCACGCGCCATCCTGACGCTTGGTGCAATTCTGAACGCCGCAGCCATGATGGTGGCTTTTGTCCTCATCTTATTCTTAAATCGACGACTCCCTCCCACTATCCGCCCCGGTTTTTCCCGGCAATTAATTCTTCTTATCGCTGCTAGTTTCTTTGTCTATTTCTTAACCAAAATTTGGGGGGGGTTATGACCACCATGGTGATAAAAAATGACGGGACTAAAGAACCCTATAACGAAGATAAAATTCGCGCTTCCGCCACCAGAGTAGGGGTCCCGGAAGATCTTCAACTCTCCATGCTAGAACACATTCGCGGACGGCTCTTTGACGGCATCAAGACTCACGAAATCTTTAGCATGATTAAAGAATTTCTCCATAAATCCTCAACTCCCTACTTGGCCATGAAATATAATCTTAAAACTGCTCTCTCACAGCTCGGCCCCTCTGGATACCCTTTCGAAAAATATGTGGCCCTCCTGCTCTCCGATATTGGTTACGTTACAAAAACCAATCTTATTATTGCTGGTGCCTGTATTTCTCATGAAATAGATGTGCTGGCCGAAAAAGACAATATTACTTATTTTATCGAAGCCAAGTTCCACAAGAATCCTTCCCAGCGCACAGACGTGCGCGTCGCACTCTATATCAAAGCTCGCTACGACGACCTGGTTCAAGTTTGGGCAGGAGGTGAGACGAGATCTTGGTTGATTACCAATACTCGTTTTTCCACCGATGCTATCAAATATGGGGAGTACCAAAAAATTCGCTTGACTAGCTGGGGATATCCCAAAGGGGAGGGGATTATGGATTTGATTGAACGCACTGGTCTCCACCCCATTACAATTATTGATGGTTTGACACAAAGTGATAAGACTCGTCTACTCACCGCTGGAGTAGTCACTTGTCAGCAACTCCTAGATTCGCAAAATCAGTCTTTAATCTCACCTGATCTTTTAACGCGAGTCTTACCTAATCTTACTCAAATATGTCAAAAAAGAATTTAATCCAGCGCCTTTTATCTTGGCTTCGCTTACTGCCGTTTATTCTGGTAGTTATCATCAGTGTGCCCATTGTCGGGATGACTTGGAGCGAAGTCGGTAAACTCATTGGCATACGCCCAGTCCCCGTACCTGTCGTGGGGACTGGTTCCATGTACCCTTCTCTTTTTTGGGCTAAAACAGAAGGAGGGCCAGAAGACGAAACCCAACAAGGAATTTCTGAATATCGCACAACCCCCCATCTCTATCGTAGTTTTGCTGGTATTACCCTCTTTGGCCAAACCTATTTGAAAAAAACTTTGAATTACGGCGACATAGTCGCTTTCAAGAATTCTGCAACTGTCAAAATCTTGGCCACTGAAAATAAAGACACCAACTCCGGGTTCATCAAACGAATTATTGGTATCCCTGGCGACACCATCGAATTACGTGATGGCTTTGTCTATATTAACGACACTCTCTTGGATGAACCATATCTTGTCTCACCTCGCTCCACCTACGGCGGGACTAGTCTAGCCGATTGTTCCAAGCTTACGATTCCTTCTCATCAGTATTTTGTCATGGGAGATAATCGCAAAGTTTCTTCTGACTCACGTTTTGAACTAGGGTTAGTTGCCGAAGATGACATTACCTATTTTTTATCCTTATCAAACCAATCTCTCTACCGTTCACTTTGGCGCGATACCTCGCTTGACGCTAGCTTATTGGGTCAACCCACTCTAGTTGCCAGTCAATTTTTGGAATTACTCAATCAAGCCAGGAAAAATCGTGGGCTATCTTCTTTGACTCTCAAATCCAAATTGGTTCAATCAGCCACTCTGCGTGCTGACGATTCCCTTACCATGCAGCAAGCTATGCAAAAAGCGGGTTATACCAATATCGTGCTTGGTGAATTTATCGCCCGTGGCGCCTACAGTGCCACCGAACTTCTTGAGAATTTGCTTTATCAACCTGGCACTGCCAAGCAAGTATTAAGCCCAGACTATACTGATTTAGGTATTTCCACGCTCAACCTGAACGTTGCAGGATGCCCCCGTCAAATCATCGTAGGGCACTTGGGAGGCTATCTCCCCGCCAGTTATGATCCTGGAACCATATCTAGTTGGCGGGGACTCGCAGACAATCTCCGCTCCACTCTCCCATCCTGGGAGAACGCAGTCGATTACGCCAACATCGATCAAATCAAACTACGGGAGTTGCTTACTATTTTACGCCGACGCTTAACCTTAGCCGAAGAAATTCTTGGTACTATGGAGCGTCGCGAATGGTTTAGCGACAGTCAGGAAACACGCATTAAGGCTGATAACACCGATGCCACCCTAGCCGATAATCTCGCCAAAGAATTAAATCAGGAGTAAACGTGGTATAATCCAAGCATGTTACACAAACGCATTGAATTACCCAACCTACCCTATGGCTATGATGCACTAGAGCCGGTTATTTCCAAAAAAATCATGGAGCTTCACCATACTCGCCATCACCTGGCCTACGTGACCGGGGCCAATGCCGCCATGGATCGCCTTGAAAAAGCTCGTGCCGGTGAGGGTATGGATATTGACTATAAAGCCACCATGCGCGATCTCTCTTTCCATCTCTCCGGTCACAAACTACACAGTCTCTTTTGGCAGAATATGTGCAAAGCTAAGAAAGATAATACTCCCTCTGGTGTCCTGCTCGATAAATTAATCGAACAATTCGGCAGTTTCGAGGCCTTTCAAGCAGAATTTGCGGGAGCCGGGAAAAGTGTCGAGTCTTCAGGTTGGGTTGCCCTTATCCAAGACGACACTGATCTCCATGTGATTCAAATCCAAAATCATAATCTTCTTTCCATTATCGATTCCAAACCCCTCTTGGTTCTTGATGTTTGGGAACACGCCTATTATCTCGACTACCAAAATGACCGGGGTAAATATGTCGACGCTTTCTGGCCCATTATCAACTGGGACAACGTCTCTTCTCGTTTAGCTTAAATTTTTCTTTTTGTTCTTTAATTAGATCAACAGCAGTCCAAGTGTCCCCAGGATCAAGAAGATTAATCCGATGCCCAATGTTCCAGTCGTAATCTCAAATACTCCAGCTTCTGGGAGTGCTGTAGGTGCAACTGATAGAGGCACAATCACCTTACCTGTGGCATCCACTCGTACACTGCAACTATCTCGCTGTCCATTCGTCGAGGATATTTCAGCCGTATTCGTGATCGCAGTCATTCCCGCCACATTCAGTTTTGCTCTAAACGATCTCTGTGCCTCACTTGCTGCTACGATTGCCCCCATCGTACAAGTTACTACTCTGCTAGCTGAGTCATAGGTACATCCACTATCTCCGTCCATATAAGTTAAGTTACTTGACAGTTGATCTGTAATAGTTGTATCTGATAGAGCAAGCGCCCCAGTATTTCGTGTGACCACGTTATATACCACACTTTGCCCGTCCTGCAGCAGATTAGTATCGATAATCTCGTTTTCTAGGTAATAGAATCCTGTGCGGTTGCGAGTATCATCTTCGTAGACTCTCTTCACTACACAGTCAAGTTGAGCCCCAGCCACACTCGAGGGTGTTGGAGTCGGAGACGGTGAGGGAGAGGGAGAGGGAGATACCGATCCAGACGGAGAAGGTGAAGGAGATACCGATCCAGACGGAGAAGGTGAGGGTGAACCACATGCCACTACAAAACTCATCGAGCATGCATTTGTTGAATCCACTTGCAATACTGGCGGTACTTCAGGGGAAGGAATGATTGAAGCCCGAACAGTTGGGCGAGGTGTTGGTGAGGGAGTTGCTGGTTTTCTGACGATATAGACCACTCCTACAACCGCCACGAATATCGTAAATATTCCCAGACCAATCAAGAGTGTCTTTTTTATATTGCCTATCATTGGGTTGCTCCTTGCCAGATAGGATCACATTGGGTTTTCCCGCCAAACGTTACGCATGCCCTGCACTGGACGTTGTAGCTCCCACAAGCTACGATTGTCAACTCCGCTGTGGTCTTAGTTTTATTCGTTAAAGTTTTCCAAGTTCCACTATCGATGTTATAGCGGAAATCATACTTGAGTAAAGTAGCTCCCGCTGCCGGCACGGTCGCTCCCGCACAGGTAAAGGTTATTTTGCTCCCCACCACCGGACTGGCCACGTTCTTAGTAATCCCTGTACAACTCATCGAATATTCCGGATTTGTCGGTACAGACGGTTCTGCCCCCTCACATCCACACTTCATAGTTTGTGAGGTAAATCCAGTTGGACCATCAATTTGCAATGTTCCGCAATAACAGCTCATGTTTTTAGGTTTACCCTCTTCGTTGCATCCACCTGACAAGTTGGTAAACACGTTCTCACAAAAATAATAATTTGTAACTTTGGCACTCGCGTTAGGAGAGATCATCGGAACAATTGCACACAAACCGTCAGGCACTCCTGGAGTAGTCTCGTGATCACATAATCCATAAGTATCAAAACACTTCCCGCATTCTCCAGCTTTTGTACATTTAGTTAATGCTTGTGGACTATCACACGCAACAATATTCCCACCCAGCTGGGGATACTCACCACAATAGGCAACCTGTAACTGGTGACACCCCTTATCCTTAGACAAATTACAAAATCCATTACAGGCATCACACCATGCTCCTCCTGCCGAATCACAAACTGTTCGAGAAACTTTAACAGCATCTACCGATATGTCATTCGGGTCACAGGTACCACTTACCTTACACTGTCCACCTCTCCAAACTAGCTTACCTCCATTCCAACAACCATGACACTCCGCTTGAGTCATTGCATCCACCAACACTCCTGCAATTGTCGATGGTTGGGGGGGGAGATAATTATTATAGAAATAATACCCTCCACCTAAAATACCCGAAATCAAGACCACAAACCCCGCCAAAAAAGCCAGAGCTTTTCGACTTTTCTTGGATTTGGGTGGGATTGGTGCGGGTACAGAACCCACGGGAGCAGCTAAACTCAGGGGTAATTCCTCTGTCATAGTTGAAGGTGGAGTCTGGGGGGTGGGGGCAGGTGATGGCTCCGCAACCGCAGTTGGAACAGCCAAGGGGGTGGGCGGGAGAACAGGCGGAGCAATTGTGGGAGCCGGGGGTGGAACGATTGGTTCGGGGGCTAGTGGTTGTGGAGGTAAAACTCCAGCAAATACCGCATCAACCGCCTGCTGGGGATCCACAGTCTTCAAATCAGGAACACTTGGTGTGGGCACAACATCATCTGCCATAAGCTTTATATCTATGTAAGCATATAATCAACATATGTTCAAGGCTTTTCGCACCCTCACTGGCAAGATGCTACCTCTCCCCCTATTTTTCCCCGATGCCACCCGAGGAGAAATCAGAGAGTTAAGTTTTGCCGACGTCAAAAAAACTGGTTTACCCGGGATCTTGGTCAACACCTATCACCTCTTGCGTGAAATTGGACAGAATAAAACTCAAGAAGCTGGTGGTATTCGAAACATATTAGGATGGGACCAGAGTCTAATTTCTGATTCGGGAGGCTTTCAGGTAATGTCGATCGCCAAAAAAGGTGGAGGCAACAGTACCGTAACCGACGAGGGGGTGACCTTTACCTGGGGTGGCATTGCATACCACTTTACACCCGAAGAATCGATTAAATATCAGTTGGCGATGAAAACAGATCTCTGTGTTGTACTCGACGACTTTACGCCGCCCGGTGCTACCTACATCGAAGCAGAGGAAACAGTTCGTCGTACAACTCTCTGGGCAAAGCGTTGTAAAGACACATTTGTCCAGGAATGTGACCGGCTCAACCTCCCGCTTTCACAGCGACCTTACTTAATAGGAGTTGTTCAAGGAGCTTATTTTGCTGATCTGCGCTTGCAAAGCATGCGTGAGCTAATCGCCATCGGCTTTGATGGTTACGGCTATGGTGGTTGGCCGATGAAAAACGGCAAGTTCGACATCGAAACTGCGCGTCTCATGGCAGATAACCTCCCCGTTGACAGCCTACTCTACGGCCTCGGGATCGGCAAACCAGACGACATTGTCGCCTGTGTCCAGCTCGGTTACCAAATTTTTGACTGTGTCCTCCCGACTCGTGATGCCCGCCACGGCCGGCTATACACTTTCATCGATAGATCGATCTATGAGATAGATATTCACCAGGATAATTTCTATGAATTTTACAATCCTAGACAAGCGAAACATCTGACCGAGACTGTCCCAGTATCTTCTGCCTGTGATTGTGAACTTTGTACCACCCTTACTCGTGCAGAACTAGCCACTCTGTGGCGCGCCCGCGATCCCAATGTCCTTCGCCTCGCGACCATTCATAATCTTCGTTTCTACGCAATTCTCATGGAAAAGTTACAGGAAAAAATTACCACCTAAAATGAGCGAAGGCTTTGTTGGCATCAGCCATGCGGTGGACATCATCACGTTTTTTGATTGTCCCACCAGTGTTATTGTAAGCATCCATGACCTCGGCCGCCAGTTTCTCGGCAAACGTATGATACTCACTATTACTTCGCTTTCCCGCGACCTCTACAAGCCATCGGATAGATAAAGCAAACTGTCTCCTTGGCGACACCGGCATGGGGACTTGATAAGCCGCCCCACCGATGCGGCGAGATCTAACTTCTGTTTTTGGTTTAATATTTGAAAGGGCGGCCAGCAAAATATCTAGCGATTTGCCTTTCATTTTTTCCTCAATGATTTTCATACACAGGTAAACTTGTTTCTCGGCCACCGCTTTTTTCCCATCCTGCATCAGGCAGTTAATGAGTTTAGCCACCTCGAGCGAACTATATTTTACATCTCCCTCCACTCGTTTGATATTGGCTGGTTTGCTGCGCATATATTCCTTTATTTTTTAGGTCGTTTGGTCCCGTATTTAGAGCGTGAAGTCATCCGTTTTTCGACTCCCGCCGTATCATATTTCCCGCGGACAATGTGATACTTTACTCCCGGTAAATCTTTGACGTAACCACCGCGAATCAACACCACCGAGTGTTCAGCTAGATTGTGACCTTCACCCATTATGTAAGCTGTCACCTCTTGTTTATTGGACAGTCGGACGCGGGCTACTTTTCGCAGAGCCGAATTCGGTTTACGTGGTGTCATAGTTTTTACTATCGTACACACTCCCCGTTTCTGCGGCGAGGGGTACTCCACCATTTTGCGCTTGGTGGCGTTATAACCTTTCCGCAACGCCGATCCTTTCCTTTTCTTGGATTTTGCGTGTCGGCCATGGCGGACTAATTGATTCACTGTTGGCATAGATCTGCTATTGTATCACAGCCCTCTCTGGGTTAGTAGGAATTAGGCGTCCAATAATCACGTTTTCTTTGAGTCCAAACAGGGGATCTTCTTTGCCTTCGATCGCCGCTTCCGAAAGGACGTTGGTGGTTTGCTCAAATGACGCCGCCGAGAGCCACGAGTGGGTATGCAGTGCGCTCCGCGTTACACCCAAGATCACGCTCATGGCGGTAGCGGGTTCCCCGCCTTCAGCTAGCACACTGTCATTGGCTTGATCAAAGGCAAAGCGGTCCACAATCTCGCCTCCAATTAGCGCGGTATCTCCCGATTCCTCAATCTTGACCTTACTACTCATTTCTCGTACCACGACCTCAAAATGTTTATCTGAAATGGGGATCCCCTGTGACTCGTAAACTGCTTGCACCTCTTGGATTAAATAAATCTGCGCATCACGCATTCCTCGCACCCGTAAAACTTCCTGGATATTTTGTGGTCCACTGGCCAGCGGGAATCCCGCCGCAATTAGCTCCTTGTCTTTAACGGCCAAAGTTAGTGTCGCAGGAACAAAGTGTTCTTCCTTCACCTCTGCATTCCCCGTGGCAGAAATCGTCACCTTAAATCCATCGGTTGCTTCCTCAACTTTGACTTTACCCGAGATGCCAGAAAGAGGGGACGCAATCTTGGGATTGCGCGCTTCAAACAACTCTTCCACCCGAGGTAGTCCCTGGGTCACGTCGAGCCCGACAATCCCTCCTGCGTGTTTTACCCGCATCGTCAGTTGTGTACCTGGTTCACCAATTGATTGAGCCGCAATCACACCTACTGGGGAACCTAGTTCTACTAATTTACGCGTGCCAAAATCCCAACCATAACACTGGGCGCAGAGTCCGTAGCGGGCGCGACAAGTGAGGGGGGAGCGAATCTCGATATTCTCAACCCCAGCAGAGTATACGCGCTCCGCGCTCGCATCATCCAATATTTCGCCCTTCTTGACGAGTACTGCTTTAGTTTTGGGATCTTTAATATTTTTTGCTACTACTCGTCCCAACACTCGTTTTACAAAATGCTTGCCTCGAAGTCCAGTGGTCGAGATATTTAAGTATTCGAGGTTTCCACAATCTGCTTCGCGAATAATCGAAGTATGCGAAACATCCACGAGTCGTCTGGTCAAGTATCCCGCATCAGCCGTCTTCAGTGCCGAGTCGGTTAAACCCTTGCGCGAACCACGTGACGAGTTAACGTATTCAAAAATTGACAGACCCTCCCGGAAGTTAGACTTGGTAGGCATTTCCACAATCTTCCCCAAGGGGTCGACCACGAGCCCCCTCATTGCGGATAGTTGTTTTACTTGGTCACGTGAAGCTCTAGTTCCACCCGAATCGATGATAATCTTAACGGCATTTCGCTCATCAAATTTCTCCCAAGTGGCTGAAGCAATTTTCTCCGTTGTCTCCATCCAAACTTCAAACGACAAACGGCGTTTTTCTTCTTCTGTAATCAAACCTTGGTTATAAGTTTCTAATATTTCATTCACCCGCTCATCAGCCTCCTTGATCATCTCTCCCTTATTTTCGATCATGATGTTATCAGCCACCGCCACCGATAATCCAGAAGTAGTCAAGTACTCAAATCCAATTGACTTAATTTTGTCGACCAAATCCGCAACCGTATCATTATCGAACAACCGGATCGCTTCTCGGATGATATCGGTAATTTTCTTGGCGTTGATGCTTTCGTTCAAAAAACGCAACTCTTGAGGAATGGCGGCATTAAAGATTAATCTACCAACCGTAGTTTCAAGGATGCTACCATCAACTCTAACTTTAACCGGCTGGCGTAATTTTATCTCCCCCGCTTCGCAGGCAGTAATGGCCTGATCAGCTTCCCCAAACACGCTCTCTCCCATAACCAAATCTGGATTTACGCTCGTCAAATAATAACAGCCAAGCGCCATTTCCTTATTGGGTACGGTAATCGGACTACCGTTGGCTGGCTTTAAGAGATTATTTTTGGCCATCATCCGAGTTTTGGCATCCTCTATCGCCGTCTCCGACAAGGGTACGTGAACCGCCATCTGGTCACCATCAAAGTCCGCGTTATAGCCCGCACACACACAGGGGTGTAGTTGGATCGCATTTCCCTCAATTAATACCGGGTAAAAAGCTTGAATACCTAGTTTGTGTAGGGTTGGAGCTCGGTTTAAGAGCACGGGATGATCTTGGGTGATTCTCTCTAAAATATCAAACACGAGAGGGTCTTTCCGCTCAATTGCATGCTTAGCACTCTTGACGTTAGGGGCAGTCCCTTCCGCAATTAGTTCGCGCAAAACGTATGGCTTAAACATCTCAAGAGCCATATCTTTAGGCAGTCCACACTCAGATAGCTTTAGTTCTGGTCCGACAACTATGACGCTTCGTCCAGAATAGTCTACTCGTTTCCCGAGCAAATTTTGGCGGAATCTACCTTGTTTACCCGACAACATATCCGAGAGTGAGCGCAAAGGTTTTACCACTCGACGCCTAGTAGTTTTGGCTTGAGAAGCATCAATTAAAGAATCTACCGCTTCTTGGAGCATCCGCTTCTCATTACGCAAAATAATTTCCGGAGCACCTAAATCGATCAAGTGTTTCAAACGGTTATTGCGGTTAATCACTCGGCGATACAAATCATTCAGATCACTCGAAGCAAATCTTCCGCCCGATAACTGGACCATGGGCCGCAGTTCTGGGGGGAGTACGGGCAATACTTTTAGTACCATCCAAGTAGGGGAAAGGCCCGCATTTTTGAGTCCATCCACTACTTTTAATCTTTTCGAGAGTTTAGTCCGACGCACCCCAGTTCCTTCTTCCTTAAGTTCTGCCTTAATTTCTTTAGAAAGTTTTTGCAAATCGATATTTTGGAGATAAGTCAGAATTGCTTCAGCTCCCATCCCTACGGTGAGATGACCAGTAGATTCATATTCTTCCAGTTTCAAGTACTCATCTTCCGCCATCACCATCCCCGGAACAATTCGCTTAGCCATCGAGATCACTGTTTTATAGATCTCCGCCAGCGAGTCTTTGTCCAAAATCAGACTTTCCCGCAGGCTCTCAATTGTTTTTTTGGCTGACAGCGTTTCTCTATCTGTGGCTTTTGCGGGTAGTGCTTTCTTCACCTTTTCCATCTCCTCTTTGGTCTTTGACTCTAACTCACTCATCGCTTCAGCGTGTTTTGTATTCAGTCCTTCTACGATTTTGTTCTTGACCTCCTTATCTACTGCCAATACCAAGTACTTAGCAAAATACACGACCGCCGAAAGAGCCTTGGGTGCCACATTCATGATTAGCGACAACTTCGAGGGAGCACCCTTAAAATACCAAATATGGGCCACAGGAGCGGCTAGATTAATATGACCCATTCGCTCTCTTCGTACTCTCGCTTGGGTAACCTCAACTCCACATTTATCACATATTATCCCGCGATATCTAATGCGCTTGTACTTACCACAGTAACACTCGTAGTCTTTGGTTGGGCCAAAAATTCTCTCGCAAAATAACCCGTCCTTTTCCGGTTTGAGCGTACGGTAATTAATGGTTTCCGGTTTTGTGACTTCTCCAAATGACCATCCACGGACCGTATCTGGCGAAGCAATCTGAATTTTAAGACCCTTAAAGTCAAGAATACTTTTTGTCATGTTATATCTCTCCTTCAGTTTTTTTGAGCTCTTCGTCAGTTGGTTCTTCAATGTCATCTAAATCTTTTGTGTCATCTTTGATAGGTGTAGCTATCTCGTCAGTTGTCTCTTCAGCCACAATGATCTTATCCTTTTCTAGTTCTTCAATGCTTTCATCAGCCACCATTACTTCTTTTGGATCAACCGGGATCACGTCTAGTCCTAGTGAGTTGAGCTCTTTCAAAAGGACCTTGAATGACTCTGGTACTGTGGATTCTGGGATGGGTGTTCCTTTTACAATTGCTTCAAAAGCTTTAGCTCGACCCACTAAATCGTCCGATTTAATGGTCAACATCTCTTGTAAAACATGAGCTGCCCGATGCGCCTCCAGTGCCCAAACCTCCATTTCTCCAAGTCGTTGTCCACCCATCTGCGCTTTCCCGCCCAGTGGTTGTTGAGTCACCAATGAGTATGGTCCAGTTGAGCGGGCATGGGTCTTGTCCTCCACCATGTGAATCAGTTTCAAAATGTAACCAATCCCCACAGTAGTCGGGTTATCGAATGGTAAGCCCGTCCGCCCATCATGCAAAATAGCTTTACCATTCGTGGGTAATCCGGCTTTCGTGAGTTCTCCCTCAATCACCGATTCCAAAAATGGTTCAAACACCGGGAGCGCCACTTTGTATCCAAGTTTCTTGGCCGCCCACCCGAGGTGTGCCTCCAGTAATTGCCCCAAGTTCATGCGCGCCAGTACCGAGAGTGGTGAGATAATAATATCCACGGGTGTCCCATCAGTTAGGTATGGCATATCAGCCGCTGGGATAATCCGCGAAATCACGCCCTTATTCCCGTGGCGACCTGCTAGTTTATCTCCCACCGTGACCTTACGGATCTGGGCCACTTTAATGGTCACTGTCTTTAGCACTCCTGGATCTAGTTCATCTCCCTCTTCTCGGTCGAGGCTAGCGACATCAATCACCGTCCCAGACTCACCATTACTCATCCGCAGAGATGTATCTCTGACTTCTCGGGCTTTTTCGCCAAAAATGGCCCGCAACAAGCGCTCCTCTGCCGTGAGTTCAGTTTCACCTTTAGGTGCAATTTTACCTACCAAGATATCGTTACCTGTAACTTCGGCTCCCACCACCACAACCCCATCTTCTCCTAGATTTCGTAGGTCATGCTCGCTCACATTCGGGATGTCTCTCGTCAACTCTTCTGCTCCTAGTTTTGTATCCATGATATCCGCCTGGTATTCGTTGATGTGGATCGAGGTCAGCACATCTTCTTTCACTAATTTATCTGACACGATAATTGCGTCTTCGTATCCTAGTCCCATAAATGAAGCATAGGCAATCACCAGATTACGTCCGAGCGCGAGTTCTCCCCCATCGGCCGCTGGACCATCAATCAGTAGATCCCCCATCTTAATTTTGGTTCCCACTTTTACTACTGGTTTTTGGTTGTAACAGGTCGAGTTAGCTGTACGATGGAACTTAATTAGAGAATAAGTTTCCCGTCCTCGCTCGTATGTCACGTGTTCACTGGGGTGTTTAGCAAAATACTCCTTGGCCCCTGCAGTCTCGCTTTTATCTAACTCTACCACGATTATGTTGGCATCAACCTGGACGACAGTCCCGTTGTGGAGCGCCTTCACGACCCAACCCATTGATTCCGCAACCGCGCTTTCCATCCCCGTTCCCACGATTGGCGACTCCGGAGCAATGAGTGGAACGGCTTGACACTGCATATGGGTGCCCATCAACGCCCGGTTAGCTTCATCGTGTGCAATAAAGGGGATAAGCGATGCTGATGTCCCCACCACTTGGCGTGGTACCACATCGATGTATTGAACTTTGGAAACTGGGACTTCGATAAAGTTCCCCCGATATCTAGCCGGAACCCACGGATCGGTAATTTCTCTCTTATCGTTGATGGTCACACCTGCATGAGTAATATAATAATTTTGTTCATCATCCGGGGGTAAATACACCATTTCTTTGGTTACTTGCATCACCGTTTTTCCGCCTTTTTTACTTTCCACGATCTTGTAGTAGGGCGACTCCAAAAATCCATATTCGTTTATTCTGGTATAGAGTGAAAGGTAAGTCACTAGTCCAATATTGGGTCCTTCAGGAGATCTGACCGGACAAATCCGGCCATACTGACTAGAGTTAATGTCCCGCATTGAAAAACTCGCGCGTTCGCGCGTGACTCCACCCGTTCCCATGACTGAAAGACGGCGCAAGTTATCAATTTCTGCCAGAGGATTAGTTTGATCTAGGATAGTAGACAGCCGATTGCGACGGAAAAACTCGGATATCGTAGCAATCACGGGGCGTGCGTTAATCAGTTGGACTGGTGTAGCCGATTCTTCTGGTTTCACGAGCGACATCTTTTCTTTAATCGATCTCTCGAGTCGTAATAAACCTATTCTAAAGGCCGTAGCCCCTAGAAGCTCTCCGACCCGCCTGACTCGGCGATTACTCAAATGATCAATATCATCAACCGATCCAAGACCATTTTGGAGCCCGATCAAATATTTGATGATGGCGATCAAGTCAGCCTTTTGTAAAACTTGATTATCAGGCTTGTTTTCTACCGTCAGTCCGAGTTTTTTGTTAAGTTTATAGCGTCCCACTTTATCCAGGTCGTATCGGCGTGGGTCAAAGAAACTTTGGAAAAAGAGATTTTTGGCATTTTCCAAAACCGCTGGTTCACCTGGCCTAATTTTGTCATACAGATCAAGTAACGCTTCGTTCTGCGTATGATTGGGGTCTTTGGCGAGCGTCGCAAAAATATATTGATGATCATTATCGGTATCTACTTCCTTAAATAAGGCCTTAATCTCCTCTTCGTCTTCAATCCCCAGGGCTCGGAGAAGGGTGGTCGCGTAAAACTTGCGGTGACGATCAATTTTTCCGGTAATGACATCGTTTTTCCCTACCGACATCTCTAACCAACTCCCTCGCATTGGCCGCAATTCGGCGCTATATAGCACTCGACCCGTCGCAGGGTCAATCGATCCAGCGTAAAACGCTCCCGGGGCTCTAACTAATTGGTTTACTACCGCCCGCTCAATTCCCGAAACGATAAATGTTCCCCGTTCTGTCATCTTAGGAATGTCACCGAGGAATACGTCTTGTTCAGTTTCGTCCCCCGTAATTTTGTTAACCAACTTAACCTTCACCCGTAGTGGCATATCGTAAGTAAGACCTTTTTTTACGGCCTCTTCAGGGTGAATTTTGGGAGCCTCGAAATAGTGTGACCCAAAGGACATTTCCCAAGTCTTCCCGGTAAAATCATCAATCGGACTAATTTCCGTTAAATATTTTTGGAGATCTTTTTGTAAAAATTGTTCGTACGATTCACGTTGTACCCAAGTCAAATCGAGTGGGGGTAGGGTCAAGTTTTCCTCTCCCCAATATAAACGTTTCGTCTTGGTCATGAAACTATTCCCTCTTATTTGCCACCAACTATAAAAATGGACGTACTCTCTCTTCGTACGCCCAACAACGCACCGCGGGCAAGAAAGTATTTAACCACAGTCAGAGATTGGCGTCAAGGGTTTTGGTGGAGCAGTTTTTATTTATTGATAGTAAGTCGCGATTATTTTGATTTCCAATATTTGTAAACTTTCTTAAATCGATCTATTCTTCCGTTAATTTTCGCGATTTCTGCTGGATAAAACTCAAATAATCGTTCACACATTTCTAACATCCACTTCTTTCGATTATTACCAGGCAATACCTTAACAAAATTTGAATTTGCTATTTGGATTTGTCCCCAGCCAAGCGCTCCCAGCGTGAGACACTCCCAAGAGAGATATTCAATGGGTACAAAATTGACTTTTTTTATTGTTGCGCTAGTTTTTAAGACAGAGTAGTCGATTTTTAGTATTACAAAATAGTTCGAGTCGTCCTCATAAAATCTAGCTAATCTTTCAACTGATGTAAGATTTGGCATATTGAAAACAGTATTGAGATTGTGTGTTTTGACATCCACCACATAGTAACGTCCCATGCTATCGTTGAAAGCTAAGTCGGCCATTGCCCTTCTTGCAAAAGCTGCAGTGGAATTTATTCCTAAGTCACCAACTATTTGTGATAAATTTTCAGATAGAATATCTTGGATAGCGTCACCCACAGCTCGGGGACTATTGCGAGTAGCAATTGAAAGAAAAACTGGTTGACTATTGAGTAGATCCAACACTCTCTTTTCAAGTTCTTTATAATTATTAGTAGAAAATATGTTGCTCTGTTTCATAAAAAATTACTCATAAATAAATTTGCCTGATTGTCGTGATTCACATGTGAATGCTTAACTTTACCGGCACTAGATTCATTCATGGTGTTTCTTTCCCAAAAAACTCCACCGTTGTATCCTTGAATGGATTTATCATGATTTGCTAAGTTTAATCTCTTTTCCGATAACAGACAATAGTATTCGTCTAGTTCAATTCCTACATATTTTCTGCCAAGCTTCTTGGCTGTGACAGAAGTTGTCCCTGATCCTAAAAACGGGTCAAATACTACCGATCCTTTTTTTGAACTTGCAAGAATTATTTTGGCTAATAACTTCTCTGGTTTTTGAGTGGGATGATCTGTATTTTCTGGCATTGACCAAAAAGGAATACTTATATCTGTCCACAAATTTGATGGATATGTTATTCTAAATTTACCATCTGATTCTTCATTCCAATCCTTAGCTACTCCTGATTGATCCTTGTATGGAGCAATAACTTTCCTTTTAAGTTTGACTGCTTCAACATCGAAATGAAATTTGTCTGACATAGTGCAAAACCAAATATCTTCTGAACAATTTTTCCAGTTACTTTTTGCACCTCGCCCCTTTTCTCTTTCCCATGTAATTCTATTTTGAATTTTGAAATATTTAGAAGCAATATTATAAATAGCACACGACGACTTCCAGTCACCACAAATATAAATTGATGCGTCTGGTTTCATTAGTCTAGGTAATTTTGAAATCCACAAATCTAACCACAACTCATATTCGCCATTTTTCATTTCTTTGAATTTTGTCTTATTAAATTCTTTGCTCAAATTGTATGGCGGATCAACAAAGAGTAAGTCTATAAATTTGTCTGGTAGATAATCTAGTGCCTTAAAAATATCTTGATTTATTGTTTTGTTTTCTATTTCACTTAAGGTGGTTGGCTGAGTTAAATAAACAAGACTCTTCTTTAATGAGGTAGATTCCTCTTTATTGAGAGTCAACGTTCTATTTCTGGGAGCTCTGACCTTATCATTTGACGCTAAATTATTCATTAGTTCTAGTATATATCAGATTGTTGAAGCTCGTCAGAGCTGGACGTCAATACCGTATTTGCGAATCTCGCTGGCAAGGGTGTCGTATTTGTTCATTAAATCCCGTGGACTCATGGGGTGTGCCTCAATATCGATGGTTGAATCGTTGGTTAAATGAGTGAGGGTAATCATAGAATCCCAGTGACTATCATGAAAATCTGGTGAGACTACGCAAACATCAATATCACTATCTTTGTGAGCAGTCCCCTTGGCGTGAGATCCAAATACAATAAATTTTTCCACGGGGATTTTGGCATATTCAACCTGCTTGGCGAAAAGCTTGACTTGATTTAATACTGATTTACTTAACTTTGTTTTTTTAACCATAGAAGAAAGTCTCTGATAATTTTGATCCATTTGATGGTGAAAGCCCGAGTCGCTACTTTATAAAATTCATGTTTATAGTCTTCATAGCGAGCGTCGATATTAAATTTTGTGATATCTTTTAAATTATTAATTTGATCAACTGATAATTTTAATTTTAATTTTTTAGCTAATTTATATAGATCATGTATGGTGGGAGTGGAATCATCAAATTTTTCTACCAACAAAGCCTTTAGGTGTTTTTCCACAACTAACTGCCAGATAAAGAGTGACCAGGAGTATTTTTTTGCTGCAAAAAGAGCATCGGCAGTTTCCTGATCGTGACTAGCAGACTCAAGCCAGTATTTAATGATGTTGTCTTTGTCCATACCCGTAGTATATCAAATCAGAGCAAGCTGATTATTCCGATCTACCTGCCCGCAATGCTTTCAGCATAACTGATGCAGGCGGGTCGATTCAACGGAATATCACATACTGGGTATGTGATATTAATACCCAGAATCTCTAGCCAATTTAAATAACCCCACCTCTGGCAATTGATCTTCATTAACGCCATGTTTTCGCCCCCAGTCATCAATTGCTTGAAAAGATTCTCCTTTGAAATCTTCAAAAATTGACTGATCATCAAATGATTGCTCAATAAACCAGCCATACCAGTTATTCATAAATTTACTTGATTATGTATTTGGCGATATTGGCGTTGTGTTCTGCAAGGGTCTTGGCGTAATGGATCGTCCCAGTTTTATCGTGGAGGTAGAACCAATATGGAGAATCAGCGGGGTTGGTCGCCACGCGGATTGAGTCGAGGCCAGGGTTCCCGATGGGGGAGGGGGGCAGGCCGGAGTGGAGATAAGTATTGTAGGGGGAGGGGAGCTTGCGATCGAGCAGTGTCGTGGTGGGCCACCAATTACCACTTTTGCCTAGAAAATACTGTACCGTCGCATCCAGTTCGAGTGGCCAGCCCGCCGCCAGGCGTTTTAACAGAATCCCCGCCACGATCGGTTTTTCTTCTGCTCCCTTAGTCTCTCGCTCTACAAGTGATGCTAAAATCAAAGTTTTTTGATCAATATCTCCTACTTTTTTGGCAAAATTGGACTGCATGAGATCTACTAGTTCTTGTGCTGTGATATCCTCTTTCACAAAATAAGTATCTGGGAATAGACGCCCCTCTGGAGATACTAGATCTAAACCCGTAAGTTCTGCTATTTGTTCGAGTCGATACCCCTCTGGAATGGTAATTTTTTTATCAACGGTCAAACCCTTGGTCAAAGTTTTGGCGAGAATCTTTGGCGTGAGTGAGGGCGAAATCTGGTAAATCCCTGCTTGGATCACTAATTTTTGTCGTCGCACGATGTAGCGAAAATACAGCGGAGAGCGCACTAATCCTGCTTCATGCAAGCTCTTCGCCACACTCTTAACGCTCTCTCCCTTTTTCACCTCAAATTCTTGGATACTTCCCCTTGTTGACACCGGCAGAGTCAACACACCACCATAAATACCCGCGACAACCAGTGCGAGTAAACTAAACTTCGCTAAACAACGCACGATGGTAGATTTTCGTTTTTTTATCATAGATAAAAATGCGACCGCATTTGCAGGTCACCTTGTCTGTTTTTTCCAGAGTTCTGCCACAGCCAACACACTGCCCTTTGGATAATAGCCAGGCCTGGATCGGTGCAATGACATTCTTTAACATACATATAGTCTACACTATTTTTTGTATTCTAGGTAATCTTCGAGAATTAGCCCTGCCGCATACACATGTTCATTGCGGAGCTTCTTCCGGCTGGCTCCACTTTCACGCAGTCTAGCTAATGCTTCTTGTGTCGACAGTGTTTCAGGATGTAAAACCACCTTCACTCCGGTTTTTGCCTCCAGAGCTTGCGAAAATTTAGTGATTTCTGTTACGAGCTTTCCTTCAGGAATCCCACATATTATTTTGGTAATTCCTTCTTTCTCGACAATTTGTTGTACCTGCTGGAGCAATGCTTGATTATTGGGTAAAGAAATCAGTGGGGTGGCAAGGTTCGTCTCGGCCCAAGCGAGTCCCACGTGTGCTTGACCATAATCAATCCCTAGGTACTTGGTCATATAATTTGTGCCCGGATAATCAATCTGCGGAGATAAGTACCAGGAGGAGTACAAGTAATCAGGGTTAAATATCGTCCACCATAAGTTTGAGCTAGTGGTGAGAGGTCATCGGGAGTTGTTTCGTACATATCCACAATTCTATAAGTATAACTGGCCCCATCAGATGCAATCTCCATAGTGTCTCCCACTCCCAGTCTATGCAAGGTAGAAAAAATCGTCAAATAATTTTGCGGATTAAAGAATTGGGGCAAGACCGAGTGGCCAAAAATCACCGTATTGCCCAGGTCTCCTGGCATCGCGGTACCTGGATATTGAATCAAGGATTGTTTCAGATCGGTATGGTCGCTACGCACCACCGCTCGGTCAATACTTAATTTAGGAATTGATAAAGTCGAGATCAAATTTTGACTAGCTTTATTCCCTATTTTGCTATTACCCGCAAACCAGGTGGTCGAGTCCGTGTAGTCTAGTGCGGTATTTACTACTTCGTCCACAAATGTAGGAGTATCATCCGCTCTAACCTGTTGTATCGTGGATTGAGTTAGGGGTGATACTAACTCCGTTTTTTGAAATCGGGGTGCATACATCAACTGATAACTCACCAGTGGATATGCCACCGTGGTAAAAATGGAGATCCCCAAAGTCAAAAAACTCAAAGATAAGCCATAGCGTAATTTCTTTCCCAACGTGATTGGGCTCTCTAATTGATAGCCTGGTGGAGCTTTAACATACCGATAGGTCATATGGCCAGTGGCGTGACGATGATGAAAATCTTCTTGGGGTTTTTGGGCATCGTTTTAAACCGTGGAGGTAACCACAGCGGCGCAATCGTGGCGCTTACCGCTTGGAATCCAGGTATCTCGGCCTGCAGTACTTCTCCTATCTCGCTACCATTCTTCCCTTTGAGTTTGGCTGGCAGTGAAGTAGCATCCCAACTCGGCAAGAGGGAGATTTTCACTTTTGCCTGACCCTTGACCAAACTTCCCGTGTCACTGACGGTTTCTGCAGATAGTTCAACTGTCGAGGGGGTTGAGGCTCGGACGAACCCTGCAGGAATTGCCTGGTCGATACTCGAATTCACAAGTTCCGTCACGTCACTAGTTTGGTAACGCAAGATCGACACCGTAATTGTTAGATTTCCCTGTAGTGTTTTAGCTTGTTCTCCTATCTTGGCGGAGTAACTCTCCTGGCTAATCTTGGCAGTTGAGACTATCAAATATACCGCCTCTCCTGGGCTACTTTCTTGAGTATTCCCAGTTATTTGAGCCAGCAGTTCTTCTGTCAAAGAACTCACTAAACTCTTTTGATCTTCCTTCGCTACAACTTGAATCTCTTCAGAGGTTCCACCTGTTAGTCCACTTTCATTTTTTGCCACATAACTATCCAAACCAAAATTCATAATCGTAAACTCAGATCCTGCTTCTAGATTGTTCTCGTTTCCCAGCGTTGTCGCCGTAACGCTGGCATTCGTCTTTCCTGGTACGTCGACATAGTCCGATCCCGCCGATTTACTGGCTACACTTACGTCGCTGTCCAGGGTATATTTTAATGATCCTTTCGAGATTATTGTTCCTTTGGTAAAAGTTTTGGTGAGTGAGGTTCGGTTATAGATTGTTACTTCTCCCTTGGTTTTTTCCCCGACTGTCTTTTTCCCGGTTGTCTCTACAATTTTTTCGCCAGCTGCTTCAGTAGTCTCAAGTTTTGCCGGCACTACTCCACCCGCAATATCGACAATTGAGGCAGTCGTCGACAATGTCATATCCACCTCTTGGTCCAGTATTTTGGGGATCACGCTCACATTCACCTCTGCACTTGGTAAAATCCATGCAAACCAAAATGCTCCTCCAGCCAAAACCATCACAATAGATAGTACCAAGAGAGTTGACTTCTTGCCCATGAGATATTGCCAATCAATTTTAGGGATTTTAATCCTTAGGAATGTCAACTTTGGTATCATAATCTTTTTTCTTTCTTTCGGAACTTCCTTCACTTCCTCAAGTTCCTCACCAAAACCAATTTCTTCGGGGGAGACTAATCCAGTTTCAATCCTCTCTTCTACAATTTCCTCCTCGGTTGCCACTTCGGCCTGTTGAGGTTCTGGCTCATTCAGTGTAAACCCCAGAGATTTAGCGACTTCACTTCCGCCAGCCAAAGCTAGGGCTTTAATCGCAACATCTTTGGGGAGAGTTTCCACTTTGGGTATATGCAAAAACTTGAACTGGTTTTGCCACTCAACTGCTACAAGACTTTGACTAATTTCGTCCAAGTTATGCATATTGTTAAACAGAATAATTCTCGAGGGAAGATTATCGCTAGCTTTAAATCGAGAAATCCCTTCCAAAACATCTGTGACCACGTCATCACTCCTCCCGATCGTTTCCAGATTTTCAATTCTCCCGAGTCGTACTAATACAAGTGTGAGCTCATCCCGGCTTACCTGAATCAGAATGGAGGTAGTGGGAGTACCCTCTTGCATCTTGAGATAACTTAACACGCTATCGGTAATTGCCACGTAGCCAAGCGGCTTGAGTTCGAGTTCACGACTAATACTCTTAATAAACTCTCGTTTCGATCCCAAGATCCCCGCTTTATCCGTCCAACTAGGCAAAATACCAAAAATAATCTCGTTGGGTTCTTGGGTCATACCTTCTGTAGCGCTAGAAATAGTGGCATCCACCGCCGTGATGAGTTCGGAGGTTGTGCCGGTATCCCCATCCCACTCAACCGGAGTCCCCAGTGCCACAATCTCCGTTTGCTCGTTCACTACTTGCCAGATCGCTGCCTGGACCTGTTCATCCGTCAGGACCAGAGCCAAGAACTGTTTGGGTTCTGCCTTTTCCTTCCCCTTTAGTTTGCCCAACAAATCTCTAATCTCCATACCTCTAGGATAGCATAAAATTATTCAGCAAGTTTGCCGTAGATTCGGCGCTTGCCACTACCCAGTGCTTCATCTTTCATGATTTTCATCTTGCCTATTAACCCCGTGTGTTCAACGTGGGGTCCGCCACAGAGTTCCTTGGAGTATATCCCGATCGAGTATACCGAGACCTTGTCCGGGTATTTCTCGGTAAAATTTGCCCGAGCTCCGCTTTTTACAGCAATTGCTTTATCTTCAATCGTTTTGACGACCGGCAGATTTTCGGCAATCTTTTGATTCACGATTTCTTCAATCTTTTTGAGTTGTTCTGGATTGGGCTTACCCCCATACGTATAGTCAAACCGGAGCCTCTCACTGGTGATGTTGCTGCCTGCCTGGGCAATACCTTCCCCCAGTACGTCGTGGAGCGCTTGGTGCAGAAGGTGAGTAGCCGTATGATACTTGGTCGTTATCTCGCTCTGATCCGCGAGTCCTCCCCTAAACATCCCGGCGCTCGCGGTCTTGCTCCCTTCTTTATGTTTGGCAAAAATCGCCTCAAATTGATCCTGGTCTAGAATAATTCCTTTTTCCCGACAGAGCTCATTCGTTATCTCCCACGGGAAGCCGAGTGACTGATACAAATCAAACGCCTTTTGCTCATCCACATGATCAGTCTTCTCAATCTCTCTAATTCCCTTTTCCAATGCTTTCTCAAATTTGATTAACTCACCAGCGATCACCTGTAGGACGTGCGCTACCTGACTAGCTTCGATAAAACCCGCGTCAGCATAAAACTGTACAACGCTTGGTACGCTCTGGGCAAAGATGGTTTGGGCAGATGTGCCTAGCGCACGGGTTCTTACAGCCGCTCGTCGCAGGAGTCTGCGCAAAATATAGCCCTGCAATTTGTTGGACGGCTCAATTCCTTGCGCAATCATGAAACTTGCCGCCCGCAAATGATCAGTTACCACCCTCATCGGAGCTTGGTACTCTTTTTCATACTTTTTCCCTGTTGTTACTTCGATGATTCGAATTATCGAAGTGTAGATATCGGTTGCAAATACGTCTGGCTTATCTTGTGTCGCCGCCACAATCCGCTCAAATCCTCCGCCAAAATCCACGTTTTGAGAGGGAAGGGGGACCAACTTGTCTCCCTGTTTCACAAACTGCATAAACACGCTATTCCCGATCTCCAGATAGCGTCCGCAATCACAATTGACATGGCACTTTTCTTGCGCCCAAGGAGAGTTTTCGTGAATCTGTCGCTCAGTCCCAAAATCATAGAATACTTCTGAGTCTGGCCCCCCGATCTCTCCCTCCGGCATCTCTTCTGGGCCTCCGGCTCTACTCCACCAGTTATCACGATATTCATGAATGTGGCTCTCTGCTACCCCGATACTTTGCCAAATTGATCTCGCCTCTTCATCTTTGGGTACCCCTTGGTCTCCGGCAAAAATCGTCACGTGTAATTTCTCTTTGGGTAGTTCCAATGCTTTTGTTAGAAACTCCCACACCCACGCCAATTGTTCTTTCTTAAAATAGTCTCCTAAACTCCAGTTGCCGAGCATCTCAAACATTGTCGTATGACGGTTGTCTCCCACCTCTTCGATATCTCCCGCACGAAAAGATGGTTGACTATCGGCAATCCTTTTGCCCATCGGGTGCGGCTCTCCCTTTAGATATGGCACCATCTGTTGCATGCCAGAACTGGTAAACAATGTTGTGGGATCATTCGGAGGCACAATCGGCGCAGCCGGGATAACTGCATGCCCTCTTGCCGCAAAAAATGCTAAGTATTTGGCTCTGATCTCACTAGCTTTCATGAGGAGAATTATAACCTATTTCCCGAGGGAAGCGCCCATCTTTTGAAAAAAATTCTTCTTAGTCGGATGTTTGGGAGCTTCGGTCGCATTCGCCACCCTCCCCGCCGCACTGTTAATCGTCTCGCGCGCCTTATCCATTGTTTGCTGCAAATCAGCAATTTTATCCGCTAAAGCAGGATTGTCCCCCAAATCTTTGAGCGCGTCCCCCGCATTTTCCTTCAGATTTTTGAGCAGTTCTTGACCTTTCTCGGTCGAGTTCAAAAACTGTGTCCCCGCCGCCCCGAGCACAAGTCCAAGCAGTAATCCGGAAGTAAACCCCGAACTATCATTGTGATGAGAACATTGGTAATCTGTCATTTATTTCTTTATTTTAGGTGCGATTAATTTGGTAACCATACCAACTAGCTGTACTCCAGATTCGAGGCTAGTAAACATGTGCGACAACGTCGAACTCCCTCGCGATAGACTCCGAGTGAGGAACCCTACGTCCTCCAGAATCAGGTCAGTTTTCCGCAGTGTCTCCTTGGCTTCTTTTAACAGTCCAATAATCTGCACCCCAATCACTACTAGAATCACGGCTACAATCACGATCACTATCAACAAAACTACTTGCGGCAGGTCCATATGTCTAGGATAACAGACTATTTGGAAACGGTAAAGGTGCGTTCGGCTTGCCGAGTTTTACCTCGTCGATTGGTTGCTGATATTAGTACCGAGTGGGTCCCCGCCGGGAACACCAGATCTAGGCTAAACTGACCATTTTGGTCCAAAATAACTTTTTGTTCGTTTACCGCTACCGTCGCATCTTGCTCCGAGCTTCCCTTCACCGTCACTTTTTCGCCATATGTCTCGCCATTCTGTGGTTGGACAATCTTTAGTTTTGGCAGACTCCACCAAGTCGTTAATTGCCAACTCAAAAATCCCACGAATGCTACTGCCCCAATTGAGAGAAGAATTAGATTAACACTAAGAAATTTAGGTTTGGCATTGACGGGTTCCACGAGTCCTCTCGGGATAATCTCCCCTTTTTGGTTTTGCGTAAAATCACGCCGGAACATCGCCACCATCGTTTCTGCATTTAGATGGAGGCAATTAGCATAACTCCGCAAAAATCCCTTGGCAAAAGTCGCGGAGGGGAGATCGGCAAATCGCGATTCCTCGATCGCCTGGAGATATTCTGGCTTGATTTTCGTTTTTGCGGCTACCGTTGCCAAGTCTAGTTCTAGGGCTAGTCGCTTTTCACGCAGTAGCTCACCCGCAGTCTTCATGTTCCCTCGTGTTCACGTAATTGATCCAAACTTGCAATGAGAATCGACCTAGGCTTGACTCCTTCAGCCGGGCCAATTACGCCCGCCTTCTCCAACTGATCCATAATTTTTGCGGCGCGATTATATCCGAGGGACATTTTTCGCTGTAAATACGACGTCGAAGCTTTCCCTGCCGCCATCACGACTCCAGCCGCCTCTTCAAACAAGGGGTCCTGTTCGGTATCAGCCGGGGTTTCTGCTTGGGTTCCCAAATATTTTTCTGTCACTTCAGTTTTATACTCAACGGGTTCTTCTCCGCTGGCTTTGAGGAAATCAATGAGCGCTTTAATTTCTTTATCGGTAACGTAAGTGCCTTGAATCCTCGTGGGGAGCGGTCGGTCGGCTGGGACATAGAGCATGTCTCCTCTCCCCAAGAGTTTTTCTGCTCCCGGACTATCAATTATCACCCGTGAATCAATCATCGAAGTTACGTTAAAAGCGATGCGGGTGGGAATATTCGCTTTAATGAGACCAGTAATAACATTGACCGATGGTCGTTGAGTCGCAATCACAAGGTGTATTCCCGTCGCTCTCGCCATCTGCGCCAGTCTCACAATCAAGTCCTCGACTTTTGACGGAGCCATTAGCATAATGCTCGCCAGCTCATCAATTACAATGACTATGTACTCGAGAGCCGTAAATCCTGATTGTCCATTGTAATCCTCGATGTTACGCGCACCCACCTCGGCAAACATTTTGTAACGTTTATCCATCTCCTTGGTTGCCCACTGAAGTGCCGAGATGACCCGATCGGTCTCGGTAATGACTGGGGTCAATAAATGGGGAATCCCGTTATATCCCGTCAGTTCCACCCGCTTGGGATCAACCATAATCAAACGCAATTCTTGGGGAGAGTTGCGAAAGAGAAGGGTGGTAATAATCGTGTTCAGACAAACCGATTTCCCCGATCCGGTTGAGCCCGCGACCAAAATATGGGGCATTTTCGTAATGTCTGCAATTACCGGGGCACCTGATACTCCCAGTCCCAAGCCAATTGCCAGGCGGGATTTTTCTTTCTTCATGTCTGGATGAGACATAATTTCCGCCAAAGTTACATACTCTGGACTCCGATTCGGAATTTCAATTCCGACCAAATTACGGCCCGGTATCGGCGCCTCAATCCGGATTTGTCCCGTAGGAGCCGACAAAGCCAACGCAAGATCCGTCTGCAGGGCTTTTACTTTCGAAAGTTTGGTCCCATCCGCAATCTTGATTGCGTATTGAGTAATCGCTGGTCCCCCATTGACCTCTGCGACTTTCGCTCTGATTCCAAACGAATCCAGGGTACTCTCAATAATTGTTGCGTTTTCCTTAATATCTCCCCGGTCGGCCTTCGTACCTTTATCTGCAGAGAGTAATGAGAGTGGGGGATACTTCCATATTCTGGTAGACCCCTCTTTACCCACCCCCGAATTGATTTGAGATTCAAAATCAGGTGGATTTACATCTCTCTTCAGTAAGGTCTGGGGCGGGGTTGGCTCCGTTTTTTCCCTAGACACAGGAGACATCCCTCCCGGGATATTAATCTTAGTTTGCATTTTCTCACCTCCAAACACTCTAGGATTATCCGACTTAGCTTTGTGGGTAAATATTTTTGCTATGATTCCCGAGGTCGTCTTGACTGTTTGAGCCACAACCAGAACAAACTCTTCTAGTGGCGTATTGGTCAAAACCATTATTCCCACGAGCATCACTGCCAAATACACAATTCCCGCCCCAACCCCCGTCACGAAAATCGCAATCGAACTAAAAATTGTTTTCCCGAGTGTCCCGGCCTGGGATAATCCAAGTAATCCGGTAAATACTAGAGTCCCCCCCAGCAGCAAACTGGGACTAGCGAGTGACCACTTCAAACTCATCATCATGAGACTAATTGACAATAAAAGAAAGGGGACAACCAGCATGGTCCATCCAAAAGCTCGATCCATCACTAAAAACACGTTAGACAAGAGAGTTCCTTGTCTCGTAAATGACAAGAGAGTTATGAGCGACAAAGTCGCAAAAAACACGCTAACTATACTATGGAGAATTTCCTTCTTTAATTTTAGTTTAAAGGGATTCTTCCTTCTTCCCCGTCTATGACCCATAACTAACCCTCGATAATAATAGGGATAACCACCGGATTCTTGCCGACATGTTCAATAAACAATCGGCTTACTTCCTTGGATATCCTATCTTTACTATACAACGGGTCGCGTGTCATGTCTTCCTTGCCGAGGGTACTGATCAGCTGAAGCTTGATCTCGCTCATCATCTGTGGATCAATTTGTAGTGTAATTCCCTTGGGGATAATATCGAGTTCCAATTTGCCTCCCGGCTTGGGTTGGCTCAAAACCACGACCACCACTCCCTCCTGGAACATGAGCTTGCGGTCCATAATGTGTTCGCTATCTTCGGTGACAATTCCGCTCTCGACATAAACATTTTTTAATTCCATCGGTTCTCCAAACCTCACTATCCCACCCGGCTCCAACAGAATTGGTTGGTTCTCTGGCATCAATACTCGTTCACTCGGGATCCCCATCTCACTCGCGAGTTTACCGTATTGGATATTGTGGCGGTGAGTACCACCTGTTGGCATCACGTACTTGGGTTTGGTCATGGCCATAAGCATCATGAGCTCCATTGAACTCGCATGCCCAGAAACATGCAGATCATCCGAGATATCAGAGTATGAAACATTGATTCCGTGCCGAGCCAAAAGATCAATTAGGCGGTAGACATTACTTTCATTCCCTGGGATTGGGTCCGCCGAGAAGATTACTTTGTCTCCCGGGTCTAGGTTCACCATTTGGTGGTCTCCTGTAGCAATCCGCTCGAGCGATGATCCCATTTGCCCCTGTGAACCGGCGATGATCAAACACTGTTCATTCTTGGGTAAAGACATAATTTTTCGCTTATCAATCACGACTCGCGGGGGAATTGTCAGGAATCCCAGTTCTGTCGCCACTTTGACGTTACGTTCCACCGAAAAACCAATGAACGCAACTTTACGATTATTTCTTTTAGCTACCCACAGTGCCTGTTGAATCCGACTAATATTACTACTCATGGTCGTGACCACGACTCGATTCTCTTCCCCACGGAACTCGCGTTCGAACGAATCCTCCACAATCGCCTCCGACAATGAGTATCCCTTCTTCTCGGAACGGAGACAATCAGACAATAGTAGGATGACACCTTCGGCTCCGGCTCTGGTCATAGACTGAATATCCGGCAGTTCCTGGCCTACTGGTGTCCAATCAAATTTGAAGTCGCTTCCATGATAAATATTCCCCATGGGTGACTTGATAATTAGGTGTTTAGTATCTGGGACCGAGTGGGTAACCGGGATCATCTTGACCTCAAAGTCACCCAGCATGATCGGTTGGCGGTCCTTGACTACGTTCAAAATCCGCGGATCAATTCTAAACTCTTTAAATTTTTCCTTGATAAATCCGGCGGTCAGCTTGCTTGCATAGATCGGGATCCCCTCCGGAAGTTGGGGGATAATATAAGGGAAGCCTCCAATATGGTCTTCGTGTCCGTGGGTCACCACAAATCCCCGGATCTTACTTTGTTTATCTTTGAGATATGTAATGTCGGGGATCGTCAGATCCACACCCGACACTCCTTCATCCGGAAATCCCATCCCACAATCGACAATAAATATGTCTCTCTCCGACTCATACACCCACATATTATCGTGAACATTCGGCGTCCCTCCCAGGGGGACTATTTTGATAGTTTGATTAGGATTCATCTTGCCTCCATATTACCACGCAATCGGTAGCTCTCCGTGACTAAACAAATATTCATTACACCGTGAAAATGGTCTCGATCCAAAGAAACCGCTATAAGCCGAGAAAGGGGAGGGGTGGGCAGAGCGGATCACTAAATGTTTAGTCTCATCAATTATTGCCCCCTTTTTTTGTGCGTAAGCTCCCCAGAGGATAAAGACCAAATTTTCCCTTTGTTCCGATAGTACCCTCACAACCGCGTCCGTAAACTGCTCCCATCCCACATTTTGGTGCGAGGCGGGACTATGCTCGGCGACGGTTAGGGTGGCATTCAGCAACAACACCCCCTGCTTACCCCATTCTTCGAGGTCACCGCTTGGATACTTTGGTTTATGACCTAGATCTGTCTCGATTTCTTTGTATATATTCTGCAGCGAAGGTGGCAGTCGCACTCCTTTGTTAACTGCAAAACAAAGCCCATTAGCTTGACCATCCCCATGGTATGGATCTTGCCCCAAAATGACTACCTTCACCTGGTCAAACGGCGTGAGCTCGAATGCACGGAAAATAAACCGGGGTGGGGGATAGACCTGTGTCGTTTGGTATTCGTGTTTGACAAAACTAGTCAGTTTGGCAAAATAATTTTTCTCGAATTCTTCAATTAGTATTTTTTTCCAGCTGGGTTCGATTTTAACTTGCATATTCACTAATGTGAACTACGTGAGTAAACTTGGTTTTTTCGATAAATTTTCGGTCGGCAGTCACTAATTTGCATTTATTCCGTTTGGCAACTACTGCATAAAGCATGTCATAAACACTGGTTTCATATTTTTTGGCAAGTTGTGCTGCTTTTATTGTTAGCTTTGGATCTGGATGTTTGATAACAAGATTGAGAGAATAGATTTTGTTTAAAGAAGATAAAATTTTGTCTCCGGGAAAAGAGGTTTTTGTGGCCAGGGTATTACCTAGTTCATAAAAAAATAAATCTGGAACAATAATTTGTTGTTTATTAGTAACATGGTTATCCATCAGCGTAAAAGCTTGACTTTCCTGCTGTTCTCCAGGGATTAACCACTTTACCGCGACAGAGGCATCTATAATTATCACTGCTCGTAACGCATCTCTATGACGGCGTCAGAGAGACTTTTTCCTGTGAAATATTTTTTGTTGCCAGCTGCAAGCTTTCTAAATTCTTGAATGATTTGTAAGGGACTCTTTTGTTTATGTTTTTTTTTGGGACTAAGTTTTTGATGGACAAGAGCAGTAACACTCATTTGTTTGCTAATAGCCTCCATTTTCAGAGCCATGTAGAGATTCGCAGGGAAGCGCATATTAGTTGTGATCCATTGTTGATTTGTATTCATATGTACAATTGTACATTAGCACAAATGTATGTCAATAAGCAATCATGTACAATTTGTAATTAGTCATGTCCACTTTCACCGCTTGGGTTTTACCCTCCACGATCTCCCGGGCGACTCGTCTTGTCATCGCATTAATCGTCCGTTGAAGTGTGCGAATCCCAGCATCATATCCGAGGGGGCGGGTCACCACTGGCCAAACCGAGGGATCAATGGTTAACTGGCTAGCCAATAGCCCAGCCTCTTTCATGGCTCCTGGCAATAAGTACTCTGCCGCGATATGAATCTTTTCCTCATCAGTATAGCTAGGCATTTGAATGATCTCCAACCGGTCAAGTACAGCGGTCGCCACGTTCGTCGTATTGTTGGCGGTCGCCACAAACAATACTTGTGAGAGATCGATAGGATAGTCGAGATAATGGTCCAGGAAACGGTTGTTTTGTGTGGGGTCAAGTAGCTCGACCAAGACTCCCATAATATCGCTGCGCTCCTCGACTCCCACCCGGTCAATTTCATCCAGCAGGATGATTGGATTCATACTGCCAGAGTCATGGAGTGCCTTTACTATCGCTCCCGGCTCCGCTTCGGCAAATAGCCGCGACTTCCCGCGCAAATCCCTGGCACTCCCCAGTCCTCCAAACGGGATTCTGGCAAACTTACGCCCGAGGACATTAGCCAGTGAGTAAGCAAAAGTTGTTTTGCCGGTTCCCACCAGCCCCACCAAAAATATGGCCGGTGCATGGACAGTTTTCTCTCCCCCCTGGGTCATGCGCAGCTTAATCGTTGCCAAGTACTCAAGCATCCGATCTTTGGGCTCTTTCATGCCGTAGTGACTGGCATTCATCGCCGTCTGTGCCGCGACAATATCGAGTTTATCGCTCGTGTACCTCCCCCACGGGAGACTGGTGATCCAAGCAATATAATGCGCCGATCGGTCATACTCGGCCGAGTAAACTCCAGTATCCACCATCCGAGTCAGGCGAAAGAGCATCTCCTCCGTTTTACCCCGCAAATCATCGGGGAGTTTAGCTCCTTCAATCAAACTCTTGAGTTTAACTAATTCATCTGTCAAATTCGGCATAAGTCTATGGTATCACCCTGAAGCACAGTTTGGCTATTGAGTATAAATAGCGTCTTGCCATGTACAGTCAGAGATTTTGTCGGGAATACTGAAATCGTCTGCTTTTTGATTATAAATATCTATCTTTAGACATTTTTCTTTTGAACGTTGTTCTGCACAGCGCATAGAATAATATTGTTTGGCGGTTAGTTCTTCTGCGTTGGTTTCAACTTGGTATGTATGCGTACACGTTCCCGGTGGTATGGATAGACCATTATCAGTGAATTTGAAGGTGGAGAGGATTTGATTAAATCCTAGGTCAACTAAGTGTAAGTTTTCTATATAATGTGCAGTACAAGGTAGCGTAGATGATAATGTAATGTCGAAAATGTCTTTGGGTTGCTTTAGTCCTTCGATAACAGGGTGATCTACTTGAATAGTTGGATCTCTGACGAATAATCCCCACCACGCTTTTCCAAAGTTTTGATAATCGTTTGTCTCATCAATCGAATATTGTGTGGGATATTTAAAACTAAAATTATTTTCGGTGCTGTGATAAGTTTTCCAGTTGGATGTTTCCAGGTTTTTCTGAATAATTGCTTGTGTGAAGTTGGAACCCAAGCGAGTGACATAAGTGGCGGGGTAGGACTCTTGGAGGAGACTACCTAATGAGAAGTTTGAGCTTCATTGCCTTTATATTAGCACAACTTTGGAGTCTGACCTGGTCTCGCATTGCATGTTGAACTCGACTAAACATCTTGGCCGTTGGCCAGGATTTCCGGAGCAGGTCAGACCCCTAATCGCAGTTAGCGACGGGGACGGAAGCCGCCGCGGTTACCTCCACCAAAACCACCGGAACGCTCGCGCGGTGCTTCCGGTTTGAGTTCATTCAAGGGTACCATCGAGAGATCGGTACGACCCATCTCGTCGACTCCCTTGACGTAGACGTGGACAGTATCACCTTCTTTAACCAAAGCGGTGGCGTCTTGCACGTACTCCTTGGACATGCGGGAGACGTGTACCAAACCCTGTTTGCCGGGCAAGAATTCCACGAAACACCCATATCCCTCAACCCGAGTGACTTTACCATCGTATTCCTCTCCTGGTTCGGCGGTGTGTGTCATTCCCTTGATCCAGGTGACGGCTTTCTCCATCCCTACGGGGTCAATCCCAGACACTGTGACTTTGCCAACTCCTGTGGAGTCATCGATGTCAACCTCTGCTCCAGTCTCTGACATGATGAGCTTAATGTTCTTGCCTCCTGGCCCGATCACTTCTCCGATCTTATCGGTCGGGATCTCAAACTGGACGATTTTGGGAGCATATTTACTGAGTTCTTTCCTCGGTTCAGGAATTGCCGCAAGCATTACTTCCATGATCTCGAGTCTGGCAACCCTAGCTTGCGCCAGTGCCTTCTCTAAGACTTCAAACGAAATGCCGCTAACCTTGATATCCATCTGGAGTGCGGTAATACCATCTTTGGTTCCCGCCACTTTAAAGTCCATATCTCCCACATGGTCTTCGATTCCCGCGATATCCGTCAGTACGACCGATTTTTTGCCATCGGTCATCAAGCCCATAGCAATCCCCGCCACCGGCTTCTTGAGAGGTACACCTGCGGCCATCAGAGCCATGCAAGATGCACACACCGAAGCTTGACTGGTCGAACCATTGGAACTCATCACTTCTGATACAACCTGGATGGTGTAGGGGAAATCGATCTCGGCAGGCAACATTGGCATAATCGCTCGCTCTGCGAGGGCGCCGTGGCCGATTTCACGTCTCCCTGGTGCACCAAATCTACCCGTTTCACCCGAGGCGTAGGGGGGCATAGCGTAGTGGTGGATATAATGCTTGACGGACTCTGATTCCATGGTCTCAAGAATCTGTCCTAGCGCCGGGGCGCCGAGGGTGGCGATACTTAAGACTTGGGTCTGACCGCGTTTAAACATGGCCGACCCGTGGGGGCGGGGAAGAATATCGATCTCGGCTTCGAGTGGGCGGATCTCTGTCAGCTTGCGTCCGTCAACCCGTTTTTCGTCCGTGATCGTCATGGCTCTCGTTTCTTCGGCCAAAACATCGTGGATAATTTCGTAGAGTTGTTTGCTATCTAATTTTTCCGTGTAACTATCTTTTAGCGCTTCCACAAAACTCTCGACGAGCCCATCTTCACACCCGGGGTTCCCCAAACGCTTTTTCAAATCAGCTCGGATTTTTTTCGCCACTTCACTTCGCAGTTCGGGGCTCACACTCTCGGCCAAAACAAATTCTTGTTTCGGTTTTCCCACTTTAGCTTTGAGTTCTTCAATCAGATCAATAATTTTCTTGATTTCCTCATGGGCAAACTGTAAGCCTTTCAAAGTTTCCTCTTCTGTTGCTTCGTTAGCTCCAGCCTCGACCATCACGATTGCGCTCCGGCTACCAGAAACAATGAGGTCTAATTTAGAGATTTTTCGTTCCTCGTAGGTTGGGTTGACTAGGTATTTTCCTTCAATTAATCCGACGCGCACTCCGGCAATCGGACCTTCCCAGGGAATATCCGAGATCGTGAGGGCTGTCGAAGTTCCCACTAATCCTGGCATATCTGCATCATTGGCTCCATCGGCCGACAAAACTGTCGCAATTACTTGCACATCACGCTTGACGGACTTGGGAAACAGTGGGCGGATCGAGCGATCAATAATCCTACCTTTAAGAATGGCTTCGTCCGATGGTCGTCCGTCGCGTTTGACCCAGCGACTACCCTTGATCTTGCCTCCAGCATACAATTTTTCGGCAAAATCCACGGAGAGCGGGAAATAAGAAAGGGTTGTCTCGCTTTTGCCCATGACAGTCGTCACGTGCACAATCGTCTCGCCGTAGGTAACGAGGATCGCCGCGTTAGCCTGTTCAGAAAATTTTCCGTATTCAAGTACCAGCTCACGGCCACCCACCTGGGCGGAAACTTTAGTTGTTTTCATGCAGAATTAGAACTGGCTTACTTCGCGAGGTTCAAGCTTTTGATAAGCATCTTATACCTATCTTCTGTGCTACCGCGTAGGTAAGTAAGAAGTCGGCGACGCTTGGACACCATCTTCAGAAGTCCACGCCTGGAGTGATTGTCCTTTTTGTGAAGCTTCAAATGAGCCGTTAGCTCCTTGATGCGCTCAGTTAAGAGGGCAATCTGTACCTCGGGAGAACCAGTATCTCCTTTCGTAGTTGCACATTTTTTAATAATGGTAGTTTTGCTGTCA
>Ga0209211_10001959_pt1 | contig 36926 bp, 37 predicted proteins | sample RifGroA2_FD_183992 | JGI IMG/M metagenome (GOLD analysis project Ga0209211, IMG submission 183992) | Groundwater microbial communities from Rifle, Colorado, USA - Groundwater A2 (SPAdes) (version 2) | ecosystem: Environmental > Aquatic > Deep subsurface > Groundwater | place: Rifle, Colorado... | reverse complement strand
GGGCCAATGGATCCTTTAGCTAAGCCAGATAGGCCTCGTGATGGTGTTGCTAATCCACTAATTTCTCTTGAAACAGCTGTACAAGAATTCGAAACATACATCTCTCGTACTGGAGTCATTATAAACAAAGATGTATTGACCACTTTGAATCATAATGCTGCAGAAAGTGAAGCTAAATTTGGTCAAAATAAATATCTGCTTGAAAGTTATGTTAAAACACTTAAAGACAGAGGTTATGTAAATACATCGCAAGTAAGGGCTATTGGCGACTCAACTGGAATTATGAAAGAAATGGTCCCATATGAGTTTATTGCTCGAGTTCTTTGGAGAGCTGCAAATGAGAGACTAAGCCAAAGGTATAGTCCAGTGACATCAGATGCTGAAGAAGCTAGAAAACAAATAGTATATGATGATGCTTCATTTACCAGTTGGCTTTTATCTACAATAGGCGCTAAAGAAAATGATATAGCAAGAGCAGTCTATGCAATTCAAACATCTAATAAGAATGCTTATATGGGTAGTGCGCCAGACTTATCATTAGAAGATTTTGTGGTTGTTGGTAAAGCATTACACTATTCATTAGGCGGTCCACTACAAGTTACGCAAGGGTTAAAGGCAATATTGGATGATCTTCAAAATGATGCATCTTCTATCCTGGATCAATTGAATAGGATAGGTGGCAAAGATGGTGTTATTGGATATGTTCTAGATAAATTGGATTTTGATGCAAATGAAATTGCACAAAGATTGTATGATGTTGGATATACAGATGGGGAAAAAATTGTGGCTGTTTTAGACAGACTTACTAAAGATGGTAGTCCTTTAGATTCTTCAAGACAAAGACTAGCAACTAAATCAATGTTAGGAATAGGTAAATATACAATTAATGAAATGGCTAGTGCTCTTGCTTCAGTAAACTCAGCTCAAAAGCCATTTGGATACAAGGATATAGCTTCATCTCTCAAAGAGCATGGATGTGAATGCGATAATAATTTAGGTGCATTATTACATGTAGGCGCTGATAAAATAGAAGCTGTAAATATACTAACTCCATTATATCACCAAAGCGTAGCTGTAACAGCTCTATATGAATTTTTCTTAGAAGAATTAAAAACTGGAGAAGCAAGCACATCAGATACTCCTTCAGAAAAGATTCCAGGAATGCCAACTGTCCAAGAAACACTTGCTGCTAAAAAAGTTATTGAAGCATATAAGGCTGCAGCTTATACAGCAGGACAGATATTAGAGGCAATAGAGTCATGTGATGCTGTTACTAGAGGATTAGAATTATATCATCATCCAGAAAAGTTAGTAAAGCTTCTCTCTGATTTAAGTGCAAAGCCTGAGGAAATGCCCACTATGCTTGCTAAAACTAGGCTATTAGGCGCTAGTTATGCTACTTCAGAATCTAGGACATTAGTAGAAGCTTTTAGAGTGATAGGTGTTGATCCAGTTCAGGCTAGAGATTATGTAATGCAAATTGCACGAATAAGAGCAGATGCCTCACTTGCTGAGTTGACAGGAAAAGGCACTAAATAATTCTTTAGAGTAGATTGAACTTAACTTTATTTTTTCTAACAATATTTATTTTATTCACTTAACTTTTTCACAACCTTTAAATATAAGCTAGTTTTCTTATTGCAAATAGTTTGCAAATATAATTTTATTGTATGTGAGGGGATTTCAATGAAGCAAAATAAGATTTTTTTAAGAGTTGGATTAAGCTTTCTATTTATTTTTATTGTTGCCACATTATTTCTAGCTAACTTATCTCTCGTATCTGCTGCCAACGAGTATAATCTTGTTTTCAAGACATCGCCAGAGAATGTTGTTGCGCACGACAATCCGTTTGTTGAAGTTCCTGAATCAAGCTATTTTACACTGACAGTTGAAGCTTATGATAAAGCAACTAATCAGTTAGCAAAAGATGTTAATGTTCAGTTAACAGTAACTCATGACAAAGACAGCTTAACATTGCCTTCTGGATTTCCTTGGGTTGAAGGAACAACCTTGTTAGTGCAGGAAAGTTTTGCTGCAGACGGAAGATTAACAGTCGGCAAATTCCTATTTCCATTAAGAGGAAACTATAAGATTCATGCAACTGCAATCTCCAAAGACGGAAAATCTGGGGAACTTGACACTTCTATCTATGCAAAACAACCTGTATTTCAAATAAGAAACTGGGCACTATTCCATGGCGCAATTTTACTGGTCGGATTGATTGTCGGATTGGTATACGGCAAATCTTTGAGAGATCATGGCAAAGCAAATTTATCTACATTTTTAACTGGTGTATTTTTAGTGAGTATTGTTGTGTTATCTATCCAATTTGTAGCTGCTCATGAAGGCGAAGAGCATGAGGAAGAGCCGCACAAAATTGAGCTAATAGATAAACAAGTAGAAGTAAGAACAAATCCAGAGATTCCAGACATTGGAACACCAACACAGTTTAACTTTTTATTTAAGGATGAGACTACCGGAAAATTACTGGATAATGTAAAAGTTCACTTCAAATATGAAAACCAAGAAGAGAAGTTTATGGTGATTGACACAGAATTTGTCTCAGAGACAGGAAACCCATCTCTTATTTACGGAATTTTTGACGGTGCACCGCATAAATTAACATTAGATGTTGAGCCAACAGAAAAAAGCAGCGTAAATTTTGAGCCAATACATAGAGAATATGAGACAATCATGGCAGAAGCGCATGATCCTCCAAGAACAACGCAGTTTGTAGCTTTGTTCATCATGATTATGGCTTGGCTGATTGGGTTGACAATTGGCGCAGTTTTAAAAAGGACAGTATACAGTTAAGAGAGATAAATTGAACTAAAGATGTAAATAAAAGTTGTATTTGTAAGAATGATTGTTATAAAACAAGTTATAGGTGAGGAAAAATGGTAAAAGACAAAGTAATAAATTTATTTGGATATAAGGTTCATGTATCTGCATTGACGCAGGTTGCAGTAATCAGCATTCTTGTAATAGTAGCTTTGTGGGCATTAGTATTTTCATTCATTCCTGCACTGCATGACCCAACACACTGGATAAGGCATAGCTTAGGGTTTGTTCCGTGCCATTAGAAATAATAGAATATGAGGTTTAAAGTTAGGATTTTGCGTTATATTTTTATATTAAAATGATTAGTTTATATCAGCTTCTCTCCTGTTTCCTTATCAATCACATGGATGACATTAACTGGACAGGTTTTTGCACTCTCTAATAAGTTGTTTAATTCAGATTCATCTAACTCAACCTCTCTTGTCTGCAGAGAATTGTCTGAATTTTTAGTTGCTTCTGCCAGACTAGCCTTATTATCTTCATCCATGCTCCAAAACTCTGGAGCTACTGCTGCACATGCTGCTGCACCTATGCAGTTTCCACGATCGTATTCAATCAGATATTTTCTTTTTGCCATTTTTTTTATAATCAAATGTTATTTATTTTATTAATATTAACTGTTTAATATACAACCAATGGGCTGTTTTTATTATTTACGTCCAATAATACACGAACTTCTGGTTTTGCTGCATTGTAGATGCGCTCAATGTAATCATTAATTGATTCTATCTCCTTGAACAGCAATAATAAGTAAGAGACTGCAAGTATTGCAGTAAATTCTTTTTTTATCTCTGGCAAAAGCCTGTTGACTTCAGCCAAAGCAGCTTCTGGGGCAATGTCATCTCCATAGATAGCATTTATCCTTGCGACTTTTGCTATCAGCTCATCTTTTAATCTGTTTTTTTTGCTCTCGAATGAGATTGCTGTTTCAGTTAATTGCTGGAAAGATAAAATGTTGTGCTCGTGCAAGTCATGGAAATTTTTCAGGTTGAATTCCTGTAGATTATTGAATAAGCTTAACTGCTGGCTTAACAAAGAGGTTATCTCATTAAACTTCATCCTTGCAAGGTTTACAAAATCAATGCTCTCCTGCAAACGCTCTTTGGAGTTTTTGTCAAAAAAGCCAAGAACTTTTATCTTTAAGAGAAGAGTTATGTAAGTGTTCCTTGCACCTTCTGCAAGCTTTTTATATAATAACTGCTCATCTCCTACAAGCTGCTTTAATTTCAGAAGCTTATTGTTGAGCTCTTCCCTGCTTTCTTGCTTGGTTGGATCTAGCTTAGCATATTCTGCCTTTACTGATTCAATCTGTTCAAGCTTTTGTTTTTTTAGTTGCTCAATCCTCTGTCTTTGGACAATGCTGCCTTTTTCTATGGCTTCAATTGTCTGCAGAAAATTGTTTTGTTGCTGTAATTGTTGGTTAAGCTGCTGATTTGTTTCCTGATTAGGTTGCTGATCTACTTTCTGAGCAGGTTGCTGACTTATTTTCTGGCCTTGCTGTTGAGCTGTTTCCTGATCAGGTTGCTTATTTGTCTGTTGTTCATCCATGAGAAATAATATAATAGTGTTTGTATTTATAGTTTGCTGTCAAAGAATTATTTTAGTTAAGCTCTAGTGCGCTTCACCGCCAGAATCGCCAGGATCTCCACCTTCTCCGTGAGCGCCTGAATCATGATCACCATTACCGGAATCCTCTCCTTCATCGTGTGCATCATTAGGGCCATCTTCACATTCATCACTATCATCATCTGCATCATCATTTCCATCATCATACTCATCGCTGCATTTCTTTCTTGCATATAAGATAAACTTGTTGTATTCAAATGTTATCGTATGGCCGACATGGGACTTGATCTTATTTATTATCGTTTCAATATCAACTCTTGCTGCTTCATAATGAGGCTTTGCTGCATTCAAGCTTGCAGTTATCTCATTGACATAATCATCTGTGACAGTATAACTTGCTTCTACACCCTCATTTGACATGTTTTCTGCAATAATATCAAATTTCTCGCTCTCTTCTAAAATATATTTTACCAGATCAAGCTCTTCCTGAGAATAGAATGTTGCAACTAAAATACCATCATCATCTATCAGATCACAGAGGTTTTCATAAAAGTCAATCGCTTCTTGTGAGTATTTTGCAACAGGAAAATCTGGAATATAAACTGCATCATATACATCATCAAAATCATCATCTATAGTTGCAGTTGTTATGTCTGCTTCTTTGCCAAAAGACGAATAGAAATCTTCCAAGCTTCCTAAATTATCCGTTGTGACTTTATCATTTTTTGCAATGTATAATACAGCAACTTCACCTTCATCTGTTATAGGGCTTGGATTATAGTTCCAAAGCAAATGCTCAAAAGCATCTCCTCTTGCATCTGTGACTGAAGGGTCATCATAGCTTGGAGCTGATGCTAAAGCCGTAGTAATAATAGGAGAAGTATAGGAAAAATTATAAGTAAATTGGTGATTTGCAGCTAAAATATTGCTAGTGGAGGTTAAACTATTTCCCTCAAATGAATTATTGCCTCGATCTAATGTGTTAATGCCTAATCTGTCTGTCAAAGTATCTGTTGCCGTCATCATTTTAGAAGAGTTAATGCAGCTTAATTTTAAAATATTGTCATAATAATTTGTTGATAGTGTGTTTTTTTGGACACTGTTATTTGCTATGAACAACTTTCTTTATTATCTTTCTTTCCTTTAGCAAACATCTTCCAGCTGCATTTGTTGCAGGTGCTGCAGTCTTCAAAGAACATAAGCGAATTGCACCTTGGGCAGACTAATTCATTACATGCTATTTTTGAATATCCACAGACTATGCATCTAGATGCCATTAAATAGCCCCCAAATCCTGAATATCATGCCGCCAACAAAGAATGCTGTTATTATTGTTCCTGCCCATATCAATGTAGCAATCTTAGAGCCGCGCTCTTTATAGAGTATCAATATTGCAGCAATGCAAGGAACAAATAAAGTAATTGAGACTAATGCAACCAAAAGCTGGATCTGTGTAAGTGCCATTCTGTAAAAGCCTGCAGCCCCAAAGTCTCTTCTTACAATGCCCATGATATAAGCTAATGCTGCCTTTTTTGGAAGACCCATCCATACAACTACAACCGGCTCTATAAGATTCTCCAAAAATTTAAGGATGCCAGTAAGCTGCAAAACTGAAATAAGAAATGCACCTATCAAAAACCATAACCCTGCTTCATACAAAAAATGTTTTGTGCGCACAAAAGTCTTCAGTATAATATTCCTTATCTGGGGAACCTGAAGTGAAGGCAAGCTTAATACTAATGAAGATGAATTACCAGGAATAAATCTGTTCAAAACTGTGCCAAGGGCCACGAAAAATGAGACAATGATCATGACATAAGTAAGCGTGAAAAATCCTCCTGCAAATGCAATTAAAGCAGTGATCACTGCAAGCTGCGCAGAACAAGGCACTGCAAAATTAAGCAATGCACTTGCGATTGTTTTCTCGCGTTTTGTGTTAAGCATCCTTGTGGTGATAGTTGCCATGGTCACACAGCCAAACCCAAGAATAAGCGGAATTATTGCTTTTCCATTTAAGCCTAATCTTACAAGAAATTTGTCAATGAGAAAAGCTAATCTTGGAAGATAGCCTGAGTCTTCCATCAGTGCAAGAAACAGATAAAAGCCGATGACAAGAGGAAGCAACAGCCCAAATACATATGCAACTGTCATGGTGAGAATGCCAAATTCACCAGTTAAGATATTTGCAACTGCATCATTCAGCCAATTAGGTATGGAAAAAATATTGGCAATGGAATTGATAAGAAGATTTACTGATTTTTGCACCAAAGGAACATAATAACCCTGCATAATTGTTTTTTCAGTGAAGTTTACAACTGTCTGCGCAACAAAAACGCCGATAGAGAGATACGCAAGATACAATACACCTGCAAGAAAGAGAAATCCATAAACAGGATGAACCATAAATGATCCTAATCTTTTCTTAAAGCCGTCTTTTTTTGAGCCAGAAGCTTTTACTTTCTCTGTAATCTCATTTACGCGCCTTCTCCTCTCTGTGTAGATGATCTCAGGGGATAGGTCTGCAGGCAAAGAATATTTTTTCATTATATCTGTATCTCCTTCTAATGCAAGCAGGAGCTCACGTCTTGTCTTGATTGCAGAAAACCCTGAATAATAGGCATTTGCAGTAGAGTAATTGAACGTATTAAAAGCACCAGATGTATTAAATTGGCAATAATTAAACAATGGCTTGGTTGATGCCTTAATAAGATTGAGGCTTTTCCTGAGCTCTGGAATTCCCTTATTTTTTATTGCAACTATCGGAATTACTTTGACGCCAAGAAGATGTGAGAGCTTATCTAGGTCTATCTTAATTCCATGCCTCTCTACCTCATCCATAAAATTCAATGCAACAACTAATGGGAGGCCCATGTCAATAAGCTGCAAAGTCAAAAACAGCTCTCTCTCAAGATGCATTGCATTAACAACATTAAGTATCTTATCTGCTTTCAATACAATGTCTTTGGTTGTTTTTTCCTCAACATTAATGGAAGATAACCCATAAACACCTGGAGTGTCAACCACAGAATGCTCCTTATAATGCCCTTGAACAATGCTCAGTGTTGTGCCAGGATAATTTGAGACAAGAGTATAGATGCCTGTCAGAGAATGAAATACAACAGACTTTCCTGAATTAGGATTGCCTACAAGCACAATGTTTTTTTTCTTCAGCGCAAATTCTTTCTGTTCATCATGGCAGCTTGGCATTTACATCCCTCAATTACAATCAGCAATAATCCAACTGTTAAGTGATCTAAATGTCCAATTGCTAACTGTTATTCAATTGCTGTAATGCCTCACCTCGATCTGACTCAGGTTTTTGCTGCCTAGAGCAATCTCCTGTGATTTATGCTGCAATATGAAAGGGCCGTGTGAAACTTTATGGGAGATGGTAACAACATCGCCTTCCTGGATCCCTAACTTTAAGAGGTGGATCTTTAGAGATCTGTCTTTTATCTCGACAAGCTTTACTTTTTCTGATGATGTTGTGTCTGATAATAGCATTGTGATGGATGATAAAAGAGGTTATTTTATTGATATCTATTTTGAGATTGCTACTTAAAAAGCATCTTAGTATTTAATACTTTATTTCACGATCTCCTCTACTTTATCTATCTTTGGCCAGAGCCTATCAATGTTGCGCCATAAGAGGACAACTAACAAGATATATGCAAGATAGGAAATTATTTCTAGCAAACTTGGATTTCCATTGTAGCCAAAAAGATCTTTTGCCAAGCCGCCTACTGCGCCTTTCTCATGGAATGCTGGAAAGCTTCCATCTGAGTTAACTACAGGGTTTAAGTTCCAGACTTCAAATGTTGCTGGCAATAATTTTGCCTCTTCAAATTCATGGATGCCGTGAGCAACTAAACCTGCAGCAAATAAGATCAAGAACACACTGCTGATATTAAAGAATAATTTTAACTTCACTTTCTTTGCTGCAACAAATATGATATAGCCAAGTATGCATGCAGCAATAACCCCACTTAATCCCCATAATAATAGATTATCTCCCCCTGAGAAGCTTGATGCACCTAAGAAGATAACTGTCTCAACACCTTCTCTAAAAACCGAGAGGAAAGTTACCAAAAATAGGCCAAACTGCTGCTGTGTATTAAGATGGCGCTGCACACGATGCTCTATCTCTTTAGCAACGTTTTTCTGCCGCAACATCCATAAGATCATGCTTGTCAATAAGACAGCAGCAAATAGCATAGTAATCCCTTCAAATATCTGCTCTGCTCTTCCTTCAAAACCGCCTGCCAAAAACTGAAACAAAACTGCTGCAATTATGCTTGCAACAACTGCACAAAAGACACCGTAATAAACAACATTATTGTATTTCTGCTGCTTTGTCCTGAAAAGATATGCGAGAATTATTCCAACTATCAATGCTGCTTCCAATGTTTCCCTGAATGTTATGATAAAGCTGGATACCATTTAAGACCACCTTGCTTTTTAGTTTTTATTATTTTTTATGACTAAATCACTTGATATACTTAACTATAGTTAAGTTTTTCTTTATTTATATTTAAATGTTTCTATCGTTGCAGTGAATTACCAACAAAAGCTTTATTTATGAACCTATATATCTATTATATAAAAAGGCATAAACGTGGCATCCTATATTAAACAATTTTTACATAACCCCATAACAACAGGATCTATTACGGAATCTTCTAAAGAGCTGGCACAACTAATAGTAAAAATTTCTAATATTAAAGATGCTAGTACAATAGTCGAGTTTGGGCCTGGTGCAGGCATTTTTACAAGAGAGATAATCAAAAACATTGATGAGAGTAAGACATTTTTTGCAATTGAGTTAAATAAGGATTTTATCAAGAAATTAAGAGAAAAACTGCCAGATGCAATTGTTTACCATGACTCTGCAGTAAACATTAAAAAGTATTTGAGAATGCATGATTTAGAAAATTGTGATCTTATTATATCTGGCCTCCCTTGGGCATCTTTCAATACGGCTGAACAGAAAAAGATTGTCAATAAAGCAGTTCAAGCATTAAGCCCTAACGGTGAATTTCTAACTTTTGGGTATTTACATGCGACTATTCTCCCATCTGCACAAAGATTTAAAATGCATCTCGAAAAAGAATTTTTATCAGTTAAAAGGTCAGAGATTGTATGGAAGAATATACCGCCTGCATTTATTTATCATTGCAAAAAAGAGTGAAATAGATATTGCAAGTCATTTGCAACAGCAAATTTATAAATAAAGCTGTGTTTTATCACTAAGTTATGGCTAAAGGAAGAGCAGTAAAAAATCAGAGAAAGACAGAAAGAAATAAAGCAGTAACTCGAAAAGATAAGACGACAAATAAGAGTAGTAATGTTAGCCTATCTAATTTAGTTTCTGTCAATAATAGTTATAATCTCAGCTTTGAAACTACACGCGACATACAAATACCTAAAGAGACTATCTGCCAAGTCATTGGTCAGGAAGCAGCAGTTGAAGTCATAAAGAAAGCTGCATCCCAAAAAAGGCACGTATTGTTGATAGGAGAGCCTGGAACAGGCAAAAGCATGCTTGGTGCAGCATTGGCTGAATTATTGCCAAAAGAGAACTTAAAAGATGTATTAGCTTATCCAAACCCTAATGATGAGAACAATCCAAAGATTGTAAGCACAGAAGCAGGGAAAGGCCGCGAAATAATAACAAAAGCAAAATCATCTGGCAAAGAATTCTTTAAGAACCAGAATTTCTTTCTAGTAATATTGTTGATCTTTTCATTAGTTGCGCCATGGTGGGTAAGAACGCATTATACTGTACAGTATGGAGCAACTGTAGGCGCAATCATGTTTGCAAGCTTTTCGATCGCAAGCATGTTATTTTTAGGCGCATTCTTTATCCTTCTAAAATTGGGGAACAAACAAGAGACAAAATCTCTTGCACCAAAATTATTGGTGGATAACTTTAACAAGCAGACTGCACCATTCTATGACGGCACAGGAGCACATGCAGGCGCATTATTGGGGGATATACTTCATGATCCCTATCAATCTGGAGGTTTAGGAACTCCTGCACATGAAAGAGTTATGTCTGGATTGATACATAAAGCAGACCAAGGTGTTCTTTTTATTGATGAGATAGGGACATTGAATAAAGTCAGTCAGCAAGAATTATTGACTGCATTGCAAGAAGGCAGATTCCCGATCACAGGCCAGAGCGAAATTTCTGCAGGAGCAATGGTAAGGACAGATGCTGTACCCTGCAACTTTGTCTTGATAGCTGCAGGAAATTTACAAACTATAAAGCATATGCATCCTGCATTGAGATCAAGGATAAGAGGATATGGCTACGAAGTTTACATGAATGAATCAATGCCAGATACCATTGAGAATAGAGAGAAGCTGGCTGTTTTTGTTGCGCAGGAAGTTGCTAAAGACAATCAAAACACACAGAAGATCCCTCATTTCACAAAAGATGCTGTTGATGCAATAATAGATGAATCAAGAAAGAGAGCAAATAAAAAAGGCCATCTTACATTAAGATTGAGAGACTTAGGCGGCATAATAAGAGCAGCAGGAGATATTGCTAAGCAGGAGAATGCAGAATTTGTTTTGCGCAAGCATATTGAGAAAGCTAGAGAAATAGCAAGGACATTAGAGCATCAGATAGCTGATAGATTAATAGAAGATAAAAAGGATTATGAAGTTATACTTACTGCAGGCAAAAAAATTGGGAGAGTAAACTGCATCGCTGTAATAGGAAGCAAGGATGTATTTTCTGGAATAATTTTACCGATTGAAGCACAGGCTATCCCTTCTGTTGGGAACTCAACTATAACGCTTACTGGCAAAGTCAGCCAGGATGACAGGGAAAGCGCAAAGAATGTAATTGCTGTAGTGGAAAATTATTTTGGATTCAGGAAAAAATATAATTTTTATGTGCAGTTTTTGCAGACATTCAAGAGCAGCGAGATAGACAGTACAAGCGCAGGGATAACTGTTGCAATAATATCTGCATTAAAGCAGAAAGCTGTAAGGCAGGATACTGCTGTTATCGGAGCTGTCTCAGTAAGGGGAGAGATCTTGCCTGTCGCCGGAGTAAGCTCAAAAGTGCATGCTGCACTGGAAGCTGGAATTTCCAGAGTAATCGTTCCAAAGAATAATGTAAATGATATCCTGCTTGATCCTGCTGACAAAGAGAAGGTTGAGATAATTAAAGCCGAGAAGATAGAGGATGTGATTAGGGAGATGGTTGGATAACAATTAGGAATTTATTATTAAGCATTAAGTTAGTATTTCTTATTATCAATAAAACACAATTTATTTGACACTAATACTTATTTATCTTACCCATGACTTTTGCAGCAAACTTTTTGTTTTTTAACAATAAACCAACAATCTCATAGAAATAGTTTCTGACAAACGGACAATGAGAGAATAATTGGTAGTAATAATCTTCTTTTTTCTTTATTGCAATCAATCGCTGGATTTCAGGGCAAGTATATTTCGGATTAACTATCTGCTTTGCTGCTTCAATGCCAGTAAGAATTGACTGATAGATGCCTTCTGCTGTTAATGAAGATGAGAAACCAGCTGCATCGCCAATCAAATAGATGTTTCCTGATTTACCAAATCTGTGACCTAAGTAGCCATAGGTTATAGTGTGCGCTTGGAATTCTTTCTCCGCAAAATTGTATTTGCTATCAAATTTTTCTTTAAACCATTGCTGAAATTTTTCTCTCATCTTTGCAGCAGGATAATACTTTTGCATTTCTGGAGCAAGATCGCATCCAGAGCCGATTGAAGTTGTATTTGTATAAGGGAATATCCAGCCATAACCATGGCCGAATTTATTTGCATCAATAAAAAGCTCTAGGTCTTTGAAAGAATTTGAGGAGATAGGTGCGGTATTTGGGACAATATACTGGTATGCCTGGTGAAAAGCGTGGCTCTTCAATCCCAAATATGCTCTTACAACAGAAGCAGAGCCATCTCCTCCAATCAGATACCGAAAGCTAATTTTCTTATCATCATTCTCATGTTTGTCAAATATTTTGATGGAATTTTCAGTTATTTCTGTTACATTGCATTCCGTTTTGATAACTGCTCCAGCTTTCTTTGCCTCTCCTGCAAGATAGCTTCCAAGGGCAACTCTGGATGTTGTGTAAAGGATCGGCTCATCATGCTCGATTACAGCAGACTGTTTTGGTGTATGGATTATTATCCTTTTGAATTCTCTTTCCATTATGCTTTTAGGAATGCCAAATTTAAAATTTTTTAATGAAATGCCGCCTGCGCAGACTTTCTTGCCTATGATCTTTCCGCGCTCGAGAACTATTACACTCTTTCCATTTTGCGCAAGAAACTCTGCTGCCTTCAGGCTTCCAGGACCTGCGCCAACTATCGCTACGTCGTATGATTGCATGATAAGTTAAGTAGAAAGAAGTATTATAAAAAGTTGACTGGTAAATTAACTTTATAATTTGTAATGTCTATACATTGTCTATACAATGCTTTAGTTCTAAATAATTTAAAAAATATTTTGCCATAATATTTATATAGGTAAGAGTTTAGTGTCAATAATATGTCAACACAGATGCCTCAGGAGATAGAAGTTTGGTATGTATTGCCAGCTATAAGAAGAGAGTTAGCTAAATCAATGATAAAAGATTACAAGCTTTCACAAAAAGAGACTTCTAAAATCTTGAATATCACAGAATCAGCTGTTTCGCAATATGTCAAATCAAAAAGAGCAAAAGAAGTTGAGTTTAAAGGAGATGCTTCTAAGAAGATAAAGGAAGCAGCTGGAAGAATAATTGCAGACAATAAATTGCTGATGAAAGAGATCTATGATTTATCTGGTGTTGTAAAAGTCAGCAAGCTACTGTGCGAGATACATATGCAGCATGACAAATCTGTTGCAAAAGGCTGCGATATCTGCTTAAAGTAAATATAGAGCATAAAATTCTTATTGATTTGGTATTTGCATAATACTAGATATTTACGAAGCAGCTGCCGCAGTTGGCACTAGCATTGATTATATAAAGAGTTGCTCCTCCTCTACGCTTAAAGACTAGATGTGAAACTGGAAAAGCATTGCGTGTTGTGTTAGTAAATTAGTAACTGGACTATATTGCCGTCGCAACATTAGCTATGTTAAAGTTGATTAGTGCCAACTAAATTGGCGGCAGCTGCTATGCACATACATTATCCTAATTTAGGAGTATTGCTAGCTGTATCCTGTTTCGCAGAAATCGTTATCTGTTGTTTTGAGCTTAAAGCATTGCATCCAACATCATTGGTATATGCTTCAAATAAGTATTCGCCTACCTGAGTATCATCTGTTGTTCCTTCGACAAAATAAGCCCCTGTCTCTGAATCTGTGAACACTTCACCAGTGCCTAAATCTTGATTATTTTTTGTGGCTTTTAAAAAGAATGCCTTTCCTTTCATGACATTATCCTTTGAGTCATAGAGATAAATCTTATAAGTAATAGGGTCACCTGAAACATATGATTGCTTATTAAATGCAAAGTATATCTTTGCTGCGCAGTTGACGGTAGTTGTTGGAGAAGTTGGTGTTGTTGAAGTAGGTGTAGATGGTGTTGTAGTTGTAGGCGAACTTGGCGTTGTTGCAGGTGTAGTTGGACTAGAATCTAATTTTGCAGATACAGTGATCTGTTGTTTAGCAGTTACCTGAGGGCAGTCTTCTTCCTGCGAATAAACTGTATATTCATGCTCTCCTATCACTGATTGGATAACTTCACTTTCCTCATAATAAACACCATTCTCTTCAGAGGTTTGCTTTTCAGCTTTCTGGAGCTCACCGTTATTTTGAGAGAGTGTGATGCCAAATTTCTTGCCTTTCATCGCAACATTATTCGAGTCCATCAATGCAACTTTGACTGCTATCTTATCTCCCACAATATATGCATCTTTGTTAAATGCAAAATAAATCTTTGCAGGGCAGTTTCTTATTCCAGTTACAGGTCTGCACCTTGACGCAGAAGGATTTTTGCTGACAGACACACAGGTATAACTTGGAAACTGAGCAGAATCATAGAACTTCCCATCCTGATTGTCACATATAGATTTAGATAAAGGTGATCCACAGCCACTACCACCAATCTCACAGCAGCCTTTAAGCTCAGGAGTTACAGTTGGGGCAGATGGAGTTTCCTGCCTTCTAGAAATGGTGAGAACTGCGCTGTCAACAACATAATCGCAGCCATCTTCTTTGATATATGCTCTATAAACATACTCACCGACAGCATCATCTTCCAATGTAGAGCCAGTATTGTAAACACCTTTTTCATCTATCTTGTATGTCTGGACACCTAGATCCTTGCCGTCTTTTGTTGCAGTTACGTAAAATTCCTTGTTAGGCAATCTGTTGTAATTTTTATCTAATGCAATAACATCGATATTTATCGAATCTCCTACTCTATATTGTTCTTTATCAAATGTCAAGTCTATCTTTGAGGCGCAGTTTCTTACACCTGTTACAGGCCTGCATCTTGACATAGGAGGAGTATTCTCAACACGTACACAGGTATAGCTTGGATGAGTAACGCTGTCATAAAATGTGCCACCGTATTTTACACATTGTGATTTGCTCAATGAAGAGCCGCATGCTCTTGGAGGCAATTCACAGCACCCTGTAGTCTCATCAGATGCAGTAGGGAAATGAACTGAGAAATGATTTGTAGTACTAACATGTGGACATCCATCTTCGTTCACAACTGCAACATATTCATAAACTCCTGTATCACCGTCATTTAAGACTTTTTTAGCAGAGTATATGCCTAAAGCATCTGTTGCAAATGATTCATCAGCTAAAGCTTTACCATCTTGATATGCCATTGCACTAAATTTTTTGTAAGGCATAAAATTGCCCTGCTTGTCTGTAACCTTAAATGTAACTGCAAATGTATCTCCGACATAATATAAGTCTTTATCATAAGAGATAGAAATTTCAGCCGGGCAGTTTTCATGCTTTTTCTCGTCGCATTTTAAGCAACTGCAGCCATTGCCTGTGCATTCGCATACATTAACTATGCCATCATCTGTATATTCGCCAAATTTTTTCTGGCAGTAATTATGTCCGCCTATTGTCTCGCCTGGGCATTTGCAAGGATTATTAGATGATGAACTTGAAGTTGGCTGAGCAACTGCAGTATCTCTTGTCTTGCCTTCAGTACCGAACTTTCTTACGCATTCCATCAATTGGTTTTCCATATCAAAATAAGCTATGACACTTAAGCCTGTAGAAGCGTCTTTTATCTCTGCCTTGTAAAGCTCTTTGCCTGCCTTTAGCTCTTTGCCGCAAATTTTTTGTATGTTGGTAAATTCAGCTGTTGATTCTTCTGCAGAATAATGTGTCAAAGTAAAGTCTGCGTCAGGATATTCATCTAGAAATTTTCGTATTTCAGGATCTGCTTTAAAGAAGCCTGCAGGGTTCAAAACGCCTGCACAGCCAGCTATGACTAAAACAACTATTGCTAATAGTACAAGAACTGCTAGATTGCCTCTTTTTTGCATTTTCAGTTATATTATAAAGTGATAGTATTTAAAACTTTGTCAAAAGAGATTCTTAAAAAAACAAAAAAATATTGTCCTTAACTGTATTTAATAGTATAATCTCCAGATCCCTTCTCTTTCTTCAGGCAGACAAACTGTGTGCTTGATGTAGTGTCCCAAGTGACGCTTTCTGGCAATCCTGTATCTGCATCGTTAATCTTAAAAGTAGATGCTTTCTTGTCTGTCTTTTTGTAATATGTAAGATCCCATGTCTTGTCTTTGCCGCCTTCGTCATGCAATGTGAAAGAGACATCAAGCTTTTCAGTAGGAGTTACAGTTACAGTTGTTCTTCCGGGAGTTGAAAGCTTATAGCAATCCATCATGTCATTAAAGTTCAATAATCCAGGATATTCTTTGCCTGCTTCCAGCGAAATTGCTTTTGCTGGCTTTTCGCCTGCATCTTTTCCTGCACTGCCGTCATTTTGTTTTTTTGTCTCAAGCTGTAAGGTATATGCACCTTTGCCTTTTACTGTCATGACTGAAAAATAATAAGTGTAACTATCTTGCTCTGTGCTCATCTGGCTCCAGAAACTTTCTTCTTTCCCTACAATGCCTGAGTTAAGCTTGAATTGTGGCTGTCCTGTCGGATTTCCAACATAATAATAAGTGTAGTCCCAGGTCTTGTCTTTGCCGCCTTCGTCATGGATAAGTATCTGTGGATCTAATTCACTGACTGGAGTTAATGTTAATTTGAACCAATCACCTGCTGCTACTTTGAATTTGTAGTTGTCCACATCATCGCTCTTGTCATCAAAATCATCGTTTCTTAAAAGCGCATTATCAGTGTATTCGCCTGGCAATAATTCAACTTGGCCGTCCTGAAATTTATCTGGCGAATCGCCTGGTGAATTGCCGTCGAGTTCCTTTACTGGTGGAGGAGTTGGCTGTGAGGCAGGTGGTGGAGAAGGCTCAATTGTCTGTCCATCTGATGGTTGCAGAGGATCTTGCTGTCCAGTATCTGATGGTGTTGATACTTGTCCTGAATCTGTACCAGAAGGACCAAATTGAGGGTCGCATCCTGCCAATAATAAAAGTGCTAAGATTGTTATAGAGAAACCCAATGCTTTTTTTAGGTTCATTTCCACACCTCGTTTTGGATATTGATAGATAGTATTGATAATTATAAATATATGTTTGATTATTTATATTTGAGAAGGCATAAGAGATATATAAAGGTTTATGCAAAATATTTCTAAGATTATTTCCGCAATATTTATATAGAAAACTTAACTATCGTTAATTCTGAGAGTAGATTTAGTTAATTTACTCGCGAGGAAAAAATGTCTGAAGCTGAAACTATCCAGATACAGGAAATTGATCCTGATGCAGCTGCAAAAAAAGAACTGCATGCCATAGATTCTGCCAGAGATAGATTTGACCATAAAAATAAAGAGGATTCTACCTTTAGAGCTGATTTTGGGCTTACTAAAGAGCTTGTTGAGATGATATCTAAAGATAAGAAAGAACCTGAATGGATGCTGCAGCACAGATTAAAATGTCTTGAGCTGTTCCATAAATTACCTTGGCCTAGTTGGGGACCTTCGCTTAAAGGACTAGATATGAGCAAAATCTCATTCTATTTAATGCCAAATGCAAAACAAAATTCAAGAGACTGGAAAGATGTGCCAGATGACATCAAGAAAACATTTGAAAGATTAGGCATACCTGAAGCAGAGAGAAAATCTCTCGGTGGTGTAGGGGCGCAGTATGAGAGTATGGTGGTCTATCACAACCTAAAGAAAGAATTAGCTGACCAGGGAGTCATCTTTGAAGATTGTGATTATGCATTAAAACATTATCCTGAGCTGATGAAGAAATATTTTATGAAATGTGTTCCTCCTGGATTGCATAAGTTTGCTGCACTGCATGGCGCAGTCTGGAGCGGCGGAACTTTCCTTTATATCCCAAAAGGAGTTAAAGTGGAGCTTCCATTGCAGGCATACTTCAGGATGAATGCTGAGAGTTTAGGGCAGTTTGAGCATACGTTAATTGTTGTTGAAGAAGGCGCGCAAATCCATTATATTGAAGGATGCTCTGCACCAAGATATGATTCTAGTTCATTGCATGCTGGCTGCGTTGAAGTGTTTGTTCATAAGAATGCAAGAGCAAGATATTCAAGTATCGAGAACTGGAGCAGAAATACTTTTAATCTTAACACTAAGAGAGCAAATGTATATAATAATGCATATATGGAATGGGTAAATGGGAATTTAGGCAGCAATGCGACAATGCTGTACCCTTGCTCGGTATTATTAGAAGAAGGAGCAAAGACAGATTATTTAGGAGTAGCGTTTGCAGGCAAAGGACAGAACCAGGATACTGGCTGCAAAGTTTATCATCTTGCAAAAAATACTAATTCAACAATCAAAGCAAAATCAATCAGCAAAGATGGCGGAATTACAACCTATCGGGGATTGCTGATGGTTGCAAAAGGCGCTACTGGCAGCAAAGCAAAAGTTGTATGCGATGCATTGATGCTTGATAATATTTCAAAATCTGATACTGTGCCAACTACACAAATTCATGAAAATAGAGTTGATATCGGCCATGAAGCGACTGTTGGCAAGATAGATCCTGAACAGATATTTTATCTGATGTCTCGCGGCATTTCTGAAGAACAAGCAACACAGATGGTAGTTGCTGGTTTTATTGAGCCGATTGTTAAAGAGCTTCCGCTTGAGTATGCTATTGAGCTTAATAGATTGATACAGCTTGAAATGGAAGGGATGGGGTAAAAGGTTCTTGATTTACTAAAGTATTACCCATACAATTTCTAGTTAGATGATATCTTTAGATAATAGACGATAAAAATAGGATAACCTTTAAAAAAAGACGAGCTTTAATCTTAAAAATGGACGAGGCATCTCAACAGATAGGAGAAGGTAAAAGTGATTTGGAAATTGCACTAGAGATTGCAAAAGAAGAGTTCTTAGATAAGCTTGGAAAAGTTGTTTATTACATAACTAAAACTGGTTGACGAATCGGTTGACGCAAGAGTTGACGCAAATATTTTTAAAAAAACTTCTGAAATATTAAAAAGTTAAGCGAGGTTTTCACATTAAGGCAGAGCATCGGCTATAGGTTAACTCTTAAACATAATGAGAAGAGCAAGGAAGAAGCGGAAAAGACTTTTAATGAGATAGTACAGCCGTTTTTTGAGGGAGTTGATGAGCTTGCAAAGAACATTGAATAGAAGTAGTTAATACTTTATTTTCCTATTACCACCTATTTCTCCTCTTATTTTTCCATTACATTTATATATAAAAACTTAACTATAGTTAATTCTGATGATAGCAAAAACTGAAACACTAAATACAGAACTGAAAAAGACTGTACCAAGGAAAACATTCCCAAACATAACTGAAGACCTAATTAGAGATATTTCCAAAGCAAGAGATGAACCGAAATGGTTACTTGATAAAAGACTATCTGCATTAAAGCTGTTCAATGAATCAGCAATGCCTGATTTCAAGTATGGCATTACAGTCAAGATGAATGCTGTCGAATTGGATTACAATAAACTTGAGGTAGATTCATTATTGCAGAAAAAGAGTATTGAGATTGAAAAGAAAAGATTGGAAGAATATGTCAAGCAAGGAATTATCATCCTAGACTTTTACGAAGCGCTCAAGCAAAAGAAGTATGAAGAGCTGATCAAGAAATATTTTATGACAGAATGCGTAAAAGCAAAAGACAAGATAGTCGCATTGCATGCAGCATTATTTTCTCGCGGTTTGCTGATTTATATACCAAAAGGAAAGCAGATTAATGGCACAGTAGAAATTGATTTTGAGGTTGATAACTCATTAAATTTTGACAATATACTGGTTATAGGAGAGGAAAACTCTAAAGCAACCATAGTTGAGAATATTTTCGCAGCAGATAATAAAAGCAAAATAAATAATAAAGAGCATGCTAATAATAAGAATATTGACAAGGACAATAATAATAATAATAATGAAACCCATAATTTATTACAATACAGAAGCTCAGTAGTTGAGATAATTGCAAACCCATCAAGCAATCTGATTTTCTGCAGTGTCCAGAATTTAAACAGAGAGACATTTAATTTCAGCTTTAAGACTGCAATCATCGAAAAAGATGCAGTATTCAACTGGGTTGATGCGTGTATGGGAAGCAAATTTTCTCATGCAGAGACAACTTCATTGATGAAAGGAGCTGGCTCAAGAACAAATAACTGGGGAATGTTTTTGGCAGATAAAGAGCAGCAGTTTGGCATCCATGCAAATACAATCCATTTTACACACAATACTATTTCAGATATGTTAACAAGAGGTATAATTGCAGACAAAGCAAAAACCATATACCAAGGCCTGATCCATATACAGCAGCCTGCAGGGCAGAGCAATGGATATCAAAGGGCAGATGCAATATTGATGTCAGATACTGCAGAAGCAGATGTTATCCCAATGCTTGAGATAGATAACAGCGATGTTCGCTGCACTCATGGCTCAACAGTTGGGCAGATAGATAAAGAGAAATTATTTTATCTGATGGCACGTGGAATGGATGAGGAAACTGCAAGAAAAGAATTAATCAGAGGCTTTTATGAGCAGATGCTTGCAAGGATCAATATCAAAGAGTTAACTGGTATTTTGCGTGCAATCATCTATGAAAGATTAGGGATTGAGCAAGAGAGCATAATTAATATTGATAAATAATTATTAATAGTTACAAGATGATAGTTGATAAAAATGGCTGCATACAATGTTGATAAAATAAGAGAAGATTTCCAAATTCTGAATGTCAAGGTACATGGCAAGCCATTGGTTTATCTGGATAATGCTGCAACATCGCAGAAACCTAAACAAGTCATAGATGCAGAAAAAGAGTATTATGAGACAATAAACTCAAACATACATCGCGGAGTGCATAAGCTAAGCGAAGATGCAAGTGCAGGATATGAAGAAGCGCATGAGAAGGTTGCTGATTTTATCGGCGCAAAAGAATTTGAAGAGATAATTTTTACAAGAAATGCAACTGAGTCATTGAATCTGTTGGCATATAGCTTGTGTAATTCTTTAAAAGAAGGCGATGAGATATTAATAACGCAGGCAGAGCATCATGCTAATTTTGTCCCTTGGCAGCAGCTTGCTAAACAGAAGAGATTAAAACTAAAGTTTGCAAAGGTAAATCTAGATTCTAAAGATAAAGAGAATTTCGGAACATTGGATGTTTCACAATTTAATGAGCTTGTTACTAGCAAAACAAAGATTGTTTCTGTTACGCAGATGGGAAATGTGCTTGGAACTACAAATGATGTTAGAGAGATTGGGAGAATAGTGCATGAGAATAATCCTTCTGCACTGTTTATTGTTGATGGCGCGCAGAGTGTTGCACATAGTAAAATAGACGTCAAAAAGCTTGATTGTGATTTTCTTACGTTTTCCGGACATAAGATGCTTGCTCCTACAGGAATAGGCGTGCTTTACGGCAAAAAGAATCTGCTTGAGCAGATGAGACCATTCATGTACGGCGGAGATATGATCAGGAAAGTAACATTTGATGATACATCATATAATGATCTTCCTTGGAAGTTTGAAGCAGGCACACCAAATATTGCAGGAGGAATTACGCTAGGAACAGCGATAGATTATCTGCTGAAAGTTGGAATGGAGAATATTTTTGCGCATGAGCAAGAATTAACTGAATACGCATTAAAAAGATTAGCTGAATTTGATGATGTAACAATTTATGGGCCAAGTAAAATTGATAACAATAAGAATAACGAAAATAAAATATTAAATGATAGGACAGGAATAATCTCATTCAATATTGATAAAATACATGCGCATGATGTTGCAAGCATATTTGATCAGCATGGAATAGCAATCAGAGGAGGGCATCACTGTGCAATGCCATTGATGGGATTATTAGATGTTGCAGGAACTGCAAGGATCAGCTTTTACCTTTACAATAAGAAAGAGGAAGTTGATAAGGCAATTGATGCGATTGAGCATGTGAAGAAGATATTTGCGTAAATATTTAATGATTATAAAGCCAAAGAAGTGACTAATTTAGGGTATAGGTGAGATTAAGATGGAATTTTTCGCAGAAGATATGTACAGGGAAAACATAATGGACCATTTTAAGAATCCAAGAAATCATGGAGTAGTTGAAAATCCAGATATTGGATTTGCAGACAATAACCCATTGTGCGGAGATGAGATTGGGATAACTGTTAAGCTGAACAAGGATAAAAACGAAAAGCCTACTATCGCTGAGATAAAATTCAACGGCAAAGGATGCGCAATCTCGCAAGCAAGCGCTTCAATGCTGACAGAGCAGGTTGTTGGGATGAGATTAGAGGATGTCAAAAAGATGAAGACTGATGAGGTGATAAAGAATCTTGGAATTCCTTTGCAGCCGATAAGAGTCAAGTGCGCAATATTAGGGTTTAAGGTGTTAGAAGCAGGAATATTTTTATATGAAGGCAAGAAAGTAAGTGGTAAATGAGAGTGAGGTAAAAATGGCATTTTTAGAAATAAGAGAGCTGGAAGTCAGCGTGGAAGGGAAGAAGATATTGAACGGAATTTCATTAGATATAGATACAAACCAGGTAACAGCTTTGATGGGACCAAACGGCTCAGGCAAATCAACATTGGCTTATGCATTGATGGGACATCCTAAATATAAAATTGATTCTGGCAAGATATTGATCAATGGAGAAGATATAACTGAACTTGGACCAGATGAAAGGGCTAAAAGAGGATTGTTTTTAAGTTTCCAGCACCCTCAGGAAGTGCCTGGTGTGAGCGTTTCAAATTTTATAAGGACAGCATTGAATTCTGTTAAAGGAAAGCCAGTGCCTGTCCCAGAGTTCTTAAAATTATTAAGGGAAAATATGGCAATGCTGAAAATGGATCCTGCATTTGCATCTCGTTTCTTGAATGAAGGATTTTCTGGCGGAGAGAAAAAGAGAGCAGAGATTTTGCAGCTTGCAATTTTAGAGCCTAAGATCGCGGTTTTGGATGAGACAGATTCTGGCACAGATGTTGATGCATTAAGGGTAATATCTGAAGGGATAAATAAAGTCCATGAAAAGACAAAAATGGGCATACTTGTAATCACACATTACAAAAGGATACTTAACTACCTGAAACCTGACAGAGTTATTATTATAGCAAAAGGAAAAGTTGTTATGGAAGGCAGCCATGAATTAGCTGATACCATCGAGACTAAAGGGTATAAGGCATTTGGGATCGAAGATTATGAAGAGGCGCAAGTTATAAAGTAGGATGTTGATAATATGAAAAAATTCGAAATCCAGCATGATAGGCCAAACTGCATAGGATGCGCAGCTTGTGCAGCTGTAGCTCCAGATTTCTGGGAAATGAATGAAGACGGCAAATCAGATATAAAGCAGGCAAAAGATAGGGAAGATGGCTGGCAGATAAGAGAGATAGAAGAGAAGGATTTTGCTGCAAATAAAGAAGCAGCAGATGCTTGCCCTGTTAACGTTATACATCTAGTAGATAAGGAGACAAAGGAGAAGATTATATAATCCAAGTTAATAGATATAATATTTTTAATTAATCTATCTCTTTAGGATCAATCTTTCTAGAAGTTTTTTTATTTCCTTATCAACAATCTTCTCTCTTGCGCTCTCAATGAACTCATCAAACTTTTTTTGTTTGTGAAGTTTTTGATATTCTAAAGCCTGAATCACTACCTCTAGTTTATCCAGCTGATGCAATATTTTGGAGACTTTTGTCTTGTTTTCTTCATATTCAAGCCAGAGCTTGTAGTAATAGTTTCCGTTCTCTATATTTGCAAATATCTTTTGCTGTGCTTTCTTCTCAAGCAGATGCTTTTTTTGTTTAGAAATATTTTGCTCTGGAACAATATCACCAACATAAGCTTCACCCAAATCATGGATAAGAGCCATCTCAATCAATCGCAATTTTTCGTTTTTAGAAATCTTCAGTTTATCTGCAATCGCCATCGCTAATACAGCAGTCCTATAGCTATGCTCAGCAACACTCTCAGGATTTTTTATTCCGCGAATAACCCAGCCTGCACGCTTTAGTGTCTTTAGTTTTCCTACATCGTTGAAAAATTTTAGGAGATTCATTTTGTAGGTGTTAGTTTAATCTATAAAAATAAACATTAGTTGAAATATTTTATGAGATAAAATATCTTAATACCTTTCAATACTGTTATCAACAAGCAAACTCCACGCATCTATGCCGCCGTCCATGCTTTTTACATTCTTAAAACCTGACTGATGCAAAAATTTTGCTGCAGTCATGCTCCTGCCGCCATGATGGCAGTGAACAACTATCTCTTTGTCCTTGTATTTTTCAAGCGTATCCATCTGGGAAGGGAGCTCTGTCAACGGAATCAATACTGTGCCATTTATGCTGGCAATCTCACGCTCATCTGGGTTGCGAACATCTATAAAAAGAAAATCTTCTTTCTTTTCTATCTTTTTTATGACATCATTCACTGTTGTCTTCAGCTGCTTGATTTTTGTAGTGTCAAAAGGCTGGATAAGAAACTTGCATTTTTCGCAGTAAACACGCAAGCCACGCTCTGTTGTTGGCTTTACTTCTTCCCTGCAGATAGGGCATTTCATGGAATCTAGTTGCGGAAACATAGCATAAAAGAATTATTATGCTGTTTATAAAAGTAGCGGATTTTTGTCATTTGTATTTATCCAGAGATAGCTTTTTATATAACATTATTTTTATAAGAGTAGAAGTAATTGAATAATATAAGTGAGATTAATGATTTATTTATAGAAGAGGTGTTATGATGGCAATCAATATTATAGTAAGTGGAAAAAGTATTCTTGAAACAGATGCAGAAGCTGTCTATGTTGGTTTTTTTCAGACAGATGAAAAGGACCTGAAGGAATTGAAAGAGTTTGCAAAAAATGTTTCTAAATGTATCCCCTCGCAAGTTATTGCAAAAGTCAAGGAATTAATTGCTGCAAAGAAATTTGAAGGCAAGAAAAAGCAAATTTATCCAGTCTACTTATCAGACAAGAAATTAGTTGTTGCAGTTGGCTTAGGCAAGAAAGAAGAGTATAACAGCTATGTATTTAGACAGGTTGTTTCTTGTGTATCTAAAAATGCACGCGACAGAAAAGTGAAGAGCTATGCATTCTTCCTAGACAATAATTGGGTTAGAATGAATTTTGAAGCAACTGCACAGGCATTTGGAGAAAGCACTTTGCTGAGCTTGTATAAGTTTGACAAACTAAAGACTAAAGATAAAAACGGAAATGGAAGTGGCAATGGAATCTTACAGACTGCAGAGCTGCTTATTGAAGATAAGAAGAATATTGATCCTGGAAAAAAAGCAATTCTTGTAGCGCAGCAGATTGCTGAATGCATCAATCATGCCCGCGATCTGATAAATCTGCCACCTAATATTGCAACACCTAAATATATTGCAAACGAGGCAAAAGAGCTAGTAAAAAAATACAAGTTAAAATTTACTGTACTAGGTAGAAAAGAGATTGAGAAGAATAACCTAAATCTGATAAAAGCAGTCTCTTCTGGAAGCAATGAAGAAGCCCAGTTTGTGATACTTGAATATAACGGAAGCAATAAAGCACCAATTTGCTTAGTAGGAAAAGGAATCACATATGATTCTGGCGGATTGAATCTGAAACCTTATGTCGGAAGCTCTGCTTCGATGAGAAATATGAAAAGTGATATGGCAGGCGCTGCATCAATGATAGCTGTTATCGAGATAGCAGCAAGATTAAGATTGAGTGCGCATATAATTGCTTTGATGCCTTTATGCGAAAATATGCCAGACGGAAAATCATACAGATGTGATGATGTGATCAAAGCATATAATGGAATAAATGTTGAAATAACAAATACTGATGCTGAAGGTAGACTAGTATTAGCAGATGCACTTGCGTATGCGCAAAAATATAAGCCTGCATGTTTGATTGATGCAGCTACTTTAACAGGCGCAGCATCTGTTGCTGTTGGTTATATGGGCGCTTGCGTGATGGGAAGCAAAGAGATAGTTGAGAAGTTGAAATTTGCAAGCAAAGATACAGATGAAAGAATTTGGGAGCTTCCGTTATGGGAAGAGTATGCTGAATTGCTTGACAGCAAGATCGGTGATCTAAAAAATTCTAATGAAAGCTCTGGGCCTGGAACAATTATGGGCGGCATTTTTCTGAAAAATTTTGTGGAGAAAACACCATGGGCACATATTGATATCGCAGCAACTGCAACAACTGAGAAAGATGTGCATTACACAGAAAGCGGAGCGACTGGGTTTGGGATTAGATTGTTAGTTGAGTTTGTGAAGAAGTATAGATAGAAAAAAGGTGAGACCATGAAAGTAAAGATGAATATTTTTTTAAATGCAATAGATGCATTTTTAATTGAGTATGGCAAAAGACACATGAGTTGCAGAGGAAGTTCTAGTTTGCTAACTGTAAGCACTGATATAAAACAAGTATTAAGATATATACAAAGCAAAGACCTTCCTAATGAAGAATTACATCTAGGTAATGTTTTTAATTTTAAAATAGAAGAAAGTTAATAGAGATAGATTTTATTGTTATGCAAACCAAATGCCCAAAATGTGGTAGTATAGAAATTAAGGTTGTCAAATATATAGGCAGCAATTGTGTTATCTGCTATAAATGCAAGTATGATGAAACTTCTGAGATGGATTTAACACCAGAATACAAGAGCAACCAGAAAGCTAAAGGGCAGTATTCTGTTTATAAGGTTGGCGGTGGGAAAAGAGCTGTTAAGAAATGAAATCTTTTGTTAAACGTTAGAATAATAGTTTATAATTTCTTATTTAACTTTTTTAACTATGCCCTTCTCAGCATCAACTTCAACCAAGTCATTGTCTTTAAAGAATTGAGTGGCAACTTTTGTGTTGACGATGCACGGAACGCCTAATTCTCTGCTGACGATTGCTGCGTGGCTTGTTATGCCACCTTCATTTGTGATTATAGCGCTTGCTTTCTGCATCGCTGGAACAAAGTCAGGATGTGTTGTGATTGCTACTAAAATATCGCCTTTCTGGACTTTTGAAAGGTCTTTTATACCGTAGATTATCTTTACCCTGCCAGTCGCATAGCCTTTTGATGCAACCACACCGGTTATTTCGGTTTTTTGCTCTGTGACTTCTAAATGTGCTTTTCTAAATTCATCTATCTTTATTATGTCAGATTCAACTGTTATTGCATTGTTTTTCCAATATATCAGGAAGCCAAGCTTTCTTTGATTGATCTTGTTTTTATCAATATTATAATTTTTATCTAATGGAGAGATAGCAGATATAATTTCTGAATTAGCCAGATAAGCCAAGTCTCTTCTTTTTACATTGCATCTAGATGCTATTTCATCAAATAGTTTATAGATGTAAAAAATTCCTTGCCTTCTGTATACATCTCTCATATCCTTGACATAAGTAAGCTCTTGGATTTGTTTGAATAATAGTTGTTCTTTTGAGTCAAGGTTTGCAAGTTTTGCTGCCTGACTGAAGGATAACTGTTTAGATTGATTACTTGCTGCATTTTGATTAGAAGTTAGAGCCAAATGCGCATAAAAATCTAATAATTCATTTTCTGCCCATGGATCATTCTGGATATCCAGACAAGACATCCATGCATAATCTCTTAGTAATCTGGCAATAGTTTTTTCTGGCAACGTTTGATGCTTGAATTTTAATTCTGCTAGTTTATCCTGCAATGAGAGAATTCCGCTCTTTTCAGAGGGAGAAAATAGGGCTTTGAGTATCTTGTCATGGCTTTTATCACCATGCAGATTCTTTTTATCAAGCAATTGCTTGCCTTTCTCTGAGTAAATGTTATTTAAAAGAAATCCCATCCATAAATAGGAGGAGTAGAGGTTTAGGATTTCGAGGTAATTGATGTATAATTTTAATAACTCTTTGTTTTTTAGTTTAGAGAGAGGTTTTTGCGCAATTTTTTTTGCAGCTGCAACATATTGCTTGCCGTACTTGTGAAAATTTGAGATCAATTTCTTTAATTTTAGTGGATTAGAATATTCTTTGTCTAATGCTAGATGCAGAGCCTTCCATTCAGCTGGATCTGCGTAACATGCCTGGTTTTTTTCTTCAGGAATATAGCATTGAGTCAATAATAAAGCAGGAATATGCGCTTTAACTTCTTTTCCAATAGAGCACAGGCTAGCTTCAGTGTACTGCACAGAGTATTCGCGCGAAAAGAGCTTGGTGAGTGTCATAGTATTATAATATATTAAGCTGTTTTAATAAGATTTCTATTGCAAAAAGAGATAATATAAGATTATGACAAATATAGATACTACTAGCAAAAGTTTCAAATAAGTATAAGCATCGCTAACAGATGAAATATTATGCGAGTTTTCATAAAACCTTTCTGCGTTTCTTTCGTGTAGTTCAATCATTTTAATCACGATAAAGAGGTAGCTATTGCTAGATATAAGCTTTACTACCCCCCTTTAAGGGTAAATAATAGGTAGATTTAAATAGATGGATTGTGTTTAATAGTGCATGGAGACTAAAATTTTGGAAGATATTGGTTTGACAAAAGGTGAGATAAAAGTATATCTTGCATTACTGGAATTAGGTTCAAGCACTGCTGGCCCAATAGTTAATAAATCAAGAGTATCGCCATCAAAGGTTTATGATATCTTGAGCAGATTGATTGAAAAAGGGATTGTAAGCTATATTGTTAAAGGCAAAGTCAAGTATTTTAATGCAGCTGCTCCTGAAAGGCTTCTCACATTTATTGGGAAGAGAAAAGAAGAGCTGAATGAAAATGAAGTAAAGATAAGAGAGATATTGCCGCAGTTAAAGCTAAAGCAATCAAAAAAAGAACAGAAGGCAGAGATATTTGAAGGCATCCGCGGCATAAAGACATTCTTTGATATGGTTTATAGCGAATGCCCGAATGGAGGATGTGTGTATGCAATAGGATATCCATTGCTTGCAAGTAAACTATTCAATGCATATTTCAGAGAGTTTCATCAGAAGAAATTGAAGTATAAGATCTGTGCAAAGATAGCATACAATTATGATGCCTGGTTTGCAAAGAAAAGAGAGAAAAGGGAATTATGCGAGCAAAGATATTTACCAAAAGGAATTGCTACACCTGCATGGATATATTTCTTTGGAGATGTAGTTGGGATAATTACAGTCACAGAAGAGCAGAAGATTTGCTTTATGATAAAAAACAAAGAGGTTGCAGAAAGCTATCTGAATTACTTTAATTTAATTTGGAAGCAGGCGATAAGGACAGGGAAATGAAGAAAATAAAAAAGAATACCATATTTAGATTAGAGAGATGGATTTCCCACAGACTATTTATTCCACTCATTTAGCACAACAATAGTTTCTGTTTCTCCAATGCTGTCCAATGACCTCACTTTTTCAATCAGGAACTGGTTTAATTCGTCTATGTCTTTGCAGACAACTTCAATCATGAAGTCATAGTGACCCATCAACCTTTTTACATTTACAACAAGGGGATGCCTGATAAACTGCTCTTCTATGATGCCAGTCTTGCCATGCACTGGCTTTTCTGAGCTCTTGTTTACTTTGACATAAATTATTGCTTTGACTTTCTTGCCAAGCATCTTGTAATCAATTTCAACGGTGTATTTTTTGATTATAGCAGCGACTTTTAATTTTCTGATCCTGTTAAGGACTGTTGTCTGAGGTATCAATGTTTTTTTTGAAATCTGATATGTTGATAAGCTTGCATCTTCTTTGAGAAGCTCTAGTATCTGTTCGTCTTTATTATCGAGGATTTGATTTGGTAGGTTTATCATAGTACTCTTTCTACTAGAATTATTGCTAATATAAGTGTTTTGTCTCATTATAATGACTTAGGTAAGTTGTTTTATATATAAATTTTGCTATTTTTGAAGCAAATGAGTGGGTTTTTAGGAGTTAATAATTAATAGATACTCTGTTTATTGAGTTATATGGCAAAGAGAAGAATAAAGTAATCGGGGGAGAGGAAAATGAACAACACATTATTAAGAAGAATCTTTGAAGAAGAGCCTGTTATCATGGGCAATGGATGCACAGGCGTCTATGTTGCAAAAAAAATCATCCCTGAAAAATTTAAAGGACAAGCCCTGACAGACAGGGAAGGTTCAGCAGATGGCTTTGAATGCAGGGCTCCTTACTGGTCATTTGAATTGAATATGTTTCCCCAAGGACAGATTGCAGTCAGACAGGCACATAAAGATTATCTGGATGCTACTACCGACCTTTTCTGGACAATTATGTCAATGAATGTTTTCAGGGGAAACAGAAGAATTCTCACAAATGGACATATTGCTAGCAGATTAGAAGAATTAAACAGGATAGCAGCGCACAATCTTGAGCATGTGGTACTAGAATCAGGAAGAAGGAATATTCTTAAAGTTGCAACAATTGGTCCAGGCGGAGATTGTTATGATGCATCCAGCTGCTCTTCACGAGAATCTGCTAGTAAAATGCATTATGATCAGCTTAAATGCCTTCAGCCATTTGCAGATTATTTTCAGTTTGAAACATTCCCAAGCGTCGAGGAATTAAAAGGAGCATTAGATGCATTAAGAAGAGTAAATGCAGAATACCAAAAACTAGGGCTTGAGCCAAAATTGGCAGCAATAAATTTTGTGCTTAATAAAAATCAAGAGGATAAAGAAGATTATGGAAAAGTGCTTGATGGTTCGCATCCAGGAGCAGCGATTGAAGGCATCTTAAAAGAATACCAAGATTTAATTTTATATGCAGGCTTTAATTGCACTCCACAACATGCAGTAATTGAAGGGCTAAGAAAAGTCAGAACATATGATAAAAGGCTTTTGTCAATAATCAAAGATGTGCATATAAATCCGACTGATACAGATCCTAGCAAAAGGCATTCTATACATGGCATCGACTCAATTGCAAGTACAGAGCTTATCCAATTTTATGAAACATTGAGAGAAGAGTTTCCTGCTGTTAAGATACTCTGGGGTTGCTGCGGCGTACTGCCTGAGCAGATAAAAGCACTTCATGACCATTATGCTGGAAAGGCAGAGTATAAAGGACGTGTTGCGTTGAAGTAAATTATAGAAAAGTTAGGTTTTTATTTTATGTTTATGATACACAAAACATCTAAACAAAAAATATTTCACAAATATTATAAGTAATCCTATATTATCTTCTTTTGTGATCCAAAAATGGCACTGCTAGAATCCAATATGCAAGCATTGAAACTAGGAGAGAAAGCAAAAGAGTTTACTCTCTTAGGCACAGATGATAAGATGCATTCTTTGAATGATATTGCAGGCAAGGATGAAAATATTAACTTGACTAAGCCAAAAACCACAATAGTCATGTTCATGTGCAACCATTGCCCGTATGTGAAAGGCATCAACAATAGGATAAATAAGATAAGAGAGATGTTTACTCAAGAGGAGCTTGTTATCGTTGGCATAAACAGCAATAATGCAGCTAATTATCCAGATGATAGCTTTGAAAATATGAAATTGTTTCACAAGAAGTTCCATGTTGATTACTATTTACTTGATGAAACGCAGGAAGTCGCTAGAGCATATCATGCAACATGCACTCCAGATATTTTCTTGTTTGATTCGGGATTAAAATTAGTTTATCACGGCAGGATTGACGACGGATACATTGATGAGAGCAAAGTTAAGCAGCATGATTTAGTAAATGCAATCAGAAAAACTATTTCTGGCGAGAAGATAGAATTTGCGCAAAAGGCTTCTATGGGATGCTCGATTAAGTGGAAAAACTAAACTCCTAACATCGCCCGTAACTCATCGCTAGGCTTCCAAGGCGGCTCAAAAACAACATTTAATTTAACATCTTTTACTCCAGGAATCGCTTTTAATTTACTTGTAATATCTTCAACCAACATTGGACCATAAGGGCAGCCTGGAAAAGTGAATGTCATGGTTATTTCTAAATTTGCAAAAGCAGTTAAATTATCAGCTGTATTGTTTTTCTCATCGGTTCCTTTGTGCTCTAAAGGAATAATCTTAATGTCGTAAATCAGCCCTAATGTCCAGACATCAATTAATAGCTCTGGGTCATAACACTGCTTTAGGGCTTCCTCAATTTGGGGTTTTGTTACTATTGAATTTTGTTTGGCCATAATTATACAATAGATTGATGCTTTAAAAAATTAACTAAACTTTTGGATTTTTTACTAATTTTTGACACAATATTTTTAAATTAAAAGATAACTCAGATTAATACTAATATAGAAATAGAATTTTATAGAAAGGTATTTTTAAATGAAACAAAAAATTATAGCGATTGGTCAAGGCGGTGGTCCGACTTCTGTGATTAATGATGAAGTCGCAGGTGCTTTATATGAGGCTAAATTAGCAGGTGCAAGAGTTTATGCGCTCATGAATGGATTGGAAGGTTTATTGTATGCTGATGTTCCTGGAAATATCATTGATATAACAGACTGGGAACCTGCGCATGTCAGGGAAGCACTGGCGCAATTTTGGGGACCACAAGAATAAAACTAAAAAAAGGCGACGACAAAGATGAAAAAGATAATGCAAAAATTACGAAAATCAGGGAAAATATTGAAAGATTAGGTATAGATAATTTAGCTTATTTTGGCGGAAATGATTCTGCAGACATTTTACAGGCTTTGGGCATTGGAGTCCATGGCAGCAAGACAATTGATAATGATTTAGGCAACAATGGATTAGTTCACCATACCCCAGGATTTGCTTCTGCAGCTTGGTTTAATTCAATCGCTGTAAAAAATTTAGCTATTGATATTGGCTCTTACAGGGTTAGAGGCAGAAATGATAAAGGAGAGGAATGTTGGTTAGTTGCACCTGTAACAATCTACCAGGCAATGGGCAGAGATACAGGATGGCTTGCATTAGCAACAGGATTGGCAAGAGTTGACAGATATGGTAAAGTAGATCCAACAAAAGCGCCCGATATAATCTGGCCAAGAGAAGTCCCATTTGATCAAGAAAGATACCTAAGCACCTTAAGTGATATCCTTCAAAGACAAGGAAGAGCTGTTATTGTGATAGGAGAAGAACTTGTAAACACAGACGGAATACCTTTAGCAGAAGTGTATGGCAGAGACCAGACTGATGAGCATGGCCATGCCCAACATGGAAGAGCAGATTCATTCAATTATGCAAATCATCTTGGAGAGCTGGCAAAAAAAAGATTAAAAGTGAATGGTGTCAAAAAAGTTAAGGAAACACCTATTGCACCGCAGCATATCCAGAGAAGTTATGTTAAATCGATAGTTGATTCTGAGGAAGCATTTGAGGTTGGAAGAGAAACAGTAAGAGCTATCTTAGATGGGAATAGACAAGTATCTGTTGTATTACAAAAAGTTCCAGGAAGTACGTATTATCACATGGTAACTGCAAGAGTTCCACTTGAACAGATTGCCGGAAAGACAAGATATGTACCTCCTGAATTCATAGATGGTATCAGAGGACCAACAGAAGCATTTATCAGAGAATTTCTCCCAACCATAGGCGGGGCAAAGGCATTGCCACATTATGAAAGATTAGATTTCAGCAAGGCTGTTTTGATCAACTAAAATCTAATTTTTTGTTATATTTTATTTTCCGCTTGTTGCTAACTTTTCATTCTTAGCATCTGGATTAAGCGCTTCATAGAATCTTAGATATTCTTGAGAGGAAAAGAATTCCTTCATTGCTGTTGTTCTGTCTTCCCTGCCATTAACAAACTGCCAAATATCATTGATAAGCCTACGCATATAGCTGTATTTTGAGACAAAGCTATGAATGGAATCTAATTCATGCTTGGCATCTGATAGATTGCCTCCTGTTGCCAATACATAAAATGCAGATGCTAGTGAAGATCTTTCAGCCCCAGATCTGCAATGCACTAGCTTGACAGTATGCTTATTTTGCTCTAATGCAGTAATATAAGCAATATAAACATCTGGCTTTGATGGATATTTTGAAGAAAAGCTGAATGCTTGTGCAGTTATCCCAAGTTTTTCGCATGCTTTAATTTCTTTATTATACCATGGTTCCTCTGGATGCTCGCCACGAAGTATAAGAACTGTTTCTATGCTGTATTTAGTTTTTAGATATCTTAAATCATCCTCATTTACTTGTGCGCTACGATAAAAGAAATTGTCAACTTCAGCAAGATTCAAGCCTGCGATCGGAAGGCGTTCGATAACAGGAACTAAAGGCGAGCATGATGTTTCTGTTGCAGCAACTGTTAAACCTAATAACGCTGCTAAAAATCCTCTTCTATCAACTTGCATATCAACAAGTGAGTTGTTATTGCCTGCTCCAACTATTTGCTCTAGTTCTTCCCCCATGACTAAACAGTAATATGTGCTATTTAAATATTTACCGACGAATACCTAATCCATGTTTCTTGCCCAAAGATTTAAAAATAACAGATATTTTCTATACGAAAAGTGAGTGTGGGGTAACTAGTTACAATAGTCGATAGTCATTAATCACTATTTGACAAATATCGATAATTATTATTTAACCTATAGGTGAGAAAAAATCGAGCCAACAAATATCAAAGCAGAAGCGCACAAAGGAACATTCAAATTAAAAGCTGGCTTAGCAGAGATGCTGAAAGGCGGCGTGATAATGGATGTTGTGAATGCACAGCAGGCAATAATTGCAGAAAAAGCAGGAGCTTGCGCAGTCATGGCTCTTGAAAGAGTTCCTTCTGACATTAGAAGAGACGGCGGAGTTGCAAGGATGTCTGATCCAGGGATGATAAAAGAGATAATGCAAGCAGTAACTATTCCAGTGATGGCAAAAGTAAGAATTGGACATTTTGTCGAGGCGCAAGTTCTTGAAGCGATTGGCATTGATTATATTGATGAGAGTGAAGTTCTTACTCCGGCTGATGAACAGAATCATGTTGACAAAAATAAATTTAAAGTTCCTTTTGTGTGCGGAGCAACTAATTTAGGCGAAGCTTTGAGAAGAATAGGTGAAGGAGCTGCTATGATCAGGACAAAAGGTGAAGCAGGCACAGGAAATATTGTTGAAGCAGTTAGACATATAAGGACAATAAATGCTGATATAAGAAGATTAGTGAATCTGCCAGAAGAAGAGCTGATGAATGTTGCAAAAGAATTAAGGGCGCCATTTGAATTAGTCAAGATTACTGCACAATTAGGAAGACTGCCTGTTGTGAATTTTGCAGCAGGAGGAATTGCAACTCCGGCAGATGCAGCGCTTTGTATGCAGTTAGGAGTTGACGGAGTGTTTGTCGGCTCTGGAATCTTTAAAAGCAAAGACCCAGAGAAGAGAGCAAAGGCAATCGTTGAAGCTACTACTCATTTTAGGAATGCAGAAATAATAGCTAAAGTTTCTGAAGGTTTGGGAGAAGCAATGCAGGGAATCGAGATAGAGAAACTGGAAGTTAAGATGGCGAATAGGGGATGGTAATTCTAATCAAGCAACTTTCGGTGTTAGTTTAGGGACAGGATACACTTTCTTAATGGCATTTGTTTGTAACAATTCTACTAATTCTTGTTTTGATAAAAAGCCCCCATGACCTAAACATAATGTATGGATTGAACTATCATTAATGATATCATGCAATGCCTTATCTAAATTTGTTTCCTGGAGTTTTGCGCCAGTAGTTAGAATATCAGGATCGTTTGTTGCTGCATATTTTTGCCAATCTGGATCATTAAGATCAAACCTTGCAACTAAATGTTTTTTGCCATCTTTTAATGTTACTACAGACACCAAATCACCTGCAAAACAATAGCCGCCTATGCTAAAAATGTAATGATGTGTATAATGCACATCTACTCTCCTAAAAGTTAATTCCTCAAACCCTTGTATTGATGAGGATGCTAATGATTCTATGCTTTTTACTCTTTCAAGAGGATATTCTGTCTTAAAATCAGGATCTGCAGGAGGAATCGGAAAGCCATGCTTAACAAGAGCACTATAATTTGCTAAGCTAAAAGGATTAGCAGTTGTTTCTAATACACCTGATATGTCTTCTTCTCCCATATATAATGTGCCTACCCCTGCACGAATAAATATGCCATACATATGATCAGGATGGCGATGGGTCAATAAAACAGGATGCATGCCGCTAAGCCCAAATCTCGCATTTAGATAAGCAAAGCAATAAGGCAAGAGAGACAAAGGATAACCAGGATCAACTACGATATTTTTATATCTGCCTTTGTTTATAACATAAGTGTCACAAGAAATAATTTTGCCTTTCACTGATTCTACTTTTTTAGTGTTAGGCCTCAATAATAAGACCTCTAAACCACTATGATGCCTGGATTCCACTGTAACAAAGCCTGCCTGCTCTATCATCTTAACAAAATCTTTTCGTTCTACGATTTCTGGATCTATAGTTGTTGGCATTTTAAGATTGAAATTGAGAGTATAATTAAAAATATTGTTAAAAAATTAAAGTAAATAATTAAAATAAATTCCTTAAACAGCAACATATAAAAATAATTAAGCATTTTCTAGTATAAAATGATCAAAATCGGAGTACTAGCATTACAAGGAGCATTTAGAGAGCATGTTAATGCACTGAAGAAATGCAATGTTGAAGCGGTTGAAGTCAGATTGCCTAAAGATTTGGAGCAAATAGATGGCTTGATAATACCAGGCGGCGAATCTACAACAATGGTTAAGCTGATGCAATTGTATGAATTAGATAAGAAAATAATTGAGAAGCACAATAATGGCATGCCTATATTCGGCACTTGCGCAGGTGCGATTGTAGTTGCGAAAAAGATTTCTAGTGCGCAGAAAAATTCCTTAGATCTTTCTTCAACACAATTCTCATTAAATCTTGCAGACATTGAAGTTGAGAGAAACGCATACGGAAGGCAGATTGACAGCTTTGAAGCAGAGCTGGATATTGAAGAGATAGGAAAATTCCATGGAGTTTTTATCCGCGCACCTAAGATGAGAGTTTTTAATAAGGAAGGCAGCATAAATAGTTTGAGAATTCTTGCAAAA
>Ga0209211_10001958_pt1 | contig 36935 bp, 6 predicted proteins | sample RifGroA2_FD_183992 | JGI IMG/M metagenome (GOLD analysis project Ga0209211, IMG submission 183992) | Groundwater microbial communities from Rifle, Colorado, USA - Groundwater A2 (SPAdes) (version 2) | ecosystem: Environmental > Aquatic > Deep subsurface > Groundwater | place: Rifle, Colorado... | reverse complement strand
AAGATATTTATAAAATTCATTTAAATCGGCTTTTGTGGAGATGTCTTTTACAGGATAAACAATAAGTCTGAACTCTTTTGAACTTTCAATATTAGCTTTATTTTGCCGTTCAATCCTATTTAACTCTTCAATTATTGAGCTTTGAATATAAGATTGATTAACTTGAGGTACTAATGCTTGAGGAGAACCGGTGGAGACAGTTCTTAGAGGATTATTTACATTCACTTCAACCGGTCCCGGTCTCGGAAGCTGTTGAATCACTTCTCTTACAGGTGCCGGAGCCTGCTCAACAATTGGCTCCAACACCTGGACTACTTCTTCAACTACCGGTCTTGCTATATCAGACACTATTGTTTCTATGGCTTGAACCATATTTTCCGCAATAACTACTGCCTCGGCTACTATTGGAGCAGTCTCCTCTACCTGTTCAGGTACAATTGGTAAAGTGTTCACGCTCGGAGAAATTATCTGACTCAAATTCTCAAATTTCCTCCATAATTCATTTTCCGTAATTTTGCCAAGTTCGAAGTCAACCAGTGTCACTATCCATTCTCCTCTGGTCTGAGAATTATTTAATAATTCCATAGCTTTTTCTGTACTTATTTGTCGCCCGTCAGAAAGGACCATTTGAGAAAGAGAGAGACCGGATGTCTGTAATTCGTCAGCTCTTGCCGCAAAATATCTATCCCGCACTCCCTGTTCCCACATAGGAGTGTTAATATCAATACTAAATGTAGGAAGCACTGACAAGAAACTTGTATAAGACACCCTGTGCTCATTATCTGCATTTAAGCTCTCTAAATATGCCGCCATTTCCTGAGCAGTTTTCATGCTTATGGAAATAGAAACAGAAGAAGGCGGTGAAGCAGGAGATTCCGGCTCAACCGTAAAAGTATTTTGAGCTGCGGCAAGGTCTTCTCGGGATAATTTATGGACCTGATCGAAAATCAGTAAAGAAGCCATTTCATCTACTACGTCTCCAAAACTTGGTTCATCCGGATATAGACCAACATGATTAAATATGTCTCTGACTATATCCCCCGCTAATTCCCGTCGCCAGTTGGTAGTTTGTCCCAAAAGATCGCTTCTGGCCGCTTCCCGCAGTATAATTGCCTGCGCAGAATCATCTCTCTCCATGTCCTGCCTGACCTGGGCAAAGACAGTTTCCAGTTTCTGCAAATTCTGAGCAAATCTCCTGTCTCCTATATCCAAAGCCAAATCTCTTGTCATATCTGACAACATATCCGCTATCTTTTCCAAAAGATTTCTACTGCTTAAAGATATATAAATATCTAGAACTGCATCATCGAAACGTCTTTTGTCTACTCCCAAACGCATATCCTGATCTTCAAGCAATCTGTTTTTTATCAAATAGAGAGCCGGCTCCTTATTAATTCCTAATATTGCTAATCTGAGTGATCTGTCCTGATTTAACTGGCCAACTTTTCTGTATAACGCCGCTTCAGCTTTTATCCTCCCGTTTCTCAGGTCTTCAAGTGCTCCTCTGGCTTCTTTTTCTGCCTGTCTTGCTAAATTCTCTGCTCTATCGTCCAACTCTTGAGTGAATAATTTTATAGCTTCGGAATCAATACCTGCAGCCAGAATAAGAGCAGTCCTAAATGCATTTTTTGCACCCTCCACTGTTTCATTTAAAGACAGGAAACTTCTAAACTCGTTGTCTAAATCTTTATCCATATTTACTGTACGTATGTAATCTCTTTGAGACATAAGACTAGTTACTCTCACTCTAATCTCTGCCATAATTTCATTTACTCTCGTGTTAAATCTTCTTTGAACGAGTTCCTGATCCAGATCTGAGAGCTGTTTAGTATCTGTAATCTCCGACTCAACGATTTTACGAAGAAGCGACGCAACCTTTTCTCTCATCTCTCCTTCAAATTCCAATCCCGATCTTCCGATAGTTAACCCTCCTACCCATTGCCGTACTATGTCCTGTTGAGCTGGTTCTGCCTGATTTATGAGTTTAATAGTGTCTTTGTATGGAGTAACGTCGTCTCCCCTTTTCCTTTTGACCGCATCAATAATCAACTGGACAAATTCTTCTACTTTTGCTTCTGTCTCAACCTTCGTTCCCAAAACTTCTGCTGCTCTCTGCACATTCTGGCTGAAAAAAACTTTCTTTAATCTTTTATACGTCTCATCCCCATTTGAATAGTCATTTGTCAGTTCTCTATTTGTTTGATATACCAATTGTTCAAAAAGCCCAGAATTCAAATCTACTGATTTTCTAAGCTCCTCAAGCGACCTTCCCCGGAGTATGATAGCTGCCGCTCTTGCTTCCTTTTCAAATGAATCACCAAGCCGGATTTTATAGAAATCAAAGAATTGTTTGGCAATTTCCGCTATCTGTACGTCTGATGAAACAGCTCCCAGATTCGATAAGAGATTTCTGGCCTCATACACGATAATTCCATCATTGGCTGCATACTTCATCATTTCTCTTGCGGCTTCTTCCCCAACTCTTTTTAGTCTTGGCTGGACTCTTTTTATGACGTCATTTCTTATGTCTATAACTTCTTTGGTAAAATCAACTCCTGCTGCTTTATAAGGCTCTAACTCTTCATCGGTTAAGACTTTAAGTTGGGTTTTCAAAGTGGTCAGTATATCATTATCTGCCAAAGATAATTGTTTATTACTTTTCATGTAATTCATGTAGTTATCTGCCAAATTCCAAATTGCTCGGGTTCTGGCTTTCTGGAAGTCTTTCAAAACCAACTCCGCTTCCTGTTCACTTCTTGTAAACTGGTCAGTCCTAACAAAACTAATGTTATTTGCGCCATCCACAATAACCTTAAGTTTTATCTTACCAATTGTAATGATTTCTCCTGGAGGAACATCTATTCCTACCATACCTTTTGCTATTTTTTCATCTCCTATATAAACATCATCTTTTATTACTTCTATTTTCCACTTTTGGTCAAAATAAACTTTCACAGCAGGCTCTTCTATAGCTTTATCGGAAACAATGACTTCACCATCTTCGTCAACTCTTATACTAATTGGAGCCTCTGAATCATATATTGCTCCGAATTTAGAAGACCCATCATTTGTTTTGACTATTCTGCTTGTTGTTTCCGATGCTTCTGCTAAAGGCAATACTCTTTCATCTGAATTGAATCTGAATGCCGGTTTTCCGTTATCCAGATATACTGAACTGTAGGAAAGATAAAAACTATCTATTCCCTGAAGAAGCTTAGTGGATGTTCCATATGAGTTTTCCATAGCGATAGCAAAGGAATCTGTATAGAAAACAGTAAGAAAACCATCCGAACTTCCAAAATATCTGTATTCAACTGATTTATGACCGACACCAAGAGCTGAAAGAGTATAACTGGCAAAGGAAGAAATAACAGAGTATCTTTCCGTACTATTTAAGTCCCCATATTTACCCTGCTCCATATCCCTATTTACTCTCAAAAAGAGATCTTCAAGTTTCTTTTGGAATTGAGTGTCTATCGGTTTCAGACCGGAAAGTGTGTTTTCGGCAACCACTGATTGGAACGCTTTGTTTAATTTCCTTTCGGGATCAGTAGCTGTCGATTCATTATATCCGGGAAGATTAGGAGGAGATTTTCTTTTTAAAGAACTTATAAGTGCAGTCACGCTTATCTTTCTCACTTCAACCGGAATTGGAGCAATTTCTTTTTCTCTTCCGAGATCAACAACCAAACCCTGTCCTAAATCCCTATTTATAGTTGTCATGATGATATTGCCTATTTTAGTCACGAAAACTTCTTTTACTGATTCGGGATCAGATGAAAAAGTATATTTCCTTCGTACAAGTTTATAATCAGTACTTCCGATTTCGTGAGCTTCATCACCCTCTCTAATGTTTTCTTTATTGATCACATTTTCATATATAATCTCGTCCGGAAGAATTGCTTCTACTTCGTGAGAGTCCACAAACTTACGAATAGCAAGGACTAAAGCTGCATTACTTTCGTTTACACCAAGTAAATAGTCAGAAACGGCATTCAGAAGAGTTTGGTCAGTAATTGGTTGGCCGTTTAGCATCAGATATCTTCCAAGCCTCTGGGCAATCAGATCCCTAAATTCAGCAACTGTAACTTTTTCCGGAACTTTAGGCAAAGCCACTAATGTTTTTCTTTCTTCTAAAGCCTTGGTCCTGGCTTCGGCCCTTTTTTGTTTTACTTCCGCTTGATTTTCATTTGCCGCAAACCCTGCGTCTAAAGCGTCCAGAGAGGTAATGGCATTGTTTACTATAGCTCCAGCTTTTTTGGTAATGGCTTCCTGCGCCTCAACCTCAATACCTGCCAAATCCTCTACTTCTCCAGCGTCTTTCCTATTCACTTGCAATAGTTTATAAGCCGCAAGCGCCGTATAATCAATATTTTCCAGATGCCTGGTCAAAGCCTCCCTTTTTGCTTGGAGATCCACTGAGCCTCCTGTTGATTCTGCCGGAATTGTAATACCAAAAGGCATCACTAATTCTACCAATACATCCCTCGACGATTTTCCGGATAATGCAGCGTTTTGCTGTTTTAATTTATCGATACTATCAAGCGCTGCTTTCAATGCTTTTTCCTTTGTAGTCCCAGAAACTTTTTCTCCTGCAATTTCCGTGAGTTCGAAATTATAAAGCGCTGTTGGATCTTCTACATGGACTCCGAGCGCAGTTTTCATCCTCTCGGTAGCATGTCTGAATAAGACGGCAAATATAGTATTGGAAAATATTTCAAGATCTGACTCAGTATGTTTTCCGCGTTGTAATTTCAATTCGGAAATTTTCCCAAGCGCCTGATATGCAGCTTCTGCTCCACCTACATCATCCAATGTCTTTCCAGATTTAAGATCTGCCGCAATTTGAGCAATTCTTTCTTCTGTCAAAGGCTTATTCCATACCATATTATCGTTTTCTACTTCAAATCCTGCTTTACGATAAAATTCTTTCAACTGTTCATCTGCGGTTCTACCATCGGCTGCTGTTTGAGTTTTCAAATAACCAATTACAAATGGATGAACTAAGATTCTGCTCCATCCTGATTCTTGAGCTTTCTGTATGAGCTTTGTGCCATAATCTGAATTTCTGTAACTCTCTTCTATATAAAGGACAGTAATTAATCCTTCTCCAGCTTTTTCTGTATCAACCACTTCAACCGCACCTCTTACAATGCCATTGCTGTCCACCGCAGCAAAATACTTTCTGCCATCATCAAATAAAAGTAGATCCCAATTATGCTTTCCTGACTTATCCTCTACTTTCATCCTCTGTTCAAATGCTTTTACATCAGCAAAAGTAGCTCCTTTTATGGTAATGGTAACGGGCTGATTTAAAGCTTTAATCGCCGCTTTTGCGATTGCAGAAGCATCTGAAGTTACATTTGCGGTAAGCTTGTAAGAAGTAAGAAGATTCCTTTTTTCTAAAGGACTTACACCAAATAATTCTTCCAATCTGACTGCAACACGAGTTTTCAAATTATCCTCCGTTTGTCCCGGATTAGCTTTAGTCTCTGTTTCTAACCTTGCCTTCCCGGTGTCATATTCTGCCCTTATTGCTTTGGCAATAAACTCTTCTGCCTGCTTTTGGAAAATATGTTCAAGAACTGCGTCTTCAACCGGAGGCCATTTATTTGCAACAGCATTCATACGATAGAAAGCAATCAAACTCTTCACTTCTGCATCAACTAAATCTACGGCCTTAGTAGTATTAATATCTCCGGTAGTTTTTTTCTTTTTAGCTAACTCCCCTCTTGCCGCATCCTCAAGCTCTTTCTTTGTCACAGGTTTGGCTGAATTCAGAATGGTTTCAGAAACAACCGGCAAAGCGCCAGGATTTAGGATCGAGTTGCGTTTATTAATTTGCAGAGCCAATGTATGAAGTTGGTCAAAACTTCCATCATCCAAACCTTCTCTGGTAATATCAAAATGCTTAGAAACATAGCCTCCCAAGGCTCCCGGATTAAAGTGAGCCATTGCCAAAAGGACACTTGGAAGCATGTGCTGCCCTCCTACCGATATTCTTGGTGAAGAAAGTAATTTGGTTTCAATCTCATCAAGAGGATCTGCTGTAGGTTTTATATTTTGAGGAGCTGCCGGAATACTCGGACCCGATGTTGGTCGAGTTGTTTTTGCTTTGGCTTCCAATTCTTCTAAAACCTCATCAACGCTTCTTTCGATATCCATATTAATTTCGTGAGTGGTAACCAAAATCCTGGTTTCATTAAATATCTTTTCCAAAACTTGATTTAAAAATTTTTCTATTAACATAGAATCACCAATCGGCACACCTTCTGATTTTCCATCTTTTTTTCTTATAGTTATTTTCATATCAACATCGCTTAAGCCTGTGGGGCCAAAATCGTGAACTTTATTTAAAATTTCCCATCTGCGTGAATCTTCGTAACTTTTACTCCAACCATAAATTCCCAACCTTTCATTTCCTCTAGCATAACTACCAGAAATGGCTTGAACTCTTATAATATATTGTCCAAATTGACCTTTTATTACCTTGCCATCTATTTTTTGTCTAAAACTTCTAATGGCTTTTATCACTAATCTGTACACAAATCTCTTTTGTTCTGGAGTTTCCGGACTTTCACCCATTCCCATTTTTTCTGCTTCCTTCAGGACTTCAGAACCTGTTATCGCTGTTCGTTTATATTCCTCAAGTCTCTTAGACAATTCCTGATCGCTTATACTCGCTCTTTCATTCCCTAAATCAGTAAAGCCTCTCATATATTCAGCATATTTTCCGCTACCTAATGCAGGACAGATTCCCATGCAGTTTTCTTCAATAGAAGCAGCAAGAGCGGCTGTAATTGAAGAATCCTCATTATTCATTCTTTTAAGTATGGAAGACAAAAATTCAAGCGGAGTTTGTCCTGCCAAATCTCCGGCTTCCTGGATCAAAAGATATAATCTTGTTACAGAATTATCGTAATAACCCAATGCTCTAGTTGGATCCAGATCGTAAAGGAGTCTTGTATAAAGTTCAGTAAATGCTTCTTCTGTGGAATTTGGTCCATAATCTCCTTCATTTGTGGTGCTTAATGCAAGTAAAAGTTGGTGAAGAGCTTCGTGTGTCTTGCGAAGAGCAACTTTCTTGGCAAAAGCTTCGTCATTACCGACATTATCAGGTCTTATTGTACCTATGTAACCTTGATAATGTGCGTCAACATCTGTTAATGCTCTTTCCCTCAGGTTAAATATCCAACTGTCTTCTCCAAATACTTCAGGAAGAGTAAAACCTGTAATCCCTGCCTCTTCCAATGATTTATTCATTGCATTCATACTTGCTCTGTATAAATCATTTTGTCCTGCAGGAATTACATCCCTGTAAACTATGGACTGTTCTGCAAGAAGTAATATTCTTATAAGACCATAAGGCACATTTCCGTATCCAAATCTTGCACCATCTCCTGAAAATCCACGGGCAAAGTCTTGTCCAAGAAGATCATCCTGACTTGCTTCCTGTCGTCCATACCTAAGTATCTGGTCTATTGCCGCACCGGATCCGGGAGGAAGTAAGGTTCTTAACGTCATTTCTATATCTGCCGGAGCGATGAGTCCTCTTTCCCATATAGAAATAATAGTTTTTATACCTTCGACATATTTCGATACTGTAGGATTGGTTGTAGACGACAAACTATTTACTTCTTCAGTCAGATCGTTTATTACCCCTATATGACGACTTATATCACTTACACTATCCGCGAAATTTCTGACTTCGGCAAAATCAGCTGTATTTTCTTCCGGTATGACAATACCAAAATCATTCAGTTCCTGCGCTGGCATTGCTCTAATGGCCATAAGTATTTGGTATATAGAGTTGAAAGCCACTGTCTCTTCTTCCGTCAGATAGACTTTATTTTCTCCACTGTCTCCTTCCAAATAATACCAGCCCTTTTCGTCGTGTATTAAAGTATTTGCAAGAGATGGATATAGATTAAATAGAGCCGAGATCCTTTCAGTATTTACATTTAATCTTTCTAAATTATTTATAGTGGAAATAAGATTATTCAGTTCATCCCGACTTCTACTTTCTTTTGTGTCGTAAAAGTCTCGTCTTCTTTCAAGTCCGGAAAGATAATAGTAAAGACCGGAAGCAAGAGGGGTGAGTGTAAGCCTCTGTCCGGCAAAACTAATTACATATCTTGTACCGTTAGTCGTAAACTGTATTACATCACCATCCGCAAGGCTTGCAGAATTTCCATTGGAATAAGCACCGTTTACCATGAATGGTTCTGTTCCGGAATAAATAGCTTTGTTTCCGTCTACTTTTATAGTTCCAAGTCTGGGAGATTTTGCCTTTTCTACTTTTGAAGGCAAAACTATATCGCTTTTACTATCTAATCCTACCGTAACTTGGTATGAACTTTGACCTGCCTTTACACTAAATAAAGTAGTAGCATCCCCTGCAACTGAAACCTTCTTTGATGATACCCGTTGTTGGGTTTGGACTGTAACACCAAGACTTCTTAAGACAGCATCAGCTTCGTAATTATTACTTACGATCATCTGGACAGATTTAAGATATTTTAATTGCCCTGATACTTGTTTTATCGCGGCAAACATTGCACCCAAACTCTGATCTATACTCATACCGCCACGTCCGACACCCATGATAGGCAATGCAATGGAAATGATTTGATGTTGATCTGCAATCAAAAGCGCTTTTTGGATACTTGAATAGATTGTTTCTACCGTCATTTCCTTATTACCACCATATTCACCACTCGAATCATAGCCCATTCCCACGGCGTGGATGACCAATCTTACGCCTCCCTGGACAAAACCTTCAGCTGTCTGCGCAACTGCTCCACCTACAGGATAAGGATTATATTTATTATTTTCCAACATCAATACTGCGCTACTTTGCAGTCTCGACATTATTACGTTAAATCCTAACCTCCTCCAAATAGGATGGCGGTTCAGAAATTCTTCTGAAACAATTCTGGATAAGACTCCTGACGCACGACTTATTCTTCCCGCCGTTCCTGACCCCATAGCAAGATAGTTATTTGATGAATTTACTATTGCATCAGCTTTTGCCAGTCCGATGTTTCCTACCATCACATTAACTGGAATATTTTTGGAAGGAGTTTTAAGATTTACGGATTGAACTAATTTAGGTGGCTGTTCTTCAATAATTATGTCTGAAACTGCAGAAATTACGTCAGGAAGATTTCTAATTCTCAATTCCGGCGAAAGATTTACAGACACCTGCCTTAAAACTTCTGCTTCTATTATCCTTCTGGGTTGATGACTCCACCTGGTATCAGTAAGCAGCCTTTTGTACAAATCATATACAGCTCTCACATCAGCAAACTGCATCTGAGTCAAAACAGGATTGTTCTGAGCACTCGCTGAACTGGCCCTCACGTAAGCTTGGTCTAACTCAAAAATAAGAGGTTGGTTTAGAAAATCACTTTTATTAAAATCCGGCTCTCTTGATAATCTAGAAGTAAGAGCATACCAAAGCTGACTGATTTTATCTCCAGCCGTTTGCAGCAAAGCATCTCTTTTTTCTGACTGCCCAAACCAGACTCTATTGTCCAGATCGTCTGCAACTGTCTGCACGCGATTCCAGAAAGTTTGATCTGTGCCTGGAAGTCTTCTAAGAAGAGGTATCCCAACGTCTTTTATAACTTTGGTAGCTATAGCAACAGGAGGATATAATGGTCCCATTCCGACAGATGCGAAGCCAGCAAACTCGGGAACTGCATTTTTGATTTTCTCTGCCTTTTTCAAAGCAGCTTGTGCTTCTGTTACTTTTTGTTCAAGATCAGTGAGGCTATCTTCTATTGACTGCTTTTGATCATGAAGTTGGGTGATCTGAGTTTGATTTTCTCTTATCTGATCCAGATATAACTGTTCCTGTTTCTGAAGGGCGGCTACATCAGATGAAACATTTGCAGATGTAGGTATAGAGCCTACCCTGGTAAGCTTCATGTCTCTTTCTCTTCGGGCAAGATAAGAATAGTAAGCGTATTGTTCGCTGTCAAAAGCTCTGCGGCCAACCAGATTTAGATAACTTCCTCCTTGCACGCTTGCTCCCACCGGAGAGAATCCCCTGTGAAGCCTAATCTGCTCATTTGCCTTAACAATGTCATAAGCAATTTGGTCATTGGTCTTGGAGAAATCAGTAAGATTACCAAGAATATTATTTTTCTGTAAATAATCCCGCAGATATCTTCTAAATTCGGCATTCCTCTGATCGTATTCTCCATAATAATTTATATTTACGCCATAAATACTTGAGAGTTCCCGAGCTATCACTACCGCAATTTGATCCAACCTACCGATTGGTAACGCATTATAAGTTTCAGAAAGCAGGTAAGCGGCACTTTCTCCCAAATAATCAAGAGCTCTCGGGCCTGTAGGAGCCACGATAATTTCAAGATTATTTTCCTTTGCCAACTTTTGTATTTCAGCATATTCCGGAAGATAAGTGACAAACTCAGGAATCATGAGAGCCGAATTTGCTTCCACAGGAACTACACCCGTCACATTTCTTAAAGCATCATCAGGATTCATTCCCCGGGCTTTTGCCATATCTAATATCCGTGATTGATATGCTTGCTTTTCATTTGGTCTGTATCCGATATTAAGCTGTGCTCCCATATTGGCCGGAACCTCTGCTGTCTGAAACCAATCTAAAGATCTTTCAAAAGTGGCTTTTATAATTTCGGCTGTATTTCCCAGGGCATACTGAAGACCAGGGAACAAAGCTTCTCCCTTTGAAAGTCCCGGACCTTTTCCGTTAGTAACACCTCCTAAATCAAATATATTCCATGGATGTTTAGGTCTACCGCCATAACTCGATTGTTTCCAATTAGTATTCTTACCGGGAGTGTTCACGCTGACATCGAAAACTTCAGCATCTTTGCCTTTTCCGATCAATGTAATGAAACCATAATCTGATGCAATCCCGCCAACTTTATAATTTACACCGCGGTGATAATTGGAATATAAAATCTTCGACTTTAACATTCCTATCACACCCTTCAGATCTGTCCTATGGGTCGGAAGCATCAAAGAAAATACATTAGACCCATTGGTATTTCTCAAACTCTCCCTGTTCCAGAGTCTTGCCATTTGTTTGTTATAATCAACCAAAGCTCCATAAACTTCTTTTTCTTTAGAGTCTTGGGATGCAACCATTAATCTTTCATAATAATATTGCAGAGCTTCGTAACGGGCCGCTATCAGATAAGAACCAGACTCAGGTGTAAGTAATGCTCCGTTTCTTTTAATTCCGGCAATATCTGCTCTATTTAATTCAGTAAGGAAGTTTATATCTTCTTCAGACGTAAGTTTGGCGGCGAATTCTTTCAAATTTCTCTCATAAGCCGCTTCTGTGGATTCTCCGGATTTAGCTTTATACACTTCTCTTCTTTTCTTGTCATCGTAATTACCATGACCAGGTTTATAAACCGCCAGATTACCCAGGATTTCGTGATTTTCCACCAGGAATAATATTCTGTCTCTTCTTTGGCCTGTAATATTTAATTCTGTAAGCACCTGTTCAGCTATTAATCTTGACTGTTCTGCATGCTTTGGCTCCCGGCCTCTCTTTTCGGGATCAAGACCGCGTCTATTTGCTTCATCAACCCCAACTTTTCCAATATCATGCAGGTATGCTGCCAATACCAAATCCGTCGGATCCGTCCCCTCAGATACCCAGAGTGAATTTGCAACAGCCTGAATATGATCGCCTGTGTTAAAGTCATGGAATTTATGTTGAGTTCTTCCTTTAATTGCATCAAAAGTAGATTTAAATGTTTTGGACTGCTGTAAAATATTCCAGCCGGCATCAGTCTCGCTTTTAACAACTTGCCTTTCCTTGGGCATGGTAGAACGTGACGTAAAAGCACAACTTAAACAACCTTTATTTTGTTTCAAAGCCTCAATTTTGTCTTTGGCTGTTTGTATCAAACTGGCCAATCTGTAATTTTCCTGAGATTTAGCGGCTGCTTGATTTTCCAATTCACTTTTTCTTTTCTTGGCTTCCGAAAGATCTTTCTTAGCTTTTTGTAAATTCTTTTGAGCTCTATCCAAGGCTTTATCAGCTACTTCACTTGCTTCGCTGATGAGATCTGCTGTAGCTTTCTGCGGGTCAATAGTTATTTCTAGCCTCTGGTAAAACTGTCCCGCAGCTCTTTTTCCGGTAATATTTACTGTAATAATCGTCGCTGTTGGCGATCCTAAGATGATCTGGTCTCCGTCTTTTACAGTGATTTCTTTATCTTTCACTTCTTCGAGTGCTACCTGACCTTTTCTTCTGACAAATGTGACATTCCCTGCTTTTGTATTTTTCACTATCCAGGTTTGCTTTTTGGGATCTGCATTGTAGTTGATGCTAATATGGCTGTCGGCAACGTTTTTGTTATCGCTTACCACTATTCCATTCTTCTTGCTTTTTCCAATCGTAATATTTGTAAACGCATCACCACGGTAAATGCCGATATTGCTTCCTACCCTAGAGATTATCTGTTTTAGAACTACATCGCGTTTCACTTTATCAGTTTTTTCCGATAACACTAAAGTTGGAGCAGCGTTTGATGCCTCAAGAATATAATCATTGCTCCAAAGAGTATGGACATAAGTGTTTTTAAACTTTCCTTCAGGCTCAAGAGTTTTCACTGCCTTGGAAAATTCGTTCGGAGACATATTTAATCTTGCAAGAACATCCGGGACATTAGACATATAGATGACATTATTGGAAGTCTTAAAATCAGGAAGATCAGACAGTCCCTGCATGAAAGATTTATCAGTAGCATCAGCCAATACCACGGCAAATTTATTTTCCTGAACAAGTTTTCTGAAGATAGAATAATTTTTCTCTATCGCTCTTTTTATATATTTATTTGAGCTAAATGGATCCCCGTCGTTTACCTGATCAAACATACCGCTTATTACACTCATTCCCCCTGTCTTTCCATCCTGGAGCTGTAAAATAAGCTTTTTGATATCTACTGTTTCCAGTTGAGCCTTAACCTTCTGATCCAATTCTTCAGATACTATCTCTGCCATAGCTTTTTCCATCACTGCCGGATCAGTAATATCTTTCTGGAAACCGGCAAAATCGCCGTTTTTCTCAAAAAGTTTAGTAATAGTCCTTCCCAAAAGAACAACTGATGGATCTACGTCAAAAAGGACTACACCTTTCGGCGGAGAAGCTTTATCAAAAAGATTTATCATCGTGAAAATATTTGCAGAGCCTATTCCGACTATGTATCCATTTGCAGGCACTCCATTTTGTGTATTGGCTGTTTTTGTTTTTTTGAAAAAGTCCGGACCAATGGATTCATTACTATAAACAGCAGCCGTGACAGCATCTCCGGACCTAAAGGAGGGAACAATATCGGCAATCGTTTTGCCTAATTTTTGGAGGTTTCCGGCAAGTCTGGAAACAAGAGTAACTGGTACAACGGGAGAAGGTGTGGTCGGGCCGGTTGGTCCTGAAGATTCTGTCACTTCCTGTTTCACTTCAGACTTGGCAAGTATTTCTACTTCTATCTCTGAAATAATCAAAGAAGCAAGTGTCTCTGCCCTATCGTTTATTTCATTTTCCAAAACTAATTCTATAGTTTTACCCTCTACTCCCAGGGCTTTTTTTATGGCTGCTTTATAAATATCTGCTACCTCAGTTTTTTTGCTATTCAAATCGATTATTCCGGTAAAAATATTCTTTGCATTTATTCCAACTTCATCCGGAAGAGACAGAGCATCTATTTGATCACGAAGCTCAGATGATTTTTCGGCAAGGTAAGCGGCCTTTGCCTCAGCTACAACACCGGAAAGTTCCGTGTTTCCACTAAGCCAGGCGTCAAAAATTTCTTTATGATCTGTGGCTTCCTCACCGGCTAATCTTGCAACTTCTGTTTTTATTTTTGCTTCCGGATTTTCACTGTCATTTAAAGCTTTTTTACCCAAATCTATCAGTACTTGTCTCTGACCAGTCAAAACATTATCAAAATCCGAAGTAATATTCGTAATATCGTCAAATATCTTCTGTGCTTCATTCGTAATTATTTTTTGAGCTTCTGCTGCAAACTCATCTGTAAAATCGGCTTGTCCCAATAGCCTGGTTCCTATAGCCAGTATAATTTCATCATCTGTTGCTTTTGCAAATCCCGACAAACCGAATATTCTTTGAGTTGCTTCCTGTCGGGTAAGTTCCCTAATATTATCAATGTGAGATTTAAGTTCTGCAGTATTTCCTATTGCTTTTGGCGCTTCTACAAGAGATCTGTACCTATTTCTTGCCGCCATAAATGTGTCCACAATATCATGAGTTCTATATTTTGCAGCATCAGCACCCGGATAAGCTTTGTCAATCAGTCTCACAATATATTCTTCTTCCAAACCGCCTAATAACTTCTGGGCATCAAGATCTCCTTTTACTGCTTTATCTGCCATAACTGCTAATTTATCAAGCTCATTTAATGCGTCAGTTTGTTCTTTCGGAACTATGGGAGATTTAGAAGCTTTAGCCCGTTTTTGTGCATCGGCATCCGCCTTTAATTCAGCAAGAAGTGTCGGATCCTGAGCCTTTTTATCCAAAAGTGAAACCAATGCTTTCAAAATCTGAGCGTTGATATTATTGTCACCAAGATACGCTTCTAACCCTCTTTTTAACTGCTCAGTAACCACGCTTTGATCAGGCGCGTCTTTAACCAGCTCATTTACAGCCCCTCTATAACCCACAGTCGCTTCAATGTGGTTCTTGTTTATGGCGCTTATCAGAGTAATTGAACTGCTAATATCGGCCAACATTTTCTCCGCTACTTTTCTGGCTGTATACCCGTTCTTGGTAAGGGAATCGATTTCTTTGGCTTTAAAGCCTGTGAATAATCCGGAAATGAGTTTTTCCGCTTCGTCGGGAGAGATTAAATTTCCGTCCGGATTTATCATCTGCAGATAGACATCCTCTTTTTCCGCCTGGTTTTGTCTGATATCCTCAAACTGAGCCTTGGCATCGGCTAAAATAGAATCTTCCGCTTCTTTCTTAAGAGTGTCTACCAGTATTCTCACTAATCCTTTCATTCTGTCATCATTTCCCAGATCAACTTTCTTGTAGAGATCATCTCTCCTGAGAGCAAATAAAGCATCTGCAACCATTGTGCCCGGAGGAGAATTCAGAAGCATTTCTTTAATCAAATCCACAGTAATTACGTCCCTGATCTGATTTTTGTAATCTTCCAGAAATACTTTGGCGTCTGCCAAAATATTATTGACGATTATCACAGTCTCATCAGCATTTGGTTTATGAGTAAAGTCTTTCGTAATTTCCTTGACCCGTGCCGTAACATAGGCTGTAATTGACTTAACAGAGCTTCCGGTAAGAGCTTTATTTATAATTTCTTCCCTGATAGTTATCCTTATTTCCGGTCCACCAGGAGTAAGAGAAGCTTTCAATTTTGCGTCCAATTCCTCAGCAACGTCATACCTGACAGGCGGGAAAAGTACTTTTTCTGCCTGAGCTACCGCCAGAGTCAACCCTTCCAATGAGGGGTTTTTACTAAGTTCCCCGGAAAAAGCAGAAAGCGCGACTGCCAGATATTTCGTATCCAATCTATTATTTACATTTGCATTTATAGTAGATACAAAGTTTGATAATAATTCTACTGTCCCAACAGGCAAACGATTTGGATATTTCCCGGCAAAGACAATAAGTTCGTCAAGTAGTTTTCTGACATATGCCCACTCTGCCTGAGGATCTCTGGCAATTGCCCTGGCAAATCTCAAAAGTGTAGAAACAAAAGACGGATAATCGGCAAGACTTCTTATCCCCGCATCCCAAATTTTTACAATTTGTGCGACGGGAGCAACTGGAGGAACTGCAGGATTTGGTTGAGGCGGATTTGGAACTGGCATAGTTGGAACTTTGGCTAAAAGTTCTGTAAAAGAGGTGTCCCAAGCTGCAAGTACTGAACCTGTCTTGGCGGTAGTGTCACTTCCCGCTATTTTATCCGCAACCGGCTTATTTTCCGCTTTATCAAGAAAATCAGCTAATACTCTTTTTACGTTTAGATCAGAGACGGATACCCCCAGAGCTTTGTCACTTTCATAATTTAATCTCTCCGCAATAATTTGCATTGCACTGGCCTTTGCAAAATCAATGCCCGACCCGCCAACAGCCACTATCAATCTGTTTTTTATATCACTTTCCAGCAAATGAACGATTTCTAATTCCGCGCTTTCCATCTTATTAATTTCTGCCAGAAACATTGTGCTTCTCTTTGCGGTTTCAATTTCTTTTTGCAGTTTATTTAAAGCCTCGTGAAGAGCTTTCAAGCCCCCTACATCCACTATCAATTTAGCGGAATCATTTTGATATTGGGCTTCTTTGGATTTATTATTAATAAGTTCTGCCAGTACTAAAGGATCAGCAGGTGCTCGTGGAGACGGAGCATTTACTACCGGAACCGCAGGAGCCGGATTTGCAGCGATAGAATCGGAGACGGGTTTAACTATGCGGGCCAGTGCCTCTTTGGGATCTTTCAGTCCGGTTTTAATATTTTTACCATGCCATTTTTTATCCATAAAAGCAGTGAGTGAACGGATTAACTGTTCATCACCGGGAACTTGGGAGGAAAGAAGTGCTTTTTCGTAGTTTCTTAATGCAGACACTACCCCGGAAGCGTCAGCTTCTACGGCAAATCCGAATGCCTCGTTTAAACGTCTTTTAATATCGGCTTCCAGTTTGCCTTCAAGAGTTTCCTGTTGTGTCCTAAGAAGGGCTACTTTATTCCTGAGATCATCTGAAATCGGACGGATTGATTTAACTGTACTAATTGATGCAAATCTATCTTTTTCTTTCCTATAATCAATACTTAAAACCTGATCTGTCTTCTCCCAGTCGTTAAAAGAAACTTTAATAACAGTTCCTATTGCCGGAGTGAGATTATTCTTCTCCCTGTCAAAAGATTTCAGGATCCCTGCAATTTTTCCCTCAAGATCTCTATGATTTCCTTTTATATCAACTGAGATAATTTTCTCTGATCCGTCTTTCGGATCGTTATAAGTAATGGAAACTTTGGCTCCCATAGGAATCAAGTATTCCTTCTGGTCGGGACCGGCTATTTTGACAAAATTTTCCCTCTTGGACCTCTCATCAAGCTCCTTATTAGCTTTATTGTATTCATCTGAAACTTGGATAAGAGCTTGGTGGACTCTGCTATATCCGGCTTCCTCAACTGTCTTGGGTGAAGCGGCGGTTAAGCTTTCTACAACCTGTATAATCTCTTGATTTGATAAAACAATCGGCTGGGGCGAAACGGGTTGTACCGGAGGAAGTACAGGAACCGCCGGGGCTTGGGCTGTGGGCTGGACAACCGGTGGAACAGGAAGAACCGGTCTTTCGGGAAGATCCTGGGGGATAAGGACCATGGCTCCGACTCTTTGTTCTACCCTATCCAATACAATGGTGGCCCGGTCATCCTGACGAACATTCTGAATGACAAGGTCGGGGTTACTCTGTTCTATATAAATACGAAGATCGTTTCTTATTTTATTTTCCAAAACTATCAGTTCTTGTTGCTGACCGGAGGTAGGATTCGTCCAGTTAGACTTATTGGTCTCATGTGTAACTAACTGTGTGATTAAGCCTGCCGGTAACCTGAAATTGTAATCTGTGGCACGATCCGGAAAAACCTGCATCCGAAGCCTGTCCTCGGCGTCTTCAAAAAGGGTTTGTGTTAATCTGTCATATGTATTTTTTTGAGCGGGATCACTTTTTGCTTCGACTAAAGCCCGATAAATAACTTCCGGTCCGCCCGTCCGGGATATTACCTCTCCTGCTCTTATACCAGGATTCTCATCTACTATCTGGTTAATCTGTGCAACTACTCTCTCTGGAGTAACCGGAGCCGGAGCTTCAGGGGGCTGAATATCGGAAGGAGTAGTAGTTTTGTTTGCCAACATTTTGGCTGCCCGACTCTCCGCATCATAAACTTCAGGATGGCGTCCGCTGGCTATCATTTGCGTCAATGTACCATTACTAACCTTTGCAGCAATAGAATCAATAAGTTCCGCAATAGTTTTGGCTTCATTTAGCGGACGAACATTGGCTGCTTCCTCGGGATGATTAGTATAATATTTTTGCCTGGCTTCAATATCACTTATTTTGTATGTGGCCTGGACATTCGCCAGTCTATCCGCTAAAACTCTTTCCCCCGGAAGCCTTGTCCCCATCGGTAGTCCTGATACGTCCAAATTGCTCATAAAAGAGTTCACACGATTTATGGCATCCACCAGATCTTTGACAGCTGCCTGCTCTCCTCTTCCGATACTCCTGTTTACATCCGATACTTTTCTCCAATCAATTTCTTTCTCGTCAATAAGAGTATTGATTTTATTAATCACCGTCTGATTTCCATTGGCAGCCTTTACCGCCACTTCACGCAGTTCTCTTAAAGTATCGGGTAAAAGATTTTCCGCTACGCGTTTTACCGCTTCGTATTCACGGGAGGCCACGTATTTATCTTCATTAGTGTTAAAGAATTTGGCAATTTCGTTCAGGTTTGCTGTCTCCAGATTAGATTCTCTGGCTGATCCTACAGGAATTCCAAGTTTTGCCGCATCAACCCCAATTCCAACTATATCCAGTCTGGCATAAAGTCCGCCCTGTCCTCTGTCGCGACCGACCCCTTGCAGAAATTCCGTCATAGTCGTATCTTTTCCGACTATCACTGTAAAGTCTTCTACTCTTTTCGTATTTGCATCCTGTCCATAATGAGCTCCATACTCATAAACCTGAACTAATTTTCCATTGGAATTTCTATAAGCATCAAGCTCTGCGTTCACCGCATTTTGGTTAGCAAGCTGTTTTTTCACTTTTAAAGTCAAATTGGTGGGATCAAATTCCAGAACAACTGCTTCACTTGTAGCTTTTCTAAGAAGAATATCGGAAGCTTTTCCATTTTCGAGAGTCGAAACTCCTATCTCTTTCAGATAAGTGTTGGTGGATTCTTCGCGGGTAGTAATTACCATGTGACGGATATTGGTAGGATCTTTTTGACTGAATAAACTGGTTAAAGTGCTACCCAAACCATTCAATGCAGTAACTGATGCTGAACTTACAGGATGTATACCTCCCCTGGATAATACAGCGCTAACCTGATCGACAGGACTGGCTCCGAGTTTGATACCGTAAACTGTCGCAAACTGCCCCTGAACATATTTAGGTGTACCGGTAAACGCAAACACCTGGTCGAAATTTTTCAGGAATAAAGCGTAATTGGTTCCTTTTGATTTAGACGTAACGGATACTCCATCCAGACTGATATTAACTTCCTGCAAAGGGTTATTTGCCTTAAGCATAATTCCACCAATATCTTCAAGAGCCAAAGCGTCAAAAATTTTCTGAGGTGAACGACCGGAAGGGGCATTGGACTCTGCCAGCACTGCATGGTTTTCTCCTGCCTTACTTAAAACATCAAGGGCTTTATCCCAAGCAGCTTTAGCATCTCCCGTAACTGCCGGATCGATCTTTTTGGCAAGAAGATCGGCAAGTTTGGCATCCGGATTAGAACTTTCAAAAATATCTTTTATGGCGCTTTCCAAAGCTCCTTTTTGCGCTGGATCGATGGCTTCTTCAAATATCCTTCTGGCTTCTTTTAACCCCAATTCTCTTTTACCCACCGTGTATTCAACTCCTGGTACCTTTCCTATGGTATCGATAATACTTTCGGCATCTGATTTTCTCATATTAAAAGCTTCAATTGCGTCTTTGATTGGTTTGTATGTATCCGGCATGAGAGCTACCAAATCTTCAAACTGTCCCAGTTTTTCCTGGACTTGTTCTTTGGTCAGTCCCGAATCAAATGTATCTTTCATAAATTTATCAAGTATTGCTTTCTGGGCCGGGTCCATAGCGGGATCAATACTATTTTCCAGAAGCTCTTTGTAAAGCTGGTTTTGTTTGGCCAGATCTTTTTGTACTGGTTTATCATTGGTTCTTTCTATACCAAGAATTTCACGTGCCTGTTTTATTCTCTGGATTCCATCAACACTCTCATCTTTTAAGATATCAATTGCCTGTTTCAGAAGGGAATTTTCCACCTTTACTTTTTCATGTATATTCAGAAAATCCGGAGCTTTTTCTGAAATAATAGTCCTGCCGCCCTGACTCATGATATATTCGACAGCCAAATCAAGTGATCTTTGACCCTCATCAGCCAACAAAACGCCACTTTTAGTTTTTTCGAGAAGAGCCAGTGAATTAGCATCATCACGAAGTGACTCGAAAATGACATCTTTACTGGAAAGTATTATTTTTCCTTTGGTGATTTCTTCTGCAAGTCTCTGGTGTTTGCCATCAAAAATAATGACTTCATTGTCAAAAAGTACGGAGAGTTTCTTCTCGGCAACCCTGATCTCGGCATCAGTTAATTCTTCAAGGCTGGAAATATTCTTTTTGCCAGCGGGTCTTCCATCGGTCAAATCTACTAAATTTTCTAAAAATCCACGAAGATCACCATTTGTATTCATCAATGTGAAAGTATTTTTCCCGGTAAGTTTCGCCTTAAGATACGTAATTTCAGGAATCATCACCGTCGATTTTCCGGAGCCTGTCAAGGCTTCAAATAAGATACCTTTTTCTCCCGGCTGGGAACCAAACATCGCGTCAAATACCACTCTGGCCTGGTTTTTCTCTGCGGACTCTATACCTCTAATTCCTTTGATCTTAGCGTCACTTAAAACTTCGTCTCCTGCTTTTTTCGGTTGCACATCCACAGAAAGTTTTCCTTCTTTCCGGGTAAGTAACTTGTTTTTAAACTCATTGTCCAGTTTGTTTACTTCTGACATCAGCTTTTGCTCTGCACCGCTAATTCTCCCGGTCGCATAAAGTTTGGTGTCTGTTACAAAAAGATTATCCGGAAGTGCGAGTTTGTCTCCACCGATAGCTGTCATGCTTTCTCTGTCAAAATACAGTTTGCCTTTTTCCAGAAGAATGTTTACTTTTTGTGATTTGATGTTATTCGGATCACGAAGGTCTGTAACTTCTACTACATAACGGCCGTCATGAGCTTTCGCATCTTTTAGAGCTTTAAGGATATCATCTACTGTTTTATAACCATCAGCAGGAGCTGTAATATTTACTTTTTTTGATCCATCAGCGCTTTCTATGGCTCCGATTTTCCCATTATCCTTTTCCACTCCTTTTTGGTTTTCCTCGATAGTAATCTTCTGATTGACACTGGTAATCTCACTCCGGAAATCCATTTTTTTATCGCTGGCCTTTGTTGTAAAAACGTTTTCCGGAAGTTTAAGTTCCCCGTTTGGCGCTACCTGGACAGTAACTCCGTCAAAATAAAGTTTGCCTTTTTCCAGGCTGAGATTTATTTTCTGGCTTCTGGTTGGGTCCGTAAAATCTGTTATTTCAACCAAATAACGGCCGTCTTTGGCTTTTGCATTCTTCAGAACGTCTGTAAGCTCCTTAAGAGTCTTAAATTCCCGGCTTATTTTTACTTTTCCGTCAGCGCTTTCCACTCCCGTCACTTTCGCGCTTTCCTGAGTACCACCGGCTTTCAGATCAATTTCAGTGAGTTCATATTTACTGCCGCTATAAGAATCGGAAAGCGTCCTGGCGGTTCTCGCGTTATTTACGACCCTGTCCCCTATTCCCGGAACTTTCTCTATCCCCGGAATATTTTGTACTAATTTCCAGAGACTACTAGGTTTGGCTTCGCTTCCCAAAGCTGTTTGAGTAAGTCTTTGTGACAAAGTCTGCTTTGGTGCTTGCGGCATGAGACTTGCCGGAATATATTGTCCCATGGCTGCCGCTTGATATCGAAGTGCCACAGAAGGAGAAAAAGTCATTTCATTTTTCTTAAAGCCCGCCTCATCAACTATCTTTAAACTATCCGCATTATTTTTATCCGCTCGAAGAGTATTGCTGTCATTTTCCAAACCAATCTTCGTACTGATACTTTCAGCTAAATCCTGTCTGACAATCTTATCGAATTTCACTTCGATTTCCGCTGTAATCCTGTCAACAACTTTAAGCTTGGTGGCATTATCTGCTCCCGGCATGGCTTTTTCTACCTCGACCGAAACCGCTGTTCTGACTTCTCCACTGCGGAAATATTTCTCAAAGTTACCATTCTTATCGAATAAACCATCAACTATGGACGCAACACTATCCTGAACCTGTTTAAGTCTTTGGTCATTGGTGAGATCGGCTTCAGCTTTAGCTCTTTCTATAGCCTGGTTTACTTTTTCAACTATTTTAGTTCTCACAATTTCTTCCACTTTAGCTCCGGCTCCTGAAAGCGAAGAATAGACAACTCTCGCTTGAACTCCGGCATCGCCCGGATTAATCTGCATCCAAGCGGCATTTCCATAAACAGAAGCTTCTAAAGCGTCTGTTACTATTCCTTTTTCCCTGGCGATGATCGCAATATCTCCTGCTGAAATCACATTTGTGCCCTTAAGCGCTTCTGTCAGTTGTGTAAGTTTTGCGGGATCAATTACAGGCGCATTTCCTGTGGCTTCCTGAAGCTCTTTTAATGACTTTTCTATTTTATCCAGTTCTGTTTTTCTTTCGTCATCCGTAAATTTCTTTTTATTTTCTTTTTCCATACGGGCAAGAATTGCTTCCGCTTCTGTGTCCGGTTCAGGAGTTTTCAAAAATCCAAAAAGTCCGCCACCTGTTGATGGTTTTTTTGCAACCTGTTGAGGAGATTGATATTGACCAAACTTAGAGGCACTGGCCTGTATATCTGCTTTTGGAGAATAATCGACATTAAGTGCTAAAGTTTTGTATCCTGCAGGATCTCCAAACCATCTTTTTTTGGCATCAACAGGATCAGGTTTTACACGACTCATGGCTTCGCCTACTATATTTTGTTTTCCCGCCTGAATCCTATTTTCAACTTCACTTGCAATATCCCTGGCCATTTTTTCGCGAAGGACGGAGTCGGAAACCTGATCCCGAAGCAGTTCCCTGGCTCTTCTGAAAAGCGCGTCCTGGAATCCCTGGTGACTGTCTCCAGAAAGAAGAGAATTTACTTCGTCAGCAAGTCCTTTTTGGATATTTGCTGTTCTGTCTTTTACACCAATCGTAGCGTCTCCCTGGACAGTGTTTACAATATTTGTAGATGCATCGGCGACTCTTTTCCTGATAATTTCTTTTTCGGCATAATCACCCACTTTGGCAGTAATGTCACCTTTGAGTTTAGCTTGAACAGCAGGATCCTCAGGATGCATTCTGATCCAAGCTTCTTCCGCATAAGCTTTGGCTTTTTTCACCTGTGCCAGATCTGCAAAATTATCATGTCCTGCAGGGTTTGCAGGATCTGCATTCCAATCACTCAAAACTTTTCTGGCCAAATCATTAACGCTTGTAGCATCTGTAAATTCGGTTTTTGTGGCAGTGTCTTTTCCGGAATATTTAGTCAACATTCCTTCATCAAAAGTAACCGAAGAATTGGCAGATTCTTTGGAAATTTCTTCTAATTGTTTGGTCCTGGCAGCGCGGTTATCATCAATATGTTTCTGAACCTCTGCAGGATCTGTAATATTTTTCCTGAAGGCTTCAAGGGATAAAACTCTATCAACTTCTACAGCCGGAAGTCCAGATGACGGTTTGGAACTGACAATATCAGCTTTTAACGCTTCCCTAGATTTGTCCAGAGTATTTTGAACTGATTGTTTAACAGGATCTGCCAAAGTGTCTCCTGCCTGCTGTCTCCAACTCGCCAATTCTGCCGTCTGTTTTTTCACTCCGTCTACCTCACTTGCAGTAAGCTTGGTATAATCTATTGCTCTATCACTCCCTTTAGGCAATTTATCCAATGATTCCTGGAATGATTTTTGAAGATCAGCTACTTTTCCTTTTGCAAATTCCGTATTAATAGATTTGGCAACGTCAGGAGAAGCCGAGCTAAAGCCTTTTGTAAAGAGATTGACAGAACCTGGTGAATATACTCCCTGCAGTCTTCCGGTTGCCGCTTCTACAAAAGCCAATTGGTCTATACCTCCTTTGAGATTTTCAACTTTAAAAACCTGGACTTCGCCTTTATTTATCCTGCTCTCGAGAGCTGCTTTCTCTTCCGGTTTCAGAGGAAGTTTTTCCATGAATGATTTTATCTCAGCCGGAGCCGTATTCATTTTGAAATTGGAAGCATCTGAAATTGCCAAACCAACAACCGGAGCCTGGGCAGGAGCTATTCTTTCTTTAATTCCCCCAATAAATTTAACAGGTGCGCCCCCGATAGATTCCATGAGTGGCATCTGAACTATCGGGAAAATATACCCCATAGCTAAAGATTGTAGTCCTCCCTTTACCGCTTCTTCAGATTTGGCTCCTGCGTAAGCCACAGTTCCTGACATATCGACCACAGACTTATATTTGTCTATTGCTTCAAGTACAGCCTTATCACTATCAGTCAAGGCTGCTTTTTTCGCAGGATCTTTAAGAGCAGCATTTATTCTTTGTAACTGGTCTTCGGGAATATCCGTACCTTTTGGCAAATAACCGAGTTGTTTTGCATTTTGGGCAATTTTTGCCATATTTTCACTGGAAAAACCCTGACCATTATAAACATCTTCTATCTTACCCGGCTGATATCCTGATAAACCGTTTGAAGTGAAACCTGTCGTCTTTTCAATATTTTTGACTGCAGCATCAGCCTGGGTCTTCCCTTCCAAATACGCTTGTGCCCCGAAAGGAAGAGCGAATTTAGTAAATTCAGGAGCCTTGGCAACACCTCCCGCCATCTGAGTAAATAGACCGGGCTTCACGCCTTTGTTAATTAATGCAAAACCGTCATCTCCTAAAAATAAAGAAGAAACTACTTTTTTTGCACTGTCCCCGACATCTAGACTTGTGGCATCCTTAGTTGCTAAATCAGCCGCGGTTTTACTAAGCCATGACGTCTCGTTTTTGCCAAAGACTTTGGGTAAAACTCCATCGGCCAGTTCTCCAAGCCAACTTCTGCTGAGCGCCGGCACTTCCTTAGTCAAAGCAGCCTCTGCTGCTTTTGCGGTAATACCTGCTGCTTCTTTACCTACAATATCGCCAGTAACGCGTTCAAAAAGTTGTCCTCCTGCTTTGGCTTGAGGAATGAAGGTCATGGCCACAATGGCCGCATCACCCAATTTCTTGCCCCAGCCAAGATCATCTACCATTTCGTTGTGTATTTGAACATTTTGTGATGCCAAAGAAGTCAGGGCAGATGAATCACCCTTTTTTATCCCGTCCCATAGGTTTTGCTTCTTTCCTGAGGCATCATAATAAGAACGACTTTCAGTCTTATCCATAAACGACATAAGAGTATCCTCACCACAGGAAGTGTTATTTTGGTAGACATCCATATCAGAAGAAGTCCTTTGTCCCCCGCAAGCAATGATTTTGGGGATTTGGGTGATACCATATACAGCTTTTGCCGGCATGAAGGCAAAGAAATTAAGTATATTGGATGGAGCATCTGCTACCTGAGCAAGCTTTACATCTCCCAGAACGGGAAGAGGTGCGGGCGAATTTAACACACTGTCAACCACTTTTACCGTTCTTGCTCCCAACCATTCGCTATAACCAATCTTTCCTGCGCTGTATGCGTTATCAATCTGGGTTTCTGTCGTGTTCCCAACCTGCGCATGCATACCTGTCAACAAATCACTTGGTTTACCTAGTAATTCATCGGCTTTCCATCCTGTACCATAAATTTTTCCTGTCATGGCAAGATATGCAAATCTCTGACCAGTATTGTTGTCCAGATCGACGGCACCGTTTTTCTCCGTCACTTTAAACTGAGCACCGGCTAGATTTGCCATCATCTTCGCACAATCATCCAGAATATCGCTGGCGGTATTTTTACATTTAGTTTCACCTTTTTCGTCTACATAATACTTATTTAATATCTTCGGTTGAGAAATAAGAGCAAGTTTGGCTAGTAATTGATCACTTTTTCCCTTGCATTCATCACTAGTTTTCGCGGTATCGTTGGCGCAATGTGTGGCGATATCGTTTTGCAAAGCTATAGACTGTGAGCTAAAAGACTGATACTGCTCCATAGCCGGAGCGGTAAGGATCCTATTATTATTATCCTGATCAACTAAATTTATTTCGTTGAAAGAATAGGGAACCGCCGGAGAGTTTCCTAAAGAAAGCAAAACCTTGGATTTATCGGAAGGATCGCGCTGCATTTTATATTCGACACCTCCGATATCCGTAGCTACCTCATATCCATTAAGAAGATCATCCTGCTGCTCCGCCGTCAATTTCGGGGCAAAAAACTTGGAATTGAAATTTTCTCCCTTTGCTTCCTCTACTTTCGGATCGTAAGGTTTGTAACCATCTGTCACAAAAGTTTGACGGGATATAGTGGTGACAGTATTTGCTGAATTTCCATTTACCAATCCCCAGCTTGTAGTATATTTATTCCCGTATTCATCACAACCCTCTTCCTTTGTATAACAAATACTTTGATCTACCACCTGGGCGACATACTTATTTCCTACTTTAGTCTCTACACAATCATTATCCGTTCCGACAGAAACGGCGGCACAGTTTTTCCGTTGAAAAGAAGCTGTGGTTGTCGTACCATCGGCACTTACAGCTTCCACCTCTATCCTTTCTTTGTTCAAATATTTCTGAATCTGTTCAGTCGTTAATGGTTTAGAAAGTTTTACTCCGACATTTTCCAGAGATTTGCTAAGTTCTGTCGCCGGATTTCTTTCAAGTGGAAGTCCTGACAGAACTATGTCAAAACCGGTTACAGAAGCCTGATCCAGGGTACCATTCGCAACTTGAGTTACCTTCAAAAGATCATCTTTATTGAAATTATTTAACAAATATTCGGCTTGTCTGACCTTCTCATCTTTGGAAAGTCCGGCAAATAGATCATTATTATTTACATAATCAATGGCATACTGTACCTTGGCTTTATCATCCTCACTTTTCGTTGAATAACCGATAATGTCTCCAGAAGCAAGACAACCCGTGACCGCACAAATATTATTGTTTTCGAGTTGAAAAGGACTTGAAACCAAACTGTCTCTTTTGATTTTCACTGCACTGTCTTTGGAAGTCCCATTAAATCCTTGACTCACCACACTCTGTCCGATTAAAGCCTTTGTCCAATCAAGTCCTGTCGCCAGATATGCTCCGTCTTTACTTACTGAAGCACAATTTAAAGTACTGTCGTTTGCGTCGCAGGCCGTTTTCGTAAAAGTCAAAGTCACTTTCTTTCCGCTTGAATCTACCGTTTCTACCTGAACTTCTTTCCCCAAAGCGTAATCTACTGCATTTTTATCGCTGAGTTCTATATTGGTAACCCCTGCTTTTTTGGCCAAAGCGGTGATTTCATCTTTAGTCTTACCACTATCATTTAATTTCGGTTCTGCTACTCCCGTTGGAAGGACAATCGAGGGCTGCGTTACTGAAAAAAACTTTTTATCGGCAAAAAGTTTGGTTTTTTCATCGTTTTTGGTAAGATAACCGTCAGCTGAAATACTTTGGTCATCATTTTTCTTGAACTCCACCTGGTAAGCGGTATTTCCGTCTTTATCTTTTACTTTACAATCAAGTTTCCCTCCCCCTGCATCTTCGCAGGTTAAAGGACTCGACTGGAATGGACCATTTACCGCGCTTCCCTGATTTGGATTATTGATCTGGTCCAATGTCTTTTTGCCTGAGAAAAAGTCACGGGCAATTCCCAGAAGATCTCCGTTTTTCGGATCGATATATTTCTGCAGAAAATCTTTCTCAGCGGCCACCGCCTGAACATACGATGTGCCCATGGTACCAAGATTTATGACCTGAGAACCATTCGCCCCTTGCACCCAAACTTTGGTAACTCCGCTTTCATCAAGTAGAACTTTAAAACCATTTGCTTCTGCAGAAACTTGCCCTGACTGCAGTTTCTTAAGCATATTATCAATCCCCCTGTTCAGACCAACATCTTCTGCTGTCTGAACTGCTTTTATATATGGCTTAAATTTAGTAATATCTTTGGAATCAATATTGGTAAGAGCATCATTGATCTCCGGATGGTCTGCTTTTATTTTGTCAAAAACATTCTTTTGAAGAACCTGAGGTACTTCCGATAAATATTTTTTTGCTACTTCTTTACCTTGATCTACAAAAGAAAAAATACCCTTATCCTGATCATATTTAACGGTAACAGTATCCCCATTTACGTTAAAAGAAACTCCGCTTGGGCTGAAACTCTGATCGGAAACCGCCCTACTGTTGCTTAGAGTATAAATCGCACTTCTCAACTCGTCATTTTTCCTTGTCTGGAGATTTACATTGATAGAGGCCTGAAGAGAATCAGTAAAGTTTAACGCGTGTTTTTCTGTAACTCCGTTTTTCTTAATTACTATAGTTGCTTTACCATCCTGGTAAACAATCTTATACATTCCGTCTTTATAATCACTGTCTATACGGTTTTCATCATCCGGATTTATAAACTGCCAACTAGTATCAAACCCAAATTGCCCCCTGTTATCATTTTTTGAATTATCTACAAATTTCTGGACACAACTATCCGTAACTTCTACAACCTGTGATCCAGAAATGTTTTGGCTACATTCTTTCACCACTGGATCTAATTTTTTACAGTAATCCATTACTTTTTTTGCATTATCATCTTCACTGCCCGCATTACTACAAATATCCGCTAAAATAAGGTTTTGATATTTTGTAAGATCACTGGATTTAATCCCCGTCAGATTGTCCAAAATTTTTTGAATCTCTGAATCTCCCAATGTAGCCAGATCAGCCTGCTGCATCTTTCCGGTCATTACAGTTCCTACTTGCCCATAAAAAGTATCCTGCTGATTTAAAATCGGAACTGTAGTAGTTTTCCCTGTTTTACTGTCATAATTTACAATCTGCATCCGACCATCGACTACCTGAATTTTGTATCTGCTATAACCGGCGGTACGATTACCACCCTCCAAATCTCCATAATCCTTCCATCCGGAATCGAAATCAAAACTCCCGTTATTTTTTGCCATAACCACCTGGGTTATCCAGGTTCCAACTTCACCAAGATTACCTCTCGTATAAGCTTTTACTTCCGGGAACTCTCCGCATTTTTTCAGAATTTCAGGGTCAGTCGCTGCATCCATACAATACTTGGCAATATCCAGATTATTTATAAGCTTCGCCATATCCTGAAGATCTGAAAGAGAGAAACCGGGAAGTTCTTCTAATAATTTTTTTATCTCAGGGTTTTCCTGAAGTATCTTTTCATCTTTTAAGGCTTTTTCTGCCTGAGTCAAGGGATCGCTAGCCTGATAACCTACAACGGTCTTACCATCTGCTCCGTATATCGGTGTCAATTCCAACGGGATTGATTCGACAGAAATAACATTTCCATTTGCATCAAATTCTACCTTTATCGTGGGATTGTTTTTGTCTCCGGTAAAAATAATTTTGATTTGTTTCTTTTTACCTTCTCTGTCCGTATAGTCTACGTTTGAATAATTTCCTGTTTTAGCAAGAGCGACGAGTTTCGCTTCCGCTTCTATCCTGGCTCTATCTGCAACAGATGTATTGGCTGTCAATTTCCCTGAATTTCTTTGGTTGTCTAAATATTTAGCGGCGGCATCCTGTTTCTCATAACCCACGACTAAATAATATTTACAGGCTTCGTTTAAACCCGGACTTCCCTGGGGATTATTGTAATGGTTTTTACAATCTGCTTCCGACACTCCGGCTCTATCTCTCTCTGCCTGAAGTCTGGCTTTTTGCTCCTCCAGCTTCTTCATCTCGTTCTCGACCCTCATATAGGCTTCACTCAGAGAATTATTCATAGCCTCCTGACACTTGTCGTTACAACCACCCGGATATTGCGCCAATACACTTAGTCTTACTTTTTCCATCTCCAATGCAAACGGGTCGTACCCTAAATCAACTACAGGCAGAGGACCGGGAGGAACTTGGACAGAAGTGGGCTGTGTGGATCCGGTTTTAATAGGCTGGGGAGCCGCAGATCCTCCTGTGGCTTTTTTCCACTGTTCATTGTAGGCATTCCATTCATCACTTATTTTTTTCCATTCATCATTTAACAGTTTCAATCTGTCAGGGTCCAACTCATTTGCTATATTGTCTGTAAGCATTTTCAGACGAGCATCCCTTTCACTAAGTTCTTTAGCCAGTTGGGGAACGTTTGTGACCAAATCAGGGACAGGAACCGTGTCAATTATTTGCCCTCCGCACGATTTACCTTTATAAACCAATGTTCCGTCTTTCTGGCATTCCTTCAGCCTTCCACCATCGCAAACATCATTACAGTCTTTTGCCGGCTTATCCAGGGGGGGTTTATAATGCTGATCTATTTGCCCAAACTTAGTTCCCGCAGCTTTATTTCTGATATCCTGGCTTTTCTGGGAAAGAAAGGTAGTGGCTGCTACACCGATGAGAAGAAAACCGATGACAAACAAAGAGACTATATCGGCAAAACCGCGATTTAAGCTATTTTTGGCAGAGACTTGAGTCATTTTTCTTATATTTATTTTTCTTCGTTATTTTTGAATTTTGCATTGTATTTTTGATTTTTAATTTTTAAATTTTAATTTTGTTAACTGTATCTTTTTACTTGTAATCTTATCGATTTGCCTACTTCAACTGATCGAACAACATGGAAGTATATTTATATATACATATATAATAAGAACAAATTTTCACGCTTCACAAGGGGCAATTTACTATTAGTCATGAATAGTTTTTTTACCTATAAACAGATTGATATAGTTCTATGCTTTATGCATATTTTCTGATCAGTTGATTTTCTTCAATTGACATTAAAAGCAGTTTTGTTCATACTGGAATTATGGATGTGAAAAGAGTATTAAAAATAATTGGATGGGGAGTAGTTGGCATTGGAGTTCTTTCAGTGCTAGTTGTTACAATTTGGACTGTTACATCAGGGAATAGTATGAATACCAAGGCAAAGGCGGGAATTGAGTCTGTAAGTTTATCTCTCAATCCCAAATCAGCTGTATTGAATAAAAACCAAAATATAACTTTTGGGATTACGGTAAACGGAGGAAATAAAATAACTAAAGGAATAGATGTTTACATTCAATTTGATCCTTCTTACTGGAATATTTCAGATAAAGGAATTATTCCCGCCAAACTTTTCGACAAGGTGCTGATAAACAGTATCGACGAGACAAAAGGAGTGATAAAATTTTCCGCCTTAAGCACAAAAGCGGAGATAAAAACAGGAATCGTAGGAAGCTTCTCGCTCACTCCTATAAAATCAGGGAAAACTACCATCACTTTCAGAAGGTCAGAGACTGATCTTCTTGAGGCAGAAACTATCAGGGATGTTTTGACGGAATTAGGAAATTCGGAAGTGGAGATAAGATAAATCTAAAGCTTCAAAGAAGCAAAATCCAAAGATTCAAATATTTCGCTCTTTGTGTCTTTGAAGCTTTGAAGCTTTCTTTGCATCTTTTTGTCTTTGGATTTTGAAGCTTTTACATCCTCTCGACGGTCTCAATTCCAAGCAGGTATAAACCTTCTTTAATAAGCATCGCTGTAGCCTCTGTCAGCGACAGACGGAAAGAAGTTGTTGTGGCGCCCTGATCAGCTACACCTTCGACCTTAGCATTCCCCAATATCGAGTGCTTGTTGTAGAAAAGGTTAAATTTTTGGGCTAAATCATATATATAGGTGGCAATCAGGTTAGGAGCCAAATTCTTCCCGGCTTCTCCTACCACTTCCGGAAAACGGTAGAAAGTATGAAGAAGAGAAGATTCTTCTGGATTAAGCTTCAAAGAAGCAAAATCCAAAGCTTCAAAGGAAAATTTCTTTGTTTCTTTGCTTCTTTGTGTCTTTGGATTTTGAAGCTTTGCTTCTTTGGATTTTCTTAGAACACTCTTGCATCTCGCATACGTATAAAGCAGGTACGGCCCTGAGTCTCCTTCAAAAGAAACCGATTCTTCCAGATCAAAAGCGATCTCCCTTTGAGGGGCCACTTTCAGAAATGAATACTTCACTGCAGCTACCGCAGCTTTCTCTGCAATGGTCTCCTTTTCTGCATCAGAGTATTCTTTATTATCTCCTATTATATCAAATATCTTCTTCTTCGCTTCCTCAAGCAGCCACTCACCCAAGACTACATTACCCAAACGCGAAGACATTTTACCTTTTTTTAATTTAACCCATCCGTAGGCCAGATGGTATTGTTTTCCTCCGAATTTTTCTTTATCCAGAAGCTCTTCTACTTTAAAAGTGACTTTAAAAAAACTGGATTGCTCCGGCCCAACCACATGGATAATCTTATCAATATTTCCAAATTCACTAAATTCAAGTTCAGCAAGTTTAAGTTCTTTTGCTTCATACGTGGGAAGTCCCAGAGAATTGATAAAAACTCTGGTATCCAATCCATAAGGTTTTCCGTTGAAAATAACCGCTCCCTGATCAAGATTGAGAATCCCCTTCTTTACAGCCTCTTTAGCAATCTCCGCACCGGAGATAACCTGGCTTTCAAAATATAGCCTATCATAATGTGTGCCTAAACGCTTGTATATAGAATCGAAATACTCCAAACTCCACTGCCTGGTCTCTTTCCACAAAGGTTCGATGTCTGATGCTTTTTGATATATTTTTGCATTAATTTGTTCTATTTCTTTCTTCGCTACCGGGTCTTCCTCATACGCCTTACTCCCCGCCGCATACATCTTCCCCAAATACTCCACTTTCTCACGAATAGTGTCTAACTTTTGACTTTTAACTTTTAACTTTTGACTTTGCAAAATGGCATAAAGACATTTTGCAATGTGCATCCCTACATCCCCCTGGTAATTGGCCCTGATAACTTCCCCACCCAATGCCTGAAGCAACCGCACTATGGATTCTCCTGTCGTGATATTCCGAAGATGGCCTATATGAAATGCTTTGTGCGTATTGGGATGGGCAAACTCCACCATGATCTTCTTACCTTTATGCGTCTCCGGATAATCTAAATGTGTTGATTTGACGCCCTCTTCCTTGTTTAGCAGTTCGGCAAGCTCACTGCTAAGTATCTCATTTGAGAGCGTCACATTGATAAAACCCGGGGCCGCGACAGAAATCTTATCGGCTATGCCATTTTTACCCGTCAAATCGGTACTTTGGGCTTTCTCAACTATTTGTTGAGCTATTTCCATCGGATTCTTCTTAAGTTTTTTACATAAAATCAATGCAATATTGGTAGAATAATCTCCGAAGGATTCTTCCTTCGGATGTTCAAACACCAAATCCTTTTCTTCGACCATGTCTCCCGCAATTTCCCGGATAACAGGGAAAAATGCCTTCCGTAATCTGTCTTTAATATCGTGGTTCATGGACTTTAGTGTAACATAAATGATTTAACATTTGAATATTTGAAGAAAACATGAGACTAGAACCTATCTCAAAACCTATTTTTTAACCATGAAGGTGATTGCTTCTCTACACTCGCAATGACAGTTTTGAGATGACTTCTAGTATTAATAAATCAAATTTACATTTTGATCGACGATCGTCAGTCAAAATGTAAACGGAAAAAAGAAGAATTACTGACGGAAGTGTTTAAAAGTGGATATAAAGAGATCACCGGAAATGGGAGAGTATTATGAATTATGAATTGGGAATTAAGGTTAGGGTCGGACGGTAACAACCGTAACAGAATCATCAGGATGCACTGTAAAGATAGTTCTTCTTTTTCCTTTCGCTCCTATGGTTCTTTCAACTTTTGCTCCTACCGACCCGTCAATCTTTATTCTTCCGGAACCATAGTTTCTTCTAATAAGTCTTTTTACCCTATTAAGTCTGCCTCTATTTATTTTTTCTAAAATAGCATATTACAATAGGAAAAATATGAGTTCAAGAAGAGAACTATTCATGTAGCAAGAAATAATCTTCCCGAAACGTAGGACAGTTCCTGAGTCTTACTTTTTTTCCCAGCATCTTACAAGTTTCCCTTTGACCACCCCTAGTAAGTCGTGCAATTCTACATCCATCTCGAGTCTGAATATTTCCTCTTCCGGGAAATTTCACTCTCGATATAGCTTTTCCATGACGGAAATGAAAAGGACAATTAGAGACTCTCACTTCGGAAAGAGTTTTCATAAATTTGATCTTTTAAATAAAATTACTTACCGGTATATATCAGAGTATATCATATGGACCTATTATATTGATTGAATTTTTCTTTAGGAGTAGTATAAATTAATGCCACAAAAAAATTCAGTAAAACTTTATCATGAGAACGGATATTACCATGTTTACAACCGAGGAGTAGAACAAAGAGAAATTTTCTTAGAAAAAGACGACTATATATTTTTCCTATATCTTCTAAAAACTGCCCTGCTTCCACCAACTTCCGAAGAAATCGCTCCACAACGCCCTTCTCAGGGTGCAACCCTGATGAGGGCGCCAAAAAGGGCTAGACAGAATTTCTTCGGTAAGATAATTCTCTTAAGTTTTAATCTCATGCCCAATCATTATCATTTTCTAGTTAAACAAAACATAGCCACCGGAATAACTGAATTTATCCGCTCTGTTTCGACTACATATGTGATGTATTTTAATAAAAAATACAAACGTGTAGGTTCTCTTTTTCAGGGAATTTTTAAAGCTATAGATATAGATAATGACAATTACTTACTTTGGCTGACGCGCTATATACATCGGAATTCGATGGATTATCAAAATCATCCCTATTCAAGTTCAGGACTTACGCAAAAAGCTCTTTAACAACATAGTGGGCTTAAATGCCAAAAAGAGTTGCTTTCGATAACACATTAGCCCTTCACAATCTTCTAAAGACCTGTTAAAACTATTCTCATGAAAAATGTTTTGTCCGTTCTGCCTATACTATCAGCTGCCCAACTTGTGACGGGGTTGCCAAAAGATTCGGATACTACACATCCGGAAAGAGACGTTATCGTTGTCGTAAGTGCGGTAAATCATTTGTCCGCTTTCCTACACCTTTAATTACCCGTTCGGATTTCCTGGAGTTTTCCTGCTATGTGAGGGGACTGCGTAACCGGAAAGGAAGTGGATACGCCCAGCGTACCCTTGCACGCCGATACGCACAATTCCTTGATCATCCCTTAACCGCAGAAAACATCTGGTATATTCTTCCTCCTGAAACTGTCACGTGCAACAATCCCTGGATCTACGGCTGTGACGGGAAATGGCTGGGAAGAGTCGGGGTATTCTTTATTCACCGGAATGTCACCACAAAAGAGAATCTTTTCTGGTCCTTTATGTCCGGTGAAACGTATGAGGCAATAGGAAGAGACTTTGTTTGTCTTACTGGTTTACTTGGTATTCACCTTCCGGGAGGAACGGTAAGTGACTGGAAAGGAGCAATAGTCGGATCAATTACCTCCTATTTCGGACTAATTTCCCACCAAAGGTGTCTGGCACATGTAGTCCGTCAGGCAAGAAGACTTCTTCCCAAACACAGTCCGTTTGAAGCAACACAAAAACTCAGAAGAATCGCTGAGGACCTGTTTATTATTGAAACAATCAATGATCCCTCTGTCTGGAAAACATCACTTCTCCGTTGGGAAAAAGAGTACGGAACGATGCTTAAGGAAAAAACTATTGCTTCTCCGTCTCTTAAAAAGAAGTGGTGGTATACCCACGGAAACATACGTCGTGCATGGAGACTTCTTACTCATGAACAGGATCCATTATTCGTCTTTTTGACCAATCCTTTGGTCCCAAAGACCAACAATAGTCTGGAGGGAGTAAACAGTAATCTAAAACAGAAACTGGGAGATCACAGAGGAATGAGTATTTTACGCCAGACATCTTTCCTTTCCTGGTACATGGCATTTACCAGAGTGAAAACTGACAAAGATCTGAAGAAACTATGGGTTTACTGGAGAAACAGGTTTCAGCGAAATTAGCAACCGGAAATGGCTATTAAACTACATAGTGTTTGATTCGATTGTTGCCCAATCGTTTATTAAGCAGCCATCCGTGTTTAATCTGGTATAAAGTCTTATCTGGAAGATTCTGCTGCTCTTTCTGAACAAGAAGATAGGCAACAATGCAGCTTACCAGGTGTGTCTGTTGGGCTGTTATTGACCGTGCCTGACATTCTTCCAGATGAAGCTCAGACTTGAGGAATCTGAAAACTTCCTCAATCTTCCATCTCAGACGGTATGACTGGATAACTCTCGTATGGGAACTTAACAGGTTATTCGTGGCAAAGAATTTACCCTCGTATCTGAGAATAAACCCCATACACGTTCCTGTCAGTGGCCCGATGAGAGTATCTCCGTTTTCTACCAGATCATCAGAAACTGCTGCTGCATTGATAACTCTGTTTTTCTTTATCTGACAATAAAAGAACCACTTATAAGACTGGATTTGGTCAAGAACTTTTGCAGCTCCATACCAACTGTCAAATAAAACAGCAACAGGCTTAATTCTGAAGAAAGTTTTAGCTTCAGAGAGAAGCTCTCCGGCTAAAGCCACTTTGCTTCTTCCTCCTTTACGATAAAACCTGAAGGATAAAGGAAGAGTAATAAACCCATTCGTCCAGGCAAGAAGAACAATGTGGTAGCCGTAAACAACTTTATCCAGGCAGGATGAGTAGGCAAAACAGGCGTGAGCAAATTTATTTCCGTATGGCTTGGCAAGGACGGTATCATCAATAATGAGATATCCTCCTTTTAAAACACCAAACCATATCTGGATAAGATGAAGTAATATCTTCTTCCAGGGAAAACCAGACGATAGGAATCTTGTTATCCCGTCATGAGAATATCCAAACTGGAAGCTTAGGAATGTTGCAGTAATATTTGTACCTTGCAACAGACCGCGAAGATATGTAAAAATCTGGGCAGGCATAGTTCTACCTCCTAGTAAAACTAGGCCTCATTATTGTTTAGGCTGTCAAATCAATCACTAGAGTCTGTTGAAAATCATCTCCTAATATTCTACTGAAAAATCCTCTGGTTTCTCCTATCGTAATCTGCTAAAGTAATATTAGAAG
>Ga0209211_10001956_pt1 | contig 36950 bp, 40 predicted proteins | sample RifGroA2_FD_183992 | JGI IMG/M metagenome (GOLD analysis project Ga0209211, IMG submission 183992) | Groundwater microbial communities from Rifle, Colorado, USA - Groundwater A2 (SPAdes) (version 2) | ecosystem: Environmental > Aquatic > Deep subsurface > Groundwater | place: Rifle, Colorado... | reverse complement strand
TCTCCGTAATAACTTTAAAATTCCCCTTTCGAATATCGGGTCTAAAGTTCTCCAACACACAGGAAACGGCCGAAAGTGGCGTTTTTGGATTCCATTGTTTGATATGAATTGTTAAATTGAGGTTTTGATAGTCAAAAAGGACTTCTTCCAAGGTTCTATTACGACTGTACTCAGTTAAAGGCCTGGTTGGAATTAATTTAACTTTGAGCTTGTAATCAATTCCCTCTAACTTGAGATCGCCCTTGTATTCTCCTTCCACTGCACGAACGAAGGTTTGTAATCTATCCAGGTCACCTTGAACTTCCTTACCTCGGGCAAAATTACTGCTGTTTTGAGCAGCAATCTGGCTTTCGGTTTCCAGGCCAATTTTTTCAATAAGTCGCTCATCTCCGCCCTTACTGCACGCTACCAAAAACAATGCTAAAAGCATCATTAGAAATTTTGTTACTGTCATAATTTGCTCCTATTTTAAGTATTGCTGTAGTTGTTCTAATTTTCCGTAAAGTGCTATTACTTCTGCCATTGACTCCAAAATATCAATTTCAGTTTCAAAATAAGAATCTGTAAAATCTATTAGTTGCCGGTGGACTTCGATGGACATAGAAGTAGAAAGAACTCCACGTGCCATTAAGGACTCAGCACGTTGATGCTGACGATCTATTTCCGCTGGCGAAGCTAGTTTTTGCATGATTTTAAGTGAACTTTTCAGTCTCTCACTTGAAGAGGCCGCTTCGATTTTTTGTAATCTCTCAGTATTTTGTCTTTGCCATTCTTTAAGGCGTACTTGCTCAAAGGCCTCGGCCCTTCCACCTGCATTTACATTTAGTAGCGGCAATGGAAGTGTTACCGTAAATCCAACCGAATAGAATTGATCCTTTGACTCGAACTCCGATTGCAAGATTGGACCGATTTCCAAATCCGGCCAACTATTACTTTTTTCTAGTACATACTTAGCGTTTGCCGACTGAAGTTCGAGCGATGCCAACTCAAGTTTGGGCCACGGAGTCGAAGCGCCCAATTCATCAAGCAATGTGTCCTGAATTTTTATTGGTTGGTAAGAGTCTTTTGCCGCAAGAGGAAGGCAGTCAAGGTCAAGTAAAAACCTAAGCTGTGTGGCCAACTGGTTTTCTTCATTAAGTAGGTCATTACTTTGGGCCTGATAACCCCCGATCACCATTTCAATAGTACTCAAAGCGACTTCTTCTTCAGGGCCACGGGTACCTCTCGCTTTGAAACGTGCGGCAATTTGCTCAAAAGACCGCAGGGTCTCAGCAAGAAGCGTTTTTTTTCGGCCTATCTGGCGCAGTTTATGAAAGATGATGAATGATTCAGAGATGAGGTGAGATTTCTGCACACGACTTTGTAGTTCAGTCAGCTTGAGTTCGCTCTCGGCAGCCTCGACTCTTGCCGCCCGTTTTCCGCCTAATTCCATGGTATGAACAATTTGCGTTTGTGTGCTAATGACTTTCTCTCCGAATTGATCGCCTTGGATATATTGAAAGGACAATTCGGGATTGGGCCTTTGAGATGCTTTTTCCCGTGCATGCTTGAATATTTCGACCTGATATTCAAGTTCCTTTAACTGCGGAATTTGATTAGCACGTGCGAAGTAACTTTCTAACTTAAAATCAAAACACGCATTTTCTTTTGTTACTTCTGCCCCTCCTGCAAAATTCGCAAAACTTAGCGCCAGGAGAGTACATACAATGATGTACAAAAACATTATTACCTCTATAGATGTATTAGTTAAAAAAAACTAGGCGAGCTTACGACAGGGCGGTTTAATTTCTTGTAACGAATTGTCTTGAAGCTTAAAAGGACTCAGATAATAAAATGAAATGTGTATCAAACTAAAATTTTCAAAAATTTTTCTTGTATTCGAAGTAAGTTGAAGACTTGCCACCGAGTGAAGAATACAAAGTGGCGAACAACTTGCAGCGGTATTTTCTGAATTACATGCTTGTTGATGTTCATGGATGCTCTGAGAAACTGAATTTGTTCCATCCAGCAAGAGGCACTCGTCATCTGTTTGAACGCAGATAAAAACCACTGTGAATAGGATAAAAATTGACACCAAAAATCTCATAAACCCCTAATATAAGGCATGCCTGCACCTTGTCAAGTCTAAATCTTACAGACTAGAACAATTGACATTACCCTGACATAACCTTGGTGACAATTCCCCACATTCCCCTGTGGAAAGGCAATGATTTCCTCACATGCCAGGTAGAATTTACACGATATGCACCAGGCGCACATCGTTGCACATTATTGTTCATAAGCGATAAAAACAAACGCTCTATGGTTTATTTTCCATTCTCTCCAAAATTCGCGCCACTTCCATTTCGTCAATCAGCACGAACTGGGAAACTGATTCCTCATAAGCATAAACATCAGCATACTTAAGCTCAAACCACCAAGCGTGAAGTGTTAGCGCACCTGTCTTTAAGCGTGCTTGAACGGCGGGATAGGTTTTCAAGTGTTCAATCTGTCTCAACACGTTGATCTGCGAAAGTCGATTGTGCTGCCCAAACTGTGTTGAAGGGTTACAAGACGAGTTAAGAATTTTTACGGCACCATCCCCGTGGCGTAGCCATTCTCGAAGGCAAGGTGTCTCTACCTTTTCTCTACCAGCAGCAAGAGCCTGCATCGCACCACACTCTGAATGTCCACAAACTATAATATTAGAAACGTTCAAGCTATTGAGTGCGAACTCCACGGCCGCCGCCTCAGATTCATCGGCCGAGAGTTGAGCATTCTCCTCGTAGGGTGGAACAAGGTTTCCAACGTTGCGAACAACAAAAAGGTCTCCTGGATCAGTTGAGGCAAAAACATTGACGGCCACTCGGCTATCGGAACATCCGATGAAAAGCGCATCTGGTGACTGTCCCAGCGCAAGGCGAGCAAAAGTCTCCCTATATCCCGGCAGCACCTCACGCCTAAACTTAACGATTCCTTGCAGCAGTTTTTTCATAAAATATTACTATCTGGTTATCATACTTTCAGTATATTGCCCAAGTCAGATAATTTTAACAGACTTTAAAGTCAACTTTGTAAGGCCTGATGGATGAAATATCCGACTGCAAGAAGTCCCACTCCGCTGAAATAGCAAGTCAAAAAATGAAGGTTCAACTTGTTTGCCAGTAAAAATGGCACAAAAAAAAGGAGGGAAATTGGTACTGCAATTAGTACGCTTCTGGCATAATTCACTGATTGAGTTGTGTCCTTCCATTCTGCATAAGAAAAGGCCAGTGCCAACATCGTGGTCAGTGGCAATGCAGTTAAAAACCCCGCTAAGGCTATTTTCTTTCCTGACAACCAAGAAACAAAACTTATTAAGACGGCAGCAAGAATTGTTTTACCTATGGCAAGGACCATATTTAACTCCATTGTGAAAAAGAAGGGGCGGCAAATTTAACTATTGCTCACCCCATTTTAAATTCAAAGGTCAGATCTTTTCTATTTCTCATTCCTTGAAATATTTGGTGTCACCCTAATTCCCAGTGTAATTAGCGCCATTCAAATAACCCTTTGGCGTGATGAAAATGTAAAGACGTTGCTTTGCCTTATCTTTTTGTTTTATATCAAAAAGAGTTGTCACCCATTCAGGTCCTTTTGGGAATTGTTTTAGCTCAACTTTTTCAATTTTTGCAGAAGTCCAACTTGCCTCTACCGTGCTTTTTTGCGCCATCATCTCAACGACTGCTGGAATGGCCTGTTCGACTTGATCCCTGGTGCATCCGCTTGCAGCACAGGTTACTACCTTGGGCGCGTGACTTGCATGTCCGAAAGCAAAAGTAGACGAGAACATCATTAATACAGCTAAAATTACTTTTTCCATTTAATTTCTCCTTAATGTTGGTTCAGAGTTTCTTGTTCCATATCCTTATGGATATGGGAATGATCATCTCGGTTCAATGGGAACGAATCGGGGTCTGAGGCATGCCAGTAGCCGTGAAGTTGCATAATGAAAAGAAAGATACCCCCGGCAACAAGGCCTACGTTGCATGCATAGGCTTATGTGGCCTTCGTTATTATGTTCCATTCCATTCCGTATCTGAATGAGTCCCAGCAACATCAGTTAGTGTCATTGCCTAGAGCAGAAATGTAAATTTGATATACTTAAGCTATTGAAGAGAGAGGTCAGAGTCACCTGACCCCTCTCGCTTGATTTTGGTGAAGTCCGTGTAAAGACATCGGCCAAGACCTACTGACAAGCCTAATGTTAAAAGACGAACCTCACGAGGTCTAGCCCTTTGTTCAAGGATGGACAGCGATGAGGTTAATTGGGAGACAGATCTTTTGCCCATGTGGGGTTATGTTTTGGGTCTGCACCCACTGCTGGCGCGAGCACCGTTATTGTTCGAAGCCTTGCAAGTCCAAGCACCATCTCCATAATCATCGCGAAGCTCAACGAAAATACGCAGCAAGCATTCAAGGTCAAAATAAGCGACAGAAATATCAGAGCAAGCGGCGATTAGAACTCGCCAATGGACTACCATCGAGATCGTCAAAAAATAATTTGAAAAATATTGAAGCTGATCGGAGCTGCGCAGATATGCCGCCTACAGTAGAGTGTGGCGAAACGATCGGCCGGGCACAAGGTATTCAGACTGCAATCTGTCATTTTTGTGAGCAGAAAATCGATACTGAAGGGAGTAAACACTATGAAGATCAACTGGCAAAACGCCAGCAATCAAGAGCAGAAATTGTTCGAAGGTATTTCTATCCTCACCGACCACCGTAGGGATTTGCTGGAGTTTCTGTTTGATCCAAAAACACCACGCCTCCGAAAACGTGCTGGAATTATTCGTGAAGATAGCTGGCTTTTCAGTGATGGAGATCGCCTCATCATTCAGGCGGCGCTCGACTTCTGGAGTGGGGCCGGCCATTTAGCCCTCTGGGAGTGTATTGAGATCTGGGATAATGAGGAGTGGACCCACTTCCTGGCCGCTGTCACCGTAATTAAGGTCATTGATCTACAAAAGATTCGGCTAAAAACTGAACGGATTGATCCTGGCTTAAAAGATAACAATAGGCTGCCATAAGGGAATTGAGATGTCTGGCTTGCAAATATTCTCCAGCAATCAATCCGCTTTTATTGAGAGCCTTAAGGTGCAGGGATTTACTCAGGGCTCATGCGAGAAGACTCAATCTTTTTTCCGGGTATTTGAAATTTTTCTGCGTGAAACAAAACGGCTGAATAGTAGTGACATCTTTTCCATTTCTGTGATTGATATTTTTTTTCAGTGGAAGAGTGAAAATGCCAATTACAAGCCATTTAAACGCTATTATTGCTCAACAATCCGCTATGAAATCGGATTACTGCTGAAGTGGTACCTTAGCAGATCGAATGATGCGATATATGATCGCTGTCAATTCTCGTTGGCAACTACTCAGTACCTCGAAACAAAGAGTCACCGGCCTAGTCAGTGGTCAAAATCAATACTACGGATCAGTAGAAGGTTTTCTGAATACGCCGAACGAAATAAAATCAAGGATTTGAGAAAAATATCGGACGATAGGGTGAACATTTTTATCTCTGAGTGTGCAGGTCGCTCAAGAACATCAAGAAAGAACTACAGTAAACAGCGCGAATCATTATTCAGGTACACGATTATAAAATATTTTTATTATCTAAACTCCAGAGAAATTATAGTGTTTCAAGCGCCTGTGCCCGCACATGAACATACGAAACTTGGAGCTTTGATTGACCAATATATCAATTATTGCAGAGACCACAGAGGTGACAAACTAAACACGATAAGAAGAAAACGCAGGATATTGGGCAAATTTGATCATTATATTACTCACTCCGCAATTTCGGTTCCTGCAGAAATAAAAATCATCCATATTGATACCTTCACTACGACTTATTTCCCAAGTGAACAGAAAAAAACGATCATCGAGGTGAATGCAGTACTGCGGCCATTCTTGAGATATTTATATTTTGAGAAACAAATGCCGAGCAATCTTTCAGCTTTGATTGTTTCGCCACGAGTCTATGCGATGGCCCATATTCCTAAGTTTCTGACACACGATGAAATCAGACCAATTTTACAAGAAGAACTGAGCAACAAGAGCAAACTCCGTCGCCAGGCAATCGTTCGGTTGATTTTTTTCACTGGTATTCGGGCCAGTGAGGTAGCATCGCTTCATTTCGACGATATTGATTGGGAGAAAAAACAGGCAGTAATCAGAGATCGGAAGAATGCACAGGATATGATTGTAGTGCTTCCCGACCCAGTAATTGAAGTTCTCTACGATTATATTCGTATCGCAAGACCACAACATTGCCCTGACCGCCACTTGTTTTATAGCGGACATGCTCCCCTCAGACCACTAACTCCCAAAGCGGTTGGATTAATTGTGAGTTATGCCCTTCAGGATCACGGAATGAAAGGGAATCCTCATCGATTACGTCACACGTACGCGCAGAATCTTCTCGACAGCGGCAGTTCGATTGATCAGATACAAGTCCTTCTCGGACATAAAAATGCAAGTTCTACCCGGATTTATGCCAAAACTTCCATGCTTCGGATGCGTCAATACGTGGTGGACAATTATGTCTGAATCATTTTTGCATCAACACATCGAGAGTTTCCTAAAGTTTCGTCGCCAGATGGGACATCGGATTCATGACAATAAATTTCAATTTAACCTATTCGAAAGGGAACTCATCAGACGAAATATCCATCAGATATCTGAAATAGATTCTCAATTCGTCCACGATCATGCTTTCGAAATATTAAAGACAAGGAGCCCAGGAACGGTGAATCGCCACATGACAATCCTGGAGAATTTTTTCTGTTATCTTCAGAGGGTTGATTTGACCTGCTTAAATCCATTTTTAAATCGAACTATGTTCCGATCTCTCTATTTTCGCCCATATGTTTTCTCTGATGATGAGGTAAAAAGTATTTTACAGAGTTTCGCTAGCGATATTTCAAAAAGTAGAAACCGTGATTTCTTATTGGGTCGACTGAGTCGAAGGTGCGCATTTTTTATCCAAGCCAATTGCGGACTACGCGTTTCCGAACTCTCTAATCTCAAAAGGAAAGATGTTGATCTAGCGGGCGCTACGTTGTTGATAGAGAAAACAAAATTCCAAAAAGATCGATTAATCCCAATTTCGCAGGCCGTAGTTTCTGAGATCAGGAACTACCTCGAAGTCAAAAGTCAATCAAGGAGACAAGGCTCGAAATATCTTCTCGTCTCCGCTACTGCAGATTCCTTCACCCGTCTCAGATTAGGCGTCATATTTCAGCATAAATTGATACAACTTGGTATCTACAGAAAACCTTACATGAAGGGTGATACTGTTTTTGGATCACCATCGACGCATTCACTCCGGCACACTTTTACTATTCGAATAGTTCAACAGTGGAAGGCGCGTGGGATACCGATTGATCAGGTGAGTGATACTCTTGCTACCTATTTGGGACATATTGATTTCGAGGCCACACAGGTTTATTTGAAAGCGCTTTCGACCGATCCAGGATTTCTTATTTTTAGACCGAAATCTCATGAGTAGTTCATCATCCGTCGCCCACGATGACCTGGCACGATTAATTGCATACTTCTTTCGGGAATATTTACCCACTCATAAAGGGGTGTCTCCAAACACCATTCGGAGTTATCGCGACACATTTAAGCTGTTTTTATCATGGTTGAGAGACTCAAAGGATTCCAAAAAGCCCTTGGTACTATCTGACATTCGACCAAAGGAAATTCTCGAATTTCTTCGCCATCTCGAAACGGATCGATTGAATTCGATATCAACCCGAAATGCCAGATTGGCTGGGATCAAAACATTCTTTCTCATGTGCTACCTCCATCGGCCTGAACTTAAGCCAGAGTTGGAGGCCATTCAGTTCATTCCAAAAAAGAAGATGAATACGCCTCTCATTGATTTTTTTGAACATGAAGACGTGATGAAGATGTTATCCGTTGTCGATCGGTCGACTGCATCAGGCGCCAAAGATTTTTTAATATTGAACCTCCTCTATGACACGGGAATGCGTGCATCTGAGGTCTGCGGGCTCCGTTTAGATGGTTTCAACTCAGCGGCAAGAACGATAGAAATACTTGGCAAGGGAAACAAATGGAGGAAGATCCACGTCTGGCCTAGAACGGTGGAACTGATCAACAACTACATTCACGAATGGCGCAAATCACCGAGGCCCATCTTTCGGGATCTTCTGATCATCAACCATTGTGGTAAAACGCTTACCCGTTTTGGAGTCCATAAGTTGTGTGCAAAATATCTGAAAAAAGCAGATATTCCGAAACAGATTCGGAGCGCAAAGCGCTCATCGGTTCACTCGTGGCGACATACAGCCGCTGTAAATATGATCCGGCAAGGATATTCTCTTCTTGAAGTCAAAGTGCGTTTGGGGCATGCGCGCCTGGAATCCACCATGAAATATTTAAATTTGGATCTATCGATAAAAAAAGAAAGGGTTACTGAGCTGCTCCGTTTTACCGAACACCTTCTTCCGTCCACACTTCCTGCTCAATCCGTTGCATGGAAAACGACGGATGAAGTTATCGCATTTTTAAAGTCTGTGTAGCCCACTTCGTGATCATGGGGCTTATTTTATTTCGGCCTTAGCAAACTATTATGTGGCGCTTGATATCCAGAGACTTCCAGAAAAATAACATAAAGGCTGGATTATATGGGAGAAATAGCCATTTTCCCCAGAAAACGTAAATCGTTAATCATTTCATGAATTTGAAAAGAGAGGCCACATAACCTAACAAATCTTTCAAAGGTCTTGGCCTTTCGCCAACCACGAAGAAAAATCAACATCACGGCAAGCGCCACAACTTGACCGACCTCGACCCCTACATTGAAGGAAAGAATTCTGATGAGCATGGATATCTGATCATCTCCAAGTGGTAGTTGCTGAAGCCGAGTAGAGAGACCAAAACCATGGATGAGTCCGAAAATAAAAACCATTCTCAAGAGTGTTGGTGGTTGCCAGTCAAAGTATTTTTTAAAGCCATCGATGTTTTCAAAACCCTTGTACATGACACTGATTGCAATGACTGCATCAATCAAGTAATAGTTGGCCGTGATTTTAAAAAAGGTGGCGAAAATCAGCGTAATACAATGGCCAAGAGTAAAAACACTGATAAATTTAACAATGTCTTTGAACGTGGTTAAAAAGAAAATGACTCCAAGAATAAAGAGCAAGTGGTCATAGCCTGTTAGCATATGAGTTGCACCAAGCCAGATATATTTTAAATATCCACCATCGAGCATGGTCTGCTTATCTGCTTCAGATATGCCATGGGCATATCCCTCCACGGTAGAGAGCAATAGGTAAAACATCAGAACAAGTCTGTACATTTTTTCCTCCTTAAAACTAAATAATTTTATTAATTCAAAATAAATTGCTACCCAATAGGAGGTCGCAGAGATTTCGGAAGGCAAACATCAGAAAATAAAATCAAGAGAGTATAGACCAGTTTTGCTCCACTGATATCAACGATAGGTACCGGGAGTACTATTTTTTCTTGGATAAATTTGTCATCAGGAGTTGAGGAGGACACATGGTAATGTCCGTGTTCATGATAAGGGGAGTCTTCTGAGTGGCGATGTGTATGAGAGTGTTCAGAATGATCAGCGTCATTCTTATTGTCATGGTCGTTATACCGAAAGGAGGAAAATTCATCAAAATGAGCATGATCACAACTCAAAAAACATGCCCCGAATGAAACTGCGGAAGTTATAAGAAATAAAAAAATGAATAGTGAATTGAAAAAACTTTTTATCACTTATAAATCCATCACAATCATATAATTGTGAGTCATCAGATTAAATTGATACTCAATATTACAAAACATATTAACACAGGGCAAGTCCTGGCACACATTTGTTTGATGTCGATCTCCTGACTCTCACAGTTAAAGGGATTGCATTGTGCCCCCAATGGCTTGAGCAAGAACCACATGACTCATCAGAACGTTGACATTATTTAAGAAAAAGGGAGATACCACTAACTCCATTGCTGAAAAGCATCTGTTTGGCTTTCATGACATGGATGCTCCGGTTTAGTTGTACACTTATCGAGTTTACCTCAGGAGGGAACTGAGCACACTTTATAAAGAATGTACTTTACCCAACCACCATTTCCTTATGTCGCATATGGATTCTCACCTTGTCAGAATCGCCGACAGCACCTACTCCCTCTTGAGGGGTGTCGCACATCCAAAACCTAAAATATGCGTCTCAACCAGTTCAATGATTAAATGTCGCATGACTCACTCCTTTTTTACTTCCCTATCAGCGTCCAAGCCCTCCATGCTTCAGTACATGCAGTAATGTACTGAAGCATTAACCACCGATTACCTAAAATAGATTGTAGTTTAGCGAGGCACCAAGCATTGTTGTTTTTGATTCACTTTTCATTGAAATAATTTCGAGATACGGGGACAGTGATGCGTTTTTGGAAAAAGCGTAAGTAAAACCAGGATATATGGGCAGATCGTTAAATTCATTTTTCTCATTTCTTGAATAGCTCCAACCAAGATAGGCCGCCAAATCTAATGAAAGCTCATCAAATATTTTATAGCTCGCTTGCAACCAATGGCCGTGTGAATATTGAGCCTGCCCATCTTCTTTCACTCTATTCAAATATATCGTTGGAATCAAGAGATAAACAAAATCAAACTTTTCCATGGAAGTTGTTGCGTAAATTCTGGGAACAATTTTACCATTTATTTTTTTTCCTTTGGAACTCTCACTTATTGGCGCATAATAAATCAATTGAGCATAAACTTTCCCTCCCCCTTCGTTCTGGTAAAGAGTAGGAATTCCTAATTTTAAATAAGAATCTCCTTGAGTAAATGTTTTTGCATCCGCATCACGGCTTCCTACTTTTTGGTCAGGTCTAAAGGTTACTCCTAGGTTCCAGTCAGAATTAAACTCATGCTTTAATGAGAGATAGTGGTTAATAGAATACTTGCCCTCATCTTCAGAAAATGCGGGCCCATTCATATAGTTAAAATAGCTCGCCTTCAATTTATCTGCTGAAAAAATGCCAGAACCAGATGTCTTTGTCACGCTTGTTTGCGTTGTGTCCGCAAAAGCACTTGTTACAAATAAAAGATTTAATAATAATATATATATCGGACGCATTTTATATTTCTCCTGTTAATTGATAATTAAAAAGATGATAACCAACACCCATATTAGTAACGATCTCTTCTATTGAATCTCTCTTTCAAGATGCCCTTTCGATCGCTAAATTTTTCATTTCCCGTTTTTTTTACAGCATCTCTGTCGACGCTAGATATTTTGGAACTAACAGAATCATTCTCGATGCTGCCACAAGAAACCAAGAGAAACGAAAGGCTGAGGACGATAACAAAAGACCGCATTAAGCTATACATAAATAACCTCCAAAACTAGCTGACAAAAAAAGATAGCGACACAAAAGTCAAAACCTTAAGATGCCAGAACCAATTATAAAATTTTTGCCGCACACCAGAACTGGTATCAAGAAGCAATAGGAGGTCGAAGCTGATCATCCAAACCAATCGAACAATATTGATTATCACAAGAAAGATATGTGACTTTAGAGTTTAAAGCGAGAGCAGCTAGTCCCAGATGTCCAAAATCAGTCAAATTCACTAGGTGAGAAGAATGGCAATGCCCAATACATTTATGACAATCGAGCGGTGTTTGATGACTCTTTGATTCAGCATTACCGCAACCATCTGCCATGTATTCGCTCACGGTGAGTATACTCGACTCATGATGAGAAGGTGTATTGCTCATTGCGAATTCACTGACACTGAATAATGTGAAAATGAATGTGATTATAATCGCAAGTTTTTGCATACTTAAACCTTAGCATATATACGGGCAACAAGTAATAGTATCTATGTCAAATGATGGTGGGCCTTTTGTAAGCGATCTCACTACCATGCATTTCTTCGGCAATTTTTACATAGTTTCCATTTCATATTTCATCAAAGTGCCAAAATTCAATCTGCAAGAGTCTTAATCGAAACAGTCAAAGAAATCGCCGATACTGAGTGTCTATTCTATGGACAACTTTATCTAATGCTCCAGACAATTCTTTCGCCCTCACATTTAAAAAACCACTCACTTGCGGAAATCATATAGGGAATGTCAATTCTACCCATCAAAAATATCATTGACGCTTTCCTGCAACTAATGTATCTATCATTCCAAGGATGCTTAGAATGATAAAAAAAAACGCGAAGCAATCATTGTACGAATTTGTTGCCCTGGTCGGCAAAGCTGTTTCCAGTCCTAAGCGACTGGAGATATTGGACACACTTTCTCAGGGTGAGAAGACAGTGGATGCCATCGCTAAACAGATCGGGATCAGTCTCAAGTTGGCCAGTGCCCACCTGCAAGACTTAAAAGCGGTATCGTTAGTAGAGTCGCGACGGGATGGAAAATGCGTTTACTACCGAATCCCTGATACTGACGTCACGACGTTCTGGGTGGGATTAAGGGCTCTTGCCGAAAAACGTCTGTCGGCCATGCAGGACATATTGAAGGGTTTTGTGGGCGAACCGAATACCATGACACCTATGGACCGCAAGACTCTGATGGCGAGGGCCAAATCCGGTGATGTCATCGTCATTGATGTTCGACCACAAGAAGAGTTTGAGGCCGGTCATTTTCCGGGGGCCCGCTCTCTTCCCCTTGATCAACTCAAGAAAACTTTGAAGTCCCTTCCTAAGAGCAAAACGATCGTCGCCTATTGTCGCGGCCCGTACTGTCTACTGGCAGAGGATGCCGTGGCGATCTTGCAGCAGAAAGGGTTTCGCGCAACAAGGTTTCCAGAGGGCGTCTCTGAATGGATCGCAGCGGGTCTTCCTATTGAGAAAGAAGTGATGAAGAGGAAATTATGAAATTCTTTAAAATGTTTTCGTTAGTCGATTTTTCAATTCAGCGCCCTAAGCTGGTTCTTCTGATTGCCGCCCTTGTTACGCTGACTTTTTTCTCTCAATTTCCAAAAATCCGAACGGACACGAATCCCAAGAATATGCTCCCCGCTACGTCTGATGTGCGAGTTTGGAACAATGAGGTCGATAAAACATTTAGTCTTTACGAAGACATTATTGTCCTTGGAATCGTCAATCCGAACGGAATCTTGAATCCCGAGACATTGGGCAGAATTCAAAGAATTACCGATCAGATTATTCGCCTCAAAGGTGTGGCTGCCGTGGATGTGTCGGGCTTCACAACGATTGATAATGTCACAGTTGATGGGGCCTCATTACGGGTCAGTCCTCTGATGACGACGGCCCCGAAAAACACGGCCGAAGTAGAAGCATTAAGAAAAAATCTTTTTGGAAACCGCATGTTCGTGGGACGTCTTATATCCGAGGATGGGAAAACCACAGCAATTTATGCCCCACTAGAAAAAGGCGCCAACGGTCAAGAAATCGCCGAACAAATGCGAGAGATCGTAAAAAAAGAGAATGGCCCAGAGAATTACTACGTCGCGGGTGATCCCGTGGCGAGAGACACCTTTGGTGCAGTGATGTTCAAGCTCATGGCCGCGTACTCTCCCATTGCGGGCATGGTCATGTTCCTCGGAATGTTCCTCATGTTTAGGAACATGGTTCTGCCGTCGACGATGATGCTTGTTGCGATGATGAGCATCATCTGGAGCATGGGATTGCTGATTGGTCTCGGGTTTCCGGTTCATATCATGTCTTCCATGAGTCCGGTGTTTTTGATGGCGATCGCCACCGATAGCATTCACATTTTTAACGAGTTTTATTTCCGGTACAGAGAGAGCAAAGACAAGAAGACGGCCATCCGGGATACGATGACCGCCGTGGGGCGACCCGTGCGTTATACGGCCCTCACGACAGCCGCAGGCTTTGCGGTCTTGATGTTCATGAACATCATTCCGGTGAAGGTCTTTGGCGGTCTGGTTGCTTTTGGAACGATTGCTCTTAGATTCCTAAGTTTCAGCGTTATTCCTGCCATCCTCACTCTTGTTAAAGAAGACAAACTGAAATCGGCCTCTGTCAAGGAGGACAGCGAGACAGGTTGGATGGCCAAGACCTTATCCGTGTTAGGTGGTGTTGGTACCCATAAACCGGTGCTGACTGTGGTGGTGGGCCTTGCTCTTGTTGTCGCGGCCTCGGTCGGCACGACTCGTCTCGTAGTTAACAACAACATGGTTGAGTGGTTCAAAGCAAGCAGTGAGATCAGAACCGCCGATACGGTCATGAATCGCGCACTTGGCGGAACGTCGCTCGGATATCTCGTTGCCATATCTAATCAAGATGACTTCATCAAAACGCCGGAGGCCATGCGATACATAGAAGGTCTACAGAGGCATTTGGAGTCGCTTTCTGTCGTGGGTAAAACCACTTCGGTTGTGGATTTCGTAAAGCGGATTAACAAGGTACTTCACGCTGATGATCCCAAGTATGACACGATACCTGCGACCAAAGAGGCGATCGGCCAATACCTGTTCCTGTTTTCCATGTCAGCAAAGCCAGCGGACCTCGACAACGTGGTGGACTATCCGTTTCGGAAAGCCAACATTTGGGTTCAGTTGAAGACTTGGGATGCCGGGGCCATGCGCGACGTTATTCGTGCTGCCGAGGAGTACAAGAAAACTCACCCAATCGACATGGAACTTCGGCCCGCCGGAACTGCCTACTTCAACCTGATCTGGAATGACGAGGTTTTGGGCGATATGAGTAGAGGATTTATCATCGCTCTTGTAGTCGTATTCGCGTTGCTCACGCTTAACTTCCGATCGGTGAAGTGGGCAGCTGTGAGCTACATCCCTCTATTATTTACCATTCTTCTAATCTACGGGGCAATTGGGTTTGCTGGTAAAACTGTCGATATGCCGATCTCCGTGCTTTCTTGCTTATCGCTTGGGATGGCCGTGGATTTCTCTATTCACTTCATCAACAGATTTAAGCAGCACTTATCCGAAAACGCGACACCAGGGCGCGCACTCAACAGGGCCAGCATCACTGATGCCTTACTCTGGACGGCCGCACGCCCCGGAAAAGGAATTCTACGTAATGCACTACTGTTTGCTTCCGCGTTCTCTGTGATGATGTTTGCACCGCTTACACCTTACATCACCGTCGGGGCCTTTATCCTGAGTATGATGGTACTGAGTGCGCTTTTCACAATTATCTATCTCCCCGCATTGATTGTGCTGTTGCGAAAATGGCTTTTTAAAGATGTAACGATTTGAAGAGGAGGATTTCAACTATGCGAACGAATATTTTTTTGAAGGGCTTGGCCCTGGCAACGATTCTGTTGTCGGCGACGATTGGTACGGAACTTCGAGCTGAAGAACGTGATGCGACTATAATCATAAAGAAGATGCAGCAGGCGTTTTTCTACCAGGGCGGCATACTTCGCGCCCGCGTAAAAATGAGTTTGACAACTTCAGACGGAAATAAGCGCCTGCGTGAATTGACCATGCTTCGGATCAATGTGCCAGGCGGCGAAGATCAACGGTATTTCATGTATTTTCATGGCCCGGCTGATGTGCGCCGGATGGCATTTCTGGTTTACAAATACCCGAATAAGGAAAGCGACCGTTGGCTCTTTATTCCCGATCTGGGCCTGGTTCAACGGATGGCCTCCAAAGATGCAAGCTCAAGCTTTGTAGGTTCTGACTTCACCTACGAGGACGTGTCAGGAAGAAATATCGGGGCAGATAGCTATAAGCTTATTAAGGAAGAAACCTACGAGAACAAACCCACGTTTGTAATCGAAAGCACTCCAACGACTGCGGCGGCCTACAAGAGAAAAATCTCATGGATCGATCAGACCGCATTCTTGCCACTGAAGGAAGAGTTCTATGATGTTCAGGATCAGCTCTTTAAGGTTTTCACTGCCGATGAAATCAAACAGGTCGATGGCCTGCCGACGATCACGAAGCGAGTGATGAAAAACGTAAAGAGTGGACATCAAACCTTGGTGGAGTTCGCGGAAATTCAATATCGAGTTCCCCTCAAAGTAGAGGACTTCAGTGAAAGAGCGCTCAGAAACCCGCCCAAGGAGTGGATCAAATGAGGCCGGTTCACGTATTTGCTGTGCTGGCGTCACTTACGACACTTGCAGGCGACATAGTCTATGCCACAGAACTGCATGGCTTTCTATTGGGTAATTATGCGGCACGAGTTACCGGGGATAGGAGAAGGCCCACATCAGGCGATTTTTTGCTAGGTGAGGAACGATTGCAGCTTAAGCTCTCGGGATCGAACGAGGGCGGAAGTGTGTATTTTGCCAAAGCAGATTTCTTCCATGATGAAGTCGCCGGTCAAAATGACCTCGATCTGCGCGAAGCTTACCTCAGTCACTCAGCAGGCGCATTTGATTTCACGGTTGGGCGGCAGATACTTACCTGGGGTGTCGGCGATCTTCTGTTTATCAATGATGTATTTCCCAAAGACTACACTTCTCTATTCTCTGGGCGGCCCATGGAATACCTGAAAAGAGGGACGACTGGCTTCAAAACAACGCTCACCACAGAAATCGCATCGGCGGATTTGATCATCATGCCTTTTTTTGAGCCAAACCGACTCCCCGGAAGTGATCGTTTCTTTTTCTATGATCCCTTTTCTAGCATAACTAACCGCGTGGAGAATAGGCCCCGCCACGATCTGGCCAACACCGAACTGGCGCTTCGGCTGTATCGGCCAATTTTAGAGTGGGATGGCGCTTTGTACGCCTATCGTGGTTTTTTCAGAGACCCCGCGATGCAGTTAGACTCCATGACTGCTCCTACCCAAGTCACGATCAACTATCCCAAGAGTAGTGTCTATGGAGCAAGCCTTCAGGGAAATGCACTTGGCGGCGTCGTGAGTTTGGAAGCAGGCCACCTGGATTCGCGCGATGATAACTCTGGCACAAACCCACTCATGCCGAACTCACAAACAAAGTATCTTGTGGGCCACCAACGATCGCTCTGGACTGATTTTACCGCCGGACTCCAGTACTACGGCGAGTACATGCACCAATATGATTCGTATCTTGCCAATGTTCCGGCCGGATTTCCTTCTCAAGATCGGTTGCGGCATGTCTTAGCGCTTCGACTCACTCAGCTTTTGAAATATCAGACATGGCGATTGTCGTGGTTTTCGTTTTACAGTCCATCGGACAAGGATTTCTATTTCATTCCTGAGACGAGCTACCGTGTAAGCGATGAATTTTCGGTGACCATGGGTGGGAATGTCTTTGGCGGTGCCAAGGAAACGACTTCCTTTGGGCAATTCAAAAGGAACAATAACGTTTACGTTAATATGCGTTACGATTTTTGAAGTAAAACTTGCAATATCTTCACAGGAGACAAAATAATGAAAACACTCTTTATCTTAAACGATGCTCCCTATGGAACAGAACGAAGTTATAACGGTCTCAGGCTTGCTGGTTCACTCGCCAAACTCGAAGGTGAGCAGGTCAAAGTATTTCTAATGGGAGATGCGGCCTCTTGTCCGAAGAAAGGACAGAAGCTTCCACAGGGTTACTACAATATTGAGATCATGATTAAGAACGTGGCCCGTCTAAATTCAGAAGTTGGCGTTTGCGGGAGTTGCATGGATGCTCGTGGCATCACCGAACCAGAACTGATGGAGGGTGCCAAGCGAAGCACACTTGATGAGCTGACCAATTGGACCCTATGGTCCGATAAAGTCATCGTATTTTAGTTTATGTACAGGATGTACGGTATGCCGATGTGAGCAGGAGCGATCATCGGCGATGGGGGCGTTATGAGTGAGGCAAAAACAGTCTTGATCCTTGGCGGCGGTGTCGGTGGTATTGTTGCTGCCAATACTTTGCGAAAACTTCTGCCGAAGCAACATCGAATTATTGTGATCGACCAGGAGAATAAGCACCTCTTTGCCTCTTCCCTTCTCTGGGTGATGGTCGGGATGAGGAGGGCGGATCAGATCGTGCGTCCTCTCGCTCGTCTGAGTCGCAAGGGAATCGAGTTTATCCAGGGTAAGATCGAAAAGATCAACCCTGAAACAAAATCAGTTCAAGTCTCGGGGCGGGAATTCTCTGGTGACGCCATAATTATTTCTTTGGGAGCTGATCTGGTTCCTGAGAATATCCCCGGTCTCAAGGAATCGGGCCGAAACATCTACACACTCGACGGCGCAACTGACATTTACAAAGACCTCATGGCCTTTCAGGGCGGGAAGATCGTGATTCTCACGGCGAACCCTGTGTATAAATGCCCGGCGGCCCCCTATGAGGCGGCAATGTTGGTTGAATATTTCTGTCGAAAGCATGGCATACGCAACAAGACAGAGATTGCTCTTTACGCTGCCGAACCAGGCCCGATGGGCACGGCCGGCCCGGAAGTATCTGCCGCTGTTCGACAGATGGTGGAATCCAAGGGGATCAAATACTACCCCACTCATCAGGTGACGGAAGCTGATCCCAAAACAAGACGAATCGTTTTCTCTGGGGGTGTCACTGCAAATTTTGATTTACTCTTTTTTGTCCCACCCCATCGCGCACCCGAAGTCGTAAAACAAGCTGGACTACTTGGCGAAAATGGCTGGGGCGTTGTTGATCGCAACACCCTTCAAACGAAGTATCAGGGAGTCTATGCCATCGGGGATGTCGTTGCCATTCCACTTAAGATGGGTAAACCCCTTCCTAAAGCTGGTGTCTTCGCCCATGCACAAGCCAAAGTTGTCGCCCAAAACATTGCCCGCCAGTTGACTGGGCAACAAGGTGTGGCCAGTTCATTTGACGGTCATGGGCAATGCTTCATCGAAATTGGAGATCACCGTGCTGGACTTGGGAGTGGAAATTTCTACGCGGAACCAACTCCCACCGTAAAGATTAAGGCCCCTGGCATCGCTTGGCATTTACTCAAGATACTTTTTGAAAAATACTGGCTCACAAGGTGGTTTTAAAGTGGAGCGACAGATTTATTTGGATTTTAATGCCAGCACCCCGATCGCACCAGAGGTGCTTCTGGCCATGCAACCCTATCTAGCTGGTGATTGCTTTGGTAATCCGTCAAGCGTTCATCGGTTTGGACAATTGGCCTGCTTGGGAATTACAAAAGCCAGACAGCAGGTCGCAGGTCTTCTCGGATGCGAAAGTGACGAAGTTATATTCACCAGCGGAGGAAGCGAAGCGAATAATCATGCCATCAAAGGCGCGTTCTTTGCCCGACGTGAGCAGGGAAACCACATTATTACAACGGCCATCGAGCACCCAGCCGTTCGTATGCCGTGCGAATATCTAAAACGGTTTGGAGCCGAAGTGACATACCTGCCCATTGATGGCACTGGACGAGTCGATCCCGATTCCTTGAGAAAAGCGATTACCAAACAAACTATTCTAATCTCGGTGATGCATGCAAACAACGAAGTTGGAACTATCCAGCCCATCGAAGAAATCTCGAAGATCGCAAAAGAAAATCAAATTCTTTTTCATAGCGATGCTGCTCAATCGGTCGGAAAGATACCGACTCATGTACAGACACTTGGTGTGGACCTGCTTTCTGTCGCTGGCCACAAATTCTACGCTCCAAAAGGGATTGGCGTTCTCTACATTAAAAGGGGCGTTGCTATTGATCCATTAATCCACGGCGCGGGTCACGAACAGGGGCGACGTGCGGGCACAGAAAATACCGCGTCCATCGTGGCGCTGGGAGCGGCCTCTGATCTTTTCTCCTCGGGTCGTGAGATGAGTTCGGTGCAAAAATTTAGGGACTTATTCTGGGCGTTGTTAAAAGACACTTTTGGAAAGAAAGTGCTACGGAATGGGCACCCGACATTAGTTTTGCCAAATACGCTGAATGTCTCATTCGTTGGCCGCATTGGAGAAGAGATTTTACGGAAATTAAAAGGCGTGGCGGCATCAACGGGGTCAGCTTGTCACTCGGGAGAAACAAAAATGTCGCCTGTCCTTGAAGCAATGGGTATCCCATTTGAGATTGGGTGCGGGGCCATAAGATTTAGCTTGGGTAGAACGACAACAGAGGAAGAAATCCGCACCGTTGTAAAGCAGATGAAGGAAATAGCATAAGAGCGGCTGCCAATATCGGTTCAACATCCTGCACTTCAATCTTTAGGCCGATGAAATGGTAGCCAGAAACTCGAAGGTGCCCCCTCATTCAAAATACTTTCACAAACGATACTAATTTTTATCACAAATGCGTCCATAAATTTCTAGAGTTAGCTTTACTGACAATCTTGAAATTTCCGAAGAAGCGAATTAAAAACTTAATTTCGGCAAGCGAGGAAAGATGGAACAACGGCGGAAGTAAATATCAACCGCCCGAACCATCACCACTAGACTTAGCAAAGCGCAGGAGTTTGCCGTCGAGTTTGTCGGAAAGTCGAGAAAGCTCGGAAAGATTAGAATGGACTTTCTCAATATCGGCAGAGTCGATATAGGTACTGTCCTTGAGTTCCAAAAATTCGATTTTGTTATCACGGTCGGCGGCAAATTTAATTTTTGAGATTTGGCCACGAGAGATCACGCTACCATCATACAGTGACACACCTTCAAACGATTTGAGGGCCGAAGATAGATCACCAGCAAAGGCCTGCGTCCATGAAAATATCAAAAATACACCTAATAGCGTCTTAGCCGTTGTCATTGAATGTCTCCTTTTTCGCAGTACGATACAAAGGTACTGGAAACGGCGGCACTATAGGACGTCATAAGGCCTATGTACATAGGATTATCGTATATCTGATCCTTCCGTTCATTGAAGTGTTTTTGGTTCAATAATTTCAGGGCCTTAATCCCATCCCAATTAAGAGATTCAGTCTGAAAACTCATCCAATTATTCACAGAACCAGCTTCACTTAGACGGTAATAGTTTAAGGCCATCCTGACCCGCTCTTTGGTATCCGCAAAAGTTAATTTGTACTTCTTACTCGTTCCGATATACCGGCCTTTAGCATCCCTAACGATAAGGCCCTTTGTGGCCAACTCACCCAGTTTCTCCACGCCCCGTTGGCCCAACTCATATGCAATTTCTTCTTCGCTGGTACCAGCATTTGTGAAAGAAAGATTTAATATCAAGTAGTAGTCCTCGTTAACAAAGTATTGGGCATCTTCACTGCCAATGAACTCATATTCCTGGTTATGAGAGAGTCCACCACCCATCAAGCTTGCGATTTCTGGATGAAACTCCTTCATATATCCATGCAATTGCTTGTCTTGCCCTAGTGCCATGAAAACTTTGATGGCCGCTTCTGGCTGTGGATTGCCATTTATCTGAATTATTCTTCTAAGAGTCGAATATGGGACACCACTTTTATCAGCGACACTTTGTAAATTCAGATTTGCTCTTTTAGATAAATAGAAGTCGATGCAGCTTTTAATCTGCTCGCATTTGCGAGTCGTGATGCTGTCTATTTCGGCCACATCTAAAGTCACTTTTTCCACCCGGCCCTTTTCAATCAAAGGGTCTATCCTTACCAATTTGAGACAGCGTTTTACACACATTTGTAAATTTTTCAAAGCCTCTTTTCTCTTTCTTACTAAATTTATCGCCACCATGGTGAAAACTGAGAACGATTATCCGGCTAGTTAACCATCTTCATCTCATTTCATTTTCACCATGGTGATTAAACTGAGGCCTTTTCACTTTTGCATTTGTCAGTAAAAGGCCGAGCAAATAAGTTTGCGGCAACGAAAAAACTTTTGACCGCTGATTGGAGACTTTATGGAAGCATCGACTTTGAACCTCTTGAAAATGAACAATGCCTTGCCTCGTCCTCAGCTTTTTCTGATTTGCGAAAACATGATACGGAAAGATTTGGAAATCTTTCGCATTCAAGACCGCATGGTGGACCTTTTTAATGAAATTGAATTTTTCTCTCGCCATGAAGATGAGTTTTCGAGCATTGATTTCGCACTTGAGCTGGCCTTTGGGAAAAAAATTGATGAGGTGGATGAAAAAATTGTCGGTATAGTGGGTGAGATTGCTTTGAACGCGGCCTTCTTTTATAGAAGGGGAAAGATTCAAGGTGATGTGATTGAGTATATATCTCTAACCGCAAAAAAAATCACTGAGATCATTTTTACAGCGTCCCTTGAGACCACTCCTGATATGGCCACAGTGAAGTGCCTGGAATTATTTCACAAAAACTTCCCAAACCTTGAAATTGAGTATGTGAATAATATCTACGCTCAACTAGGCAAGAGACAAGACCTGCGTGTCTTCAATATTCCTGGCGATGGAACCTTTGGTGGAGGCGGGTAGGGTATTTATGGATACGAAGCAATTCCTGCGATTGAGAATATTTTTTTAAACTAACGAGTAGGAGGTCATTGTGAACAGTTTAAGGATGCTAAGGGTAATAATTGATGAAGCAATAATTGGTGGAGACAGTGGTGGAGGAAAATATATTCAGGGCGACGAAATTGGCGGTGGTGGTAATGATCCCATCGGTGGAACTGGAGACGATGGGAAGAAGCTTGGAGGGGTGCCACCTTTTATATCAACTAGATCGGAGAACTTATGAAAGCTGCTGCTTTGAAACTACCCGTGATGAACAATGTGCTGCCTAGGTCCCGAGTTTTTGAAATTTGTCAGCATTTAATTCGTAAAGATTTGGAAATTTTTAGCATTCAAAATCGGATGGTGGAAATTTGTGAGGAGTTTGATTATTACTCTTGCCGCCATGATGAGTACTTAAACATTGATTTTGCTCTTGAGCTTGCTTTTGGTAAGCGGGTTGATGAATTGGACGAAAGAATTGTCACCATAGTGGATGAGATTGCTTTGCATGCGGCCTCCTATTATTGGAAACGGAAAGTTCAATGTGATGAAGGCGAGTACTTGTCTCATACAGCGAAAAAAATTACCGAGATGATTTTTGCAGCGGCCCTTGAGCCACACCCTTCTCTCGGAGCTTTTAAATGCATAGAGCTGCATCTCAAAAACTTTTCCAACCTTGAAATTCCCTACGTGACGAATCTGCATCGTCAAATTTTACTACGGTTAAAAGGAGACGACTCTGCTCCTAATTTAACCACAGAAGAAAGATGTGCTGGGTCCGGCGGATCGGGTGGTGGCCCAAGAGTTTTCTTGGGTGGTGAGATGGGTGGAGGAGGAGATCGTTCTGGTGGAGGCAGAAAACAAATAAGGGAAATTGGCTAGTTTAAAAAACAAAAAGGCCTTCAAGATACGTCGTCAAACTCACCTTGAAGGCCAACAAACAATAGGCATTGCTACCCTTGCTTTGTTCTTTTTTTAGTCTAAAAAAAAGATTCACGCAAGGGTCAAAGCAGTGCCTCTTAAAAACGGAGGTAACTGTGAAGAATTTACTGTGTATTTTTCTTGTTCTCGGCATCTCGGCCTGTGCATTTAAGTCAAAGGACGGTGCAAACGACCCAACAGGCAGCGGAACCGATGGCGGGGGGGCATATAGGGCCCCCCGGCCTTTAGGACTTGACCCGGACGGTGATCTTGACGGGGATTTGGTTACAAATGGGCAGGAATATCAGCTTGGCCGCAAACCCGAAGTTGCCGACCTGCCTGTGCTTCAGGTGGCGTTTCTGCAAAACTATAAAATTGTGGCAAAGAATGAGAGTAAAAGTTTTACTCTTGATACCAAGGTCGCTCAAAACTCCCCGGATTTTCGCTATCGAGTAGGCAGTCTTTTCATTCGAGATCACGCTTTAGAGACGGCCGCCAGTGTAGGGAAATTCTCAACTCATACCCGTGGGACCATCACACCCAATGACCTGTCCTGGGTTAAATATCCAGAAATTGACCAGCAGTATTTTCAAAGCAAGGCGCTTGAGTATCAAAAGATTTTTGGGAGCACTCCCCCAAACGGAATCTCTTTGTTGTTTGAAAACAACCTACGCCTTAAACCCAGTCGTCTTTTTCCGTCCATTAAAAACGTCGTCATGAATTTTTACTACTATGACTATGAAACAGAAAACTATCGGCTGCTCAAACAAGAAGTCATGAATAAAAATTTCATGCCTGGGGTGAATGAAGTCGTGACCGTTCAAGTTGATAATGTCCCTCTAAAACTTTTAACCGAGAACTACTTTAAAAAAGGCGAGTTCATCATCTCGGAGATCGCAGACTTTGAAATCCCTGAAATGGGTGTCACTTATAAACAGCTACTTGCCAGCGTGAAGGCCAAGTGCCTGCCTATCATCATTAATACGCCAAGGGAGCTTGAGGTTTCTTATGTGGGAATTGGTGGTGGAGATAAAGCTGAGAAAACCTTTGCCGAGGTGTTGAGTGCGCTCTATGAGAAAAATTATATTGTTGAAAGTAATGAAGTCAAAAAGATTGGCGAATTTGAAAATAATCTCCCCGACTTCACCTATCTAAAGGAAGTGCGAGAAAAGGATAAAATCGGAAAGTGGTTTATTTTATCCTCGCCGTTTAACGAACATTACAGCGACCACCGCTATACACCTCAAGATCATTTGATCTTGACCTACGCCACCGGACGAGAACTTGCCCAGCAGACGGAAGAAAAGTTGCATGGAATCTGGGATGACGTTTCAGGTGGGGATAGCTTCATTGTCTATCCTTTTGGAACTCTTTCTCCTAATAGTGAGGTTCATTTAGAACTCTATCCAGGGCGGGTAAAAGGCGAACGCTTGATTGTGGAAGATCGTGATTATCACGAACGCCCGGGGAGTTGCGGGAGAAATTGTATCAGTGGCATTTTAGAGATGGATTGCATGGTGAAGGTCAATTTCTTTCAACCTTTTGATGAAGCATTGGAATTTAAGAAAAGTTTGGAAGGTGAAATTAGTGCGCTTAAAATCGTGATCAACAAAGAAGATTTTCCACTTCGGGAACTCCTAGAGAAAAAGGCTGTTACACTTTCTTGGAATAGTGTGGGCCACCTTCATATCGCCATCACTGACCCATCTTTAATTACTGAGCTGCATGAATCAGAAGAAAATTTGATTGCGCTAAAAGTTGAAACAAAATCGGAAGTTGTTTTTCAAGGGGCCAAGCTCTACTCAGTGGGCGGACAGCATGGCCAATTTTGCCCAAGCGTTCTTGCCAATGCCACAAGGGCGTGGCGAGTTCCAGTGTCGGAGTCTTCCATTTTAATTGAACAGTTTCGCCCATTCCAAGCTCAAGGAATGATTGTTCTGCCGGACAAAACTTATTACCAGCGTTTTAATTTTGCCTTTAGTTCACTCATCACCAATTTTCATAACTAGGGAGTTTTTGTGTACCGTTATTTAATTCCACTACTCTTGATGCCTGAACTTGCCCATGCCCGAACAGTGATCGGTATTGCCGAGCGATTTCTCGCTGAGGCCACACGAATTGGCATCGTGGTTGGACTGATCGGACTTGTGTACGGCGCTGGCTCCATGGCCGCAGGAAAGCAGGGTTCAGGGGCCACAATCACAAACTCATTAATCGGCCTCATTATCATGATGGCCATTAAGGCCGTTCAAAGTCTTCTGCAAAGTATGGTTTAAGGAGGATACTATGAGACGTTATTCACAATTTCTAACCAGCAATCCCACTCTTTTTGGGCTCAATCCCTATGATCTGCTTATCATTGGAATTTCTGTGCAGTGCTCGCTTCTTTTTAACTGGGAGGCCGTATTTACCTTAATTTTCTGCCCTCTTGCTATTTTGCTTGGCAAGCTTATCCAAAAATATATCGACGTCACCGGATTCATTCTTGGTTTCAGACGGACCGATACGCTCTCCCTTCGTGAGCTACTAAAAAAAGAGGAGACACGCCAATGACAACTCCCATTATCCAAAACATTACGCGTGCCCTCTGGTCCAACACCGGCCCTAAGCTCTCCTCTCTTAAGGGGGAGGAGAGCTTTATTTATGAATATCTGCCGCCTGACCTTGAGCAATTATCTCATGCAGAAATTCAAGAAAAGTTTAATGCCCTGGAAAATGACCTTCTCACGTCTGACTTTAGTCCTTGGGCCAAAATCTACGCGATAGGTGGAGAATTTTTTGTCAACTCGGCAAGTCAGCCGAAACTTGGTGAGGCCATTGTTTCGCTCTATGATTTAGGCATAGAAAACTTTCTCAAGGAAAACACCTGGGACCAAGTTGAGTTCTACGAGGATTATCTGACCATCTGCGGGACTTTTTTGAGAATCCTCTCAGTTAAAAGGCCTCCACCAACGCTTATGGAAACAAGTCTGCACACTCATGCCAACTTTGTTTTATGTTTTAAGCGGCATACCGCCGCGCACGCCCGGCGACTCTTGGATTTTCGCAGAAGGATTCACTTTTCCGGGCTGTTTAAAGCGATTCGGGACATTAATGGTGAGAATGCCTACAAGGAAGCGGAATCAACCTTAGAAGGCCTGGCCCAAGGGGATACGGCGCTTTTTGATGTTGAGCTATTTTTCATTTTGAAGGGAAAAACCAAAGAGGACCTAGACGAAGAGACCTTCACCTTCCTTGACAGCATGAAAGGCCTGGATGCCAGTGTACAAATCGAATCGCGGGCGCTTCCCTATTTTTTCCAAACTCTCGTGCCTGGTGTGGCGCCAAGCTTTAAGCGGAAACTTCTTATCCCGTCTCATTATTTGACAGGACTTATCCCTTATTCTCATGATCACCTCATGCCTGGACAAAATACGGGCCTCACTTTTAAGGCCCGATCAAAGGCCGACTTGAAGTTCGACCTCTTCTCGCCTGTGGCCCATAACTACAATGCGCTGATCACCGGGTCATCCGGCCAGGGTAAATCCATGCTGGCCAATCGAATTTTGAAGTTTGAGCTGGAACGTGGGACCAGGGCACTATGCCTAGACCTTGGGAACTCTTTTCGAAAAAACGCCCTTTTTGGTGAGGGCCTTATTTTTTCTGAAAGGTTTAATCCGCTCCAGTATAGAAATCCTCGCTACTTAAAAGAATTCGTCATGGCGGTGCTGGAAGAAAAATTGCCTAAGAAAGAAGAAGGGCGATTATATGAAGCGATCACGTGGATTCTTAAAACTGGCGTTTACTCATTTGAAAAATTTCTATCCTTGCTTGAAACTGAATTTCCCGGCATCAGTCATTACTTTGCTGAAATAAGAGAGTATTTCTCCGATGGCGTTCATGTCGGTGATTGCTTTATCTACTGTAACCTGGACAACTATCCTGACAACATCAAGGCCCCCCTGGTTATTTTCTTAATCGAATGCTTCAAAAATATGCCAGGCCGCAAGGTCTTCATCTTTGATGAGTGCTGGAACCTCCTTTCAAAAAATGCTGATTACATTGCCGAATGTTTCAGAACTTTTAGAAAGCATGATGCCTCGGCGGTGGCGATTTCGCAGAACTTAGATGATTTTTCAGAGACGCAGTTAGGCCGAGTCATCATTCAAAATACTTACTTCAAGTTTTTCTTCAAACAAAATTTAAAACCAAGTGAATTTGTGAGTGAGCATCTGGCCAATCAAGTTGCTTCAGTCCTTTCAAAAAAAGGCAAATACAGCGAATTTGTGGTGTCCTCTGAAAATATTTGTAAACCCGCGAGGTATTACGCATCAGCGCTTGAGTATGAGCTATTTACCTCGGATAAGCAGGACTTAAACCGCTTTGATCATTACATGAATGAATCGGGAAAATTTCTGCCCTATAAAGATGCCATGATCAACTACACCAAAATCAAGCACCCAAACTGGAGTCAACCATGAAGGCACTTTTTATTATCTTCTTTTGTTTTAAGGCCCACGCCCAATTAAATTTTGGACAAGACACCGCCTTACTTTTTGAACTGGTCACAACTACGGCCAGTCAGCTCAATGAGCTGGAAAAGTTGGTTACTAATGCCGAGAAGTACACCAAGAAGATGCAGGAGTATAACGAACTTCTGCAAGATGAATATTTTCGCGCCGAACGTGTACTTTATCTTGCCGAACAACTCACCACCAAACGCGACATTGAAAACTTGGGCGACTTAAACAATGCCATCAGGGAACTTAAATACTCGCTCACAGATTTAAAAGAACTTATGCGCGAGTACGGCATTATCAAGGAGGAAGAGCAGAAGACCAAGGTTCAGGTCAAAATTGAAAAGCGCATGAATGAGCGTCAAGGAAAGCAAGCAATTGCCCAGGTCAATAAATCTATTCAGGCCAAGACCGTGGGCAGGGCCAGTCAACTGACCGCCCAAAATACAGCGCTCCTGCTTGAATCCCAGGTGGGGATGCACAACACCCAGCTTGATATTTTAGACAAGGTTGCGACTACCAATCGGCTTTTGGCAGAAGGGATGGAGGAAAAGCGTATGGAGCAGATACAGCGAGAAAAGACTTATGGGCAGCATAGCAATCTAAAAGGCGGTAAACTATGATGGCCTCGAAACTAAATCTCATTTCTGAAATGCTCTTAATCGAAGACCCGTCCGTTTTCAAGCTCTATACAGAGTTAAACACCTTCGCCAAACATTTTGTTGCCCCTGTTTTTGTGGTGGGCGTGATCGCTGCTTTTTTAGGAGACTTTAATATTTTGGCGGTGATAAAAAAACTTATTATTGTCACCGTATTCATGGCCGGTTTTTATCAGTTTCATACGGTCGCGGTGAACACGGCCTTGAAAACGGCATCAATCACGCTAGAAAAAGTGAGTCCGAGAAACCTCTTTATTAAAAAATGGTATGAGCCAAAAGTACGAACGGCCAAAAATAAGTCCTGGAACATTTTAGATCGCTTTGCCGTCCCAAACTTAAATGATCTTTTGGCATCAGGGCTTTTTGTCATCTCAAAAGCATTTATCTGGCTCCTTAAGCTCATCTACTCAACCGTCTATCACTTGGCCTATGTATTTTCCGGCATCACGGCAGTTTTATTTTTCTTGGGTTGGACCCAAGACGCACTTAAAGGCACCATACAGGCCTCAATTTGGTGCATGCTTTTACCTTTCGTGGTGGTTGCCGTTTTGGCCCTCGTTGGAAATAGCTTCACCCATGAGGCCGAGCATGGTGCCCTGGCCGTTTCCAGTATTGATAATCTAATTTGGCTTTTTGGTGTGACACTTCTTTTACTCATCACTCCCGCGATCACCTTTGGCATGGTCAAAGGCGATGGCCCCCACTCATTTGCACCTAACATCACTTCCCTTATGAAAGTGGGGGCAGGAAGTGCAATTGTTGCCCCTGCTGTAATGAAAAGTTATTACAATAAGGCACAGTCTAGTTACTACCGTGCAAAGTGGATTGGAAAGCAAGCGGCACGCAGTGTTATGGATAAGATTCGTCCGCAAAAAAACACCGGACAATCTGCGCCCCAGACATCACCATCCGGCAGCATGGCCAATAATGATCAAACCGCAATTCATACAAACACGAAAAATAGCATCGCTTCCCAAAGGCCCATCATCATGGGGCAAACAAATACCGCCAGAACCGTGCAAGGTTCAACACCCTCAAAAATTGTGGAAGGAAATTCACCAGTCATGCCCAGAACCACCAAACAGGTGCATGAGCAAAAAGCAACGCAGTTTTCAGGCGGAACGAGGTATCCACAGGCCCGGCCGAATACTCAAAAGGAGCAAACTCGCAATATTAAAACGACTGTGCCGGATACCAGACCTCTTCAGATATCAAAGATTGTAGGTCCAGTAATGTCTAAAACAGTGCCCCACACCCGCTCCCCCCTGACACGACCAAACAATAGGCCGGAAATTCAAAGACCAAGCATTCACAAACATTCTGTAGAGCGAGGTCGCCATGAAGTTTAGTGATTTTGAAGCGGCCTTTGTGCGCGAAAACAGAATGCTCAAGGCCTTGTTGTGTGCGGCACTTATTTTATCAGGTCTTTCAACCACGCTTGTGCTTCTGGGAAAAAGTTACGTCATCTTTAAAGGCGGGGGAATCTTTTATGAACGCCTCTTGGCAGAAGATGTCTGTCGTGAAGGATTTTTATCCGTCGTCTCGGGTGAACCAAGCAAAATGCTTATTTCATCAGATCTTCTGGCCATTTTGAGTAGAGATTCGATTTCATTTCCTACACTCACTCTTTTAAAAGTTGAATCCCTGGAACGTGGAGCGTGTAAGGTCATCATGAAAAGCGAGGATGCCTTGCACGCATTTAAGGTCGGATTGATTGAGGGAAACACCCTGCCATTTTTTTACCAAATCCAACAAATCGACGAAATCAAAGTCGAGGGAGAAGAACAGTGAACTTTTATATTCTCATAAACCAGATCACGACACTTTTTTTGAGCATGAACCTGCTCACAACTCTCACCTTTGACTCAGAAATTGCAAGCTATCTCTATGGTGGGCCGACGCAGGATGTGTTTTTTCAAGTGACCAACAATCGCCGAACACTGGCGATCAAACCAAGTCAAAAAGAGCGGCTGTCCAATCTACTTATTATCACCAAGGGCCGAAAATATTATTTTGACTTGAAATACGACGCGGCAAACCCTCATCAATTTATCGAGGTCAAAGATGGCATTATTAATCATGCCATGAAGGAACTCATCACCACGCATGACTATCAAATTCTGGAAGGGGCAAGATCAATTTTATTTATCAACAAACGCGACGGGCCAGTCACGGTAAACGAGAGACGGGTGGAAAAGACCGAGCATTTTTCCAAAGGTGTACCAATCATCTTAGAGGGAAGTCGAATCTTAAACTAGAAAAACGGAGAACATAAAATGAAAACTTTAGCGATTATTTTAATCGCCCTGGGATTCTCTGCGGAAAATTTTGCAGAAGTGGTCACAAAACCGACCAAGGAACCACGAATCACCTGGGCCAAAGACATTAAAGAAAAGACGACTGAAGTTCCTGTAAAGAAAATTACAAGAACCAAAGTGCAGGCCAAGGCATCAGAACTCTCAGCGATTCGCGCCAATGGCCAAAAAATTAGGGCCATCCTAGAAGATAGAATCAATATGCCGACTATCTGGGAAGGGGATGCTCAAATTTTAACCGGGAAGACCTATAAAGGCATTCTCCTTAACTCAATCGTCTCAAGTAACCTGGCTTCACCTGTGCTGGTTCGGGCGCTTCCAGGCCAAGGGCTTCCTTATCCCACTCGTTTTTCTTGTGCGGGCACCACGCAAAACAAGCGGGTGCTGACACTTTGTAACAAGATGATCTTGCCTGAAAAGGAAGTCGCCATCTCGGCGCAAATCTTGAACCCCGATGGCTCGGGAGGGCTTATTGGCGAGTATGACGACGGCAAGGAAGAGTTAATCGCCGGGGCGGTACTCTCAGACTTCGCTCAAGGCATGCTCTCGGCCGCTCAGACACGGCTTACATCCCCCATGGGCGAAGTGCGCGACTCAGGCGTCAAAAATCAACTGCTCCAAGGGATGATCAATTCTGGTGGAACCACATCGGACATTTTGCTTGAAGAAATGAAAAAAGCTGAGCCAGTGGTCACGGTATCGAGTGGCACAGAGGTCTTAATTTATTTTATGGAGGCGGCCAATGCGTTATAAAACCTTATGTCTTATTTCCTGCTTGCTTGTCTTTTACTCCTGCTCGTCCTTAAAAAGAACTGTCTTATCAGGCGCAATCAGCGGGGCCTTGGTGGGAGGAATGGGCGGAGCGGTTTTTTCACCGACCAAGGCAGACCAGGATAAAAACGCCTACCTCTTTGGCGTTTTAGGCGCGGCCGCCCTGGCCGGACTTTCGTACCTTTTCTATGACGACCCAACCAAGCAGAAGCTACAGGCCCCCATGATCATGGATGAACCACAGACAAAAGAGATTCCACTTTTTGACTTTTCTCCTGAGCTGCAAAACGTGAAACCCGAGGTCAATTTTAAACCTGTTAAGAAATATGAAGTGCCCCTGGCGACACTGCCAAAGGAACTAGAGGGCAAGGTGAAAAAACAGTTCCTAATCGAATATGAGGCCGAGGCACGCACCATTGAAATCGGCAACCGAACAATAGAAATTAGTCCTTTTACCGCATGGGAGCATGTCTATGAAAAGTAAAAATGAAAACCAAGGCCTTGATCTCGTCACCCCTCTTGTCGAAATTATCCACATGACGGCCGTCATGATCGGCAAACTCCTCATTTTGATTGCCAAGTTTCTTTGGCAAAGATATGTGAGCAAGAGTACGCCACTTGAAAAGATTGAGCAGCAACGCTTGAGGGTCAAGAAAACTACCAATGCCCCAGACACCCTGGGAATTGATACCAAAACAAGACGCCCCCTTAATCTTGCCGAGATTGATTTTAGACGGCATAGCTTCATCGTGGGGGCGACCGGCTTTGGCAAAACAAATCTAATCAGCATCCTGCAAGAGAACTCACTAAAAAACAAAAGGCCCATTATCTTCTTTGATCCAAAGGGCGACATGAAGGCGCTGACGGAGTTTAAGTCCCTTTGTGAATCCCAGGGCCGCCGCTGTTTTATCTTCTCTGAGCGGTATCCTCAATCTATCAAGCTCAATCCATTTAAGAGCGGCACAGTCTCGCAAGTCTCTGACCGCATTATGTCGGCCTTTGACTGGACAGAAGAGCATTACACAATGTCTTGTCACCGAAGTTTAAATATTGTGCTGGAGAAAATTGAAAAGGAAGGTGGAATTTTTACCATCAAGCGTATCTATGACTATCTCCTCACCATTGAAACCAAGGAAAACACCGGCATCATCGGGCGGCTTGAGAACATCTTAAAAAGTGACTTCGGCAAGCTCTTAAGCGATGACGATGGACTAACCTTGGAAGAGATAAGGCAGCAGCAAGTTTGTCTTTATATCGGGCTCTCCACTCAAGGGTATGGGCGAACGGCCATCGCCGTTGGGCGACTTTTCTTGGGCGAGCTTCTGTATAATTCTTACGACACCTTGGGCAAACTTGATAATCCAGAGGGTGGACTTGAAAACCCGATCTCAGTATTTTTTGACGAGTTTGGATCGCTTGTCACATTAGAGTTCATTGAGCTTCAAAACAAGTGTCGAGGTGCTGGAATTGAGCTTACCATGGCGGTACAAACGCCAGCAGACATCGACCGGGTGAACCCAGACCTCACCCGGCAAATCGTCGAGAACGCAGGAAATCTTTTCATCCTAAAGCAACGACTCGACACTTCGTCCTCATTTTTCTCCGAGAACATCGGAACCATAACCTCAAAGAAGCATACCTATACGACCGAGGATGGCGAGGCGCAGGCACGAGGCAGTGTCCGTGAGGTAAACGAACTCATCGTCCACCCTGACATTATCAAGAACCTAAAAGTTGGCCAGTGTGTGCTTCTCAGACAAGGGCCTACACGGGTCAATTTGGTCAACATCAGGAATCGAAACGCTATACCTATTCATAAAGTAAATACAAAAATCGAGCAACCATCAAAGGCATTTGCCAATTAAAGGAATGAGCTATGGAAAAAATTGACTACCCAAACGGCATTCATTTGAGCTACATCCTCCCCCTAAAAAATTGGCGTATCCTCGATCTCCAATCAATCTTTGAACTGTCAAAATTTCCTGGAAACTTCAAGGCGTTTAAGCGAATCATCCTGAATTTAGAAAGTAAGAACGTTATAAAATCATTTCAAGACCCATACTCCAAACGGAAATACCTCCATCTGACTCAAGATGGCGAAACGCATGTGGGTGCCAAAGAAGGCCAAATTAGTGTCGCCGATGAAACACGCTTGCACGACTGCAAGGCCATTGAAATATGCAAGGCGATGCTCAAATTGCAGACGGTAAAAAATATTGAGTTAGAGCATCAGTTGGCAAATCGGAGCAATTTTAAAACGACTTACAGGGTATGCCCTGATGCTTTAATTTACGGTGAACGTAAAGGGAGCAAGTTCAAAATGGCCTTTGAATTGGAGCTAACTCAAAAAACCAAGGCCAAGTATATACCCAAGATTGACCAGTATTTAGAAAGCAGTGCCTATGATTACGCACTGTATTTCTTCCATAATCCAGGCGTTCTTGAATCCTATAAGGACAACATCAGAGAGGCCCATGGGGACAAGGCCTTTGGCAAAATCATGCTGGCACATAACTCAACACTGTTGAGTAAGACCTTTGAATTCATAAAAACCAAAATCTATTTTCAAAATAAGGAGGTCGATATCGAAGAACTATTCGGCAAAATTAATTAGAAAACGGGCGGTGGACGATGGGTGGACCATGAGTGGATCAGAGATGGTTCATGAGTGGTCCAAGCGTTCCACGGTAAAAAAACCGCCCGCCAATTTCCTGAAATCATAGGGGAATCCCACACTCTGAAATTGACTCCCCCTCTCTCACGTTGTGGTGATAGGTGGAGTCAATTTCAGAGTGTGGGATAGGAGTTGAGAGGGATTGGGCGGGTAACAAACTAACAAAGGATTAACTATGGAAAAAATTAAAAAGGAAGAAGAAAACGGGAACGGAATCGGAATCAAAAGCGGAAGCGGAAACGGGAACAAAGCAAGAAGGTCAAAAACGGAAAAGCAGGTTTACATTATTAACAAGGAGCAAACCAAATTTTTTGTGGATGCTTCGGGTGATAAACAGAGTCTTGATTTGATTTTTGACCTTCTCGCTCGATGCAATCAAAAGACCAAGGGACGAGAAATTACCTTCAAGGACATCTGCCTTTTGGCGCTGCCCAAGATTACTGACAAGGACATCGAGCGCCTGCAAGAAGTCAGTCTCTCCGAGATGGAAAAGGTGCAGCGTGCCCTTGAAGAATTCAATCAGAAGAACGGAACAAACCTGGAGCTTGGCGAATTTTTAGTCAAGAAGCTCAACATTAATTAACAAGGAGACCTTTTATGCAAAGTAAAGTAAATCACATTTTAGTTCACGGCCATCTCGGCCAAAATCCTGACCTTCGTTACACAAAAAAACAGGAGCCCGTCTGTGTATTCTCGGTCGCAGAGAATATTGCGAGCGAGGATGGCCCTGTCTGGCACAAGATCGTGGTCTGGGGAAGACAAGCGGAGCACTGCTCGGTGATGCTGAAGAAGGGCTCGCCGGTCTTTGTCCGAGGCCAAAAAGTAATCCGATCCTATGTCGATAAAGAGGGCCAACAGAAGGGTGTTGAGGAGATACAAGCGCAACTCGTCGGTATCTCGATCGCGTCCTAGTCGGGCGAGGAGGGATTTTTTATGGAACGTAATTGCAAATCTTACCAGTCTGAGTACAATGCCGTGGGGGAGAAATCCCCCAGGCTGTTTTACAATTCAATACGGGGAAATGGAAAAGACGAGAATCAATGGTTCACAACCAAAAAGGCATCGGCCTATCTTGGAATATCGCCGAACGCACTCCGTATTCTGGTTCATCGCGGAAAGGTGGAGGCGTTCAAAATTGGAACTCATCTCAGGTTTTCCCTTGAGGCATTACAAGCACTCCTCTTAAAAAAGGAGTACTAAAATGGCCATAAAAACATACAACTACCAAAATAAAACTTTTTATGAAGTTCACGTGAAGCTTGTCATTCATGGCAAACAAGTTAATAGAAAAAAAAGAGCGATCACTTCCATAGCTGCTGCCCGTAGAGAAGAATTGAAACTAAAAATTGAACTCTTAAAGCTTCGTGAGGGCCAACGTAGTTACACATGGAATGAGTGGGTTAACATTTGTCTGGAGAGGATCAAAGTAGAATTCCGACCGAGTACCCTCATCGGCTATCAAAGCCAGCTAAATAATTGGGTCAACCCTGTTTTAGGGTGTAAGCAATTGGCAGATATCACCAGCAATGACATTCATAGCTTGGTTTTTAACCAGTCTGGAAACCTCGCCAACAACAGTCGCCGAAATATTTTGAAACACATAAAGCGGATATTTGCTATGGCCATCGAAGATGGGGTCTTGGCAAAAAATCCAGCCGTGGGTATCAAAATCAAAATTCCTGAGAGTAAGAAACTGGTCTTTAACAAAACTGAAATCCAAACTGTTTTAGAAGAGGCCAAGAAACGAAACCATCGCTTCTATAACCACTGGGTAATGGCGCTGATGACGGGAATGAGGACTGGCGAGTTATTCGCTCTCCAATGGTCTGATATCGACTTAGATAGTGCTTTCATTTCAGTGAATAAGAGCTGGACACCCAAAAACGGCTTCGGGCCAACTAAGAGTTCAGAAAATCGCGTTGTGCCAATCTCTAAGGAACTCGAATATTTTTTACGACACCTTAAAACCAAGGCAGATTCCAATACCGCATCAGTATTAGAAAGACACTCTGATTGGAGGTCTGGAATTCAGGCGAAGATTTTAAGAAAGTTTTGTGACGAAATAGGTATTACACCCATCCGCTTTCACGATCTCAGGGCAACCTTTATAACCCAATTGTTATTACAAGGTGTACCCGTCGCTAAGGTTATGGCCATCGTGGGCCATTCACAGCTTAAAACCACCATGGTTTATCTGCGATTAGTTGGAACGGATGTCAAAGGAGTCACAGAAGAATTAAATATTCGACTTCCAAGAGAAGAAGATTTCGCAAACGTGGTCAATCTCTTTCGTACAGGCGAGCATGTTCCTAAAAGTTACTAAAGAACACGAATACCAATGATTCAAGTCGGTTGCGGGAAAATCGTTTGCCGCTCCAAAATTCCGGGTCAGTTTTGGCAATTCCTTTTTTCCCTAAATTTTTAAATACTTGTAATACTTAGGACTGATTAGAGTTCGATTTTTTATCTTTCTCAGCATTTCCTCATCTTTCGCAAGCCGCTTACCAAACGCTTACCGGCCAGGGCAAAGCATGGCCCTGGCAAGCCTATCCTTGCGCTCGGGCGCACCTTTTCGCGTAAGTTCTCACAATCCCTAAACAATTTCAGCAAGCACTTGCTTGCGCCACTTCGGCTACCAAAAAGGAGAAAGAAAATGAATGAATCAACACAGACTTATATTTCTGATTACGCTGTCCTTCTTAAAAAGATGAGACTTCTTAAAAGACTCAACCGCCAACAGGCGTCTATCCCAAATCCGTCATTAGACACATCGCACTTCCCCTGCGGAAGTTAATTTCACAGAACTTTCCGACGATATTTCGACTTTACCGCCAGATTATGTGGGGCAAATATTTTTTTCT
>Ga0209211_10001955_pt1 | contig 36956 bp, 39 predicted proteins | sample RifGroA2_FD_183992 | JGI IMG/M metagenome (GOLD analysis project Ga0209211, IMG submission 183992) | Groundwater microbial communities from Rifle, Colorado, USA - Groundwater A2 (SPAdes) (version 2) | ecosystem: Environmental > Aquatic > Deep subsurface > Groundwater | place: Rifle, Colorado... | reverse complement strand
CATTAGCCGTTTCACGAGTCAACAGCTTTATACGAAATATGGGCTATACAAGGTTCCGACAACGGCTGGCTGGAAGACGGCGCATGCCTTGGTGTGAAGAACATCGGAAAGCCGTGTGCGGGAAAACTGCATGCACGGTTTGATGAGGGAGGGCAGGCGAGAGCCTGTTCTCTACTCTACCCGGTTTGCCGCCCCTTCGGGGTTCCCTCGATCAGACGAAAACGAGCGGGGCTGCGCAACTCGCACGATCCGCTACGCGGCCACGTGCTCAAACAGTGCTCGCCTAACATCACCGCTCGTTTGCGCCTGATCGAGGCGGCGCACAGGGGATGAAAAGCAAAGCGGTCAATGTTGCCGGGCAACATTGAATCGTCGCGTTGCACGCGGCCTTATTGTGGGCGGTAGGATGGGTTGAGCGTAGCGATACCCATCGATTGCGAGTGTTGGGTATCGCTACGCTCCACCCAACCTACATGCCGGAATTTGTCGGCATCCCTTTAGCCGTTCCGGTTGCCAGTTTTCTACGGCCCAACTCAGCACTTCCTCGATGCTGCCTTGCCGCAATTCGGCGGGCGGTTGTTGGCGCAGGAAGTCGAGTGCCGAGATCAGCGTCGCGACTGCGTCGTCGGTTGAGATCGCGGGGGCGAGGGTCTGTTTGCTGAGCTTCTCGCCCTGTACATTCACCGCGACCGGCAGGTGCATGTAGGCTGGGGTGGGCAACCCCAGCAGGCGTTGCAGGTGGATTTGGCGCGGGGTGGAGGCGAGCAGGTCGCAGCCGCGGACGATGTGGGTGATGTTTTGGTATGCGTCGTCGACGACCACCGCGAGCTGGTAGGCGTATAGGCCGTCGGCACGCTTCACAACGAAGTCGCCGATTTCGCTTTCGAGGTGCTGGGTGATGTGGCCTTGCAGGGCGTCGTCGAAGCCGACGGGGTTGTTGTCGGTGCAGACTCGCCATGCGCGTCCTTCGCGTCCTTCGCGTCCGGCCGGGATGCCGTTGCGGCAGGTGCCGGGATAGACCGGGCCGTCTATCCCGTGCAGCGCCGAGTCGGCGATTTCCTTGCGGGTGCAGCAGCAGGGATATACCGCGCCCAAGGATTGCAGGCTATGCAGTGCTTCGTCGTAGGCGGCGGTGCGTTGGCTTTGGTGCAGCACCGTAGGTCGGGCTATGCCCGACAAATTGGCGGGCGCAGCCCGCCCTACATCGCTGTCCCAATACAGACCGAAGGTTTCCAGCGTGCGCAGGATGTCGTCCGCAGAACCGGCGACGCAGCGCGGCGCATCGAGGTCTTCCATGCGCACCAGCCAGATGCCGTGATGGTGTCTTGCGTCTAGATAGCTGCCGACGGCGGCAACCAATGAACCGAAGTGCAGCGGGCCGGTGGGGGAGGGGGCGAAGCGCCCCCGGTAACCGGAGTTAAACGAGGACAGCTTCTTCGTCAAACTCCAACTCCACCTTGCCGTCCTTCACGTCGACGACGACCTTGCCGCCGTTCGCCAGGCGGCCGAACAGCAGTTCGTCGGCCAAAGCGGAACGGATGGTGTCCTGGATCAGTCTTGCCATCGGGCGGGCCCCCATCTGCGGGTCGAAGCCTTCTGCGGCGAGGTGGTCCTTCAGCGCGTCGGTGAACACCGCATCGACCTTCTTCTCGTGCAACTGCTCTTCGAGTTGCATCAGGAACTTGTCGACCACGCGCAGGATGACTTCCTTATCCAGCGGCGCGAACGAGACGATGGCATCGATGCGATTGCGGAACTCGGGCGTGAACATGCGCTTGATGTCGCCCATTTCGTCGCCGGCAGTCGCGCTCTTGGTGAAGCCGATCTGCACCTTGTTCAGGGCTTCCGCACCGGCGTTGGTGGTCATGATGACCACGACGTTGCGGAAGTCTGCCTTGCGGCCGTTGTTGTCGGTCAGAGTGCCGTGGTCCATCACCTGCAGCAGGATGTTGAAGATGTCCGGGTGCGCCTTCTCGATCTCGTCCAGCAGCAGCACGCAATGCGGCTGCTTGGTGATCGCCTCGGTCAGCAGGCCGCCTTGTTCGAAGCCGACGTAGCCGGGCGGCGAGCCGATCAGGCGGCTGACGGCGTGGCGTTCCATGTATTCGGACATGTCGAAGCGGTGGATGGGCATGCCCATCGCATAGGCCAGCTGGCGCGCGACTTCGGTCTTGCCGACGCCGGTGGGGCCGGAGAACAGGAAGCTGCCGATGGGTTTCTGCGGGTTGCCGAGGCCGCTGCGCGACATCTTGATCGCGCGAGCGAGCGCGTCGATGGCCTTGTCCTGGCCGAATACCGTGGCCTTCAGGTCGCGGTCGAGGTTCTTCAGCGCGTTGCGGTCGTCGTGCGACACAGTGCGGGTCGGGATGCGCGCGATCTTGGCGATGATCTCTTCGATCTCGTGCTTGCCCACGATCTTCTTCTGCTTGGACTTCGGCAGGATGCGCTGCGCGGCGCCGGCCTCGTCGAGTACGTCAATGGCCTTGTCCGGCAGGTGGCGGTCGTTGATGAAGCGCGCGGAAAGCTCGGCCGCGCTGGTGATCGCGGCGGCGCTGAACTTGATGCTGTGATGTTCCTCGAAGCGCGTCTTCAGACCCTTGAGGATTTCGATGGTCTGTTCGACCGAGGGCTCGGCTACGTCCACTTTCTGGAAGCGGCGCGACAGCGCGTGATCCTTCTCGAAGATACCGCGGTATTCCTGATAAGTGGTCGCGCCTATGCATTTCAGCGCGCCGCTGGACAGCGCCGGCTTCAGCAGGTTGGAGGCGTCCATCGTGCCGCCGGAGGCAGCACCCGCACCTATCATCGTGTGGATCTCGTCGATGAACAGCACGGCGTTGGGGATTTCGCTCAATTCCTTCAGCACCGACTTGAGACGCTGCTCGAAGTCGCCGCGGTACTTGGTGCCGGCCAGCAGCGAGCCCATGTCCAGCGAATAGACATGCGCGTCCTTGAGGATGTCGGGCACGTCGTTCTCGACGATGCGTCGCGCCAGGCCTTCGGCGATCGCGGTCTTGCCGACGCCCGCCTCGCCGACCAGCAGCGGGTTGTTCTTGCGGCGACGGCACAACGTCTGGATCACGCGTTCCAGTTCGAGGTCGCGTCCGATCAGCGGATCGATCTTGCCGGCCAGTGCATGGGCATTCAAATCCAGCGTGTAGTTTTTCAGTACGCCGTCGGCAGCAGGTTGTTCGGTCTCGTTCTCGCCCTGCGGTTGCGTAACCTTGCCGGCGTCGCCCTTGGAGATGCCGTGCACGATCTGGTTGACCACGTCTAGGCGGCTGACGCCGCGCTCGGAGAGGAAGTGCACCGCATGCGAATCCTTTTCGCCGAACAGCGCGGCGAGGATGTTGGCGCCGACGACTTCCTTCTTGTTGGCCGATTGCACATGCAGGATCGCGCGCTGAATCACGCGTTGAAAGCCGACTGTAGGCTGCGTATCCACTTCGCCGTCGCCGGAAACAATGGGGGTGTGCTGGTTGATGAATGTTGCGACGACCTGACGCAATTCGTCGATGTTGACGTTGCATCCGCGCAGTATCTGCGCCGCGGATGGATTGTCCAGCATCGCCAGCAGCAGATGTTCGACGGTGATGAATTCGTGGCGCTTCTGGCGTGCCTCGACAAAGGCCAGATGCAGGCTGACTTCCAGTTCTTGTGCAATCATTTTACATTTCCTCCGTTCCGCATCGTAGCGGATGCCCGTGCTGCCTGGCGTACTCGGCCACTTGCGCGACCTTGGTTTCGGCGACGTCGCGGGAATAGACTCCACATACCGCCGAACCTTCATTATGCACTTTGAGCATGGTTTGTAGCGCACGTTCACGATCCATCGCGAAAAAGCGCTGCAAAACATCGATTACAAAATCCATCGTCGTGTAATCGTCGTTGAACAGAACCACCTTGTATAGCGGTGGTGGTTTTGTCTTCGTCTGTTCAGGTGCGAGTACTGTGCTGCTTTGTTGTTTAGTTGCCATGATGTTTCTATAGTGGTGATTCTTGCATGGGGTTTCAAGCCCATGCTCGGGGATTAGCGATGCTTTTTCAAGTCTATTCGAAAAATATTTTGCATACCCACTTGACGGTATCGGCGAAATAAATGTAAAAAGTGCGCCGGTGTTTGATTTTAAGGTATCTGCAGTACTGGTTTTGCCGTGTGCGATCTTAGATTCAAACAGTCTCGCGGGGGGCTTCCCCGTTTTTTTCTCGTAAGGAAGTTATCACATGGCAACTGGTACAGTTAAATGGTTCAACGATGCAAAGGGTTTCGGTTTCATCACTCCGGATGATGGCAGCGAAGACTTGTTTGCGCATTTCTCTGCAATCAACATGAGCGGTTTCAAGTCACTGAAGGAAGGCCAGAAGGTTTCTTTCGAAGTGGTTCAAGGCCCGAAGGGTAAGCAAGCTTCCAACATCCAGGCCGCCTGATCCGCGGTTTTTTTGTTGCTTGAAAGCCCGCCGAATTCCGGCGGGCTTTTTTATGGGCGGGTTCCTAGTTATGCGGGAGTTCCGGGATTACTTCTCTAGCAGACTCTTGATTCCCATCCCCACGCCGATGGCCACGCCGCCGACCGCACCGATCGCTGCAGTCTTGGCGAGTGCGATAGCCAGTTTGGTATTCAGTTCGGCGATGATCGCGCGGGTCACCTGGGCGGATGTTGCGCCGCCGCTTTTCTTGCCGATGTTGTGCAGTTTGATGTCCGGCAGTTTCAGGTCCAGCATGCCGTTGTAGTTGACCTTGATGTTGCGGATCGCCAGCGACTCGATGATCATTTTTTTCGGCGCATCCTTACCTGTCTGCTTCTTGCTTGCGCCCAGATAGCTTTCAACATTGCGCTGGATCGCATCGAAGTTGGTGCCGCTATCGTTCTTTTCGTAGGAGATGTCGGGCGAGTCGATATGTATCCTGTGGATCAGGATCACCTCCTCGGCGAGGCTGGCGGGCTCGAGCGCCAGTTCGATGCGGTCGGCCCTGAACGCATGAGGAGTCTTGAAGCCCTTGGGGTTGTCCAGCGACAGCCCGGAAAGTTCGCCCTTGCCATCGGTCGGCGAAAGATCGACCTTGCTTACGCTGACTTTGGTCTGGGTCATTTCCGAACCGAAGTTTTCGATGGCCGCCTTCACCAGTGCGTTGAGCGGATTGTTGAACCAGAGCCAAGTAGTTATCGCCGCAACGGCGAGCAGTGCCAGCAGGGCGATATGGGATTTTTTCATGGTCTTGTCCTCGGTTATGGTCGTGCGAGTCTAGCTACATTTGGGGCGATAAAAAAGCCCGGCGAGGCCGGGCTTTCGTGTGTCGTCACCGAACAGCACTGACAGTGACTCAAATGGCATCCAACGCCGCATTGAAGGTGGCGCTTGGACGCATCGCCTTCGATGTCTTGTCGAAGTCCGGGTGGAAATAGCCGCCCATGTCGACCGGCTTGCCCTGTGCCGCGATCAATTCTTCGTTGATCTTCGCCTCGTTGTCCGTCAATGCCTTTGCCAACGGGGCGAAACGCGCCTGTAATTCCTTGTCCCTGCTCTGTGCGGCCAAAGCCTGAGCCCAGTACAAAGCGAGGTAGAAATGGCTACCGCGGTTATCCAGCTCGCCGACCTTGCGGGCGGGCGACTTGTTGTTATCCAGTATCTTGCCGTTGGCCTGATCCAGCGTATCCGCCAGCACCTGCGCCTTGTCGTTCTTGAAGGTCTGCGCCAGATGTTCCAGCGACACGCCCAGCGCCAGGAACTCGCCCAGAGAGTCCCAGCGCAGATAGCCCTCCTGCTGGAACTGCTGGACATGCTTGGGCGCCGAGCCGCCTGCGCCAGTCTCGAACAAGCCGCCGCCATTCATCAGCGGCACGATGGACAGCATCTTGGCGCTGGTGCCCAGTTCGAGGATGGGGAACAGGTCGGTGAGGTAGTCGCGCAAGACGTTGCCGGTGACGGAGATGGTGTCCTTGCCTGCGCGGATGCGATCCAGCGAAAACTGGATCGCCTCTTCCGGTGTCATCACACGGATATCCAGACCGCTGGTGTCGTGATCCTTCAGATAGCTTTCCACCTTCCGGATGATCTGCGCATCGTGCGCGCGGTTCTTGTCCAGCCAGAACACGGCAGGCGTATTGCTCAGGCGGGCGCGGCTGACGGCCAGCTTGACCCAGTCCTGAATCGGCGCATCTTTCGCCTGGCACATGCGGAAGATGTCGCCTTGTTCTACGTCCTGCTCCAGCAAGGTGTTGCCGGACGCATCCACCGCGCGCATCTTGCCGTTGGCCGGGGCTTCAAAGGTCTTGTTGTGCGAACCGTACTCCTCGGCCTGTTGCGCCATCAGGCCGACGTTGGGCACAGAGCCCATGGTCTTGGGATCGAACGCGCCGTGCTTCTTGCAGTCGTCGATGACCACCTGGTAAATCCGCGCATAGCAACGGTCGGGGATCATCGCCTTGGTGTCGTGCAGCTTGCCGTCCGCACCCCACATCTTGCCGGAATCGCGGATCATCGCGGGCATGGAGGCATCGACGATGATGTCGCTGGGCACATGCAGATTGGTGATGCCCTTGTCGGAATTGACCATCGCCAGTTCAGGCCGAGATTTGTAGCAGGCCTGAATGTCGGCTTCGATTTCGGCGCGCTGGGCCTCGGGCAACGAGGCGATCTTTGCGAGCAAGTCGCCCAGGCCGTTGTTGACGTTCACGCCGAGCCCCTTGATGGTCGCCGCATGCTTCTCGAATACATCCTTGAAATAGACGGTGACGGCGTGACCGAACATGATGGGATCGGAGACCTTCATCATGGTCGCCTTGAGGTGCAGGGACAGCAGCACGCCTTGCTGCTGCGCATCCTGCATTTGCGCCTCGTAGAAGTCGCGCAGCGCGCGGCGGCTCATGATGCAAGCGTCGATGATCTCGTCTGCCTTGACCGGGGTCTTGTCCTTGAGCACGGTTACGCTACCGTCCTTACCGACGAATTCGATCCTGAAGCTGCCGGCTTCGGCAACCGTGACGGACTTTTCGCTGCCGTAGAAATCCTTGTCGTTCATGTGCGCCACATGAGTCTTCGAGTCGGCGCTCCATGCGCCCATCCTGTGCGGATTCTTGCGCGCGTATTGCTTGACCGAGGCGGCAGCGCGGCGGTCGGAGTTGCCTTCGCGCAACACGGGGTTCACCGCGCTGCCGAGCACCTTGCCGTAACGTGTCTTGATTTCCTTCGCTGCATCCGTTTTCGGATCTTCAGGATAGTCCGGGACTTGGTATCCCTGAGATTGCAATTCCTTGATTGCGGCCTTCAGCTGAGGGAGCGATGCGCTAATATTGGGGAGCTTGATGATGTTCGCTTCCGGTTTCAGCGTCAGCTCGCCCAGTTCGCTCAGTTGATCGGCGATCTTCTGGGTAGCAGTCAGATGCTCGGGGAAGTTCGCGAGTATGCGTCCTGCCAGAGAAATATCACGTGTCTCGACGACAATGCCGGCAGCTTTGGTGAAGGCTTGAACGATGGGCAGCAAGGAGCAGGTCGCCAGTGCCGGAGCTTCATCGGTCAGGGTGTAAATGATTTTCGAAGTCGTCATGTATGTTTTTGGAATTTGAAACTTTGTTAGCAAAGAAAATGAGATGAGTCGCATCCTGCTGTTCAACAAACCCTACGGGGTGATCTGCCAATTCAGCCGTGACGGGATGCACCCGACGCTGGCCGATTATATCGTCGTTCCCGATGTTTATCCCGCCGGAAGGCTGGACACAGACAGCGAAGGCTTGCTGTTGCTGACCGACGACGGCAAGCTGCAGCATCGCATTACCGATCCGCAGCACAAGCTGCCCAAGACCTATTGGGTGCAAGTCGAGGGTGTGCCGGACGAGGCGACGCTGATGCAGTTGCGTAGCGGTGTGCAACTCAAGGACGGGATGACGTTGCCTGCCGAGACGCGGCTGATGGACGAGCCAGCCGGGCTATGGCCGCGCAATCCGCCGGTGCGTTTTCGCCAGAACATCCCGACCAGCTGGATCGCACTCACCATCCGTGAAGGTCGCAACCGCCAGGTGCGACGCATGACGGCCGCAGTGGGGTTGCCCACGTTGCGGTTGATCCGCTATCGCATCGGTGACTGGATGCTGGACGGATTGGAGCAGGGACAATGGCGGCAGGAAGAGGCGTGATGTTGGCGGTACATGCCGTTTAATCCATAAAAACCAAGCGCCATCCGCAGATTAGCGCAGATTTTTATGGAGGTTTTACGCCAAGAGTTGCGCATGACTTACGAGATAGTCAGTTGTTTAATAGGCGGAAATCTGCGTAATCTGCGGATAACGGTTTTTTAAAATATCGGGTGGATAAATCCGATGGAGATAGCGATGTTGCGTAATTCGATTGTGTTTGTTGCGTTGTTGTCGCTGGGGCTGCCTGTGGCGGGAAGCGCCGGCGAAACACCGCGTGCGATCGCGCATAAACCGTCGGCGAAACTAGTGGGCACTTGGCGCAGCGAGCAGGGAGCGACGATCACCTTCAAGCACAATGGGATCGTCGTCTACAAGGGGCAGCGTCATCATTATGCCGCAGGCAACGGAGTGATCCAGATCAAGAACCGGCATGGCGTTCGCCAGTTCCCTTACCGGATATTCGACGGAAAATTAACCGTGACCGAAAGCGGCATGGACACGGTCTATACCCGAGGCTAGCAGGGGCTGTCGCCCCCGCTGGCCGCAGGTTTCAGATCAGCCGCGACCGCGTCCGCGCGGTGCGCCGCGGTCGGGACTCGGGCCTCGTGCCGGCCCTGTGCCGCGTTCACGCCGAGCGTGAGGCGCAGGCTGGAACAGTCCCGGTTGCGGCATCGCCTGATGGCGCGCGGCTTCGGATAACAGCTGTTCTCCGGTCTTGGGCGCTTGTGGCTGACGCGGCTTGCCTGGTTGGGCGGGACGGGGCGGTTGGCCGCTGCGCGCAGCTTGCGGCTGGCGCGGCGCCTGGCCGTCGCGCGGTTTCTGGCCATCGCGAGGTTTCTGGCCCTGGCCTGCGCGCGGTGCGCTGGCGGTGGTGTTGCTGTGGCGGCGCTGCCCATGCTGCGGACGCGGCGGGCGCGGTGCTTCCGGCGGGAGATTGGTCGGCGGCACGAAGCTATCTATCGCTACTTTGGGAATCTGATGCTTGATCAGACGCTCGATGTCTTTCAGATACTGGAACTCTTCGCTGTCGACCAGCGAGATTGCCGCGCCGCTGCTGCCTGCGCGGCCGGTGCGGCCGATGCGGTGCACATAGTCTTCCGGCACGTTGGGCAATTCGAAATTCACCACGTGCGGCAGCATGTCGATGTCCAGTCCGCGCGCGGCGATGTCGGTCGCGACCAGCACCGGCAGCGAACCGTCCTTGAACTGCGACAGCGCCTTGGTGCGCGCCGACTGGCTCTTGTTGCCGTGGATCGCTGCGGACGGAATGCCGTCGGCGCTCAGCTTCTCGGCCAAGCGGTTCGCGCCGTGCTTGGTGCGGGTAAACACCAGCACCTGCTTCCAGTCGTTGTGCTTGATCAGGTGCGCGAGCAGATGGCTTTTCAGCTTCTGCGGGATCAGGTGCACGCTCTGCTCGACCAGTTCGGACGTGGTGTTGCGGCGCGCCACCTCGACGAAGCCGGGGTTGTGCAGCAGGCCGTCGGCCAGCGTCTTGATCTCATCGGAGAAGGTCGCGGAGAACAGCAGGTTCTGGCGCTGCTTGGGCAGCAGCGCGAGGATCTTCTTGATGTCGCGGATGAAGCCCATGTCCAGCATGCGGTCGGCTTCGTCCAGGATCAGGATTTCGACGCTGGACAGATCCAGTGTCTTCTGGCCGACGTGGTCGAGCAGGCGTCCCGGTGTGGCGACCAGAATGTCGACCTTGTCGCGCAAGGCCTTGATCTGCGGATTGATGTTCACCCCGCCGAACATCACCATCGACTTCAGCGGCAGGTACTTGCCGTAGGTCTGCACCGATTCCTCGACTTGTGCTGCGAGTTCGCGCGTCGGCGTCAGGATCAGGCAACGCGGAGCGCCTGCGCGCGGATTTGCGGCGGGCTTCTCGGTGAGGCGATGCAGGATGGGCAAGGTGAAGCCTGCGGTCTTGCCGGTGCCGGTCTGCGCGCCGGCCAGCAGGTCGCCGCCTTGCAACACCAGCGGGATCGCCTGTGCCTGTACCGGCGTGGGGTTCGTGTAACCCGCATCGGCGATCGCGCGCAATATGGGTTCGGCCAGCTTCAGGCTGGCGAAAGTGATTTCATTGGATGTGATGATATTTTCTGACAAAACGAAACTCCTGCGACGGCCTGCCGTTCCAGTGGAACGGCACCAATCGGGGCAGACGAATTAAGGGATCGAAACGATCTGGTGTGGACTGAAAGACCGCTGCGCCGATTGGTTGGGTGCAGGGCGGGGCGGATTATACCTGAACTTGAGTTGTAGGCGTCACGCAGGGAAGCTAGCTAATCCAGTGCATTGTCGCTGTTCGACCGATGCGCTGCATGTTGCGGCAGGGGAGAGCAGATTCCTTCGGACAACCGGGTGTGGTCTTAACGGCTTGATTCAGGAGAACCAGCGCAGGAATGCGGCAGCGCTCAGCGCCGTGGCGGCGAGTATCGTCGAGGCCGGCCACACCAGACTTCTGAAACGTTCCATACAGCTCGTACATGAGGTTAGATAGCGTGCGCACGGGCAGAGGTAAGCCGCCACGAGCATGACGCCTGCCGCCACACACAGGATTTTTATTGTCAGCGCGGCAATTGCAACCCCGGAGATGTCGGGGAAGCGGCCATAGTAGTAATAGCTCACCATCCCGAAGGTCGGCCCGCTAATGGCCTGAGTGCTCCATCCAGCAAAGGCCAGCCAGGCGAGCTTCTTGCGGGATTCGGGCGGCGCGAGCATAGCGGTGACTGAGCCGCCTACCGTCGCGACCGCGCCGAAGTTATGCACGACCTGCACTGCCGAGTAGGCCAGATTTTGTACTGTGTTCATTTTGCGGTGATGTCGACGCAGGATTCGGGGCCAGTCGGGACATGTCCCTTGGTATTCACCAGCAGGCACAGCTGGTGTTTGCCCGGCGCGAGCTCGTCAATCTCGATCGTTCCCTTCAGCTGGCGGATGACATCTGTGCGTTTGCCGTCTACGTTGAGATGGAGATGGTCGCCGTCGTAGCCGGTGTCGGCCTCATAACTCAATTTGATCTTTGCGTTTGCCGCAACCACTGCGCCCTTCGTCGGCGAAGAAATGGTGACCTTGCCGTTTGCGGCATGCGCCGGGGTAGAACCGAAAAGTATGGCAAGCAGGACAGACGCCAACGGATGGTTGTTCATGATCGCTCTCCTAGATTGGGTAAACGGCCGGGCAAGACTGGCGGGCCATGCCCATTGCTGATCCGTGGCTGTATCCTGCGCGCCCGCAATGTAGGGCTCAATACGCTGAATTGCCTAGTCGGGGCTACTGTCCGGCTGTATTGCGGCGGGGGGCGTCGCCTAGCGCTGGCAGCCGGGACAATAGAAGCTGGAGCGCTGTCCCTGTTTGATTTGCCGGATGGAGGTGCCACAACGGCGGCAAGGTTCGCCGGTACGGCCGTACACCCAGTAGTTCTGCTGAAAGTAACCGGGCTGACCTGATGCATTGACGAAGTCGCGTAGCGTGCTGCCGCCCTGTGCGATGGCCTCGGTCAGCGTGGCGCGAATTTCCTCGACCAGCCGGGCACAGCGTTCGCGGCTCAGCTTTCCTGCCGCGAGTTGCGGCTTGATGCCGGCGCGGAACAGCGCCTCGTTGGCGTAGATGTTGCCGACGCCGACGACTACATGGTTGTCCATGACCACCAGTTTGATCGCCGCAGTCTTTTTACGCGTGGCGCGATACAGATGCGCCGCGTCGAAACCCTCGTTCAATGGTTCCGGGCCGAGAGCGGCGAGCAGCGGGTGCTGAGCGGGATCGCCTTCGTGCCACAGCACCGCGCCGAAACGACGCGGGTCGCGCAATCGCATCAACTGGCCGTTGCCCAGTAGCAGATCGAAGTGGTCGTGCTTCTCTGCCGGTGTGCCGGCGGGCAGGATGCGCAGACTGCCGGACATGCCCAGATGGAGGATCAGCGTGCCGTGCTCGAATTCGACCAGCAGGTATTTGGCGCGGCGTCGTAGCGCAACGATGCTGCGCCCGCGCAGCAGTTGCGGCAGTTCAGAAGGGATAGGCCAGCGCAGTTGGGGATGGCGGATGACGACATCCGCCACCGTCGCGCCGACCAGATGCGGCTCCAGTCCGCGGCGCGTGGTCTCTACTTCAGGGAGTTCAGGCACGGCGGCGTTTCCACCACATCCTCGCGCCGACTGCGGCCAACAGCAATGGCAACACGATCAGGAAGCCGACGCTGATCGCGGTGAGCTGGGTGCGGCTGAGTGTCAGCTGGCTGTCCTTCGCGGCGCGCGGTTGCAGCGTGATCAGGTGTTCCTCGCTGCCCAGCCAGTTGACCATGTTCACGCCGAGATCGACGTTGCCGCCGTTGCCAGCGAAACTGTTGGACAGGAATGCGCCGCTGCCGACCACGACGATGCGCTGCTCGCGGTCGTTGACGTGGCGCTGCAGCGCAGCGGCGATGATCGCCGGGCCCGGTGTGTCGTGCCGCTTGTCGAACTGCGTCTGTGATGCGGAGCGGCTGACCCAGCCGCGCGGGGCGACTTCGAGCAGCGCATGGTGTTCCCATTCATCGCTCTCGTTCCACGCGAGCGGGCGGGCCGAGGGGAATGCGGTGATCAGGTTGAAGTCGCGGGTGATAGCGTGGGGCGGGTAGGCCGCGCCCAGCGACCAGGTCACCGGTGCATTCATCTCAGCGGCGGAGGGATCGATCACCACGCCCGGCGGCAGCAGCAGATCCAGTCTCTCGGCGAGCGGCTCCAGTCCGCGCAGCGGTTCGGCGTCCACCAGCCACAGCAGATTGCCGCCGCGCTCGACGTAGCGCAGCAGCTTGTCGGTCTCGCCCGACAGCAGCGGCACTTGCGGTTGGGTGATGACCAGCACGCTGGCGTTGTCCGGCACTTCCTGCGCGAGTGCCAGGTTCAGGCTGGCGATGCGGAAACCGTTCTGTTTCAGCTTCGCGCCGAACAGTTCGCCCAGATCGTGGTTGGCGACGCCGTCCAGTTTGCGTTCGCCGTGGCCGTCCAGGTACATCACGGTCTGGTCGCGAGTGTGCGCCAGCCGCAGCAGTGCGGCGGTGAGCACCTGTTCGTTGAGCTGGGTCAGGTGTTCGTTGCGTTCCGCGTAGGAAACCACCATTTCGCCGTTGAGCTGGATGCCGGCGGCGCGGGTTTTCTCCGGTTCCTTCTCTGGATCAACGAACGCCAGTTTCAGATCGGGCTTGTAGCGTTGATAGAGCGAGACGAATTCGCGGATCAGCTTGCGGATGTCGCCGAGGCGGGCGTCTTGCTCGGTGGCATAGACGACGATGTCGATCGGGCCGCTCATCTGCTTGAGTACGGTCACGCTGGCCGGCTCCAGACTGTTGCTGGCGTTGAGCGTGATGTCACGCTGCAGTTTGTAGCGCGAGGCGAGCTGTCCGACGCCGGAGGCGATGCCTATCAGCAGCAGCACGAATAGCACGTTGCGCAGAGACAGGGAGCTGAGAAATTTACGCATCATGGCTCATCCGTATGTGCGGTTGTTGTGCAGGCGCCGTATCGTCAGCAGCAGGAACACGCCGGTGAACAACACGAAGAATAGCGCGTCGCTGCTGTCCAGCAGGCCGGCGTTGAAATTCTGGAAGCGGCCCAGCGGCGAGATCGCATGCCAGGGCGAGTCCGGCGCCGATGCGCCGATGTCGGCCAGCCACAGGCCGACCAGCGCCGCCAGCGCGCCGATCGCGGCGATCACCGGCTGGGCGGTCAGTGCGGAGACATAGAGTCCAAGAGCTACGAAGCTGGCGGTCAGCAGTAGCAGTCCGATCAGATTGGCGAGCATCAGGCCGTGGTCGAGCGAAGTGCCGAGTGCCAGGCTATACAGCATCAGCGGCACGCTGGCGCTCAGCGCGACCAGGAAGGCCAGCATGCCGAGAAACTTGCCGAGCACGATGTCGCGTTCGGCCAGCGGCGCGGACAGCAGCAGCGGCAGCGTCTGGTTGCGGCGCTCTTCGGCGATCAATCGCATCGTGTACATCGGCGTCAGCATCATCAGCAGCAGCGCGATGGTCTGGAACATCGGCGCGGCGACGGTGATCGTCACGCCGGGCGGATTGGCGAGTTGCGCGAGCTGGGGCTGGACTTCGAGGAACGCTTCCAGCCGTGCGAGAAAAAACCAGGCGAAGACGAACTGCAGTGCGGCGAAGATGAGCCAGGTGGAGGGCAGGGTGAACAGGCTGCGCAGTTCGCGCATCGCGATCAGTCGGATCATTTGTCGCTCTCCGCAATAGTGTGCACTTCAGCCGCCGCAGCGGTCTCGCGCTCGGTGATGCGGATGAAATTCTCTTCCAGCCGGCCCGGCTCGCCGCCGTGGCTGGATAGCGCCGCGGTGGTGTCGCCGTAGATCAGCCGGCCTTGCTGCATGATCTCGACGCGGTCGCACAGGCTCTCGACTTCGCCGAGCAGGTGGGTGGACAGGATCACGCTGCTGCCATCGCCCAGTTCGCGGATCAGCGCGCGGATGTCGCGGATCTGCGCCGGGTCCAGCCCGACGGTGGGTTCGTCCAGCACGACTACCTCGGGATTGTGGACGATGGCCTGGGCGATGCCGACGCGTTGCTGATAGCCCTTGGATAGGGTCGCGATGATCTTGCCGCCGACCGCGTCCAGCCCGCAACGCCGTTTGGCCTGCGCCACCGCGGCGGCGACTTTGCCGTTCTCGATGCCGCGCAGGCGCGCCGCGAACGTCAGGTAATCGTCTACGCGAAGTTCGCGGTACAGCGGCGGGGTCTCCGGCAAATAGCCGAGATGGCGCTTCGCCAGTATCGGTTGGCGCAGCAGGTCGATACCGCAGACCTCGATGTCGCCGCTGTCCGGCAGCAGGCAACCGGTCAGCATCTGCATCGTGGTGCTCTTGCCCGCGCCGTTGTGGCCGAGCAGTCCCAGCACTTCGCCGCGCCGCAGGGTCAGCGATACGTCGTGGATGATTTGTAGGTTGCCGAAGCGGCGCATCAGCTTGCGCGCGGAAAGGGTGATCTCGGGGGCGGTGTCGGACAAGGTGGAAAACGGTCGTGGTTGTGGGTGCGGGCTAATATAACCTAATATGTGCGCCCGCATCAAAAGCAGTATCGCCATGAGTTCATCATTCAAATATCTGGTTGTCGGCAGTCTGCTGCTGACCGCCTGCGCCCAGGCCCCGAAGCAGGTCGAGCCGGTCGCACCTGCCGTTCCCGCCGAACCGCAACAGGTTGAGGCAGCCCCGGTGTTGCCCAATATCGAGTTGAGCGACGAGTTGCTCTACGAATATCTGCTGACCGAGATTGCCAGCCAGCGCGGCCATCAGGCGCTGGCGCTGGAAGGGAGCGCTGATCTGGCGCGCAAGACCCGCGACCCGCGTCTGGCGCGGCGCGCGGCGCAGCTGGCGGTCGAGTCCGGCCAGATGGAGCGGGCCATCGAGGCTTTCAGGCAATGGCAGGAAGTCGAGCCGGGCGCTGCCGTGGCCGGGCGCATGCTGTCTTCCATCCTGTTGCGCGGCGGCAGGCTGGAAGAGGCGAAGCTGGAGTACGCCAGACAATTGCAGTCGGCGGGAGCGAATCCGGGGCCGGTGTTTTTGCAGCTGTTCCAGCAGGCTGTTTCCTATCCAGACAAGCCGGCGGTGCTGAAGCTGCTGCGCGAATTGGCTGAGCCTTATCCGCAGGTGGCCGAGGCGCGCTGGACGGTGGCGCAGCTGGCACAACTGGCCGGAGATGCCGGACTGGCGCTGTCCGAGGCAAGGCAGGCGCGCAGCCTGCGGCCCGATTGGGATGCGCCCGTTTCGCTGGAGGCGCAGCTGTTGCTGAAGAACGAGCCCCAGCAGGGGCTGGAGGTGCTGCGCCGCTATCTGTCGGATTATCCGGAGGCGCGCGAAATACGTCTGCAATACGCCCGTGCATTGCTGGAACAGAAACAATACAAGCCGGCGCGCGACGAGTTCCAGCGTCTGGCGAAAGACAATCCGGACAATCCCGATATGGCATTCGCCATTGCGTTGATTTCCCTGCAACTGAAAGACTATCAGGGGGCGGAGGAGCAGCTGCGGCAATCGCTGGGTGCAGGCAGGAAGGATCAGGACCGTGTGCAGTATTACCTCGGCCAGTTGAGCGAGGCGAAAGAGAGCGATGAAGAGGCGATGGCCCATTATCGCGAGGTCAAGGAGGGCGAACACCGCTTCGCAGCGCAGTTGCGCATCCTCTACCTGCTGAACAAGCGCGACGGGCTGGAGCCGGCGCGCGCTCACCTGCAGCAGATACGCGCCGACAACAACCAGCAGCGCGTGCAACTGTTGCTGATCGAGGCGCAGTTGTTGCGCGAGGCACAGCGCAATGCGGATGCCTATCAGGTGCTGCAACAAGGACTGGAGAAATTACCCAACCACCCCGATCTGCTCTACGAGACCGCGATGCTGGCGGACAAGCTGGACAAGTACGACGTCACCGAGCAACTGCTGCGCAAACTGATCCAGATCAAGCCGGATCACGCGCATGCCTACAACGCATTGGGCTACAGCCTGCTGGAACGCAACGAGCGCGTCGCGGAGGCGCTCGCGCTGGTAGAGAAAGCGCTGAAGCTCGCGCCTGAGGATGCGGCTATCATGGATAGCGTCGGCTGGGGCTATTACCGCAACGGCAGGCTGGACGACAGCGTGAACATGCTGCGCCGAGCCTTTGCCGGCAATCCCGACCCGGAGGTCGCCTCGCACCTGGGTGAGGTGCTGTGGATGCGCGGCGATAAGGATGAAGCGCAGAAAGTCTGGCAGGACAGCCTCAAGGCTCATCCGGATAGCGTCCAATTGCAGGCTGTCATCAAGAAATTCATGGCGCCATAAATGCGGCTGATCGCTTTGCTATTGCTGGGGCTGTTGAGCGGTTGCGCGTTGCTGCCGATTACGCCTGCACCTGTAGCGCGTCCCGCGCAGCTCGAAGGTGCCGCATTCGCGCTGAACGGGCGCATCGCAATCAAACACAACGGCACGCGCCATTCCGCCGGGGTGCGCTGGGTGCACCGGATCGAGTCCGACGAATTGCTGCTGCAAGGTCCGCTGGGCCAGACTGCCGCGCGCGTTTACAGGGATGCGCAGGGTGCGACGCTGGACGACGGCAGCAAACATTACGAGGCCGCAGATGTCGAGACGCTGATGCAGCAGGTGCTGGGCTGGCAACTGCCGCTGAACGGCCTGCACCGATGGGTGCTGGGGCAGGCAGCGGACGGCGATGCGCAGATCGAGCGCGACGAGCGTGGCCGGATCGCAGTCTTGAAACAAGATGGCTGGGAAGTACGTTATCTGCGCTATGACGACGACAGCGTGGACAGCATGCCGTCGCGCCTGCAACTGAGCCGCGATGAGTTGCAGGTGCAATTGCTGATCGACGAATGGGAATGGGAAAAACCTTGAAGCTGACTTGTCCTGCCCCGGCAAAATTAAATTTGTTCCTGCATGTGGTCGGCCGCAGGCCGGACGGTTATCACCTGTTGCAGACCTTGTTCCGCTTCATCGATCTGCAGGATACGCTGCACTTCGAGTTGCGCGACGACGGCGAGGTGCATCGCACCAATAGCGTCGAGGGCGTGGCTGAGGAACAGGATTTATGCGTGCGCGCCGCGCGCCTGCTGCAGGCCGAGACCGGCTGCAAGCTGGGCGCGGATATCGCAATCGAGAAACGCATCCCGATGGGCGGAGGGTTGGGCGGCGGCAGTTCCGATGCGGCGACCACGCTGATCGCATTGAATCGCCTGTGGTCGCTGGGCCTGTCGCGCGAACGCCTGATGCATCTGGGCTTGCAGCTGGGCGCGGATGTGCCGGTGTTCGTGTTCGGCGAGAACGCTTTTGCCGAAGGTGTAGGCGAAGCTTTGCAGGCTTATTCCTTGCCGGATGCATGGTATGTCGTGCTGTTTCCTCCGGTTCATGTACCGACTGAAAAAATTTTTATGCATCCGGAATTGACACGAGATTCGGTTTCCATCACAATGCGCGCCCTCTCGATGCCGCAGACAAAATTGCGCAACGACATGCAGCAGGTGGTGTGCAAGCTTTACCCGGAAGTGGCTCGGTATATAGACTGGCTGAGCAATTACGGCAAGGCGATAATGACTGGATCGGGAGCGTGCGTATTTGCAGAGTTTGCAAGTCGCGATCAGGCAGAAATGGTGTTTCGGCAATTGCCTGAAAATATGCGCGGCGTGATAGCGCAAGGTTTGAAAAAGCACCCGTTGCATGATTGGGTGTAGCAAGAGTTCATTGGGGAGTCGCCAAGTGGTAAGGCACCGGATTTTGATTCCGGCATTCGTAGGTTCGATCCCTACCTCCCCAGCCAGTTTATTTGGGCATATGTCGTTTTGGCATATGCCCTTTATCTAGTCTCTATTAAGGGGTTGACGTGTCCTACGACAGCTTGATGGTATTCACCGGCAATGCCAATCCTAAGCTTGCAGAAGCAGTCGCACAGCACCTCAATACCAACCTCGGACGCGCCACGGTAGGCCGCTTCTCCGACGGCGAAGTCATGGTGGAGTTGCTGGAAAACGTACGCGGCAAAGACGTGTTCGTGCTTCAATCGACCTGTGTTCCGACCAACGATAATCTGATGGAAGTGATGGTGATGGTGGATGCGCTCAAGCGTGCATCTGCCGGGCGTATCACTGCCGCGATCCCATATTTCGGTTATGCCCGTCAGGATCGCCGTCCGCGTTCGGCACGTGTTGCGATTACTGCCAAAGTCGTTGCGGATATGCTCTCCAGCGCGGGCGTTAATCGCGTGCTGACGATGGATTTGCACTCCGACCAGATACAGGGCTTCTTCGATGTGCCGGTGGATAACATCTACGCCAGCCCGATCCTGTTGGCCGATGTGCGCAAGTGCAATTATCCGAATCTGATCGTGGTTTCGCCGGATGTCGGCGGCGTGGTGCGCGCCCGCGCGCTGGCCAAAGAGCTGGACGCGGATCTGGCGATCATCGACAAGCGCCGTCCGAAGCCGAACGTGGCCAAAGTGATGAACATCATCGGCGATGTGGTCGGACGTACTTGTTTGATCATGGACGACATGGTGGATACCGCGAATACATTGTGCGAAGCAGCAAACGCGTTGAAGGAAAAGGGCGCGTCGCGCGTGCTGGCTTACTGTACGCATCCGGTGCTGTCGGGTCCGGCAATCGAGCGTATCGAGAATTCATCGCTGGACGAACTGGTGGTCACCGACACCATTCCGCTGAACGAGGCCGCGCGCAATTGCAAGCGTATCCGTCAACTGAGCACTGCAGAATTGCTGGCGGAAACCATCCGCCGCATCAATAACGAAGAATCGGTAAGCTCCCTGTTTGCTGAGTAAGCAAGCGGCGTTTGCCGAGTAGCAAATTAGCGGCGGTCAAGGGGATCGCCGCAAAGTAAGGACTCTCTGGTCGCGGAGGGTCCTGTTTTTTGGAGAAGTGAAATGACTATCGAAATCAATGCAGCAATTCGCAAAGCGCAAGGTACGGGTGCGAGCCGCCGTCTGCGTCACGCCGGCCGCGTGCCAGGTGTTGTTTACGGTTCCGGCGACGCAGTTGCGATCGATCTGGATCACAACGAAATCTACCACAAGCTGCGTTCCGAGGCGTTCCACGCTTCCGTGCTGACGCTGAATCTCGAAGGCAAGACGGAAACCGTACTGTTGCGCGATTTCGTAATGCATCCGTTCCGCCAGCAAGTGCAGCATATCGACTTCCAGCGCGTGGACGTGAACCAGAAGATGCACAAGAAGGTGCCGTTGCACTTCCTGAATGAAGAAATCGCGCCCGGCGTGAAGACCGGTGGCGGCAAGATCAGCCATGTGATTCACGATCTGGATATCACCTGCCTGCCGAAGGATCTGCCGGCCTTTATCGAAGTCGACCTGGGCAAGCTGGAACTGGGCCATTCCGTACACGTTGCCGATCTGAAGCTGCCGAATGGCGTCGAAATCGCCGCACACGGCACGCACACCGGCGAAGCCGTAGTGGCGACTGTGCAAGTGCCGCGCGGTGCGGTCGAAGCGGCTGCTGCCGAGGCTGCAGCCGAAGCTGCAGCACCTGCCGCCAAGAAGTAATAACGGGGTCGACCGACCCTCACAACCCGTCATTGCTGATACCGGCATGGCGGGTTTTTTATTTGTGCTGATCCGATCAAGCCCGAATTCCATCCGCAGATTACACAGATTAACGCAGATTTTCATGCGTCCAGATTCGATGATCTCACTTGAAAGATGTGCCTGATTCGCGGGATGGTTTGTTGTTTAATCTGCGGAAATCTGTGTAATCTGCGGATAACTGCTTTTAAGGTTAACCATGAGTTCGATACGCCTGATTGTCGGGCTGGGTAATCCCGGCCGAGAATACGAAAGCACTCGCCATAACGCCGGCTTCTGGTGGCTGGAGGAATTTGCGCGCACGCACAACCTGAGTTTCAGGAGCGAGGCCAAATTCCATGGTTTGGCAGCGCGCGGTCAGCTGCATGGGCACGAAGTCTTCCTGCTCAAGCCGCAGACCTTCATGAACGTCAGCGGACGCGCCGTCGGCGCGCTAGTGCAGTTCTACAAGATCGCTCCGGCGGAAATTCTGGTGGTGCACGACGAACTGGATTTGCAACCTGGGGTCGCTAAATTGAAGCTGGGTGGTGGCCACGGCGGACACAACGGGCTGAAGGACATTATCGCCCACCTCGGCACCAAGGACTTCTGGCGGCTGCGCCTCGGCATCGGTCATCCCGGCGAGCGCAACGAAGTGGTCAACTTCGTGCTGAACGACCCGCGCCGCGAGGAGCGGGCGCTGATCAATGAGGCGATGCAACGAGCTCAGGATGTCGTCCACCTGGTCGTCGAAGGCAAGATCGAGGCGGCGATGCTGAAGTTGCATAGCGCATGAGGCTGCGGAGTGACGAAAATCGTCAGTTCGTGAGCAATATTTGTCACTTTGGTCAGGCGTGCTTGGTTTGATTTTTTTAAATGTCTTTATGAAACATCATGTTGAAATTGTGGCATGGCTATTGCGTTATCTCCGGCAACACACGATGTGTGTTAACCGTAAATCGGGCTGATGGCTTGGTCGAATGGCTAAACAACTCTTAAAGGAGCTTTATATGAAAAACGTACAAAAAGGCTTTACCCTGATCGAACTGATGATCGTGGTCGCGATTATCGGCATCCTGGCCGCTGTGGCGATCCCGGCTTACAGCAACTACACCAAGAAGGCCAAGTTCACTGAAGTGACGCAGGCTACCCAGGCTATCAAGATTGCCATCGAAGGCTGTGCATCCGAGGTTGGCGATCTGGTCAATTGTCATGATGGCGTAACCACCTCCGGCGTCCCAGCCGATGTCGGTACATTCGGCAAGTATGGTACCAGCGTGACCACAGCTGCTAACGGCGTGATCACGGCTACCGGCAATGCGCAAGTTGACAGCCTGACTTATATCCTGATCCCAACTTATGACAGCGTTAAGGGTGTTAGCTGGGATAGTCCTAACAGCTCTGCTGGCGGTACTTGTCACGCTGCAAACCTGTGTAAGTAATTATTAGTTGCTGCATTGTGCTTATCAACCCCCTCCTCGTGAGGGGGTTTTTGTTATGTAAATGGAATAGGCATCTTGGTATTAGTGCATGCTGAACAAATGTAAACAAAAGAGTCTGTTAATGGCTCTGTTGCTGGTTGCATTCATTGCCGCCTTGTATGGACAGTTCTTGTGGAGCCCCATTTTTTTTGACGATGGCCAATTTTTCAGGCTGGACGAAAATGGACGTCCGCTTGTTTTGCAATATGCCACAGAGTTTTCGCCGTTGGTGTTGCGCTCTTTGCCTTATGCCACGCTGGCGTGGACCGCCCAGCTGTTCGGCTATGATTTAATCGGCTTTCGAGTTGGCAATCTGCTGTTGCATGCCGCGACCGTAGTCGTGCTGTTCTTCTTCCTGCTGCAGCTATTTGAAGTGGTGTTGGCTAAAGCTACGTTGCGCCCGGATGGCTTGAAGTTGCGTTGGGCCGCATTTTTCGCGGCGCTGTTGTTCGGCCTGCATCCGGTAGCGGTATTTGCCGTGGGATATCTGGTGCAGCGTACGATAGTGATGGCCACGCTATTCAGTTTGCTCGCCATGTACGCCTATGTGCGCGGTACTGTGCAACGGAAGCAAGGATGGTTGTGGGCAAGCGTATTTTTTTACTACTGGGCCGTTTATTCCAAAGAGCATGTCGTCATGCTGCCGGCTGCCATGCTGGCGTTAACTGTTTTGCTGCATGAAGACTGGTTTGCGCGGTTAAAGCAGTTATGGTCTATATTTGCCGCTTTCGTGGCAATTGCGTTGCTGGTGATATTGGCCAAGAAGGGATTATTGGGCGGTGTGTATGAAATTAATGCTCCTGATATGTTGCAGGAGATTCGGCCCAAAGATGCTTACCCGCTTAGTGTATTGACGCAATCCTGGCTGTTCTTCAAATATTTTGCGCTATGGATATTTCCGAACCCGGAATGGATGTCGGTGGATATGCGGGAGCCATTCGCAAAAAGTTATTTTTCTTCCTATTCGTTGGCTTTTGCTGCTTTCATTGTTTATGGAATTGCAGCCGCATATCTGTTGTTCAAGCGTGGCATGACGGGCTTGCTCGGCTTTGCTCTGTTGTTCTCCTGGCTGATGTTTATGACTGAGATTTCCACGGTACGCGTACAGGAATCTTTTGTGCTGTACCGCAGTTATATTTGGGCTGCAGGAGGCGCGGCAATATTGCCTGTACTTTTCTGGAAAGTAACTGCGCGGGGTGCGATCTTGATGTTGTCTATTATTGCAATGTTTATGTTCGGTGTTGCAATGGAGCGACTCAGCACTTTTTCACATCCGATTCTTGTGTGGGACGATGCAGAGAAGCTGGTGAAAGGACGATCGGATTTGCCTGGCGTTTTCAGGATTTATTACAACAGGGGTGTGCGTTATCTGCATATTAATGAATACGACAAGGCGATCAGCGACTTGAAGCGTTCGGTCGAACTCTTTCCTCCGCAACCTTATGCTTACAACAATCTTGGCTTGGCATATTTTAAAAAGGGCGAACTGGAAGAAGCTGTACAGTCTTATTCAATAGCCATTGAAATGAACAAGATCAGCTCGGACGTTGAAGCGCCTCGCTATTACTATGGTCGAGCCATGGCATATGAGAAGCAGAAAAATTGGGCTGCAGCGAGTGAGGACTATAAGGTGACTTGCAGGCTTGCTAATAAGGGGTGTGATAAAACGAAATTACCTCTGACCGAAACTGCGCCTGAGAAGCACTGAGCCGCAGGGCTATTTGCCTTGCGCCTCCAGCATCTCGCGCAGTTCCCTTAGGTCGCTCTCTATCACCGATAGCTGGTAAAAGCTGCCGCCGGCCTGTTTGGCCAGTTCGAGTTGTTCCAGCGCGGCGTGCAACCTGCCTTGCCATGCATAGCCGTAGGCCTGTGCCTGGTGCTGTTCGAAGCGTTTTCCCAGTTTTGCGTAGCTGCGTGCCTGCAGGTCGTACAGCGTAGTGTCGCTAGGGTGGCGGATGAGTTGCTCGGTGAGTAGCTTGGCGGCGGTCTCGGCCTCGCCGCCTTCGATCAGCATTTCGGCATAGTCGTAGACCAGCGCGCGGTGCTGCAGGAAGTCCTGTACGGCGGCGCGGTAGAACGCGGTCGCGTCGTCGTGCATCGCGCGTTTCACCCGTCCGGCGAGCGTTTCGATCATCGCGTTACGCTTGGCAGCAGGGTCGTTGCGGGCCTGTTTGCGTAGCGTCGCCAGTTCCTGTGCGGCACGTTCGGCTTCATGGTTGCGCAGCAGCGAAATCACCAGCCCGTAACGCTGGGCGATCGGGTTGCCATGCTTCTGCGCACCAAGCGCGTCGCTGAAGTAGGCGATGGCGTCTTGGGCTGTTTTCTGCCGGGCGATCAGTTTGGTGCGCACTAGCTGAAAGTCGAGGCTGTCCGCCACCAGCCGGTAGGGTTGTTTCTGTACGCGGTTGGCGATGTCGGCGACGCGCTCGCTGGTGATCGGGTGGGTGCGCAAATAGCCCGGCATGTTGCCTTCCAGCAATCGGGTCGCGGTCTGCAGCCGATCCAGAAATTCCGGCATTGCGTGGGTGTTGAATCCCGACTTGAGCAAGATCTCGAAACCGATGCGATCGGCTTCCTGCTCGTGGGTGCGAGTGTAGTCCAGTTGATTCTGGACTGCGCGCGCCTGCATGCCGACCAGCGCCGCCTGCGAGGTTTGGGAGTTGCTGCGCGCGGCGAGGATCGCGACTGCGAGCGCGGCCATCGAGGCCAGGCTGTCGTTCTGCGTCCCCGCCACCATGCGCGCCAGATGATGTTGGGTGACGTGGGCGATTTCGTGGCTCATCACCGCAGCCAGTTCCGATTCGCTCTGTGCGGTGAGCAGTAGACCCGCATTGACTCCGATAAAGCCTCCGGGCATCGCAAAGGCGTTGACGTTGTAATCGTCAAGCGCGAAGAACTCGAAACCGACGCCGGGCTCGGCACTGTTCTCGACCAGTTTGTAGCCGATCTGGTTGAGGTAGTCGTGGATCTCGGCATCGTCGAAATATTGTTTGCTGGCGCGGATCTGCAACATGCTCTGCTGGCCAATCTGGCGTTCCTGCAATGGCGAAAGTACGGTCTGGGAGGTGTCGCCAAGGTCGGGCAGGCCATCGCCCAGCGCGGGGGTTGAAAGGCACAGCAACAGCAGCATGGGCAGTTTTTTCATGGCCAGTATGATAACCGTTTTCGCCAACGGTTCCCGCAGAGCTCGCTCTATGTCATAGGTCGCAGTCACGATTTGCGCTAAAATCGCCGCCCTTCGAAACAAGGAACGGAAGTATGGCTGATTTCAAAAACATTACGACTGACGAGTTGCAGGTAATGCTGCAACGCGGCGGCTTGCGTCTGGTGGATGTGCGCACCGATGCGGAAGTGGCGCACGGCAAGATTCCGCAGGGCGAATCGCTGCCGCTGCATCTGATCCCGCTGCGTATCAACGAAATGGACAAGGCCGCAACCACGGTGTTCTATTGCCAGATGGGCGGGCGTTCGGCGCAGGCCGCGGCATTCGCCGCAGCGAACGGCTTCTCCGACGTATACAACCTGCAGGGCGGCATCATCGGCTGGGCGCAGGCCGGTTTGCCGATTGCATGATGGAAGACGAAAAAAACTTTCCGGCCGAGGTCGAACTGGATGTGCGGCAACTGGCTTGTCCGCTGCCCATCCTGCGCGCTAAAAAATCGTTGGCCGACATGACCAGTGGGCAAGTACTGAGAATCGTCGCGACCGACAAAGGCTCGCCGAACGACTTCATCGACTTCTGCAAGAAGACCGGCAACGAGCTGCTGTCTTCGACCGAAGCGGGCGGGGAATTTATGTTCCTGATCCGCCGCCGCTAACCACTGTCATTCCCGCGCAGGCGGGAATGACAGGTTTACCCCAGCTTCTTGCGCTGAGCCTGCAACTGCGTCAGCGTAGTGCCGAACCCTTCCAGTCGTTTCTTTTCCTGCTCCACCACCGTCGCCGGCGCGCGGGCGACGAAGCTTTCGTTGCCGAGCTTGGCTTCGGCCTTGGCGATTTCGTTGGTCAGGCGGGCGATCTCTTTGTCCAGGCGCTCGCGTTCGGCTGCGACGTCGATTTCCACCTTCAGCATCAGCTTGACGTTGCCGACAATGGACACCGGCGCATCGCCTTCCGGCAATTCGGCGACAACCTGCACTTCGCTCAACTTGCCGAGGCTGCTGATGTAGGGGGCGAGTTCGTTCAGTAATGTCGCATCGCCGGCTGCGATCAGCGGCACGCGCGCGGCGGGGGACAGGTTCATCTCGCTGCGCAGGCTGCGGCAGGCATTGATGAGTTCCTGCAACAAGGCGATCTGAGCGATGGCAGCATCGTCGATCTTGCTACTGTCTGCCTTGGGATAGGCTTGCAGCATGATGCTGTCACCTTTTGCATTCGCCATCGGAGCAACCGACTGCCATAGCTCTTCGGTGATGAACGGGATGATGGGGTGTGCCAGGCGCAGGATGGTCTCCAGCACGCGCACCAGAGTACGGCGCGTGGCGCGCTGCTGTGCCTCGTTGCCGTTCGCCATCTGCACCTTCGCCAGTTCCACATACCAGTCGCAGTAGGTGTTCCATACCAGTTCATACACGGCGCGCGCGGCCATGTCGAAGCGGTAGTCGGCAAAGTGCGTCGCCATCTCGGCTTCCGCCTTTTGCAATTCGCTGATCATCCAGCGATCGGCGGCGGAGAATTCCAGCGGCAGCGATTCGTCGAGGCCGACGTCCTTGCCGTCGCAGTTCATCAGCACGAAGCGCGTGGCGTTCCACAGCTTGTTACAGAAATTGCGATAGCCCTCGCAGCGCTGCATGTCGAACTTGATGTCGCGGCCGGGCGAGGCGAGCGAAGCGAAAGTGAAGCGCAGCGCGTCGGTGCCGAAGGCGGTGATGCCGTCCGGGAATTCGCGGCGGGTGCGCTTCTCGATCTTCTCCGCGTCCCTGGGATTCATCAGGCCGGTGGTGCGTTTCTTCACCAGATCTTCGAGGGCTATGCCGTCGATCAGGTCGATGGGGTCGAGCACGTTGCCCTTGGACTTGGACATCTTCTGGCCTTCCGCATCGCGGATCAGGCCGTGCACGTACACATCCTTGAACGGAATCTTGCCGGTGATGTGCTTGGTCATCATCACCATGCGCGCCACCCAGAAGAAGATGATGTCGAAGCCGGTGACCAGCACCGACGACGGCAGGTATTGCTTCACGAATTCGTTTTGCGCGTCGAACGGCTTGCCTTCCTCCCAGTCCAGCGTGGAGAACGGCCACAGCGCGGAAGAAAACCAGGTGTCGAGCACGTCGTTGTCGCGGTCGAGTTGTCCGGCGTAGCCGGCCTGGTCGGCCAAGTGGCGCGCCTCGGCTTCGTCGCGCGCGACGAACACTTCGCCGTTCACGCCGTACCACGCGGGAATCTGGTGCCCCCACCACAGTTGGCGGGAGATGCACCAGTCCTGGATGTTGTTCAGCCACTGGTTGTAGGTGTTCACCCAGTTCTCGGGATGGAACTTGATCTCGCCCGAACTCACGCAATCCAGCGCCTGCTCGGTGATGCTCTTGCCTTCAGGGCCGGCCTTGCTCATCGCGACAAACCACTGGTCGGTCAGCATCGGCTCGATCACCACGCCGGTACGGTCGCCGCGCGGCACCTTGAGTTTGTGTTTGTCGGCCTTGACGAACAGTCCGGCGGCTTCGAGGTCGGCCACGATCTGCTTGCGCGCAGCGAAGCGGTCCATGCCGCGATATTTTTCCGGTGCATGGTCGTTGATCTTCGCATCCAGTGTGAGGATGGAGATCATTTCCAGCTTGTGGCGCTGTCCCACCGCGTAGTCGTTGAAGTCATGCGCAGGTGTGACCTTGACCACGCCGGTGCCGAATTCCTTGTCCACGTAGTCGTCGGCGATGACGGGGATGGAGCGGTCGCACAGCGGCAGCGTGACCTGCTTTCCAATCAAATTCCGGTAGCGCTCGTCCTCGGGATGCACCATCACCGCCACGTCGCCCAGCATGGTTTCGGGGCGCGTGGTCGCAACGACCAAATGCCCCGAGCCATCGGCCAGCGGATACTGGATGTGGTACATGAAGCCATCTTCTTCTTCCTGCACCACTTCGAGATCGGAGACGGCGGTGTGCAGTTTCGGGTCCCAGTTCACCAGGCGTTTGCCGCGATAGATCAGGCCTTCGTTGAACAGGCGCACGAATGTTTCGGTGACGGTCTTGTTCAGCTTCGGGTCCATGGTGAAGCGTTCGCGCGACCAGTCGGGCGAGGTGCCGAGGCGGCGCATCTGCTTGGTGATGGTGTTGCCGGAATACTCCTTCCACTCCCAGACTTTTTCGATGAACTTCTCGCGGCCGAGGTCGTGGCGGCTGACGCCTTGCGCGTCGAGCTGGCGTTCGACCACGATCTGCGTGGCGATACCTGCATGGTCGGTGCCCGGTTGCCACAGCGTGTTGTCGCCCTTCATGCGGTGATAGCGGGTCAGCGCATCCATCAGCGTCTGGTTGAAGCCATGGCCCATGTGCAGCGTGCCGGTGACGTTGGGCGGCGGCAGCTGGATGCAGAAGGATTCGGATTTGTTCGGATCGAGTCCGGCTTTGAAATAACCGGCATTCTCCCATTCGGGATACCAGCGGGCTTCGATGTCTTTCGGGTCAAAACTTTTTGCGAGTTCCATTATCGTGATCCATTGCGGTGCTGGCGGGCAGGGGCCCGGCCTTGCAGCGGCCTGTTAGAAGAGCGCGCGATTATAGCAAAGCGCAGGGGCGGAATCCTGTGCGCTGTATGTGCAGGTGAACTCGGGATTACGGACGAGGCTTGGGCGGGGTGTTCAGTATTTCGCGCAGCAGTTCCGGCAGTGCAGCGCGGAACTCGTTGACGGCCTGTTTGACGGCCAGTCGTTGCAGTCTCTCGAGATGGAGGCTGAGTTTTTGCGTGAACACGACCTCGAGGCGCGATTCGAGTTGCCGCAGCAGTTGCTGCATCTCTTCTTCGCTGAGCGTGTGTGTGGCAGGAGGCGGGGGGGCGACGACCTCGGTCAGCATTGGCAGCTCGCTCGGCGCGGGTGCGTCGACCACCTGGGTCAGCACCGGCAAGTCCGGCAAGTCGGTCGGTTCGGGGCTCATGCGCCAGTCGCTCCGGAGAGATTGAAGTGGCGCAGTTCGTAGCCTCTATCCTTGTAAAACTTGTAGCGCTCCCGTCCCAGATGGCTGTCTTCGGCATCGGTGCCGACGATCTCGATCACTCGATCGAAGCGGCTGAAGAAGGGCATACATTCCTGATGCAGGCTGATCAACAGGTCGTGATGGGGGAAACGTTCCCCACCGCTGTTCAATACGACGGGCATTTCCTCCGATTCCGCCGCATCGCTGCGGCAGTGCGGGATGAAGGCAGTGGCCGGATACTGCCACAGCAGTTTGTCCAGCGCGTCGGTGGTGGCCGCATCCGGCGCGCTGAGCACCACGCGCACGCCGTTCTGCATCGCCTTGTGGCTCAGCTGACAAGCCGTTCTGAGCTTGTCTTCCGAGCCGGTATAAAAGTCTACCTTGGTCACTTCGCTGCCGTGCGATTGATCAGGTACTGCGTCAGCAACGGCACCGGACGACCCGTCGCGCCCTTGTCCTTGCCGGACTTGTTGGCGGTGCCGGCGATGTCCAGGTGCGCCCAGCGGTAGTCCTTGGTGAAGCGCGACAGGAAGCAGGCCGCGGTGATGGTGCCGCCCGCGCGGCCGCCGATGTTTGCCATGTCGGCGAAATTGCTGTCCAGCAGCGGCTGGTAGTCGTCCCACAGCGGCAGTTGCCACACGCGGTCGTGCGCGTAATCGCCGGCTTCCAGCAGCTCCTTCGCGAGCTTGTCGTCGTTGGCGAACATGCCGCTGACGATGTTGCCCAGCGCGATCACGCAGGCGCCGGTCAGCGTGGCGATGTCGATCACGGTGTCGGGATTGAACTTGGCCGAATAGGTCAGCGCGTCGCACAGGATCAAACGGCCTTCGGCGTCGGTGTTGAGGATCTCGATGGTCTGGCCGGACATCGAGGTGACGATGTCGCCGGGGCGGGTGGCCTTGCCGGAAGGCATGTTTTCGCAGGTCGGGATCACGCCGACTACGTTGAGCTTCAGACCCATCTCGGCGATGGCCTGGATCGTGCCGAGCACGCTGCCCGCGCCGCTCATGTCGTACTTCATCTCGTCCATGTCGCCGCCCGGCTTCAGCGAGATGCCGCCGGTGTCGAAGGTGATGCCCTTGCCGACCAGCACGACGGGCTTCTGTTTCTTGTCGCCGCCGGAATATTCCAGCGTGATCAGCTTGGCCGGATGGTCGCTGCCGCGCGTGACGGACAGGAAAGAGCCCATGCCCAGCTTCTGCATGTCCTTTTCTTCCAGCACGGTGGTCTTGATGCTCTTGTAGGCCTTGCCCAGCGCCAATGCCTTGGCGGCGAGGAAGCTGGGCGTGCAGATGTTGCCGGGCAGGTTGCCGAGTTCCTTGGTCAGGTTCATGCCGTGCGCGATCGCTTCGGCCTGAGCCAGCGCCTGTTGCGCGGCGGCATTCGGTTTGTCGGCGCAGCCCAGCACGATCTTGCGCAATGCCGACGCGTCGGCCGGTTTGCTCTTCAGCTGGTCGCAGCGGTAGCCGGACTCGGCGGCGAGCAGCACCGCCTGTTTGATCTTCCAGCTTTCGTCGCGATCCTTGACCGCGAGGTCGGTGAGGAACAGCGCGGCATCCTTGCCGCTGGTCTTCTGCAGCACGGCGAAAACGGCGCGCAGCGCATCCAGATAGGGTTTGGCGGCGAAGTCGGCGGCCTTGCCCAGACCGACCAGCAGCACGCGTTCCGCGGCGATGCCGGGGACATGGTGCAGCATCAGCGTGCTGCCGGCCTTGCCGTTCATGTCGCCGTTGGCGATCACGTCGCTCAGGCGATGTTCCGCCGCCTTGTCCAACGTCTGGGCTGGAACTGAAAGTTTACCGCCTTCGTATACGCCGACCACGATGCTGCCGCTCTTCAGCTTTTCCGGGCTACCCTGTTTTATGCTAAATTCCACGCGTCTCTCCTTCAGATGTTCGAATCTACTTCTCGATGCCGGATTATCCTCACACTAGACGCACAAAGTCAAAGCCGCCACGCTTAGGGGTGTTTCACCGCGCGCTGGTCAACGAACTTACCAGCAATGGCCTGCTGGTGTTCGCGGTGCTGCTGGGCATCGTGGTAGTCAGCCAGCTGATCCGTTTGCTGGGCGATGCGGTCAGCGGAAGGATCGCCGTGGAAGGAGTGCTGGCGCTGCTCGGCTTCGCGGCGATGAATTACTTGCCGGTGCTGCTTTCGATCAGTCTGTTCATTTCTATCCTGCTGACTTTGTCGCGCAGCTACCGCGATAGCGAGATGGTGGTGTGGTTCGGCTGTGGCATTGGGCTGACGCGCTGGATGCGCACGGTGTTGTGGTATGCGTTGCCGGTGGTCGGCCTGATCGCGTTGCTCAGCCTAGTGCTTTCGCCCTGGGCGCTGCAGAAGGCCGACGAATACAAGCGCAAGCTGGAGAGTCGCGACGATGTCGCGGCGGCGATTCCGGGTACGTTCCGCGAATCCAGACAGGCGGACCGGGTTTACTTCGTCGAGAACGTGAACGTGGGCACCAACCGGGTCGGCAACATCTTCGTGCAGTCGACGCAGAACGGCAAGCTGGGCACGATGGTGGCGCGCGAAGGCTTGCAGGAAACGCTGCCCAACGGCGACCGCTTTCTGGTGCTGCTCAACGGCACGCGCTACGAAGGCACGCCCGGCCAGCGCGACTACAATATCGTCGAGTTCGAGCGCCATGCGATTCGCATCGACAGCGTTCCGCCGAAACTGGCCCAGCCATGGGTGCGCACGATGTCCACGCCGGAGCTGCTGCGGGAGCGCAGCCTGATGAGTCACGCCGAGCTGGACTGGCGGGTCGGCCTGCCGATCAGCGCGGCCATTCTCGCATTGCTGGCGATTCCGCTGAGTTACGTCAATCCGCGCGCCGGACGCTCACTCAATCTGGTATTCGCGATTGTGCTGTACATGCTGTACAGCAACCTGATCAGCGTCAGCAATGCCTGGGTCGCGCAGGGCAAGCTGTCTCCGGGTATCGGATTGTGGGGGATACATGCGTTGATGCTGGTAGTGACAGTACTGATGTTCCAGCGCCGGATGATGCTGTTCTCGTGGCGCAGACTGTTCGGTAAAAGACGCGCTCAGCCGGAGGGGGCCGTATGAATCTGCTGACCCGCTATCTCGGTCGCGAGATTTATCTGAGCATTGCGCTGGTATTCGCCGCGCTGATCGCGCTGTTCGCCTTTCTCGATCTGATTCACGAGCTGAACGTGATGCAGGGCCAGTACCACATCGGCTACGTGTTGCTGTTCGTGGTGCTGACCATACCCGGCCATGTCTACGAGCTGTTCCCGGTGGCAGTGCTGGTGGGCACGATCTTCGCGCTGGTGCAGATGGCGGCCAGTTCCGAGCTGACCATTTATCGCGCCTCGGGGGCGTCGCTGTGGCAGATGATGGCCGCGCTGTTCAAGATTGCGCTGCCGCTGGTGGCATTGAGCTTTGCGTTCAGCGAGTTCGTGGCGCCCCCCAGCGAGCGGCTGGCGCAGCAACTCCGGCTGAAGGCGCAGAACGCGCAGGTCGCGCTGAAGGAGTTCCGTTCGGGCGTCTGGGTGAAGGACGAACGCAGCTTCGTGAACGTGAAGAACGTGATGCCGGATACCAGCCTGCTGAATATCGACATCTATCGTTTCGACGAGACCTCGCACCTGCAGGCCATCACCCATGCCAGCCGGGCAAACTTCATCGAACAGGGGCGCTGGCGTCTGGAAGAGGTGCGCGAGACCCGTTTCGACAAGCACGGCATCAGTGTGCATGCGCTGGATACTCAGGAATGGGCGTCCGCGCTGAATCCTGCGATCCTGAGCGTGCTACTGGTGGTGCCGGAGCAGATGTCGGCCTACGACCTGTACCAGTACACCGCCCATCTGAAGGAAAACCGGCAGCAGAGCGCGCGCTACGAGATCGCGATGTGGAACAAGCTGGTCTATCCGTTTGCGCTGTTGGTAATGATGATTCTGGCGCTGCCATTCGCTTCGTACCATAAGCGATCCGGCGGGATCAGCGGGATGGTGTTCATGGGCATCGCGCTGGGGTTGGTGTTCCACTTTGTCGGACGCCTGTTTGCCAGCCTCGGGGCGCTGAACAACTGGCAGCCGCTGTTCAGCGCCACGGCGATGACGGGTTTGTTTCTGTTGCTGGGGATGGCGATGCTGTGGTGGACGGAACGGCGCTAGGGTAGCGTCGACTTTGGGCGGTGGCTACGGCGCTTTCTTCTCCTGTTCTTCCCTGACGATCTGCCGTACCTGTTCCTTTTTGTCTTCCGGAACCTGACTGAAGGCGCGATATTTTTCGCGCGCAGCCTGGCGCTGTTTCGGGGTGAGCTTGCTCCAGGTGCCCAGGCGACTGAGGAAGCGCTGTTTTTCCTCCGGGCTTAAATCGGGATAGTGTCTGGCGACATCAAGCAGACTGCGTTGCTGTTCCTCGGATAGCCCGGCCCATTGCTGCACCATGGGCGCCAGCGCTTCCTGCTGTGCGGGCGTAAGGGCGTGCCAAGGTTGCGGCGCTGCGGTCGCGGGCGAGAAGCTGATCATGCAGAACAGTGCAAATGCGGCGATGGATGGCTTCATTCGGATCTGTGGTCGATAAACACTTCCAGGGGCATGTCGTCGGTCAGGATGGCAATATCCAGATGCGCCATCATTTCATGCTTGCGCAGATGTTGCCAGTAGCCTGTACTGCCGGCAACTACCGCGATCAGCAGGGCCGCCGCCGCCCATTGACGTGGCGTGTGCGGGATCGGCCAGTGCAGCCCGTGTCTGCTGTCTAGCGCGAATGTCGGTGCATGCACCACCTGCCGATTTAGTGCGGTATGGCGCGCCCGGCGCAAGGCCTCCACGGTATCGTTGTCCAGTTGTTCGGTGGCAAGCGTGAGCAGTCCGGTGATCCGTTCCGGGGCGATAGTCGGTGGCAGGTGGTCTAGTGGTAAACGGGGCTCGATGTTCATGGCAGTTCCACTCCGGTGTTTTTGAGGGCTGTTGCCAACGCATGCGTGGCGCGCGAACAGTGGGTTTTTACACTCCCCTCGCTGCATCCCATGACGGCGGCGGTTTCAATAATATCCATTCCTTCCCAGTAACGCAGCAGAAACGCCTCGCGTTGACGCGACGGCAGTCGCTCCAGCGCCCGCTCGATTCGGGCGATGACCTGTTTCTGCTGCAGCTCTGCGTCTGGCAGGGGCGGCGCACTGGGGTTGTTGTCGTCCACCAGTGATTCCAGCGGGTCGAATTCATCTTCCTCGTTCTTTGGTGCCAACGAGGAAAACAGCGTCGTCCAGGCATTCCTGACTTTTTGCCTGCGGTAATAATCGCGTATGGTGTTTTGCAGGATGCGCTGGAACAGCATCGGCAGCTCATCGGCTGGTTTGTCGCCGTATTTCTCGGCGAGTTTGATCATCGCATCCTGCACGATATCCAGTGCAGTATGCTCGTCGCGTACAGCGAACAGCGCCTGTTTATAGGCGCGACGCTCTGCGTGGCAAAGGAACTGCGACAATTCGGCGGGGGTGGACAGTTCGATACTCCTTTTCGACGGGATGAATGGTAGCAAATAGCCGTTCGTGCCGGGAATGTTGCTGTGGTGTCGATGGATTTGTAGCCATCCCTGTTCGAATGGGGTATAAATCTGCCTATGCCGCTTGGGGTGAATATCTGGGCAGGGGGGGAGATTGGTTACACGTCTGATGATTACCGACGACCATGAACTGGTTCGTTCAGGTTTGGTTCAATTCATGTCCATGTCTGCGGACGTTCAGGTGGTCGCTGAAGCCGGCTGCGGTGCGGAGTTGCTGGAAAAGTTACGTTCGGTTCAGGTTGACGTGCTGTTGCTGGACCTCGTTATGCCCGGCATTTGTGGCGCGGAACTGGTTGCGCGCGTCAGGGGGGGGAATCCCAATTTGCGCATTCTGGTGCTCAGTATGCATAACGACACCCAGACTGTGCTGCGTGCGATGAAAGCCGGTGCTTCCGGCTATATCACCAAAAATTGTTCTCCGCAAACGCTGATCGAGGCGATACGCAAGGTCGCTGCCACCGGGAAATATCTGGATCCGGAAATAGCCGAAAGGCTCGCTTTCGCTTCATCTTCGGCGGAGGTAGACGACGTCGAATTGACGCTGTCTGAGCGTGAAATGCAGATATTTCGCCTGATCGTCAATGGTTTGTGCATCAAGGAAATTGCTAATGAATTGTCCATCAGCGACAAGACAGTCAGCACCCACAAGGCCCATATCCTCGCTAAGCTTGGCTTGAAAAGTGTTGCAGATTTAGTGCGATACGCGATGCAAGGTAAGCTGTTCTCTTAACTCTCTCGTCGTTTTCCTATCCACCCCCTCCCGGAATACGACGGCGAAATAGTCACTCACCGATACTTACTATTGTGCAGTTTTGGCAGAATTCGCCACACGGTAATCGAGCATTCGACTGCCTTACGCGACACCCGAACAACGAACCCTTATAAGGAGCGATAGTGAGGACTATAAATAAGCAAGAGCATCAAGTCGGCGAAGCGCGGGTTGCTGCCATCACCGTGCGCCAGACACTCAGAAATCTGGGTGTGAAGGAATTTATGGGAAATGTCGGCGTCAGGCATAAGCGGGGGTTATCGTCGTCGTTGGACGAAAACTACTCGATACGTTTGTTGGCTCCCATCGGCGAAGTTCAAGGACCTGAGTTGCAAAGCTCCAATGATGCCGGCGTTGTGTCAACACTGGGCACAATTGGGGATTATGCCGGCATTCCTTCGATTGAACACTCGTCTGCCATAACCTATGTTTCCTCCTGTTTGCCGGATCGCCATCTGATTTATGTCAGTCCACAAATAAGCAATCTCGGCTTTGTGCCGGAAGACTTGCTGGATCGTCCAGACCTGCGTCTGAAACAGGTGCATGAGGAGGATTTTGGTCGGTTCGACCAAGCGTTGCGGCGTAGCTGCAATGCGGCCGAGAAATTCATCTGTCACTACCGGCTCTACGATATCCATGGCAAGGTGCACTGGTTCCACGACGAGGCCAGCGTGGTGTGCGACGAAGCTGGAGCGCCGTTGTTCGTCAAGGGCATCATGTTCGATATCACCGACAAGAAGCGAATGGAGGCTGAACTGGTCGATCATCGCTATTGCCTTGAGCGCAATGTTGAACAGCGAACTCGGCAATTGACGAAACATATTGCCATGCTCGAATCTTGCAACGCATCGCTGTGTGATCAACTCTCATCCGCCAGGCTGGAGATTGCAGCGATGAAACAGCAGCTGGACGCCACAGGATCGAACAATGATTGTTCGATCGAGAGGTCATTTAGCTAATTGTCCAGTCTATTGCCAAGGTAAAAGTGGGTCTGATTCCATTTTCACGGATGAAGGGGGGCGATCATGCAATCCCGGTACTTAATTGCGACGGAGCTTAATCAGGCAGTTCGAGAGAATGCGAGCGACGCACGAAGCGGATCGCCAGCAAGATGTGGCTGTGTCGACCGGATATCGAAAACTGTCGAGTACACCTTATTGGTGTTTATTGTCCTGACGACGTTGTTGGGTAACTATGCGACCCATAGTTATTTGATGGGCGATATTCTTATTCTTTGACCGATGACATCGGTACTCATTCTCCTTTGAAGAGCAGGCAACCATGAGGTAAAACCTGCAGATCATGGAGAGTTCGGTCATGTGTTGCTGGTGTTGAGCTTCCACGACCTTGAACGAACGTGCGCGTAATAAACTGACTGAGCGACCTGTCCGAGTTCGCGCTGCATGATCGGAACCTATAACTGTTTCATGGGTGAACAGGTCATGCCAAACAGCAGATTCGATGGAAATGTATTCCCGGAAGTTTTCTGTATCGAAGAGATTCATTGCGCTCAGCTGGAGCGGTAGTTACTACTGCCGCGCCACGTTGTACCACGATCGCGCTAGCATTTTTGTGGTATTCGCCGCGGGGCAACGCGATCCGCAGCCCAGGCGCGGTCGTTTTGTTTCAGTCGAGGGGCTAACGGAGGTTCATTCCGATCACAGCGCGGTGAAGGTTGCTGGCCTGTGTGAGCGCGACTGTGCCTCCAGCGGTTTTAAGGCTATGCTGATTAAGTCCACGGATTCCGCAGGCCATGCGTTACAGTCGGCGTAACAGACCAATCCCGCAAATGACGATGAAACAGCAAACTTTGGCGATGGCAACGAAACAGGCAACTGGATTTGAACAACA
>Ga0209211_10001954_pt1 | contig 36961 bp, 43 predicted proteins | sample RifGroA2_FD_183992 | JGI IMG/M metagenome (GOLD analysis project Ga0209211, IMG submission 183992) | Groundwater microbial communities from Rifle, Colorado, USA - Groundwater A2 (SPAdes) (version 2) | ecosystem: Environmental > Aquatic > Deep subsurface > Groundwater | place: Rifle, Colorado... | reverse complement strand
AGCGCCTTTAAAGACGATTCTCGTCTATAATGGCGCCAGCATAATTGAAAAAATACGCCTGATTTTCAAATCAGGCGTATTTTTTCAAAGTTCTCTGTATTTCTTTTCCTTAGACCTATTGCGGGCGATTAAGATGAATACTATCAGCAAACTTGTGTAATTCACTGCCATAAACCAAAGCGTGCCCCAGCTTATGCCGTCAAATCTATATTCTGCAATCGGCCACAAAAATGGCGTTGCGAAGAATTTTGTTGTATGCGTTGGGATATCTGACAATATATGGAGTCCCCATGCAATCAACGGCCAAAAACATTTTTTTGTTATTGCGCAAACAATCAGGAAAATGACTGCAAATGCAACAAGGCTGTGGGTTACATTGTAAGCTGTAAAAGTCCATTCAGGAATTGAACTTAATCTTGGGCGGCCATGAAAATCTCCTGATAAAATCCTCATTATGAACGCCGGGGCGAATGGAATGATATCAGGCAGCACTCCAAACAATGCGCCAAGCCAGGCATTCTTCCTGTTTTTGTATAATACTGCATAGCCCCACAATCCGTGCGCGAAGATGTCCATTTTTGCATAAAAAAATTTCAACCCTTCAGGTTAAAATTTTTTCTTTTTTTGTTTTGTAAGTATCTGGCTTCATAAATACCTTATGGGTTTTTACTGCAATGCCCCTTTGTTCCTTAACCATCTGCTCTGATGCTGCAATAGCGCTTCCCAACGCAATCAATTCATTTTTTAATGTCATTATTGCAACATTATTGTCTTTTTCAATATTTGAATCAATTTTGCTTATGCCAGGTATTTTCAAGTCTATTCCATGGCACAAACTATCCACTGTTGTATCAAAAACCCAGACTTTTGGCAGGTGAGTGACAGCATTTTCCATTGGCTGGATGACTTTTCTTATGAACTTTTCATTGCCTTCTTCCTTCCAGTAATAATAAGCGTCAGTCAAGTCCTGCAATGTAAACAGCATTGATTCTCCAAACGGCCCTGCTTTTGTCCTCCTTAATTCAGCCATATGCGCTCCAGTTCCTAACTTCTTCCCAATATCGTGTATTAGCTTTCTTATGTAAGTGCCTGCCTGGGTTCCGACCCTGAATAACACATCCTTGCCGTCAATCTCCATAATTTCAAGATAGTAAACTGCTCTTGTCCTAAGCTGCCTTTTCACAGCGCTTTTTATCGGAGGCATCTGCTGTATTTTTCCAATGAAAGAATCGCAAGTTTTTCTCAATTTTGCTTCTTCAACATCCTTATGGAGATGCATTATAGCAACGTACTCTTTTCCTGCTTTTAGCAATGCCTCTACAATTCTTGTTGCATTTCCCAATGCTATTGGAAGAACGCCGGTAACTGCGGGGTCTAATGTTCCTGAATGCCCGCTTTTGCTTATGTGAAGAATTTTCTGGACATAATCTGAAACCTGATGGGAAGTCGGCCCTTTAGGCTTGTCTATGTTCACAATTCCATAAGTAATTACTTCTTCTGTTTTTCTTTCTTCTGGAATGCAGCCAAAATTAGTATTTGTTTCAGCTTCTTTCCTTATTAAGACTTTTCTTTGGGTTTGCTCGAATGGAAGTAAATTGCTCATAATCAAAAAGAAACGTTTTGATTTAATAAATCTATTTGATTATTGCTGAAAAAGATACATTAATAAGATACCTATAAAATATATTCTTCAAGCACAATGAAAATACTACTGATTTACCCAAAATACCCTGACACTTTCTGGAGTTTTAAGCATGTTCTTAAGTTCGCCAATAAAAAAGCCGCCTTTCCCCCATTAGGGCTACTGACCGTTGCTTCCATGCTGCCTGAGGAATGGGAGAAAAGGCTTGTTGACGTCAATGTTGCTGAGCTTAAAGACGAGCATATAGAATGGTGCGATATGGCTTTTATCAGCGCAATGATTGTGCAGAAGCAAAGCGCCAAGGAAATAATAGCCAGATGCAAATCCAAGGGAAAAACTGTTGTTGCCGGCGGCCCGGTTTTTACCACGCAGCATGAGCAATTCAGCAATGCTGATCACTTTGTCATGAATGAAGCTGAAATAACGCTGCCGATGTTTCTTGAAGACCTCAAAAAAGGGACTCCAAAGCGCATCTATTCATCGCCGGAAAGGCCGGATGTCACAAAAACCCCCCTCCCAATGTGGACGCTTATTAACTTTAAGGATTATGCCACAATGCTTGTGCAGTACTCAAGAGGCTGCCCTTTCAATTGCGAGTTCTGCGATATAATTGTAATGAACGGGAGGATTCCAAGGACAAAGGCTCCCGAGCAGCTGACGGCCGAGATGCAGTTATTATACGATGCCGGATGGAGAGGGTCTATTTTTATTGTTGATGATAATTTTATCGGCAACAAGATGAATGCCAAGAAAATGCTTCCTTCATTAATCCAGTGGCAGAAGGAGCGCGAATTTCCTTTCAAGTTTCTGACAGAAGCCAGCACGAATCTTGCAGATGACAAAGAGCTTATGCAGATGATGAGCGCAGCCAATTTCTATAAGGTATTCCTTGGCATTGAGAGCCCTGACCCAAAAAGCCTTATTGAGTGCAGCAAATACCAGAATGCCTCAAGAAATCTTATTGACACAGTTAATATTATCCATGACAACGGCATGCAGGTTATGGGGGGGTTTATAGTTGGCTTTGACAATGACACAGAAGGCATTTTTGACGCCCAAATCAAGTTTATACAGCAGGTTGGTGTGGTTACCGCAATGGTTGGGATGCTTACTGCGCTTCCTCAAACACGCTTGTATAACCGCCTTAAGGCAGAGGGAAGGCTTATTAGCGACACAACTGGCGAGAATACTGACGGCAAGCTCAATTTTGTGCCAAAAATGGGCAGGGAGAAGCTGATTGAGGGATATAAAAAAATAATCGCTACAATTTATTCCCGCAAGCAGTATTACCAAAGAATAAACACTTTTATCAAAAATTACAAGCCAACAGTAAGGAGCAGGTTCTCTAAGGGCGATTTTAAGGCATTCATCAGAAGCGTATGGAGAATAGGATTTTTATCAAATGCGCGCTTTTTGTACTGGAAGCTTGTAATAAAGACTTCGTTTACAAAAATCAAGGCGCTTCCTGCCGCAATAGAGCTTTCAGTATTCGGGCTGCACTTTGAGAGGATGTCTGCCAGGCTGATTAATGCTTAAGCGGCAGAATTTTATTTATTCTAAAATCTCATCCACAGAATTGTATGCTCTTTATACATATTAAAAATGTCGTAATCAATATACTGCCCAACAAATTTTTCCTTGAAGCCGTCCATTATCTGCCTCAACACTCTGTCATTTCCAACATGAATCTCTATTGTTAAATCATACTTTCCCAGCAGTTCCAATGCAAAAAGACATTTGTTCGTGGCATCAAAAAAACTTATTATTGACGGAATAATCTTGAGGTTTTTTAATGAAAAATTTATTTGTATGAATTGCAGCCCCAGTTTATTGAAGTTTGGAGAGGAGGTGTAAGCAATTATGATTCCTTCCTTTTCCAATTTTTTCATTCTGTATTTCACAACCTTAGAACCAACATTTGCTTTCTTAGATTATCTTGTAGGAAATGGAGAGGCTTTAAGGCTGCAATCACATCCAGTTACAGGAGAAGATATTGCACACTACCCCGAGCCAGAACTTGCGATAAGGCTTGGCGCTAATCACACAATTGATGCTTACACACTGGCAGTGGATTTTACCAATGAGCTTGAGCTTACTGGCAGATCGCAAAATCCAGACGGCACTTATAATGATGGCACTTTCTATGGTAAATGCTGGAGAGGGTGCGGCAGTTTGGGTCCTGTGTGGATTAAATCAGCAGATGCTGGAGATATTAGAAACTTGGATATAATGCTTACTGTCTTGAGGAATGGAGAAGAATTGCTGAACATGAAGATTTGCCTTAATTTATCAGGTTCTTCAGCTTAGGGAAGGAGATAAAGTTGTTGTTTATTCTGGAAAAATTGGGACTTTAACAAATAAAGTTTCCAAGGGAAAAGGTATTATTGGGGGATAATAAAAATAAGAACTAAAAATATGTTGAATTAAATTCATCCATTTCGCTGCGGAGGAATCATCTCTTTCTTCCTCAATTCCTGCGTTTTTGGCTCGCCAGGCATTTTTGGGGCGTGCTGGTGAGGATGCTCTTTCCTTAATTCTTTTATCTCCTCATGCTCGACTTTCTTCGCTTCCTCAGTCTTGTGCTCCTTCATTTCCTTGACTTCTTCCTTTATTATTTCAGCTTCCTTGACTGCCTCTTTTGGAGATTCCTTTTTGGCATCCTTTGCCACTTTCTTGCCCTTCTTCTCTTCCTTTGGCTTCTCTTTTGGAGCGCCGAAGAGCTCAACAAACACTTTTCCCTCGCTGTTTTTTGACGCAGTAACTTTGACTTTTCCAGGCGGATTTTTCATCCCGTGATTCCAGATATGCTCGTTCAGGTATTTGCCTATGTGCACATCATCTGATTTCATGTGCTTTGAGATGAATTCCCTTACAGTTATTACGGCTTTTTTCGCCTTCCTGTACTTAGGAACACCCAATGTCCTTCTCCTTATCGGAACTATATACTGCCTTTCAAGCACAGTTTTTGCCGATTCTTCTTTCTTGGCCATTTTACGCTTTTGTCTTTGTCCTTCTCCAGCTTCTCTTCATCTTTGTATGCCTGCTTGGATGGACTTTTCTTTTCTTGCCGTATATCTTCATGACTGTCCAGAACGGGGCCCATCTTGTCTTCCTATGGAGCTTGACCAGCCTCTGTTTTCTGCTTGGATGCTTGTGCCTTGCCATTTTATTTGTTTATTTTTATCTCTCTTTTCTTCGGAGCCATCTGCTCAAGTATTTTTTTGAATGTGATGTCGTCGATTTTTTCCAGCCGTCCCGACTGGAGCAGCTGCGACAATACAACGAGCGACTGCACCGCCTTTTCGGGATGCGCTGCCTTGATGCTGCCGTAGCGCAAAACAGCCTCTTTTGTCATGTGCTGCTTGACTGCCACTTCAAGTTGCGCTATCTGCTCCTGAAGCTGAGCCTGCTGCTGCGTATTTTCATTCTGCGCAGCCATCATCTGCTGAAGCTTCCTTTTTCTTATCTCCTCAAGCGACGGCATTTTCCTGCTCTGCCTTCTGGACTTTCTTGGCTGCAGGCTTCTTCTGCTCCTGCGCCTTGTCTTCGTGCTCGCTCTTTTTATGCTCTGCAGCAACAGTCCTGACAGGCCTGTAAATGTGAGTTGCAATCTTGTCCAAAAATGACTGGCCTTTTGCAGTTATGACTCTTCCCTTATGGACACCCTTTTCAGCCTTCTTTATGTAGCCTCCTTTTTCAAGCTGCTGGAGTATTTTCCTTAACAGGTTGCCTGAGCCTTTGTATGTTCTTTCCATCTTATGGCCCCTGTTCTTTTTTCCGCCGTATTTTGTCCTGAGCTTTGAAACTCCGATAGGGCCAAGCCTGTATACTGTCCTGAGAACAGAAGCTGCCCTCATATGCCACCAGTCGCTTCTGGCAGGAGGCCTTTCCTTGCTCATCCCTGTCTTTATGAAAGGAGCCCATTGGGGGGGCTTTATGTTTGCATCTTTCTTCAATTCCTCTGCAGCTTTTTCTATAAGCTCAGACGGGTCCGCATCATACATAGTCGGCATTTAGTCATTCACCACATTGAATTTAATTTTTTATAATGTTGGCATGCCTTGCGGCATTAGAGCGGCTGATTGCCAGCCTTATGGAATCAGGATACAGGCATGGTTTATAAAGGTTGCTTTATCGGAAAATTAAACTTGTTTTTTGGGATTGTCATATAACATTATATTTTTGGCAATAATAATCCCTAAATTTTCCTTCCGTGATTCCTTTAATCTGATTTCATTTCCTTTAGAGCGGCATTTGCCAGCCCGCATTGGCTGGAATTTATGTTAATGTTGCCGCTTTATCGGAAAAGAAGCAATCCTCGCCCTGTGAATTGCGGGCGAGTTCTTCAGGTTTATATCTCAATGGATGCGGCGCATAATGGGCGCCGCCTAGACCCAAAGAAAGGAAATATTTTATTGTCTTTTATTTATATAATCTAAGGATTCCAGTTATATGAGTTCTTAAACTCTTTATTTTTGTTACAACTGCCCAATTCTATTTTCCCAACAAATTTACAGAAAGATTTAAATATACTGCAGTTAACATTTTCCATGTAGAAAAGGTGCTACTATGGGAATCCTGGATAAATTGAAAGAGAGATTAAGCGGCTCTGATGTAGGTGCTGGAGACGCTTCTGAAGTTACTGATTATGTAGAGCTTGACACAAATGCCTCTGCTGAGAAGGCCAAGATTGTAGTAAGGCCTTTTATTCTTGATGATTTTGAGCAGATAAAGCCCATTTTGGATGTATTGAGGGAAGGGCATACAATCTCGCTTATCAACATAAAGCCTCTTAAGGACAAGGACCTTATTGAGCTTAAGAGGGCGATAAACAAGCTGAAGAAGACCTGCGATGCTGTTGAGGGAGACATAGCGGGCTTTGGCGAAAACTGGATTGCGCTGGTGCCATCATTTGCGAGAATTCACAGGCCGAAGCAGAATGCGCAACAACAGGAAGTTGAGGGCTCTGCCGAGATGCAGGAAGAGTAAACAAAAAAATTTAAATAGAATTCTTTTTTTTAACTATTAATGTCAAAGACTGAGGAGCAAGAAAGTTCTAAAAATTCTGCAGAGGATTTTGAGCATCAAAACTGCCCTCTGTGCCATGAAAAGGCATTGATGCTGACGGAAAAGGAGATGGAAATCCCTTATTTCGGCAAAGTATACCTTTTTTCAATGACCTGCTCAAGCTGCAAGTACCACAAGGCTGATGTTGAATCGCTGGAGGAAAAAGAGCCATGCAGGTACACATTTGAGATAAGCTCAGAAGAAGACATGAAAGTCCGCGTTGTAAAGTCAAGCGAAGCCACTGTCAAAATCCCCCACATCACAACGATAACTCCGGGCGCTGTATCACAGGGCTATGTTTCTAACATTGAAGGGATACTGAGAAGAGTTAAGACGCAGATAGAGTCATTGAAGGAAACATCTGATGACGATGAAGACAGGAAGAAGGCGAAAAATCTTCTCAATAAGTTGATGAAGATAATGTGGGGGCAGGAGAAGCAGAAAATAATCATTGAGGATCCTTCCGGGAATTCTGCCATTATAAGCGACAAGGCGGTTAAGGAGAAATTGAAGATTAAGGAGTAATTTGATTTTCTGTTCTTTTCGTGATTTTCTTATTAATTCGGCTCCAAGATAACTTTAATAGACTCCTTTGCCTCTGCCACCAATTGAAATCCTTTTTGAGCCTCGGTCAGCGGCAGCTTGTGGGTTATCATGATTTTAACATTTATTTTTTTTGAGCTTATTAAATCCAGTGAAGTTTTCAGGTCGGCAGGGGCTGCGCCGTAAGACGTCAGAATTTTTATTTCATTTCTCCAGAAGTCTGTTATTGGGATTGTTACATCAATTCCTGGCTTCGGCACGGCGAAAAATAAAATAGCGCCTCCTTTTTCCACGCACTGCGCTGCTTGATTAACAGCTTCAATTGCGCCAGTGCATAAAATGACAACGTCAGCCAATTTTCCGTTATTTGATTTTTTTAATTCTTCTGCAATGCTGTTTTTTGCGTCTATTGTGAAATCTGCGCCGAATTTTTTTGCCGCATTTAATCTGTAATAGCTTATGTCTGCTGCGAATATTTTTGATGCGCCCGATATTTTCGCAAGCTGGATGTGCAATAATCCGGAAATTCCGCTTCCTATGACTAAGACAGAATCTCCTGCCTTGATGTTTGCAATCCTCTGCCCCCTTATAACGCAGCCCAGCGGCTCTATGAACGTGCCTTCATCATAGTCTACGCTTTCAGGCAATTTGAGGATGCCTCTGTCTACATTGATTTCAGGGATTCTTATGAACTCAGCAAATCCGCCTGGGTCAAAGTTTGTCGTGTGCAATGTGTGGCATGCTGTATGATGCCCTTTCAGGCAGTAGTCGCAGGTGTTGCATGGGACGTGATGGCTTACAAAAATTCTGTCGCCGACTTTGTAATTTTTGACATTTTTCCCCGCTTCAACAATATCTCCTGCTGCTTCATGCCCCAAGACTCTCGGAGCCTGCTTTATTCTGTACCACTCCAGAACATCAGAGCCGCAGATTCCGCTTGAAATGACCTTTAGAAGAATTTCATTGTCATTTATTTTTGGCTTTGGAAACTCCTGAATCCTTATGTCTTTGTTGCTGTAGTAGACTGCGGCGAGCATAATAAGTTTAAGAATTATAATGTCAATAAAAAGGTTTTTGATTTTCTTTTTAAGATGTCAATTCTACCTTTTTATAGGTTATATTAATCGGTTTTCCCTGATGAAGCAATTGCACTACTCTTGCCTGCCCGGAACTGCTGAGCTTTGCCTCAACTGTCAAATCATTCTGGGGGAATTGGGCATTTCTTTCAAAAAAGAATTGCTCGATGCCATATTCCACCCTCATAGAACTTCCATAAATTGATCTTATAGTGCCTTTAATAAAAACAGCATTCTTTGGAGCGCTTAATGAAACTTCTTGGTGTCTCCAAATTTTGTCCTCATCTTCTTTTAAGATGACATACACAGAATCCCCCTGCTTTGCGCCTTCAACAGAAGGAATATTGCTAATTTGATAATTGATGATTATATACTGCCCCCGTAATATATCAAATGGGTCTACTGGCATTGTATCCAGAATTATGGTTTTTCCGGTTAAAAGTGGCCAGGAAAGGTAGAGCACAAATATTCCTGCAATTCCCAATAAGACTGATAGAGCAATGACTAATCGGGTATAATGCTTCATTTTGTTTTTTTAGCCGGCTCTGTTTTGGTTATCAAATTTCTCCTCCATTTCTCAATAAAATACCCTCCAGCTAACAGCACTATGCCTCCTGTGATGAATATCACGCTTAGGCTTGTATAGCCCCATAAGTCCATAATAAACCCCACATATCTTGTTATGACATCAAGCCCAAAGAATATTACGCCTAAGTTTATTATTTTAGGGAGTTTCTGCCACGTTCCATAAAAAATAATGCCCAGTATCGCAAGAATGAATGTGATATTAACAAAAATCCACATTGCCCATAGAGCAGTTGAAACTTCCCCCCTCCCTCCAAGAAACCAGCTTAACATATCCCCGTTATCTTCAGAAACAAAGCTTGTTAAGCCTATTATGACTCCAAGCAAAACTACAACTGCAATGAAAGCAAAGATTTCTTTGTTTTGGACGGACTTATTGCTGACAGCCTTCACCAGTCCAATGAGTATAGAGGCTGATGCGGCAATTCCAAAGAAGAGCAAAAATACAAGCGAGTTGGATGCAGAGGCGGCTTCTTTTGGCCACATTAATGGAAGTAAAGTCTGAAAGGTGAGTATGTATGTGAATAATAAAAAATAAAATGCCGTCCACCATTGGTACACTCGGGCAAACTTATATCCTTTTGACCTATGGAACAGGCTTAATCCGTATAATAAAATGCCAGCAGTTAAAAAATAAAATGCTAAGATTCCCGGAGAAATCATATCATCTTTAGCTTCCATAAAGGCAATGAATTGTATTACCAGCCATATAATGAACTCAAACAATGCAATAACAAGGCTTGCAGAAGAATCAAATAAGTAAGCTGCTGCAATAACCCCTATCCATGCCAGCAATAGCAGCCATGCCGTTCCCTGAAAACTAGTGCTTGTTGAGAATATTTGCGCAATTAGGAATATGCTCAAAGTATAGAGCAAAGCCCCCAAAATAAGCAGGGATTTGCCAGTTCCTTGGTGACCCTTAACACGAAATATTGTCCCGGATGTGTAAGCTGCGCTTGTTACAACCAATAAGATTACTATTTTCACTGCTGACGGCAATTGATGCCAATTCTGGGCAATAAGCCACGCAATGCCCAGAGCAATAAGAATAGAGCCAAACACAGCGACTATGGTTCCAAATGACGCGCCTTTTTTACCAGTTAGCATGGGCAACTTAGTCTTTGAATTAAATACTATTTATATCTATCGATAATCCCTTATTAAACCGCTATCTCTTCTTTTATTCTCGGCGTAATAATTTTTGGGTTAAGATTATAGAATCCTAATATACTATCCATCACATTTGGCCATTTGAAATTCTGCGCTCTTGCAAACGCTGCTCTTCTCATAGCTTGTCTTTCTTGCTCACTCGAATCAAAAAATGAATTAAGAGAGGAAAAAATACCCTCAGCAAGTCTCCCGTCATTTGCTAAAACATAGCCGTATGGAAGCTGAGATGGTATTTCGGTCCCCATTATGAATTTGCCTCCTGCAGTTGTGGTTGTAATAACTGGTTTGCCTCTTGCAAGAGCCTCTCCATTAACAAGACCAAACGATTCGTATAATGATGGCATTGCAATAATTTCTCCAGAGTCAATCATTTTTATTAGCTCTGCTCCACGCACGCCCCCTTCCCTGAAATCAAGGTGCACATTGCTATGTTTAGCTGCCATATCCTCAAGCATTAGGCAATACTTTCTTCTGGAACGCTCCTCATCGCCCTTTGTGCCAAAAATCAAAAATTCTTTATTTGGCAGGCGGGATGCTGCTTCAATCAAATACTCAAAACCCTTCTCAGCTGAAACCCTTCCCCATGCTACAACTTTGTTAGGTTGTGTTAAGAATCTCGGCGCCTCAAAAAATTCTTCAGATATACCATGGGGTATTATGGCTATTCTCTCTTCAAGATTTTCTTCTAGGGCTACCCCTATTCCGAGTATATTTGCGTAATAATTTATCATTTTTTCAATTGAAGGGTTATTGCGATCTCTGGCAACACATAATATCTCATCCTTCATTCCTGGGCTGATGGCGCGGATTTTTCCATTTGCATAAAATGATAGAATCTCCAATGCCCTAATTTTTTCATACGCCTCATCCCTTTCTCCTGTTCTGTCCATACGGGGCGTAAGGAGGAGATTGTAAGTGCTCATTGTATTATACTCTGGAAGCGCTCCAGCCAGCAACGGAACGCAATAGAATCCATGGAGATGAATGACTATATCTTTAGGGTCATACCCTTCTCTGATTGCGTCTAAAGCTTTCCCATGGAATTCCATTCTTCTTTTGATCTGATCAGACTCAGTTCCCTGATAAGGTGTAGCAAGATTATCAGAATCCGAGAGGCTGATTCTTTGAACATGTAATCTCCCTTCATAATACTTAAATCTCTCTTCTTCCGGCTCTCCCCTAATTCGCAAAGAAAGATATTCCACATTAAACCCATGCTTTAATTCCTGCCTGCATAATTGAAGGGTGCTTACTCCCTGACCCCCAGTCATGTGCCGAGGGTCCTGGAATGACACATGCAGTATGTTTTGCCAGTTCATTTTGTCTAAACAATTTTATATTTAATATCAGCTATATCTTCCATTCTTCACACTTTCATAAATACCGTACGCTTCCTCTACCGTTTTGTTCTCCTGCACAATTGCCCTTACTGCCTTTATCATGCCGACAGGCGAATCGCTCTGGAAAATATTCCTGCCCATATCCACGCCTTTTGCGCCTTTGCTTATTGCGTCATGAGCCATCTGTAGGGCGTCTTTTTCAGGGATTTTCTTGCCGCCTGCAATTACAATTGGGACAGGGCAGCCTTCAACAACTTTTTCAAAATCTTCTTCGCAGTAATAGGTTTTGACCATATGCGCCCCAATCTCTGCTGCAATCCTGCATGCTAATCCGATATATCTTGCATCCCTGTCCATATCCTTTCCAACTGCCGTAATTGCCAGAACAGGCATTCCATATTCTTCTGCCTCATTGACAAGCTTGCCGAGATTGGATATGCTTTTTGTTTCGTGCTCACCACCGACAAAAATTGACATTCCAACGCCAACAGCATTAAGCCTCAGCGCTTCCTTTATTGATGTTGTGATTTCTTCATTTGATAGTTCTTTTAGAACGCTTGGTCCTCCGGAAACTCTTAGAAAAATTGGAATATTCGTATTTGGATCAATGCAATTTCTTAAAATGCCCCTTGTTATAAATAAGGAATCTGCATAAGGTATTAATGGCTCAATAGACTCTTTTGGTTTTTTTAAGCCAGTTGTCGGGCCCTGGAAATAGCCGTGGTCAACAGCAAGCATTACAGTCCTGCCTGTCTTTGGGTTTAATGTTTTTGAAAGCCTGTTTTTCATTCCGAAGTCCATTTTAACCATTTAAAGAAATTGAATAATGTTTATAAAAGTTGTTTATTTCTAAGTTAAAATGGCGCTAACCTCTGGCGTAATCTTCGGCTTATTGGCGATGGTAAGCTTTGGCATGACTGATTTTCTTGCCAAAATAGCTGTGGCTAAAATCAGCCCTGTAAAGGCGTTCTTTTATTCTTACATTATAGGCACTTTGCCTGTAGCCTTAGTTTTCATGCTCTTTCCAAAAATGCATGCTTTTGACAAGCAGCTGATTCTTCTGTTTGTTGCAGGGGCAATATTCAATCTTATTGGGTATTTGACTATGATGAGGAGCTTTGAAATGGAGAAGCTTTCTGCCGTTTATCCTGTGATTACAATGTATCCTTTGGTTGTAGTAGCGCTTGGCATTTTTATCCTGAATGAAAAGCTGTCTTTCAGCCAGGGAATAGGAATAACATCTGCTTTAATCGGCTTGTTTTTAATCTCCCTCAACAGGAAAATGGAGTTTGGCAACAAAAAAGCCATTTACATAGCGCTAATCTCAATGATTACGTGGGGAATAACTTCCTTTGTTATAGGCTATCTGGTAAAATCATCCAATTGGCTTTTTGCAGCTTTTTTCTTCAGGATTTCCACGCTCGGAGCTGCTTCACTGCTCGTTGGCATTAAAAAAATTGATTTAAAGCTGCCAAAATCCTCAAATATATTGCTTATTCTAATTTTATTGGGAGCAGCTGATGGCGCTGGAACTGTATTGTTTAATCTTGGAGTGTCTACAGAAGCAGTGTCTCTTATCGGGCCGATTGCAGCGCTAAGCCCTGTGATTGTCATTTTGCTTGCGCTTTTTGCGCTTAAGGAGAGAATATCAAATTTGCAGAAATTGGGGATTATTGGCATAATAACTGGATTGGTTATAATTGCCTTTTGAAAATCAAATAAAACCTAAGACAAAATTTTCCTGATTTCCTCTTTATTCGCCTTCACAATCCCTTTTTCAGTTATAATTCCTGTAATGTATTTTGCAGGAGTTACATCAAAAGCAGGATTTCTTGCAGCACTTTCTTTCGGGGCAATCCTTACCTTTTTTAGTTCATTGTTTTCATCAATGCCATGAATGTAATGCAATTCGTCTTCGCTTCTTTCTTCTATAGGAATTTTGCTTCCAGATTCGCAGTTTAAGTCAAAAGTTGTTGTTGGGGCTGCAACATAAAATGGAATTTCATTTTCCTTTGCAAGAACTGCTTTCTCATAAGTGCCTATTTTGTTGGCGACATCGCCATTAGCAGCAATCCTGTCTGCGCCCACAATAACGATATTTGTTTTCCCTTCCTTCATATAATGCCCTGCTGCATTGTCGGCAATAATTGCATGAGGCACTTTCTCGTTCGCAAGCTCCCATGCTGTAAGTGAGCTTCCCTGATTTCTGGGCCTTGTTTCATCAACAAAAACAAAGACTTTTTTCCCGCTTCTGTGGGCCAAATAAACTGGAGACAAAGCAGACCCCCAGTCAACAAATGCAAGCCAGCCTGCATTGCAGTGGGTTTGGATTGTGAAATCGTCTTTAATCAATGAGTTTCCGTATTCTCCGATTTTCCTGCATGATTCGGCGTCATAATCAGCAAATTCATCTGCTTTTTGGACTGCAATTCTTCTTAATCCATTAAAATTATCTTTATTTTGAATATTATTGGCTGCATTCTTTATCGCATCATAAACAAAATCAATGCCTGCAAAAAGATTTTGCGCTGTAGGTCTTGTGTTTTTTAATGATAAAACAGCATTTTCAATATATTGGGAAAAATTATCCTTATCTGCTTCCAAAACTGCCTGCGCCACTCCATAAGCGCCTGCTGCGCCGATTGCTCCTGCTCCCCTGACAATCATTGTTTTTATTGCATTGGCTGTCTCTTGGCAGTTATTGGAGATGAAAATCTCGAATTTGTGGGGCAATAAAAGCTGATTGATTAAGGAAACCTTGTTGTCCTGCATCCAGACCGTTCTGTAGTTTTTGTTGTTGACGAGCATTAGGGGATAGAAATCTCAGTTGTTTTAAAATAATTTTGCTTAATGAGAACTTTGAAAAATTCGCTTTTCAAGCGAATTTTTCAATATTAGTCAGCGCCTTTAAAGACGATTCTCGTCTATAATGGCGCCAGCATAATTGAAAAAATACGCCTGATTTTCAAATCAGGCGTATTTTTTCAAAGTTCTCTTAATCAAAAAACCCCCCAAGCTTCTTTTGCTTATGGCTTTCTGTCAGCTCCTCTTTTGTGTAGCCCAAGACGCTGAGAATCTTTTCAACAGCAGGAACTACCTGGTTGTGGATGTAATAGTCGGCGTCGTAATCCTTCTGGCCCACTTCCTCTGGCAGTTTTGAGCGGTTGCTTATTATGTCGCTGCCCTGCGTGACAACATATTTTATCACAGTTCCTGGAGAGATATTCCTGCCCTTGCTTTTTAATCTCTCGGCTACTGCAACGTGCGGTCCTCTTGAGGAATAATCAAGGATGTCTTTCTGCAATTGCGTATGGATTATGACATCTGTGATAGGTATTTTCTTCTCTTTTAAGTCCTTGACGACTTCTTTTACATACTTTACTGCCTTCCCTGGATCACGTTCCCTCAGCACAATATCCAGCACTTTTTCCTGCACATTCTTTGCTATTAAAGACCAGTTTCTCCTTACAGATTCAAATCCGCGAATTTTAAGGCTGCCGTCTTTTCTTACAAGCGCATATTTCTTTTTAGCCCCAAAGCTTCCTATCTTGGCTGAGACGAATATTCCATAAGGGTAGAATCCCTCATATTCCAGCTCCATCAATCCAGGCAGCTCAGTGTTTATTGACTCAACAAAGCTTTTTGCGTCCTGCTCTGACTTGCCTTCTACTGAAAGAAAGACGCTGTCTGTATTATGCACAAGCATCATCCCTTCTGCGTCCACAAAGTTATGGACATCGCTGACTTCCACATCATATATATATCTCTCATTAGGCATTTCTTCGATTGAGCGTATCTCTGCCAAGCAGAAATTGCCTTTTGATTCCTTTGAGGACTGCAGGCGCAATGTCTGTATTTTTGGCTTATCCTTCCTGTACTGCCAGGCAACATGCTTTATCTCCTTTCCCCTGAAATTATTTCCATGCTTCAAGCCCTTAAGAAGGAACTGCAAGCCTATTGCCAACTCCTTGCTTTTTGTTGAAAATCTAATAAAATGTGTCGCATACCTTCTGTCTATCATAGCCTGCCCGTCTCCATCAAGATAGCCTTTTATGAATGCTCTTCTTAGCCTCTCTTCAGACGTAAAGATAAAATAAGGCACTTTTTTGAATTCACTTCCCTTTCCAGCGCCAAATCCGCACTGAAACAATGCAACTATAGGCATACATTGGACTCTGTAATAAAACATTTTTTTATTGATTCTTGAAACGCCTGTTTTTGCATCCAGGATAGATTTTACCTTTTGTATAACTTTATTGTCATGGCCGCCAAAAGATAATAAGCACTTTCTGCCGGATTTTGTTGATACATCAGACACAGAGCCCTCAGCGCAATAAAATCCCAAAAGCCATGCCAGATCCTCATCAAGCTCCCAGTATCTTGGTATCTTTCTGGTCTTTGCATTTTTCCCTCCAATCCAGCTAAATAAGGAACTTTTGTTTAATTGCATTCTCCTTTCAGGATGATAAAAGGATACATGGTTGGAGAGATAATATTCTTTATTGCAGTATGGGCATTTCGCTCTTTTTGCCGGAAAAACCATATTATCGGAATAAAGGAATAATTCTTTAGAATAACTGCCCATATCTAAGTCTATAACATCAAATACGTGATCCTGCTTATAAGTCACTTCAAGCTCGGGGTTAGTCAGCGAAACAAGCTTCCCTCCTTTCTTCAATTTTTCTGCATCTACAAGAGCGATGCCTTCCGATTTGCTATCAAAAGAATAAACTGAATGCTGGGGCGTTACAATGGTTGAGCCATATTTTGTATTTATATTAAGCAATTTTCCTTTGTAAATATGACGGATTACTCTTACAATTGGCTTGAACACTGCCTTTCCATTGTCAAAGGCAAGCGTTGACAGCCCTTTTACATTTTTATAGTTATCATACAATTCTCCTATTTTAATAAGATTAATATTCCCATTGCTGAATTTTATGAAGAGATATCTATTGTATGGCAGGCTATCACTATAGAGCACCAAAAAACCTTTCTGCCCTGCCTTTGCTATTACATCCTGTATGTAGTGCCTTCCCAATGCCGTGACGGATTTGGCGCATTCAACCGAGTACCACCTTGCATTGAAGAAGCCAAGATAGCCGTAGAATGAGTTTGCAAGCAGCTTCAATGTATTCTGCCTTGCGTCCATGAACTCAAATTTCTCGTCCTTCTTTTCTTTTATAATCTCCTTTATTCTTGTCCTTCTTGTTATAATATCTTCTATCAATGTCGGAATAAATCCTTTTATCTTGTTTGAGAAATAAAATGCCTCTTTGCCGTCAATATCCACTTTCCTTGCATCTTCTTTGTCGGATGTCAATGTTGTAGGGCATATATTGTGAGAAGCAATAATTGTAGGATAAAGGCTCCTATAGTCAAATACTATAATGTCTTTATACAATCCAGGCTTCGGCTCAAAAACAAAAGCGCCTCCGTAAGTCTGCATCCTTCTTTTCATGACTTCATTATTGGAGGGCTTGTTCGGCGCAATCTCATTGAATAGAGGAGCCTGCTTGAATATATAATATTCCACCAATTGCGAGAATCCCATCCTGGTTATATCAAATATTGGCAGGCCTATAATCTTGACCATCTCTATCATTGTTGGAAGCATTTTCTCGGCAAGGCTGTATGTCAAAAGGGAGTCATGGAGATTGTAAGAAGCAAATTTATCCAATCCGGTATTTGCGTCCCATGCCTTAGGCAATTCGTTAAGATTCACTTCATGCTTTTTCTGCCCCAACAATCTTAAGGAGACATTGCCTAGCGAGTAAGAATCCATGCCTGGCATTATCTTCTTTATGAACTTGTATATGTCAATGTGGTTTATGCCCGTTATTGAGGCAGATTCGTTTATTCCTCTTCCCAGCCTTATGTCAGAATGGTCCAGCCCAATGTCAAGGTTTACTTTGTTTATTTCAGCGCGCCTTTTTATGTACGCAAGGTCAAACGAATCTGAGTAATAGCCAACTAATAAGTCGGGGCTTAGCTGGCTTAATGCCTGCCTGAATCTCTCCAGCAATTCAGCTTCGCTGCTGACGAATTCAACAAAATCATTTTCTGAGGGGAATTTCTTCCAGACAAAAACTTTTTTGTAATCCCCACTATACAATGCAAGCATCAATATCGGATTGGAATCAAAGTCAATTTTGTCTTCTGTTGAGTAAGTCTCAATGTCAAATGCAATTATCTTTGGATTTTGGTATGTTTCTGCGGCAGGCTCCATTTTTGCTGAGGCAAATATATGAACCCTTGATTTCTGATTTACATATTCCCCTTCTGCGCCATACAAAGTCATCGGAACAACGCCTTTGTCAATAAGATATTTTCTTACAAAAGGGATGTCATACTCGTGCATTGACTCCACCATCTCCCACCCCTTCACTATTTCCCTGATTACTGGAACATCTCTTGGGAGCTTTGTGCAGACCTTTATTGCATTGACTTTTTTCCCAAGATGCTCCTTGCTTACCAACTCTGTTTTTGTCACATAAGAAATCTCATTGTTCTGCGTTACGCTGAGCTTTTCCAGCTTTTCCCTTATTTCAGCACCTTCTTTTGCAACAACATAAAAATAAGGCTCAAAAGAATCATCCAAGACGCATATTTGGGGCCCATTCTCTGTTCTGCCGTATAAGTGGATTACAGGCTTGTTGTCTATAACTTTATAGGCTATGTCCAATGGGAAAAAGCGTATTTTCTCTGGCATAATAAGGGATAATGAAGGAGTTTATAAAAAAGTTCTCTTAAAAAAGATTTTTAAATAAAGTTCTATATCCTAAAATTGTGAGATACCTAAGATTGACATTGAGTTTATTGAAAAGGCATAAGATAGCGTCTGCACTAGTCGCTTTATCATTTTTTGGCGGAATTTTCTTGGGATTTATGCTTCCTTCAGAACTTAAACTCGCTATTTTTAAGTTATTATTTGCCAAAATCAATGATTTGATAACTAAAGACAAGTCTCTTAATTTTATTCAAATTTTTGTAAATAATGCGTTTGTAGGGTTATTGCTCATTATTTTAGGATTTACAATACTGCTTCCTATACTTATAATACTCTTAAATGGTATTGCAATTGGTGTTGTAACTGACTTGTTTTTCAGGCTTCTTGAATTAAAGCTGTCAACCATGGCTATATTAATTGGCTCAATTCTGCCTCATGGCATTATAGAAATTCTGGCTTTGCTGATGAGCAGCATTTTTGGCGTGCTTTTAGGATTAAAGTTATTTTTTAAGAAGAAAATAGAGAAAAGGCATAAACTGAAAGACCTTTTTGTTAAAATTCTGAAAATTTACATTATTGTTTTAATTCCAATGTTTTTTGCTGCTGCACTGATAGAGTCCTTCGTCACTCCCTTTATAGGCGGAGGGCTTACGGAATCTCTTCTTGCTGGAAGAAGTTCAAGTGAAAAATTAGAGCCTGTAATTTTGAATCTAGATAACTTTTCAAATTTAGGACTATCTTTTAAGGAGATAACCTTAAATGAATACCTATCAAGATTTCCAGAAATAAGGAAATTTGATTATTTAAGCACAATAATCTCATTATTCTATGACGATGAAATGCACAAAGAAATAGCGCGCTTTGCCAATAACCCGGGCATTACCAAGATTTACCTCAATGAAAAGAACAACAGCACTTTGTTGATAGAAATTGCAGAATTGCCCTCAAATGATGATGCAAAATTATGGCTACAGGCATCCGATAAAATACTCAATATAACCCTAACGGAGAATAATATTGATTTTGCTCTTATCGGAGAGCATCTTTATAAAATCAGTCAAGAAAACAAAATTAGGAAGATAGTATCATTGCAAAATTCAAAGCTTGAAGCTGAAGATTAAAATGGATGAAACCTATGCAAAACTAATCGCTGGAATAATGGATTATTTCAGCAAAAATAATTTTTCAAAAGCAGTAATAGGCTTAAGCGGCGGAATTGACAGCAGCGTTTCTGCTTTTCTTGCTGTAAGGGCTTTGGGAAGCGGGAATGTTACTGGAATCTTAATGCCCGAAGAAGGGCTGACATCTGAAGACAATATAAGGGATGCATTAGAGATAGTTAAAACGTTGAGAATTAGGCATTACTATATTCCAATAAATGATTACATCAATAAATTTAAAACAATAGGCAATATTATAAAAAATAATAAAAACAACGGTTTTGACGGAAATTCTGGCAAGAATGAATTGGCATTTTCCAATGCTAAAGCCAGAATCAGAATGTGCATTCTTTATTATTTTGCAAATTTGAATAATGCTTTGGTTGTAGGGACATCAAACAAGTCTGAAAGTTTTTTGGGCTATGCTACGAAATACGGGGATGCGGCTTCTGACATACTTCCTATTGGAGATTTGTGGAAAACTGAAGTCATTGAACTGGGAAAATTCCTGAAGATTCCTGAAAAAATACTAAGGAAAACCCCAAGCGCAGAGCTTATCCCAGGTGTTACAGATGAAAAGGAGCTTGGGGCGCCTTACGAGGTTTTGGATAAGATATTGAGGCTGCATTTTGAGAAAGGAGTTTCGCGTGAAGAAATTATATCCAATGGGTTTGATGCGGAACTGGCGGAAAATGTTTTTAGGAGAATTAAGATGAATGAGCATAAGGGTAGGATGCCTTTTGTAGTTAAAGTTTTTTGAATAAAATTATTAAATATTTATTCTTATTGGAATATTTATATCAGTATTTTATTTAAATGGGAAAACATAATTGCTATAAATGAATTCACATGCAGAAAGGCTGGACTTGCTGGTGCACCCATTTTACACTATGAGCAAAATCTTAAGCAGTTTTAAGATAGATGACATTTCTGAGAAAAATATCCTGCGCCTGAAAGAGCTTTGGCTGGACTCTATTTCTACTGCGGCTGCAAATCCAAAACACTATTTTACAATTGTGAATGGTGTGGATTTAACAGACGAAGTTCTGGCAACCCATGAATTTGCAAATCCTTTTAGAGGGATGTATAGGGAAATAATATCCCATGCAAGGCAGTCATTAAATGGCAAAATGTTTTATTTTTTCCCAGTCATCAGGAATGGAGATATTGAAGTGCAGCAAATATCTGAAAATCTTCGATTAGCGAGAAAAGACTCCTCTAGTTTTACATACGATTGGAGCAATCTTATAATTTGCGCATATGGCGAGCATGCAGATGCCGATACTCAACGCAGAGGAGGTTGTGTGGACTCAAATTTAGCCTGCTTAGCCAATGCCTTGGGCGTTGATATAAATAATGTTTCTGTTGATAGAAATAAATCCCTGCCTTTGCAGCCAATTATAAAAATTTCAAAACCTTATGCTGGGTTTCATGTTCCAGAATCTTTATATTACACAATAACACAACTGGAGCAATTGGCTCAGGATCCAAAATACAATTGATTTGAATATATTTTTTAGCAATGAAATTAATAATTGCGCCGCAGGTCAAAGCGCTCGGAATTGATGTTTGCACGGCAATTGTTAGGAATGCCTCAATCTCAAATAAAAGTGCCACTCTGGAAAAAATAAAAAAGGAAATTACAGATAAAATACTGGCTTTTGATATTCCAAATAATAGGATTCTTGGAGAATACAGAAGTCTTTATGACAGAGCCGGATTGAAAGGATGCAAGCCTCCAGCAGAGCATCTTATTGCGCTGATTAAAAAGAATGGCAGGCTGCCTAATATAAACACCGTTGTAGATTGCTATAATCTAATATCTGCTGAAACTTTTTTATCCCTAGGAGCGCATGATGCAGCTTATATCAAAGGGGATATTATTTTTAAAATGACAGATGGCTCAGAAAAATACACTCCCTTGGGCGAAAATAAGCCTGTTGAAGTCTCAGCAGGAGAGTATGCCTGCATGGATGAAGAAAAGATATTGTGCAGAATGGACATTAAGCAATGCGATGAAACAAAGATTACAAAAGAGACAAAAGAATTTATTATTTATGTTCAAGGGAATAAAATTACAGAATCGGATTATCTGCAAAAGACGTTGAGGAGAGTATGCGATTTGATTAAAGAAATTTGCGGCGGAGATTGCTCAATTTTAATGGACGGCAGCAATTAATTCTAATTCTTATAAGAATATTTTTCTCAAAATATTATTTAAATAAGAATAATATTCCAAATTGTATTTTTGGAGGTGCAGGCAAATGAGCTACTTAACTAACGGATATGGAAACAACACAGCCCAAATAGGAAGGCAGGCGCATCCCGACGTTTTAACTAATATAATTGCGCAGAGAATTATAGCTCTTGGAATGTCAAAAGACCCTTCTTTCAGGGGGGACATTAACAGCACACTGGGAAATAGATTTATTCTTGTGACTGGGCAGGCATCTTCTTCCAATCTTCCGACAGAATCTGAAATAATATCTGAAGTTTTAGGGGCTATTGAGTCAGCAGGCTACACAAGAAATGGGACATACAATCCTCTGGAAAGACAGGTTTTAGTTGATATAGATGGACAATCGCCAAATATATCCAATTCTGTCGGCAACGGAGGCGCAGGGGATACAGTAGTAAAGCACGGATTTGCAACAAACACAACAAAAGAATTTCTTCCACTGCCCCATATTCTCGCTAAGGAAATAGCAAAAAGACTTGACTGGGCTTTTAGTGATCATGAAATTGAAGGGCTTGGACCTGACGGCAAGATTAATGTAAAAATAAGGTACGGAAATGGAAACCCTGAATATGCATCAGGGGTTGTAGTTGCAGCCCAGCATTATCCGTGTACTGATTTGGAAGAGTTTAGAAGAGAAATAACTAACAGAATTGTCGTTCCTGCCCTTGGCAGATGGTATCGTCCTTTTAAAACTGAAATAGTCATAAACGGCGCAGGCCTATTTGAGTTTGCAGGGCCTGTAACTGACAGGGGGGCTAAGGGCAAAAAAGACGCGGATTCGACTTATGGAGACTCTTCAAGGCACACCGGCGGAAGCTCTTATGGCAAAGACCCGACTAAAGTTGACTTTCACGCTTTGGTTTCCGCAAGGCATATCGCAAAAAGCATTGTCGCTTCAGGGCTGGCGGAGAGTATTGAAGTGAGGCTTGGCTACAGAATAGGCGGAGAGCAGCCGTGGGTTCTGGAGTTTGACACCTTAGGAACTGGCAGAATTGCCAACGACGAGCTTGAAGCCCTTGTAAGGAAAAACTTTCCGCTGGCTCCGAAGGAAGTGATAGCTGAGCTGGATTTAAGGAGGCCATGGATTTATCCCTTGACTGCAACAGAGCATTTCTTCGGCGATTCTAGATTTCCGTGGGAAAATGCCAAACAATTGAAATGAGCTAATAATAATATTTTATTTTTATTCTTATTGGAATATTTTTTTCAGGAGTAGTTAAATAGAAATTACCTGCAAATTAAATTGATGGTTTTATCTGAAGGAAAATTAGAGGCTACTATCAGGATATTGGAGATTTATAATGGATTTGTAGAGAGCCTCAGAAAAAAAGGAGGCGGCTTGGTCAATGGATGCGAAAGGAGAGCAGAAGAAATTAGAAGGCAATTTATTGAATTGAGACTTAATCCAGTAATTCTAGTTGCACGTTCTGTCTTATATCCATGGATACATCATGAGTCAGGTTCGTCATTTTATCATCATCACACTATTTTAGTAGATGGCTTGGTTTTTGACCCCAACTACACAGGCAGAAGACCCTTGCCTTTATCTATATATACTCAAACTGCCTACCCTAATCAGGATGATATTGCATTATTCCAAAAACAAAACAATGGATACAGCCATTTTTTGATGCCTTACTGACTTCACTTATTAGAACAACTAATTTTATAAACTTCTTTCTTTTTTGGTTCTATTATGACTCGTGCACTCTTCATCGGCCGCTTCCAGCCCCTGCACAAGGCGCACCTTGAAGTTATAAAGAACATCCTGAAAGAAAACGACAAGATAGTAATTGCTATAGGCAGCTCTCAGGAAAGCAATACAAAGGAAAATCCATTTTCTGCGGAAGAAAGGAGGGAAATGATTAATGCAGTTATGAAAGCCGATAAAATAGAAAACTATGATATTGTTGAAATACCTGATTTTTTTGATGATGAGAAGTGGTGCGGCTACATAAAGAGCAACATTAAAAATATTGAGGCTGCGTATTCTGGTAATAATGTTGTTTTAAGTTGCCTCAAAAGCAGGGGATTCAATGTCAAGAAAATAAAACTGATTGATGATCTAAACAGCACCAAAATAAGGGAGAAAATAGCAAAAGGAGGGAACTGGCGGGAAAATGTGCCTGTAGAGATTATAAAATTTATTGAAAAAGTGAAGGGTGTTGAAAGGATTAAGAGTTTATATTAAGCCGTAACCTCAATTTTCTTTTTCCCTAACATCTTATCAGTTTCGGCCTTTATGATTTCCCAGTGCAGCTTTATGAGTTTCTGCACTGTTTGGTCTTCTGTATTTAGCTTATACAATTTCGCCCTGCCTATCTCTCTTGTATAAACTACAACTCTCTTTCTTTCCAATTCTTTCCATGCCCTTGTGAAAGATGTCCATCCGACATGGCTGCCTTCTGCTATTTCAGTCATGCTATAGTCAAAGTCTTTGCCAAGTATTAGAAAATTGAGTATCCTAACCATCGGAGTATCCCCAAAATATTCCGCGAATATATTATCTTCCTTCATTTCAGATTATCTAATTAATATTACTAATATTTAAATCTTTTGTTTTAATAATTCAAGTTAACATTTCGAAAACTATAAATATCAGTAAAATTTAAAGAGATTATGCCTAAAGACGATGCCGAAAAAATCAAATCCCATATATTGAAAAAACTGTTCAACCAAAGATGCTGGATGCACAAGCATTTTAATATTAACAACATTCCTCAAGGATTGCCTTCTCATGCAAGAGATTCAAAAATAATCAAAAAGGCGATTGATGAGTTGATAAGAATTGAATGGCTTTTAGCTAAGCCCACTCATTATGGATTGGAATTATCATTAAATATTGAAAAAAAGAGAGAAATTGAGGAATATATTGAAAAGAATTTAATTTGAAATATCTGATGCGGCATCGGATTTCTTTACCTCCTTAATAGACTTGTAGAAAAAATACCCTATTATTGAGAAAGTTACTACTGGAGAAACCCACTGAGGAATATGCATTCCAAAGCTGTCTGCCAGCATCACTATTCCCAAGGCAAAAATAGAATACATTGCGCCATTTTTGAGATATTTATACTTTTTTACCCTTTCAATATTGCTGACTGTGAGCTGCCTGACAACCATTGCCCCAATGCCATTTCCAATTAAGATTAACGGCACAGCAAAGGTAAATGCGAAAGAGCCCAAAACGCCGTCAACAGAAAAAGTCATGTCTATAACCTCCAGATAAAGTATTTTGCTTAAGTCCGACATATTGCCTGAGCCTTCAAGCATTCTTTTTTCAGCTTCTTCTGCGTTTTCCTTAAATCCATGGGTTATGAAAAATGCTGTTGAGCCGACTACAGCCCCAAATGCCAATAAGGGCTTTATTTTGATGGCATGCCATACAATCGCGGCAAGCAATACAGACACTACTGCAAAAAACCAAACTCCCTGCTTGTGGATGAATTCTTCCCCTATAATCCCATAGTGTTTTGGCTCAAGGAAGAGCCAGTGGAAAAAGAGGAAAACCAAAAAAGTTCCTCCTGCTATAAGCAGTATTGGCGCAGATTCCTCTATTGTTTTTGCTATGCTTGGATCGGCGCTGAATGAAGCTGTAAAAGCCCCAATAGGCCCAAGGCTGGGGTTATTCGCCCATATTATGAGCCATGGCAATAAGCCCCTTACAACAAAAACCCCTATGATTATGCCCCACAATAAGAACCATCTTCTTGCCTTCTGCGACATTGTGGATAGGACTTCTGCGTTGATTATGGCGTTGTCTACGCTAATGATTATTTCGAAAAGGCTTAAGCCGAGAAGTATCAGGATAACGGAAATGATGTCCATATTTCAATAAAAGTCTGCATTAGGATTTAAAGATTATGTAGCTTCATTGTTCCTGAATCTTTCTACAGCAATGCCCAATTTTTTTCTCTTTAATGCCTTTTTCGAGAACTCCCTTAGCACATTTGACTTGTTTTGTTGATAATCACCCAAACATATCCTTAAACAATCCCTTCTTTCCGCTTTCTTTCTCAAACTCCATGAGCAATTCTTTCTGCCTTTTGGTTATTTTGTCGGGGACTCCTATAAAAACCTCGACATTTTCATCGCCATAGCCTGAATCATCCAAATGCTTTATTCCCTTGTCTCTCATCCTAAATACAGTATTGCTTTGCGTTCCTGCCGGAATTTTTAATGTCGCCGTGCCTTTTAATGTCGGAACATCAGCTTCTCCTCCCAATACGGCAGTTGCAAATGAAATTGGAATCTTAACATAAATATCATCATCCTGCCTCTTAAAGATTTTGTGAGGGATGACATGCACTGCAACATACAAATCCCCTGCCTGCCCGCCTTTCTCCCCTGCCTGCCCGCCTCCATGGACCCTTAGATTAGTGCCTGTATCAGCGCCTGCAGGAATCCTGATCTCCAATTTCCTCGTCTTTTTTATTACGCCGGTGCCATCGCAGACATGGCATTCGTCCTTTATGTATTTTCCTTCGCCATGGCATCTTCTGCATGTTGTAGTTGTCTGGAACAAGCCAAAAGGCGTTCTTTGGGTTTTAGTTGTTGTCCCTCTTCCATTGCATTCGTTGCACGCCACTATGCCTGAGTCATTCTCTGCCCCTGTGCCGTTGCATCGGTCGCATTTTTCAAGTCTTGGGACTGCTATCTGCTTTACTGCCCCAAAAGCAGCCTCCTCAAGTTCTATACCCAAGTCATACCTTAGGTCAGCGCCTCTCTGCCTTCTGTCCCTTCCTCTCCCCCTTCCACCGAAAAAAGACTCAAAAATACTGTCAAAGTCAAACGAGCCGCGGCCCTCTGACATAAAATCGGAAAAATCGAATCCACTGAAGCCTCCTGCCCCGCCGCCAAACTGGCTCCCTGCTGTTCCAAACTGGTCGTACTGCGATTTTTTATTTTCATCGCCTAACACAGAGGCAGCTTCGTTAATTTCCTTGAATTTTTCTGTGGCATCATGGTTTTTATTCAGGTCGGGATGGTATTTTTTTGCGAGCTTCTTGTAAGCTTCTTTAATCTCCTCCTTTGAGGCGTTCCTGCCCACTCCAAGTATTTTGTAATATTCTTTTTCTTTAGCCATTTTTTAATATTGAATTTTCTCCTCACCCAACAACTCATTTTCCATCTCTTTTGTGAATTTATATTCCATCTCAACATTAGGCGATTTGTACCTTTCTCTTATATACTCAAACCTTTTCTCTACTGGCACAATCTGGTCGTGCTTTACCCTCTTGTCGGCGTAAAAAACTATCTTTTCCTCAACTGATTTTGGTTGGCATTCCTCTTTATCCAAATGCGCCAAGCCGTGCTTTGATATTATTCTGGCGACTTCAGGAAAGCCCAATGACTTTACAATTTTAGAGCCGTTAAACACATGGTCCCCTTCTTTAACCTTTGCAATGTCATGCAGCAAGGCGGCTGCTGACGTTAAGTCCCTGTTTGCATTAATTCCCTTTTTTTCCAGTATGTCGCAGACCTTCATTGCGACTTCGCATACTTTCTGGGAATGAGAGACAACATTAGCAGGGACGTTATTTTCTTTTAAAATCTTTAGGCATTCGTCTTTTGTTGGGATGATCATTTTTGCTTAAAAAAACCGAAACTTTTTTATACTATTCTTCTAATATAGTCCTTATCATATCATGATGGTGTTCTGTTCAATCCCATGCTGGGGCGTAAAGCTGAACATGGGTGCAGGCAGGGTTCAGGCGAAAGCCCCCATCAGATATGACTTAATATCTCACTCTTTGTTATTATCTTATCCTCCGGAATTTGGTTGTTATGCACTTTCTTGGCAATTTCATGAGCTTTTGATTTTTTGCCTATTTCGCTGATTTTCAAATTTCTTTTATCAAAATTTGGATTTATTTTTCTTATTAAATTCAATAAAATGCCTCTCACATCATTTTCCCGTCCACTAAACTCATTGTCAATCGTTATAATAACATCATTACTCTTGATTACATCTTTGAGCAGATAAGACAAGCCCGAACAAAATAACTTTATCTTGAAAATAACCTTGTTTTTCTGCTTTGGATAAAGTTCCCTAAACACCTCTCTTTTTACGACGCTTGGAATTAAAATTGAATAGTAGCTATCATTGCTATATGCCAAAATTGTATCACCTTTTGTATCATCAATTTTAATGCTTTGGTCTATTTCTATTCGTTTCATTAAATTGGCATTTTTTGGCGGAGTTTTTAAATGTTAATGGATTATTTTTTCTTTTTTGATTTTTGAATCGATTTTTCTAATTTAGTGATTTTTTTATTTATTGGGTTTATTTTGTTCTCAAAATGTTTTTTATCAACCAATGATTTTGCTGATTTTTTAATGTCATTCTGAATTTTTGTTATAGATATATTGAATTTAGAGCTTAATCCCTTAGATTGTAAATCGAAGTCTTTTTTTATTGAATCAAATTCAGTTTTTAATTTGTCAAATTGGGGGTTAATATCTTTTATAAATAAGTCTTTGGAATTGTTAATTTCTTCTTTTAGTTTATTTATAGAATCTAAGATTAAACTCTCTGAGGATTTATTGTTTTTATGTGATTTAGAGTAAAAAATATGATTAATACCATAACTAATAGGTATTGATAAGATTGCACCTAAAATACCACCACCAATTATTGCAATAATAAGTTGCCAAATTACAAATTTTCTTTCTGCTGGTAAATCTGTATATTGAATTAATATTGTTTTGTAATTATTTTTAGTTTTATCTATTGTAAAATCATTCCAATAAAGACCTAATCCACCATTGTTTGTATGAAGTGTATTCCCATCTTCACTGTACCCTTTTAAAATTATTTTTTGTGGTAATATAAATTCCTTATAAATATTGGTAGGTTTTGGACAAAAATTATTACCGCTACATCCGGTACCTATTATTATAGTTTTGTCAGAATCAATTGGTATTAGGGGAAAAATATTTTCATTTTGTACATAATTTGGTATATTGTAAGTTATTTTTAAATAAAAAGTGTCTTCATTATAAAATTTATTCCATTTCAATTCTTTTTGAGAAATGTTTATTTGATACCATTTAAATTTTTTACTTCTTATTGAACTAAATTTGATAGCAGAATTTAAAATTTCACCATTACTATTAGATAAGCTTACATTAAAATTTTGAGCAGAGTTTATATTCTTATTTGAACTTACAAATTCTCCTGCATCAAAAGTTAAGCTTGCATTATCTAGATTTTTGGTAATTTTTAATTCTAAAACAATTTCACTAAATAGATCTAAATTTTTAATAGTATTTTCTTCACGCCAATCTAGAATTTCAATATTTCCTTCTCCATGTACAAGGCTTATTGTATTAGCCATAACAGAATTTATTAAGAGAATAGATACTATATTAGAATATAATAACAAAAAAATAAATTTTTTGAATCTATTTCTCATAATCCCTCTTTAAACTAATAATTATTTCTTCTTCCCCTTTTTCTTCTCGTCCTTCACTTCATAGTCAGCGTCAACCACTTTCTCTTTGTCATGCTTTTCTTCTGCGTCAGGCTCTTCTGATTGTTCGCTTTCGTCTTTGCCATGCTCTTTCTGGTACTGCTGTCCTGCCTTCTGGTAAAGCTCGGTTGACATTTTCTGGACTAATTCATTTACTTCATCCATTTTTGCTTTTATTGCAGAAGCGTCTTTCTTCTCAGGCTTCAAAAGCTCCTTCAATTCCATTATCCTGCCTTTGACTTCTTCAAGCTCTTTTGCAGGAACCTTGCTTTCAAAGTCCTTGAACAGCTTTTCCGTTGTGTAGACAAGAGTGTCTGCCTGATTAATGGCTTCGACTTCTTCCTTTTTCTGCTTGTCTGTCTCGGCAAACTGCTCTGCTTCCTTCTTCATTCTTTCTATTTCTTCATCATTTAATTTCTGCGAAGCCGTTATCCTGATATTCTGCTCCTTTCCTGTTCCAAGGTCTTTTGCATTTACGTGCAGTATTCCGTTTGCGTCAATGTCAAATGTTACTTCTATCTGCGGAATGCCTCTTGGCGCAGGCGGAATGCCTATGAGGTCGAACTGCCCCAGTAATTTATTGTCATTTGCCATTGGACGCTCGCCTTGAAAAACCCTTATTGTGACAGCAGTCTGGTTGTCCGCTGCTGTGCTGAAAACCTGGGCTTTTTTTGTAGGGACAGTTGTGTTTCTTTCTATCAATTTGGTGAATACCCCTCCCAATGTCTCGATGCCAAGGCTTAATGGAGTCACGTCAAGCAATAGGATGTCCTTTACTTCTCCTGCAAGAACTCCAGCTTGAACTGCTGCGCCCATTGCAACACATTCCATCGGGTCAACCCCCCTTTCAGCCTGCTTTCCAATAATGTCTTCGACAAATTTTCTCACCACAGGCATTCTTGTAGGGCCCCCAACAAGTATGATTTTGCCAATTTCCTTTGGAGACAATTTGGCATCCTTAATTGCCTGCTCCATTGGATGCCTGCATCTCCTGATTAAAGGCTCTATAAGCTGCTCAAGCTTTGCCCTTGTAAATTTCAGGGACATATGTTTCGGTCCGTCATTTGTTGCTGTTATAAAAGGCAGGTTTATGTCTGTCTCAAACACCGTTGAAAGCTCAATCTTCGCCTTTTCAGCAGCCTCTCTTAATCTTTGCATTGCTGTCTTGTCCTTTGACAGGTCAATGCCTTCTGTTTTCCTGAACTCAGATGTAAGATATTCTACTAATGCCTGATCCATGTCTGTCCCGCCAAGCTGCGTGTCTCCTGAAGTTGATAAAACCTGGAAAACTCCGCCTCCGAATTCCATTATTGTAACGTCCAAAGTTCCGCCGCCCAAATCAAATACCAGAATCTTCATTTCCTTGTCCTGCTTGTCCAATCCATAAGCCATTGAAGCAGCAGTAGGCTCATTGACAATCCTGACAACTTCCAATCCTGCAATAGTGCCAGCGTCTTTTGTAGCCTGTCTCTGATCATCGTTGAAATAAGCAGGGACTGTAATAACTGCCTTGCTTACTTTTTCTCCAAGAAATTCCTCGGCATCCTTTTTTATTTTTTGAAGAATAAAAGCAGATATCTGCTGAGGTGTGTATTCCTTATTGTCAATTTTGTACTTATGGCTCGTCCCCATTTTTCTTTTTGTAGCCATTATAGTCCTTTCCGGATTGCTTACAGCCTGCCTTCTTGCCGGCTCTCCAACCAAAACCTGCCCGTCTTTTGCAAATGCCACAACGCTTGGAAATGCCTTTCCATAAGCTGTAGTGCCTTCTGCGCTTGGTATAATTGAAGGCTTGCCTGCCTGAAGCGCAGATGCTGCTGAATTGCTTGTTCCCAAATCAATTCCTATAATTTTTTCTTTAGTCATTTTTATTCCTCCGTTTCTGAGAAAAAATTTAACGGCAGAGCCGTTAAATTTTTTCTGTTTTTAGTGCAGATTGCCTTAATGCATCTGCCTTTTCAAATGTGAGCACGGGCTTTTCATTGCCTGTCTTCTGCCTGAATGAGTGCACATCAACATTCTCAAAAAATTTTGTTAATCTGTTGATTTTGAAATTGTCGTAATGCCTTAATGAGCCTAGAGCATCATAAACTTCCTTGTCTGTCGTTTCCAAATCAAGGCTTGGGTTTTTGCACATTACCATTGTCTCAATTTTTTCGTCATTTCCCATCAAATATCTCAAAATTGCTGCTGAATCAAGCATTACCTGCTTATTTTGGCTGGATTTTTGCTCAAAACCCCCGTTTCTGATTTCTATCCTCATTTTAGCGTCTTGCCTCCTGATTTGAGGTAAACATTGAATTCCTTCATGCTTTTTTCGTCATTCTCATTTACAATACAATTATGCATGAACCATAAGGTTAATTCCTTTCCGTAATCTTTGCAGCCCATTGAAATTCTGCACTGTAGTGGCTTGGCTTCATGGACTTTGCATCCTTCTTTTTCGCCAAAAAAAATGCATTTGCCATATGGCATGCCTTGTTTTCTTTCCAGCTTTGGCCTGAGCAGCTTTGCGCTAAACTGCTCGGCTTCTTCGAGGTATTTTTGCTTCAGCTCTTCCTCCCCTATACCTAAAAATTTTGCAAGATTCTTTGCATCGTCTCCTGCAAGGAAGCCTGAGCCGTACCTGCAGCCATTTGAGCAGGCATGGCATCTGCATGGATGCGCCAGCTTGAGCACTTCTTTCAGCGGCGTGTTTTTTGAAATCATTATTTTGAAATTACTCTTTTTTGCCGTCTTCTTTTTTGCAGCTTACCTTCACTTTTGAATGCCTCAAAACCCTGTCATTGAGCATGTATCCCTTCTGCAGCTCGTCCAATACAATATCTTCGTCCTTGTCGCATTCTTCTTTCATCAAAACTTCATGCCTGAAAGGGTCAAATTTCTCTCCCACAGCTTTTATCTGCCTCAATCCGGACGATTCAAAGGCTGAGTAGATCTGGGCGTAAACCATCTCCATGCCTTTTGCGAATTTCTCATGGTCTTTTGTGTTCTTTAATGCAATCTCAAATGTGTCGAGCACAGGGAGCAATTTAAGCATTAATTCGCCCTGGGCATATTTCATTAATTCCAGTTTTTCTTTATCAGTTCTTTTCTTATAATTCTCAAATTCTGCCTGGAGCCTCTTTAATATGTCTGTAAGCTCCTCTATTTTTTGGTTTTTTTCAGCCAATTCTTTTGTCAAATCCGGGCTTTTGGACTCTTTATTTTCCTTAGCATCCTTTTTTGCGTCTTTTTGCTTTTCCATTTTTTGATAGATACTTTTTGAGTATCGTTGATTTAAAGTCAACAGAAAGTAGGTAAGATTAACTAATATATAAACTTTTCGGCATATGTTTATATATAAGGATGGCTTGAATAGGTTATGGCATACATAAGGCAGAGAATTACCATAGTGAGCATAAACAGGCCATCCCAAAAAAATATCAACCAGGAGCTGCAGTGGCTTGGAAGCTCTTTAGGGCTGTTTAATTTAAGGGATAGGGACAAAAGCTGCTTCAGGGTGTTTCTTGAGCTGCTGAAGTCAGCAAAAGCAGGAAGCCTTCTCTCCAGCGATGATATATCTGCAAAGCTTTCTTTGACGAGAGGCACTGTAATCCACCACATAAACAGGCTTATCGAGTCAGGGCTTGTTGTGCATGAAGGCAATACTTATACTCTTAGAGTTTCAAATCTTAGGATGCTGATAGACGAGCTTGAAAAAGACGCCAGAAGGACATGGGAAGACCTAAAGGATATTGCGAGGGAGATAGACGAGCAGCTTGACAATAGAAATGTTTAAATAGAAGCTTTAGAAATAATTGCCTAATAAATTCAAAAAGGTGATGCTGATGAAGATTTTTAAGAATACAAGAGCAATTGTGACACATCCTGCAGGTCTTTTTATAATTGGGGTGACATTAGGTTTGGTATTGGCTTATCTGTGGGTGAATTACACGACAGTCGTAAATCCATTCTGCAAATAAAAATTTAATTTTTAATTAATTTTATATTTCTTCTTTAAAGTTCCATTGCAAAAGTGGCTATCATCAAGAAAATGCCTTCTATTATAAAGATGAGGTTGTAGACGGTTCGTCCAATCCATGCGAATTCAAACCATGAAGGGCCTATTCCGAAGCCGTGTAATAATGGGAATATTCCTATGACTAATGCGCCAATCGCCACGCCGAAAGAAACCCACCCAATTATATTGCTGTTTGTTATTTCTATAATTGAATTTATCATTAAGTAAAACCCTGCTCCTGAGATAATCCAAATAAGCAAGATGACTGGCAGATTGTTAAGAAAATCAAATTTTCCCATCAACGGAAACAGCCCGAGCAGCAATATGACTGCGCCGGCAATTCCAGAAATCCAATCACGCATTTGCATCATTTTGATTGTCTTTTTTTAGGATTTATTTTCCTTCTTTTTCAGAAGTTTTGACCACTTTTGAAGGCTGTGAAGCAGCAGCTTCGGCTTCCATTTTCTGCGCCACTCTTTCAAGTTTTCCTATTTTTTCGATCATAATCCTGAATGCTTGGGCTACTACATGGAATTCTTCTGATATTTTCTGCTCTACCTCTTCTATTGCCTTGTTTTTATCCAAAACAGCCTGCCTGGGCATCCAGTTTTTATCAACCCACATTTCATTGAATCTTCCAAGCATGTTCAGGTCGTACAACGCCTTTAGGACAATAAGCATGTCCCTTTTCTTTAAGAGATAAGACTCGTAGAATGCGTCAGTAATGTACTGCAGATGATTCTTCTCGCTGGTTAATTCTGATATTATTATCTCAAGTTTAACTCCTTTTGATATCTTGTTTTTTAATTTGATAATCTTCTTTTTGATTTTTTTTATCTTGTTTATATCGCTTCTAATTAAAACTATTTCCCTTCTCATTGCAAATCTCGTCAATGCAGTCTGTGTTTCTTTCTCTTTGAATGCCAGCCTTACAGCCTCCATAAACTTGTTATGCTCCTCATGCGCCATGTTAATTACCAGCATCACGGGCTTGAATTCCTCTCTTTCTTCAGATTCACCCTTTTTCAGTCCTTTGTATATAGCCACTGCTATCTCCATTCTTATTTGTTTGAGCTGCTTAAAGTAACCCATTTGATTAAGGCTGACTGATCTTTTGTCAATTTCCGTTGACATTTCGTGAAGTTCTTTGAGAGTTTCTTCAGTTACTTTTAGAAACTTGCTTTCCTGCATTTCAGCATTAAACAAAAGATTATATGCATTTTCAAGCGATGCTTTTAGCCTTGCTATCAGCCTTTTCTCCAAGTCTATTGCTTTAGTCACTCGATGCTGTTCTTCCACTTTTTCAAGTAAGTTTTCATAAAGCTGCTTGCTTCCAGACTTCAAGTTTGCTAATGCCCTTCTGGCCTCCCGCCTTTCCTTGAATGAAACAAACCAAATTCCTTTTAGTAACGTTGAGAAATATTTAGTATAATATCCCATCATCTCACCTTTTTTATCATCAACAAACATTTCAGTATATTACTATTTAAACATTTCTTTTTAATTTCCTTAATTTCACTATTCGAGATAGTAAAATTGAAGTAACTGACAAAATTATTAAAAAGTTTTATATCTTACTCTGCATTCTCACAGTTCCATCATGGGAGATGAACATAGAATATATAGAATTAAGGATCCTAAAGACCCAACGTTAATCAGATATCATAAGTTTCTTGGACGAGAGTATGACCCTTCTCTTGTAGACCCCTTAGCCGTTATACAGCAGGAGTTAAGGGACACAATGGCAGGAGGCTATGAAACGCCTCACGTTATTATTGCTGCGGAAAGAGAAAATGAGATAATTGCAGCAGCTTCAGGCAATCTGCTTCCAGTTTTATACAGGAGAAATGGGCAGGGACTCGCTGTCATGATGCTAAGCTATTCTGCTCCTGAAACAGGCCCCTTAAGCCCCCTTAACAAATGCGTCTCAACATTAGAAAGCAGGCTTGCTGCTGTTGCCACAAGAAGGGGGAGGAGTATGGCATTATCCCTTGTAGAATCCGAGCAAGACAAGGTCGATATTTATAGATTATGGGGATATGATGGTTTAGAAAATGTTATTTATAGTCAGCCGCCTCTTGACTGGGATGAAAATGGCAATCCAACGACAGATGCTGTCAGGCTTGAGCTTATGGCTAAATTGGTTGGCAATAAGGCATATAAGGCAGATGTCGCAAGAAAAGAAGAACCTGCTTTGAGGAAAGGATTTGTCAGACAGATAGGAAAATATACTTTAACTGAATGGTATATTCCCCCTGAAGAAGAAAGAAGTCCCGAAGCAAATGCGAGAATTGAAGCATTCAATCAAGAGCTTCTGGACAAATTTACAACTTCGCTTGGGAATAGGGTATGGATAGCTCTTAAGTGATCAAAGATCTATTTTCTACTTTTCTATCAATAAAAAACTACTATCTATCTATTTTTATTACTAACACATATCAATTTTTTCTATATAGAAAATAATTAGCCTTCTTTCATTTGTTACTTTTGAAAAGTAGTAAAAATACCAAAACATTTATATACTACTACTGAGTAAATACATATTCTATACATAAAATGGGGGTAATATGAAGGAATTTGTAATTACGAAGAGAATAGCGAAGCACGGCAGCCAGTCCATCATAGTAGTACCTAGAATTCTCGAAGATGAGCTAATGCCCGGCACTATCGTCAAGCTCACTCTGGAAGTAATCAAGAAGCCCGAGGTGCAACATGCCTAAAGGGGGTCTTGAAGAGATTGTGGACAGAGAATCCCTGAAGAACTATATTAAGGGCGAAGTAATAGGCGAAACAGGCGCAGCTATCGGCTCTTCTATAGGGGGTTATATGGCTGACAATCTAAAAACTTCCATTGGTGGTAAGTTGTTTGGCAGCACTAATACAACAGCAAATGTCCTTTCAAACAGCATTCCCGGGGATTATTTGCTGTCATCCTTATTTAGCGGAGCCTACTGGTACCATAAGTATAAAGACAGGTATAAAGGATTAAGGGGCAAATTGAAATTTATCAAGGAGCAGGCAGGTTTTCATCTAAGGGAACTTCCAGCAACATTGCTTTCCTACGCCATGTACGCGCCAACAGCTGCTTTGCTATTAGGCACAGGGCTAACAGGAGGGCTTTCTGCACTGCTTGCAAGTCTGATATCTTCCGCTACTTACATAGGCGGCTCTGCATACCTCAATAGGAAATACCTTAAGAAGATTGGAGGCTCAAAAAGCAATCCTAGCCCAAATTATGCTACGCAGAGTTATGCTCCTGCGCCAAGCTACTAATTACACACAAAAGAGGCTTAACTCCATAAAGGCAATGTAACCAGCCATAATGCATTTCCAACTACCAAAAATGCCCCTATATAGAACAAAGCAACAGGGTCGCTTAAAAATGGCACTAATTTATCTGTAATATAGGGTATATTATATTCGGCAAACTTTGAGAAGAGCGCGGCGCATATTGTCAAATCTATTAAGTTGTGAATGACTAAGATAAAAATCGTCAATGGGTGGCTCTCAAATTTCACAAATTCATTTAAGATGTCCAATACGATAAAAATTGCGAAGATGATTGCTGCTATCACATAAGCCCATTTATTTAGCTCGAGAGAAAAGTACTTGCCGCTCAGCCCAAGAACAAGAAGCCCTACTCCAATACCAATAATTGCATCTTCAGCGTCAAAAGTCAGCTTCATATTCTTTTATAAGGAGATGGGGTATATTTAAACATTTCTCTTGCGAAGCCTCATTGTCTTTTCCTGAAATAATTTCCTCTCAAGCCAAACGCTTGAGTTCATGGTAAAACTCAAGAACAAAAGAAGGCTAGAATGGGCATTAAAACAATACCAAAAAGGAAAGTCAAAACAAACAGATTTGGCACAGTTTTTAGCAATGTTCTAAGGGTTTAAACCCCCGCCCTTCAGGGCGCATTTTCTGGCAT